>Ga0209373_10000385_pt1 | contig 75884 bp, 74 predicted proteins | sample Higcelweek5metaG_FD_187173 | JGI IMG/M metagenome (GOLD analysis project Ga0209373, IMG submission 187173) | Freshwater pond sediment microbial communities from the University of Edinburgh, under environmental carbon perturbations - High... | ecosystem: Environmental > Aquatic > Freshwater >...
CCCGAAGATTTGCGCGACATCGCCGCCTTTGGCGACGGGCAGAACTTGCCGTCCATCTTCGAGCTGGAGCAAACCTTGGGCCGCTATGTGCGCGAGCGCGACAATATGGGCCCCGTCAACCTCCGCGCCGAAGTCGAGTCCGAGGCCGCGCAGACCGAGATCAACCGCCTTGAACAGGAGAAGAGCGACCTTGTCGCCGCGATTGCCAAGCTGCGGCAAGGGATCGGCCAGCTCAACCGCGAAGCGCGTGAGCGCCTCAACAACGCGTTCTCACAAGTCAACGAGCGTTTCCAAGTTCTTTTCACCAAGCTGTTCGGCGGCGGCCGCGCATCGCTTGAGCTGATCGAAAATGATGACCCGATGAATGCGGGGCTTGAGATCATCGCCGCGCCACCGGGCAAGAAACAGCAAATCCTCTCTCTGCTTTCGGGCGGTGAGCGGACGCTGACCGCGCTCGCTTTGCTCTTTGCGGTGTTCCAGACGAACCCCTCGCCCATCTGCGTCCTTGACGAGGCCGAGGCCGCTTTGGACGAAAGCAACATTGGCCGCTTTTGCGACCTCGTCTCCGAGATCGGGCGCACGACGGGCACGCGCTTCCTCATCATCACCCACCAACGACTCACCATGGCGCATATGGACCGGCTGTTCGGCGTGACGATGAGCGAAAAGGGAGTCTCGCAACTCGTCTCCGTGGACCTCGACGCCGCCGTAGCCCTGCGCGACGGGGAGAAGCTGAACATCAACGCCGACGTCGCCACCAAAGCCCTAAGGGACGTGCAAGCGGCTTAACCCTGTTTGAAACCATTGTTTAAGCTTGTTTCAGCTCCCACCAAGCGGGTAAAGTGGCGCGTAATTTGTTAAAATGATTATCAAGGATTACATGATGAGCAACCCTAAATCCCCGTTTCTTACCGGCATCCGCATTACAATGGCCCTCTGCGCTATAGCCATCTTAGGAAAGGTCGGTTCAAACATCCATAATGGCTTAACTCAAAAGCCCAGCCGCGAACCGCCCAAACATCCTGTTGTTACGGTCTGTATTGAGCCTGATCGTGGGCTCTTCACCGGCGAAATAGACGGGGTCGTCATGTTTAAAAATGGCAAACGCTTGCCAGAGGGAGGCATTTATAATCGACGAGACATGGCCTTAAAAACTGAAAATGGACAAACTCTAGTGTGTTTCGACATTCACTTGATTGAGCCCCTCACCCCGAAAGATTCCTTTTCCGCCAGTTTTGTGTATAATGGACAATATGTTAGTCCAAGAGGCAACGAGTACCTTTGCGACGGGCTTTTTGAAGAAATGGCTGTCCCCAGCGTTTTAAGGATAATTGAACCTCGTGGATTCGATCCGCTTCAAGGAGTTAAGAGCAAATATAGCCCCAACCAGCCCAATTACGTCTACAAAATCGGGCGTGGGAAAAAAGCTTTCATTTTTCCGTAAGTGGCCCGAGGGAGAACTATACTGCTCGTACTTCAAGAGTTGGTATAGCCTACATACCAACTCTTCACTCTATCGACAGTGCAAACTTTCTCGATTTTGGTCTCGCGGGAGAGATAGTTCAGAAGATTGTTTTATTTCAAAGGGTTAGCCAATGTCTTCGATTTTGAGAAAGTCGTTATATATCAGCATGTTAGCCTAAAAAGACTCCCGAACAGACCCGCGTGCGTACCAAATGTCGGCTCACGTCGCTCTCAGAGCCCTTTTTCTTCCCGATTCGTTGATTCTAAAGGCTTTTTTCCGAACCGAGCCGTGACCCCTTTTCCCTCAAAAAAACGGGCCCGTATGGGCCCGTTTTCGTGCGGAGCAACGTTCCCTTCGGCTTGCTTACCGCGCAAGCTGCCCAAGGTTCTTGCGTTGGTTGTCAATATACTGTTGCTTCTCGGCTGGCTTCGGGGCTGGCGGAGGACTGAAGGCTCCCATTTTTGCAGCGTTCTCGATATGGTAGCCACACATTTTGTCTGCATAATCAACGGCAACATTCAAACTATTCTGTGTGACAAGCAATGCAATATGAGGAGCAGCCATGCAATCGGAAAGCAAGCCTGTTTTCGCATCATAACCATTACATACAGCAGCCTTGTATTCGCCGTTAATGACGCCCAATGCGACCCATTTGTTGATCGGCTTTGATGGATCATCGGATTGAGGCTTGATGATCGCAAAATCATTTCCATCAATCTTCTGGAAAATACCGAAATACCCCGTCACATCACTTTCGATCTGTAGCTTGGTGATCGACGAATCGCGCTTACCCTCAGGGTTATAGGCACACCGTGAAAAAGATTCCAACGCTGGCAGCCCTGTCGATCCATCATGCAAAATTTGATAGGATTCGAGAAAAGACGGATAAACGTCATAAGACGGTTGTGATCCGACAAAGGTCGTAAAAACAGGCACGCTGACCGAGCCTTTTTGGGCAGCCACCGCCGCGCTGACTCCGGCAAACGTCGTCATTGCAAGGGCCGCTCCGCCAAACATAAAGCCACGAAGGGTTTTGTTCATCTGGAAATCTCCTGTGGAATATTGAATACATGGAGTTTAGATCACAAAGGCAGGAAGGGGCAAACCTATTCAAGGTTAAGGCCCCATCCTATTCTTCACTTAGGCCGCTTTATGTTCCAAGGCCTTGCGCTGTGTTGTGCCGGGAACAAGGCGGAGGGTCTCACGACCAGTCGGCAAGGCCGTTTGCGGTGAACGGAAACGGGCTGTTTCGCCCCAGAAATCGGTCTCACCGCCCGAGAACCCTTGGCCTTGTGCGCCGAAAGCACCCTTGCCGAGAAGACCTTCCTTCTCGAGAATCTTGAGGGCCCTACGGTAAACTTTCATATCTCCCATAGCCGATGCAGAAGGAACAGCATCAGGCGCATCACTACGAAACTGATTGGCGACATGCAATTTATCTTCACCGAGATTATCATAGACACACATACTGGAGGCGAGGGTCGCCACAACGCCAACTGCCAAAGCAATGCCCTTAACCAAGGGAACCCACAATACAGCGGCAGAAAGCCCAGCAATAGCAGCACAAGCAAGAATGATTCCGCCGACATTGGCGGCCGTTTTACGGTTAAACACACTGCTCGCCGCCTTGGCATAGGCGAGGCGGATACGTTCTTGGGTCTGTGTATAGACAAGCCAGTTCATCGAGGGTTGTTCAGTCCCACCCTGTGTGGTCGAAGCCAAGACATGGGCAACTTCAAGCCCGCGGACACGGGTCAGATTGTAAAGATTGAAAGCACTGCCGTTATATTGCGGCTTCTTATTTGGTTCACTCATAATAGAAAACTCCAAAAAAGTTGGGTAAAAGTTACACATTCTTAGCGACAAACACACACTCAAAACAAGTAAAAATACGCCTGTTTATAGTTTCAGCACCGCCCCCCTCCCCATTCTTACCTTCTTTTGCAGTGCAAAAGGACCGCTGGCTGTTGCGTGAAAGCAACGGATGGCTTGCATTAACCATCTTAATGGGGCTAATCATACCGTCCGGCTGGGGAAAAGTGGTATCAGGGGGATTCTCTAGGCTGGTGTATCTTTCACTTGAGTGGAAAAAACGCAGATCAAATCACCCTCCCGCAAGGGGAGGATGGTTTGCAGGTGTATTGTTAAGGAGAACGGCTTTGTCAGCATCTAAAGCAAATGAAAAAACAAAGGCCCGCGCCCTGTGTCCGGACGAGAGCTGCGCCATCGAAGCCGAAGACGTGCGCCCTCAGCCTGCCGGACGGCCTGCGACTCCTCTGCTTGATACGGTGAGCGGCGTTGACGATTTGCGCAAACTGGAGCCCGAGCAGCTTCAACAACTGGCCGACGAAGTCCGCGCCGAGATGATTAATGTCGTCGCCTCGACGGGCGGGCATTTGGGTTCCGGCCTTGGGGTGGTCGAGCTGACGGTTGCCCTGCACTATGTCTTCAATACGCCTGACGACAAGATCATCTTCGATGTCGGGCATCAGGTCTATCCGCACAAGATCCTGACCGGACGGCGGGACCGTATCCGCACGCTGCGCCAAGGCGGCGGGCTGTCGGGCTTCACGAAACGCAGCGAGAGCGTCTTTGATCCGTTTGGCGCAGGGCACAGCTCAACCTCGATTTCCGCCGGAGTCGGCTTTGCTGTCGGGCGCGACCTTAATCAAAAGAAAAATCAGGTCATTTCCGTCATCGGCGACGGGTCGATCAGCGCGGGCATGGCCTATGAGGCCCTGAACAATGCCGGAGCCATGGACTCGCGCCTCATTGTGATTTTGAACGACAACGATATGTCGATTGCACCGCCTACGGGGGCCATCAGCGCCTATCTCTCGCGCCTTGCTTCATCGAAGGAATATCGCAACATCCGGCATCTGGCCAAGGAGTTCGCGAACATCTTCCCACGCCGTATGAAGGAAGCCGCTCGCAAGGCCGAGCATTATGCCCGAGGCATGGTCACTGGCGGCACGCTGTTTGAAGAGATGGGCTTTTACTATGTCGGCCCCATCGACGGTCATAATTTCGAGCATCTGCTCCCCGTGTTAGAGAACGTGCGCGACGACCCGAAGGGCGGGCCGGTGCTCGTTCATATCGTAACGGAGAAAGGGCGCGGCTATGCACCCGCCGAAGCCGCTGCCGACAAGATGCACGGCGTGGGCAAGTTTAACGTGGTGACGGGGGCGCAAGACAAACCCAAAAATGCGCCACCTTCCTATACCCGTGTTTTCGCCGAAGCCCTTGTGGCCGAAGCCGAACATGACGACAAGATCGTTGCGGTCACGGCGGCGATGCCTGCCGGAACAGGGCTCGACCTTTTCGGCAAGCGGTTCGAAGGCCGCCTGTTCGATGTCGGCATCGCCGAGCAACATGCCGTGACCTTCGCAGCGGGGCTTGCGTGCGAGGGACTGAAGCCGTTCTGCGCGATTTATTCCTCGTTCATGCAACGAGCCTATGACCAAGTGATGCACGATGTCGTTTTGCAAAAACTGCCTGTGCGTCTGATGATGGATCGCGCGGGGTTGGTCGGTGCTGACGGCGCAACCCATGCGGGCGCGTTCGATCTCGCGTTTATGAGCTGCCTGCCCGATATTGTCGTGATGGCAGCGGGTGATGAAGTAGAACTCGCCGACATGGTCGCGACGGCAGCGGCCTATAACGAAGGGCCTATCTCGCTGCGTTATCCGCGCGGCGATGCCTCTGGCCTTGAGATTCCTGCGCGTGGCACCGTCCTTGAAATTGGCAAGGGCCGCATCGTCAAGGAAGGCAGCAAGATCGCCCTCCTCAATCTCGGCACGCGCCTTGCCGAATGCCGCAAGGCTGCGGAAGAGCTGGAGTCGCTGGGCCTGAGCACCACGATTGCCGATATGCGATTTGCCAAGCCGCTCGACCTTGACCTGATCCAGCGTCTGGCCAAGAGCCATGAAGTGATTATCACCGTTGAGGAAGGCTCCATCGGTGGGTTCGGCAGCCATGTCGTCCATCACCTCGCCAATCTCGGCTTTATGGATCACGGCCTGAAAATCCGTGCCATGACCCTGCCGGATGTCTTCCAGCCGCAGGATACACAGGTCAAGCAGTATGACGAAGCAAAGCTCAACGCCAAGCACATCGTCGCCAACGCGCTGACCGCGCTGGGCAAAGCCGAAGCCGCCAGCGTCATTGCAAGGGCCTAACGCCAGTCCCTTCGAGCGAACATGAACACCACAGCTCTGGCGCATTTTTGCCGCAAAGGGGGCGTAGAGGATGGCGGAGAAGGGCCTCGCCAAGGGTTGCTAAACGGTGTAGAAACGGGCACCTTCTTTTTGACATACGATTCACCTCAACGGGACCTCTGATGAAACGTCTTCTTTTTCCTGCCGTTCTTTTTGTTTTGATTCTTCTGGCCTTCTTTATTCCCCAGCGCGCCAAAGCGGCCGAGGCGGCTTCGGCTCCGACAACGGAGACCGTGGCGGCAACAAAAGCCAGCGCGGGGCAGACCGTGGCCGCTTTTTATCAAGTACTTGAGACAACCATGAAGGAAGGCGAGCAACTGGGTTTTGAGGGACGCTATAAGAAGCTGGAACCTGCTGTGTCCCGCGCGTTCAACTTGCCGCTGATGGCGCGCTATGCCGTGGGACCCGCTTGGGCCAAGGCGACGCCGGAGCAGCAGAAGCAGCTGGTGGACGCTTTCTCGGCCTTCTCTGTCGCGACCTATGCCAGCCGTTTTACCAAGTTTGACGGCGAGACTTTCGAAGTGAAGGGCGAGAATCCCTCCCCGCGCGGCGCGATGGTCGTCACACATCTAACGCCCAAGAACAGCTCCCCCGTCTTGCTGAACTATATGGTCACGCCCGACGAAGAAGGGACACCGCGCATCGTCGATGTCTATCTGGACGCGTCGATCAGCGAGCTTGCCACCCGCCGCGCCGAGTTCACCGCCGTGATCAAGCGCGAGGGGCTTCCCGCGCTGATCGAAGCCTTGAAAGCCAAACAAACCACGATGGCCTCTCGCTCATAGGACGCTTTGTCACACCATGCTCCGTTCCCTGCCCCGCCTCCTTCTTGTCCTTCTTATCGTTCTGACGGCTAACTTGGCCATCTGGGCCTTGGTCAACCGGGGGACGATGCAGCTGCCTTGGGGCGGGCGCATCAACAGCCTGTCTTACAGCGCGTGGCAGGCGAACAATGAATCCACCCGCCTGTCGCCCGAGCAGATCGAAAAGGATATGCAGCTTATCGCCGGATCGGCTAACGCCATCCGGCTTTACGGCGTCAGCGATGGGCTGGATCAGGTCATCGCCTCCGCCGATAAGGCTAACTTGCACGTCTTCGCTGGCGCATGGATCAGCCCGAACGAACAGACGAATGCCGAAGAGGTTGAGCGTCTTGTTCGCCTGAGCAACGAGCACCCAAACATTACTCGCGCCATCGTCGGCAATGAAGCGATCCTTCGCGAAGATGTCAGCGTTGAGCAACTGATCCGCCATATTGAGGTCGCTAAAAGACAACTTTCCATTCCTGTCTCAACCGCCGAGCCGTGGCATGTCTGGCTTGACTCGCCAGAGCTGGCGCAGGCGGTTGATTTCATCACCGTTCACGTCCTGCCCTATTGGGAGGGTGTTCCCATTGACGGTGCCGTCAATTATGTCGATTACCGCATACAGCAGCTTCAAGCCGCCTTCCCCGACAAGCACATCCTGCTGGGCGAAGTCGGATGGCCGAGTGAGGGCCAATGGGTCAAAGGCGCGGAGCCATCCCAAATCAACCAATCTCGCTTTACGCGCGAGTTTTTGAATTATGCCTCCAAGACGCGGCTTGATTACTCGATTGTCGAGGCCATCGACGCACCGTGGAAGCGCGGCATCGAAGGCACCGTCGGCGCGCACTGGGGTCTGTGGAACTCCGATCGCCACGTCAAATTCGAGATGAGCGGTATCGTGCGCGAGTCCACAAGATGGTATTGGGGCTGCCTAATCGCGTCACTGCTCGCGTTTTTGCCGATCCAGTGGTTCGTGCGCAAGCACGGGCACCTGAAACTGGCGGGGCAGATTTTCTATGCCGCGCTGATCCAAACGGCGTGTTCACTTCTGGTCTGGGCCATTCTCGTTGCGATGGCCGAGCGCATCATCAACGCCAACACCATCGCGTGGGTGGTGCTGATCGCCTTTCAGGTCGTGCTGCTCGCGCTGTTGCTCGTGGACGGGTTCGAGCTGACGGAGGTCATGTGGGCCAACCGCAAACGACACTTCCTTCCGCAACAAGCCCCTCTGCCCGCCAATGCGCCGAAAGTCTCCATCCATGTGCCGTGCTATAACGAGCCCCCGCATATGGTGATCGAGACTCTCAATGCACTCGCGGCGATGGACTATCCGAACTATGAAGTCATCGTCGTCGATAACAACACCAAGGACGAAGAAGTATGGAAACCGCTTCAGGAACATTGCGCCAAGCTGGGACCACGCTTTCGCTTTTTCCACCTGCCCAAATGGCCCGGTTTCAAGGCCGGAGCCCTTAATTTCGCGCTAACCCAAACGGCCAAGGACGTTGCCGTCGTCGGCGTGATCGACAGCGATTATGTCGTGAAACCGAATTGGCTACGCGCAACCATTCCTTATTTCGACAAAAAAGAGGTGGCCATTGTTCAGGCCCCGCAAGATTACCGTGACAGCGCGGAAAGCCTGTTCAAACGCATGTGCTATTGGGAATATGCGGGCTTCTTCCATATCGGGATGGTCCAGCGTAATGAGCGCAACGCCATCATCCAACATGGCACCATGACCCTGATCCGCAAAGACGTGCTGCGCAGCGTGCGCGGCTGGGCCGAATGGTGTATCTGTGAAGATGCCGAGCTTGGCCTACGCCTGTTCGAGAAAGGCTATGAGGCCGTTTATCTGGAAGAGTCACTGGGGCGCGGCCTGATCCCCGATAGCTTCGGCGGCTATAAGACCCAGCGATTCCGCTGGGCTTACGGTGCGGTGCAGATCCTCAAACGCCACTGGCACGCGCTTAGTGAAGAAAAAGGCATCGACGGGCTGAAGCTCACCACAGGCCAAAGGTATCACTTCGTGTCGGGCTGGCTGCCATGGTTTGCCGATGCGGCGCATATGGTGTTTGTCGCGGCTGCCGTTTTCTGGTCCGTCTTGCTGATGCTCAAGTGGGTCGAGTTCCCACCCGCTGTCTTCCTTGTCCCGACGCTTAGCGTCTTTGCGTTCAAGGTCATCGCAGGACTTTGGCTTTATCACGCCCGCGTCAAGTGCCCGTGGCGGGACCGGTTCGGCGCGGCTATCGCAGGTATGGCCCTGACCCACGCGGTGGGCCGCGCAGTCTGGCAGGGGCTCTTCACCTCCGGCAAGCCGTTTATCCGCACGCCCAAATGCGACAACAAGCCCGCCGCCATCCAAGGCATCCTGATGGCACGTGAGGAACTGGTTTTGCTGCTCGCGCTTTTGATCGCGGCGGGGGCCATCCTCTTCAAGTTCGAGCTGTCGAACCAGAACGCGGTGCTGTGGGCGGGGATGCTGCTTGTGCAAACGCTTCCCTACTGGGCCGCGCTTATCACCTCGATGATCAACGCGGTCGGCAGACGCACAGAAATCGAGATTTAACCCGACCCGACAATCTGTTCCAAAACGCCGCCATAGGGCTGGCCGACACGGGAAAGGGCCCGCCGCGCATAGATGCGAGCTTGAGGAACCTCTTCCTCGATGTCGGACAGTTTTTTGTCCGACATAAAACCTTCGGCCAGCAGAATGGCATAGTGCCCATCAAGAAACTTTTTGCCCCCACGAACGATCATATTCAACACATTTGCATAGCCAGCCCGCTTGCCACCCGACAAGACATGCTCGGCAAAACGCAAGCAGTGTTGATCTGATTCAAACGCCGATATCCGATAAACTGCATCCAGATCAACTCGTCCTGCAAGTTTGGTCCTAACGGGCCACAGCGAGGGCAGGTTCGCCTCACACACTTTGTCGGCCAACTCACGGCAAACATAGCCAAAATCCGTCAGAATATGTTGCGCAAGCTTAAAGGAGATGTCGCGCCATGTGCTGACTTGAAAAACGGCCCTGTCCCCTTCAAGCCGCGCAGGCGCGTCATGGGGGACGGATGCCGTAATGCCAATCGTGCGGAAGCGATGTTGGACGCCAGCAATCATTCGCTCCATATGCTTTTGCGAAGAGATGCCGTAGGCTACAACTTCCAAGAGCCTGCAATCATTGGGATCAACCTGTTCCATGTCACCCTCCATCATGTTGCACCGCACAAGATTTTAGGATAAGGGTTAATCACCGAACTTTTCAAGCCACGCTAAATAGTTTCATGCACCATCTTGTATTTTTGCCGAGCATCTAGCCCAACACGCAACGAATATTGCCCGTCCGATGCAACGCCAGCAGCATTGACATAGAATCGGTATAAGTCTCAACGGCCTGTCTCAAGGAATCACCCTTTCGCAATAGCCCTTCTGGATCACGCATAGCGGCTTTGGCGGATTCACATTCCTGCCAAAGTTCATGATGCCTCTCAGCATAGGTCACCACTCTCCCCTGAGTCCCAAGATCAGGATCTTGCTCGGTCGGTAAAGGGAAATATTCGTGCACACAGGATGGGCTTCCCTCTAAAGTGCACTTTAAAATCCGGACTCCATCCACCACATTATTAACTTCACCAGCCAGTCCACGGTTTTTACTCGCCATGAGTTCTTTCCTGACCTCTATAAGATCGCACAAAATCGTCAAGACTGTCACAGGCTTGTCCGACGTATCAAGAGGACGATCCATGCCGGTTACATCAGGAGACGGATTGTAAAGCTCATTCATACCGGCGATTAAATCGGGGCGGGGCCTTGGCGGCAGCAGGCTAGAGGAATGCAGGACCTCAACATAACCAGGCCCGCTCTTGCGATAAATTTCCATAACAACAACTCCTGTCAAAAGTGCTTTACCGTCATATTTATACTGGATTTACTGGGAAACAGGCAATATCTATACTGCACAACAAGTTAACCAAGAATCATTGTCCCACATGTCCAACGCGCCCTCCATTAAACTTCCTCCCTGCTGGCTTGAGGCCGTGGGTGACGAATTTGATAAATCGTATATGCGCGATTTGAGAGCGTTTTTGGCTGCCGAAAAACAAGCTGGCCACGCTGTTTTTCCGGCTGGCAGCGAGATATTCAACGCGCTAAACACTACGCCTTTCGATCAGGTGAAGGTCGTCATCATCGGCCAAGATCCCTATCACGGGCGCGGGCAGGCTCATGGGCTTTGCTTTTCGGTGAGAGGCGGCGTGCCGATCCCGCCCAGCCTCGTGAATATCTATAAAGAGCTGCAAGCCGAATATGGCATCACGCCGCCGAAAAGCGGCGACCTGACCCACTGGGCGCAGCAGGGCGTTTTGCTTTTGAATGCGACACTCACCGTGCGCGAAAGTATGGCTGGATCGCACCAAAACAAGGGATGGGAAACCTTCACCGATGCCATCATCCGCGCCGTGAACGACCGATGCGAACATGTCGTTTTTCTTCTGTGGGGCTCCTATGCCCAAAAGAAGGGAGCCTTTATCGACCGCAGCAAGCATTGCGTTTTGCAGGCCCCTCACCCCTCGCCGCTTTCCGCGCACCGAGGCTTTCTTGGCTGTGGCCATTTCAAAGCAGCCAACGCGTATCTTGTGAAAATGGGCAAAGAGCCGGTGAAGTGGCTCTCCCCATAAAAAAGCCCCGCGACAAGCGCGGGGCCTCTTCTTTGCAAAGCCTGCTTTGGCTTAATGCTTCTCGCCGTGTCCGGCTTCCACCTTCTCTGGCATAGCCGAAGAATGGTGGTGGGTAATCAGCCACTTGCCGTCGCGTAGCTCATAGATATAGCTGTAACGCGCCGCAACGTCTTGCGTCTTGCCGTCCTTGTCGGTCAAAGCGAAGGTGTAGGTGCCCACGTCAAAAGCTTCGTTACAGCCGATATGGATCGTGCTTGAATCAATGCGACCCTTCGGACTCTTTTGCAAGAAATGCTCAAAATAATCTTTGATCCCGTCGGTTGTCGTGCGCGGCTTGTTCGAAACGGTCGGAAGCAAAACAGCGTCCGCAGTGTAATTGGCGGCGACCTTCGCCGCATCTTTCGTTTGCAGCGATTCATTCCAGCGGTCAAACAAGGCTGCGATTTCTTTTTTGCTAACATCGGCACAGGTGCGCGTTTCGGCCGCCATAGCCGGAGCGGCAACGAGCTGAACTGAAAGAACGGCAACGGCTAGGATAAGGCTCTTCATCATCGTCTTGATCTCCATGGAAGGATGGTGAAAGCGGTGAACCCGCAGGATCAGGAAGATAGACAGAAGATCAGCCTTCGGTCAAAAGATTTTGCAAATACATACGGCAAGATGCGCAAGGAGCCGATGGGTTCCCTTACAAAAGACTAACGCATGGGCCTTGAACGCGAAGGACTTGGTCGTCGCGCAGAGCCATCAGGCTGGGCGGGCCCTTATAACCGCCAAAGATTTTCCACGCCGCCTCTTTTTGATAGGGACTATCCATATGCGGCAGAAAGGCGAAGTCGATCAGGCCAAGGCCTTTCGTATCAGGCAGGGTGGCTTTCGCCTTCTCATCCATTGGCGCAATATAGTCAATGTCCGGTGAGCAAACGATAGAACCCGCGCTTGAACCGATATAGATACAGCCCTTCCCCATAAGCTCGCAAAGCAATAGCCCGAAATTACATTTTTTCATATGCTCAAGAAGGCAAAAACTATTCCCACCGGAAACTGAGATCACCGCGCTATCCGTCAACAATTGGCGCACCTGCTCTTCGCTTTGTCCGGCAAGGTCATACATCACGACCTCAAGCCCGATGTCGACTAGCGGTTTGATGTTCCCGTCATAGTCAGGCTCAAAACCTTCCGCCTTCGCTGCCGTGTCGATGAAGATGGCCTTACGTCCGATCAGCGGCTCGACCTGCAAAAGTTGCGTGATCTTGTGTGCCGAAACAGAGAACTCGGAAGCGAGAAACAGGTTAGTCATGCAGAAACCTCATGGTGTAATGCAGCGGCATAGGCTTGCCCTAAGGCGAGGGCCGTATCACCGACTGATAGCTGTTGGGGCCAAAGGGGCTCAAAACCATTGTCGCGCAGGAGCCGCTCTAGTTCAAGGCGCAGGACTTTATTGAGAAAACAGCCGCCGCCCATCGCCACGCGCGACAAGCCTGTTTGTTCGCGGGCTTGCGTCACCCAATCCAGCAATGCTGCGGCGAGCGTGCTATGAAACAGGTTCGCGCCTTCCCGTGGTTCAAGCGGCACGGCGAGCCGTTCCAGCAACGGAAGGAGGTCGAGAACTAAATCGTCATTGCGAGGAACGAAGTGACGAAGCAATCCAGTTTCCGTTCCATCACGTTCCAAAGCTGGATCGCCACGGGCTGCGAGCAGCCCTCGCGATGACGAATCTTGCACAACCCGCCATCCCGCAGGATCAACTTGTGGCTGCGTAACGAGGGATTCCAGTTTCATCGGGGCTTCACCTTCGAACGAAGCAACAGGCATGATGTTCAACAGGCCGCAAGCGGCATCGAACAGGCGACCTGCACTGGTGGTGGGGGGCGCATTTAGCCCGCGTTCCATCATCTGAGCCACATGCGCTGCGCCCGTTTGCGCAGCATAGCGAGTTTCTATCTCGTCGGCGCGTCCCATGGCAAACAGAGCCGCCGCGCCCATACGCCATGGCTCACGGGCAGCTTTATCGCCTCCCGCCTGCAAAAGCGGGCGCAGGTGTCCAAGGCGGATAAAGCCTGAAGCATCAACGCGCAGCAGCTCGCCGCCCCATGCCTCGTTATTCTCGCCAAGGCCAAAGCCATCAAGCGCAAGACCAAGGACAGGCTCCTCAATCCCGTGCTCGGCCATGATCGCGGCGATATGCGCGTGGTGGTGCTGGATGCCGATGGTCTTGATCCCGCTTTGCATCGCCCAGCGCGTGCAGTAAAAATCAGGGTGCCAGTCATGCGCGACAAGAAGCGGTTTCTCTTGCGCCAGCATAAGCATCTCTTGTGCTGTTTGATCGAATCGTCGCAACGCCTCGCGGCTGTCCAGCGATCCGACCTCTGGCGACATCCACGCCTCTTCCCCTTGGATCAAGCAGAGCGCATTCTTCAAATACGCGCCAACACCAAGGACAGGAGGAAGAGAGCGAGGAAGAGTAATTTTCAGCATGAAGGCTTATGCGCCTCAATCCACTTATACCAATCCTCCATCCCTGCGCCTGTGGTGGTAGAGAGCTGGATCACCTCGATAGATGGGTTCACCTGCCGCGCGTAGCTTAGGCACTTTTCGACATCGAACGAGACATGGGGCAAAAGGTCTGTTTTGGTGAGGAGCATCAGCTTTGAGGCCGCAAACATGTGCGGGTATTTAAGCGGCTTGTCCTCGCCTTCCGTCACGGAGAGCAGCACGACTTTGGCCGCCTCGCCGAGATCAAACGAGGCGGGGCATACCAGATTGCCGACATTCTCGATAAACAGAACGCCACCGTCCAACGTGCCCGCCGGAATGCCGAGATCATGCGCGGCGTGGCCAACCATATGCCCGTCGAGGTGACAGCCCTGCCCCGTGTTAATCTGGATCGCCGGAGCCCCCGTTGCGCGAATACGCGCCGTGTCGAAATCGGTGCTTTGATCGCCCTCAATCACGCCAGCTTTAAAACGGTGCGACGAAAGAGTCGCGGCCAAAAGCGTTGTCTTACCCGATCCCGGACTTGAAACCAGATTAAGCGCGAGAATGTTGTGCGCCTTGAACAACTCACGATTCTTCGCAGCGAAGCGGTTGTTTTCGGAAAGAATGTCTTCTTCGATTTGCACGGCGCGCGTCGCGCTCGTCCCGTGATCGTGCGTCGCATCCAGCGGCCCATGCGTATGCCCTTCATCTTCATGATGATCATGATGGTGATGATGATCGTGCCCCACCCCGCCGCATCCACATGTCACGCACATAAGAACCTCCTTATCTTTTAAGCTAGAAACACGCCTCCTCTTTCGTCTTTCCGGAGAAACTTTCTCTTCGACGCCACTTAGCGGCGAAAGAAAGTTTAATCCGGAACCCAGTCGATCTCTGAAGCAGTCGCTGGATTCCGGATCTGCGCACCTCAGCCCTCACGGGCTTCGGCACTTGTCCGGAAAGACGATATGAGAAGGGTTACTGAAACAATCTCGTGAACTAAATCATATTCGCACGTTAAGCAATGCACCACCAAAACGCAACCTTGATCGAAGCGCATAAAACAAAACAGGATGCCTGTGGGTACGGGCATCCTGTTTTTAGTCAAGAGACGTTAGTGAACCAATGGTTTACTCAACCATCTTTTCAGCGATGTAGGCGCGAACCTTGTCGAGGGAGACGCGCTCTTGCGTTGCTGTATCGCGATTGCGGATTGTGACCGTCTGATCTTTCAGCGTATCGCCATCCACGGTGATACAGAAGGGCGTGCCCGCTTCGTCCATACGCGCATAGCGTTTGCCAATCGACTGCTTCGCATCATACTGACAGGTATAGGTGCGGCGCAGGTCCATATAGAGCTTCTCGGCAACTTCTGGCATCCCGTCCTTATTGACCAGCGGGAAGATACCGATCTTGATCGGCGCGAGGCTCGGCTTAATCTTGAGCCATTCCGGCGAGGCGCGGCTTTCGTCGTATTGATAGCCTTCTGCCAGAAGAAGCAGAACGCCGCGCGTAAGACCGCTGGCGGGTTCGACCACGTGCGGCACATAGCGGCGGCCGCCTTCCTGGTCGATATAATCAAGCGTCTGCTTGCTGAACTCTGAATGTTGCTTGAGATCGTAGTCGGTGCGATAGGCCACGCCTTCCAGCTCGCCAAAGTTCGGCGTGGTGAACGGCCAGCGATATTCGATATCCGAGGTTCCCTTTGAATAGTGCGCCAACTCATCTTCGGGAATGATGTGGCGATAGAGATTCTCCTTACGGCAGCCAACGCTCTCCCACCAGCGCATACGCTCCGCCACCCAGAACTCATACCACATCATGCCATCTTCCGGCGCGCAGAAGAACTCCATCTCCATCTGCTCGAACTCGCGCGAGCGGAAGATGAAGTTGCGCGGCGTAACCTCGTTACGGAAGGACTTGCCGACCTGCGCCACACCAAATGGCGGTTTGACGCGCGAGGTGTCGATGATGTTCTTGTATTGCAAGAAGATACCCTGCGCCGTTTCGGGCCGCAGATAGACCTTAGAGTCCTCATCCTGAAACACACCAACATGTGAGGTGAACATCAGGTTAAACGAACGCGGCTCGGTCAGTGTGCCCGCAGTCTCGGCATCGGGTCCGACGACAAGCGCTTGCTGTTCTTTGGACATGTTGGTCAGCGGCGTCGCCTTCGCGGCTTCGATCGGCAGAAGCTCGCCGCCGCCAGCCTTCTGAACCAACTTCTTGGCCTTTTTCGCCAAAATGGATTCGAACTCATCGCCCTCAAGTGCGCTGAGCAGGCCCAGAGACTTCGTCTCGCCGCCCTTTTCAAAGAAGACTTCAAGGCACATCACGTGATCGGCGCGGTAACGCAGCTTCGTCTCACGGCAATCGATCATAAGGTCCGCAAAACCGCCAACATGCCCCGAAGCCTCCCACGTGCGGGGATGCTGAATGATCGAGCTATCCAGACCAACGATGGAAAGCGGCTTACCGTCAGGGCCCAGCGGGGGGCACTCAACCATGTCATGCCACCAGCGGTCACGCAGATTGTTTTTCAGCAGAACGCCCAACGGGCCGAAATCCCAAAACCCGTTTAAACCGCCATAGATTTCCGAGGCGGGATAGACAAATCCGCGACGCTTGGCAAGAGAAACAAGACGGCTCATCAAAGAGGTTTCGGGCTTGGACATTTTATCTTTCCTGTGTTGAAACAAACCGAAAGGCGCAGGGCGCACGACGAAGCGACAAGCTATAACATAGGGATTTTACACAGTAAATGAGGTTTCTTGCGCTTGCTTGCCCCCGAACAGGGCGGAAGGTGCGTTTACTATATTGCCCGCAAGGACCAAATGCCCCTATAAAAGGTCCTATGATCATCGTTTGCAAAAAATGCAAAGCTTCCTTCCTTGTCCCCTCCACCATTTTTGCCAAGGGGGGCAAGAAGTTTCGATGTGCCAAATGTGGCCACATATGGGAAGAATCGCCGCCCGCCAAACAGGCCTCCAAAGCACCCCAGCCCTTCAGCCCGCCGCCCAAAGCCCATATTGCGCCCATACCCGTCGTCGAACAACCGGCCCCCGAACCTGTTATCTTCACCCCCCCACCACCGCCGCCGAAACCCCAGCTTGACTGGGCGCGGATCAGACGGTTGACCGTCATGGGGGGGGCGATGGCTTCGGCCATTTTCTTCCTGTCGGCCTTTATCTTCATAGCCGGGCAGCCAATCATCATCACCCACTGGCCCCAGCTTCAGCCGATCTATGTCGCGCTTGGTATCGCCACCGATCCGCTGCGCGATGCGATTGTCCTTAAAGATATTACATCGAGCCGCCGCTATCAGGACGGGGCAATGCACCTTGTCGTGGAAGGCAACATTGTCAGTCACGCCAAGAAGCGGCAAGTCATTCCGGCCATCATCGCCGAGGCTCTGGCCCCCGACGGGCATGTGATAGAAAGCTGGCGCATCGACCCGCCAAAGGCTACGATAGACCCCGAGATGTCGATTCCTTTCTCTTCCGCCATTCCCTCGCCCAAGGAGACGGCGGTCGAGGTTACCCTGAACTTTGCTGAACAACCGGATGAGTGACTTTGACACGCCCGTAAACCGCCCAACGAAAATCCTCGTAGCCGAGGATAATCCGGCCGTTCGCGCTTTTATCGAGCGGGCGTTGCAGTCTACCGGCGCCGAAATCAAGGCCGTCGAGGACGGTCAGCAGGCCTTGGACCAGTTGGGCACAAACAGCTTTGATATTCTCGTCACCGACATTGTCATGCCCAACGTGGACGGGATCGCGCTGGCCCTGAAAGCCACCCGCGATTATCCAGCCTTGCGCATTGTCATGATTTCAGGTTATGCACAGGAACGCATGCGGGCCCATAACCTTGATGCCCTCGTCCACCGGATCATCGCCAAGCCCTTCTCGCTTGAGGAAATCTGCGAGGCCGTGCGCGATGTAATGGAAACAGAGCCAGATGGCAGTGTGTAAAACGCACAAAAAACAAGAACCTCATTAATCAGGGAGACATTCACATGACCCAACGTATTCGCAAAGCCGTATTCCCCGTTGCCGGACTCGGCACACGCTTTCTTCCCGCTACCAAGGCGATGCCCAAGGAAATGCTCACGCTCCTTGATCGCCCACTGGTCCAGCATGCTGTGGACGAAGCCCGCGCCGCAGGGATCGAGCAATTCATCTTTGTCACCAGCCGTGGCAAAGGCGCGCTGGAAGAGCATTTCGACAGCAATAACGATCTGAAGCGCACATTGGAAAAGCGCGGCAAGACGAAAGAGCTGGAGATCGTCGAGACGACGGAAATCCCGTCAGGCGATTTGCTCATCACGCGCCAACGCGATCCGCTAGGCCTTGGCCACGCCGTGTGGTGTGCCCGCCACCTTGTAGGGCGTGAGCCGTTTGCCGTTCTGCTACCCGATGATGTCGTGCTGGCCCAGACACCATGCCTCAAGCAGATGGTCGCGACTTACAATGAAGTCGGCGGCAATCTCGTCGCCGTCGTCGATGTGCCGCGCGAGCAAACCAACCGCTATGGCATTTTAGATATTGAAAAGGACGATGGGAAGCTGGCCTCCATTAAGGGCCTTGTCGAAAAGCCCGCGCCCGAAGTCGCGCCCTCCACGCTCTCCATCATCGGACGCTATATCCTGCAACCTGAAATCTTTGACGAGTTGGACAAGAAATTCGTCGGTGCGGGTGGCGAAATCCAGCTGACCGACAGCATGGCTAAGCTGATAGGCAAACAGCCCTTCCACGGCATGCGCTATGAAGGCACGCGCTATGATTGCGGCGACAAGATCGGCTTCATCGAAGCCAACGTCGCCTTCGCCCTCGCCGACCCCGTCAATGGCGAAAAAGTCCGCGCGGCGATCAAGAAGCTGGTTTAAAAAACCGGTTCGCAATGGATGTCTTGCCTAAGCGACAAGAACCATTGGCTGATACCAAATGGGATGCCAGCCTTCGCTGGCATGACAGTGCTTTTGATGGGCAGTGTGAATCAAAATCACACCGTCACCCCAGCGAAGGCTGGGGTCCCATTTGTTTTCTTTCAAAGGGATATCATTATTCAGGTTAAAAGTCTGGCTTTGCCCCTTGCTTTGTGCCGCGCCTTAGGCCTAGCCTATTTGGGCGCATACGTTCAATGGAAGGTGCCCCTTTCGGGCTTTCCCCATCCGCTTCCTTGGCGGCTTCCAGTTTCGCCTCCGCTTCCTTGGCAACTTTCTTGGCGCGTTCTTCTTTGGCCTTTTGCTCTTTTGTTTTGAAAATCAAGACATCATACTCTCGCCCATAAATCACAATGCGTCCCCCGTCATTTTCATAAACGACGGCATTACGATTATTCTCTTTGGCTTGATACGCAAGAAAATCCGCCTGCTCCGTCGCCTCCATACAGGCATAGACTTCACCAGCAGAGCGATTGTTCAATTCTTCTACGGTTGGGACGTGAAATTTCTCAGGCGGTAAGAAGGGGGGCAAAAACTTAGTAACAAAGGATGGCGGAAAGGCATCGACACCCAAACTAATAGTAAGCTCGTGTTTCTTGCCATCAACCACATAGCCTTTGTCCTCAACAGACGTTCTCATACGTTCGGCTATTGTGGTAACGGCAACATGCTTTGCCTCGCTCAAACTATGCGCTTCGATAATGGCGTAACACACCATTTCCTCCCCGCCCGGGCGCATCAGCACGTCATTACTACGAATAGATTCCAACAGGGTTTGAGCAACAGAAACCAAAACTTGGTCACCGACTTTATGGCCATGGGTATCGTTCACAGCCTTAAAGTGATCAACGTCGATAAAGATCGGACAGATAAAAGCTTTTTTGGGCCCCAGTGGATCAATCTCTGGATTCTTTTCATGGGCACGGGCCAGCTCTCGTGTCCGCCGTATGGCCATATTGACCAGCTTCGCGTAATGAATTTCTCCGCCATTGCGGGTCCATAATTTTGTGAGCGGGTCTGTCAATGCCAGTTTTTTAAGCTCGACAACCTCTTCCTCAGCCGCCTTCCATTGCTTTGTGGCCTCCATGGTCTCGACAGCCGAATGGGCCAAGGCAATATCGCTATCATCGATCTCTTTCTCAAGCTCAGCGATCACTTCATCCTTAACGGTCAGAAGGGCATCTTGCTGCTCAAGTTGTTGGATGAGGTCGGCGTTTTTGTCTTCCAAGCGGCCGATTTGGCGATGGGCGGCTAGCAGGGCTTCACGCAGATCGGCCTCGGGCAGGGGCGTATCTTCGGCAAAAGCCGCCAAAATACTGCGTCCTTGTTCTTTTTGTCCCTCGTCTGCCATAGCTTTAATCCTGCAAATAATGAGCCGATTATAACCGAAAAAGGTGAAACTATTATGAGGAAAAGGCACGGATAGGTTAAGAAAGGGAGGCGCAGGGGCCGGATTTGCACGGTTTTTCGCAAAAAAAGAACCTTTTTAGAGCCTTTCTAAAGGAAATCGTGTAATAATTGTCCAGATGGACCGGAAAAGGTTCGGGAAGACCGGTTCTTTTATTCGAAAAGGTCTGATCTCAAAACAAGACAACGCTTCGCATACGCACACAATAATGCTGCGGCGCAGCATAACTATTTGTCGGTAAAATGATGATTTTGATTGTCTTTTATGTTAATCGTGACTAGGAATGCGTCCAAAAGAAGGCAGGCTTGACTTGCTTCCTTTTTCAGCTTTTCGCTCGATTGGCCTCGGAGACCCATCATGACCTCATCCGCCGTTCAGAACACAACCACAAGCAACGCGACACAGGCTAGCCCCATGAATACGCCCTCATTTAAGTCCTCGAAATGGCAGCGTCAGATCGACGTACGCGACTTTATCCAGACCAATTACGTCCCCTATGAGGGCGACGACAGCTTTTTGGCCACCCCCACCCCGCGCACACAAGCTTTGTGGCAGAAGGTGCTGGAACTCATGAAGGCCGAGACCGCCAAGGGCGGCACGCTGGATATGGATACATCGGTCATCTCGGGCATCACCTCGCACAAGGCGGGCTATATCGACGCAAATCTGGAGCAAATCGTCGGCCTGCAAACCGATGCCCCCTTCAAACGCGCCCTCATGCCTTTTGGTGGCTTTCGCGTGGCTGAAGATTCGCTGACCGCCTATGGCTATGAGATCGACCCGCTGGTGCGCGAGATTTTCACCAAATACCGCAAAACCCATAACGAAGGCGTTTTTGATGCCTATACCCCGACCATCAAGAAGGCCCGCAAGGCTGGAATCGTCACGGGGCTGCCCGACGGGTATGGCCGTGGCCGCATCATCGGCGACTATCGCCGCGTTGCGCTGTACGGCACCGCTCGACTGGTCCAAGACCGCAAAGAACAAATCGCGCAGCTTGACCACAAGATCACCGAAGAGACCATCCGCCTGCGCGAAGAGCTGGCCGACCAGATCAAGGCGATTAAAGAGCTGGAAGCAATGGCCAAGAGCTATGGCGCGGATGTCACCCGCCCTGCGCAGAATGCGCATGAGGCTGTGCAGTGGCTTTACCTTGCCTATCTCGCCGCCGTGAAGGAACAGAACGGGGCCGCCATGTCGCTGGGCCGCGTGACGACCTTCCTTGATATTTACTTCGAGCATGACCTCGCGGCTGGAATCCTCAATGAAAGCGAGGCGCAGGAAATCATCGACCATTTCGTGATGAAGCTGCGCATGGTGCGCTTTGCCCGCACGCCGGAATATAATTCGCTTTTCTCCGGCGACCCGACATGGGTGACGGAGTGCCTCGGCGGCATTGGCGAGGATGGACGTCCGCTGGTCACCAAGACCAACTTCCGCATGCTGCACACCTTGACTAACCTTGGCCCTGCGCCCGAACCGAACCTCACCGTTCTGTGGTCCGAGCGTCTGCCAAAACCGTTCAAGGATTACTGCGCCAAGATGTCGATCGAGACCAGCTCGATCCAATACGAGAACGACGATCTGATGCGGCCTTATTGGGGGGACGATTACGGCATAGCCTGCTGCGTCTCCGCCATGCGGATCGGCAAACAGATGCAGTTCTTTGGCGCGCGCGCCAATCTTGGCAAGGCTCTTTTGTACGCTATCAACGGCGGCAAGGATGAAGTCAGCGGCGAGCAAATCGCGCCCGCTTTCGCACCGATCACCAGCTCCATCCTCACCTATGACGAAGTGATGGCAAAACTCGACGACATGATGGAATGGCTGTCGGGCGTTTATATGGACGCGCTGAATATCATCCACTTCATGCACGACAAATACAGCTATGAGCGGATCGAGATGGCCCTGCATGACCGCGACATTCTGCGTACCATGGCTTGCGGCATCGCCGGTCTGTCGGTCGTGACGGACTCGCTGTCGGCCATCAAGTATGCCAAGGTCAAAGTTCTGCGCGACGAGCGCGGCCTTGCCACCGATTTCCAGATCGAGGGCGAATATCCGCAATATGGCAACAACGACGACCGCGCCGATGATATTGCCGTGATGCTGGTTGAAAACTTCATGAGCAAGCTGCGCACAAAGGAAACTTATCGCCACGCTACACCCACCATGTCGGTTTTGACCATCACCTCCAACGTCGTATATGGCAAAAAGACCGGCAGCACGCCCGATGGCCGCAAGGCTGGTGAACCGTTTGCTCCCGGTGCCAACCCGATGCACGGGCGCGACAAAAAGGGTGCTCTGGCCTCGCTGACTTCTGTGGCGAAGCTACCCTATGAATGCTCGCAAGACGGCATCTCGAACACCTTCTCGATTGTGCCCGGCGCGCTGGGTAAGACGGAAGGCGACCGGATCAACAATCTGGCCGGTTTGCTCGACGGTTACTTTGGCCGCAATGCGCACCATATGAACGTCAACGTCTTCCAGCGCGAAACGCTGCTTGATGCGATGGACCACCCCGAAAAATATCCGCAACTCACCGTGCGTGTTTCGGGCTATGCCGTCAACTTCATCAAGCTGACCCGCGAACAGCAAATGGATGTCGTGAACCGGACGTTCCACAGGGCGATTTAAGAGGGGGCATTCGGGGGTCGGCATTCAGGGTATATTCCCTTTGCTGAATTCTGAATACCTATGCTGACTGACAATCATGAAAAGTACAACAGTTCCTCCCCGAATGCCGAATGCCGACCCCCGAATGCTGGAAGGCTACGTCCACTCCGTCGAAACAGGCGGCACGGTTGACGGGCCGGGTATGCGGTTTGTGATTTTTGTGACGGGCTGCCCGTTGCGGTGCCTTTACTGTCACAATCCCGACAGCCGCAACCTGAAAGACGGCAAGCTGATGCGCGCCGCCGATCTGGTAGCCGAAGCCGCGCAGTACGGCGACTTTATGAAGCGCACAGGCGGCGGCGTGACCGTCAGCGGCGGCGAGCCTCTGTTTCAACAAGCTTTCGTGACAGAAATTTTCAAAGGCTGCAAGGAGCACGGGCTGCACACCGCGTTGGACACGTCGGGCTATCTGGGCCGCATGGTCAAGAAAGAGCTTTTGGATGCAACCGATCTCGTCCTGCTCGACATCAAATCGTTTGATCCGGCTACCTATGAAAAGGTCACGCATAAAAAGCTTGCCCCCACCTTGGAGTTTGCGCGCACGCTGGCCGAGATCGGCAAGCCGATGTGGGTGCGCTGTGTCATCGTGCCCGACCTGACCGACAATCTGGACGACCTCGGCAGGCTGGCGGATTTTCTCAAAGACCTCGGCAATGTCGAAAAGGTAGAGGTCCTGCCCTTCCACAAAATGGGCGAGCCCAAATGGCAAGCGATGGGCCTGCCTTATACCCTCGCTGACACCCAGCCCCCGTCCCCAGAGCTGATCGCCCAAATCCACGAGATTTTCAGAGGGCGCGGCCTGAGCGTCGTCTAGCCCCGTTCTTAACCAAAAAACGAGAACAAAACGTGAAATAGCCCTAGAATAGGTTTTAAGGCCCATACAAGCACTTTAGGATCGAGCACGTAGGGGGATAGCGGGGCATGCGCTTCCACCCCTTCTCGCCTCATCCTGACGCGATTCCGAGGTATTCAAAGGGTCGACTCTCGGGGGTTTCGCCAGAAGCCAGTCCAAACCACCATAATGAGTCATTCCCGCTTTCGCGGGAATGACTCAGGGGTGCGGGGAGCAGACTTGCGCAACATTATTGCCATGAAAAGCCATGCGCGAAACTTTTAAACAGCTTTTTCCTCTTGCAAGTAATTTTCTTATTGAGCCCCCTGCATGCCAACGGCTACCATACATTTTGAAGAAAGTACTCAAGGATCAAGTGAAGTTGTTTACCCCTAAGGCCCTACCTCCATTTGAGGCAGTGGCCGAAGTTGGTTTCTTTACAACGAATTTCTTAGTGCGCACACAACATAACGTACAGTCATTAAGGGAGATAGGTCATGGCCACCGATGTTCATAAACAAGAACCATCTTTGATGGAACAATTCATACAGAATCCCATTTGTTTCTTCACAGCTTGGGTTCAAAACGTCACATCCACGGCAAACCCTCTTGATGCACTGAATATCCCGTCACCATCCGACAATAAAGCCCACTTCCAGATCATGCGCTCCATAATCGAAATGGAGGCCGAGGCTAACGGTCTTCTGAAAAATCGGGTACGTCCTGTCGATCCAAATTCCTTCACCTACACTATTTGTGGCCCCAATGACTTGCCGACCGAGTTAACGCCTACGTCCGCTGGTCGAATTATCTATCAAAAATACAAAAACGGTATCCACCACTTGTGCGGGAGACTCGCTTCCGCCACATACAGAGAGCTGCTTGCCAATAAAGCCGATCCAGTGTTCGCCGTAGCTGACATTGAAGGACTGAGAGAGGAGGCTCTCTTTTTCAAAAAAACATCCGTTCAATATGGCCCAAGACCCGTTGGCAAGGAACTAAAGACAGGAGAAAAAGGTCTGACCGGTTTGGCCAAAAACATTCAGGATATTGTCGCGAGCATCCAAGGCTTTGAGGAAGCCAAACGCTGCAAGATGATGGGTATTCCCTTCAAACCACACCAAGGCTGCATTCCCTAACCCAATCACACCTCCCCGCCAAGCGGGGAGGTTTTTTCTGGGCCTTTTGCCCATGCTCCTTCAAGAATCCGTTTCCTTTACCAGCAAGATGCGTTATGTAAGAGCCTCTTGCGCGGCAAGAGGGCCTGTAGCTCAGTTGGTTAGAGCGGTCCGCTCATAACGGATTGGTCGTAGGTTCAAGTCCTACCGGGCCCACCACCTCCCCAAATGTACATACCGGAAACCTTGCAATTGTATCACGCATGTGATACAATTTAAGACGGCAATGGGAGGTTACTATGCTCAAAACAGAAGTCGTCCATACGCGCGTCAGGCCTGATCTGAAACACTCGGTTGAAGCCGTTTTAAGCAAGGTTGGCCTTTCGACCACCGAGGCCGTGTCGTTGTTCTTTCATCAAATCGTTCTTCATGACGGTCTGCCTTTCGCCGTGCGCATTCCCAACAAGGAAACACGCGCCGCCATCGCAGAGGCGTTGGAAGGCGAGAACATGAAGAGCTATGACTCGATTGACGCCATGCGCAAGTCCATCGATGGCAAGACCACCAAGAAAAAACGCGATGCTTAAGCTCAAGGCGCACAAGCGTTTCGAGAAGGATGTCAAACTAGCCATCAAACGCGGAAAAAAGACTGATCGGCTGTGGGCGGTGGTTGAGCAGTTGCAGGCAAACACAGACCCCATCGTCTGGTCGGTGGCTGGTCCCCGTGCCTAGAATGCCATATTGAACCGGATTGGCTTTTAATCTACCTTGTGACCGACGATGCGTTAGAGCTTCTGCGCACGGGCTCGCACGCAGATTTGTTTGACTAATTCGATGAATGCTTCGAGAAGTGAGTTTTGATATGCCAACCTTGATTTTCCAGCCCGTCTTGACACATCCCGCCTTGGTAGCCCCGTCCGTTTTGAAAGCCGTAGAAAATTGGCAAGGCCAAACAGCCCGTGACGAGATTAAAGTTGCGGAAATCGATCCGGCTCTGTGTGGCGGGAACGAGCTTTTTGCCCACTACAACCTCGACCCACTTGAGGGAGCCAATTGTCTGGTTGTCGAGGCCAAACGCGGCGACAATAAAACCCTGTGTGCCTGTCTGGCTCCTGTCGGCTTCAAGATGGATCTGGGCGGCGTGCTACGCAAGCATGTCAACGCCCGCATCGTTTCAATGGCACCGCTGGACTTCGTACTGGAAGCCACACAGATGGAACATGGCAGCGTGACGCCTGTCGGCCTGCCGCCGGAATGGCGAATCTTTATTGACGCCAACCTGAAGGACACGAAACGCCTGATCGTCGGCGGCGGCCTGAAAAAATCCAAACTCCAGCTCCCCCTAACCGCCCTCCTTGAACTCCCACAAGCCGAACTCTTGGAAGGGCTTGGCAAGAAGATAGAACCACTACCAAAAGACTCAGAGAAGTGACATTATGCCTCAAATGCACGTCCTGCACGTCTTTGCCGATCGTGACGGTCAGTTTGGCAATCCGGTGGGTATCATACTCGATCTAGACAAAGAAATTTCTGCCGCTCAACGCCAAGCCTTTGCGGCACAAACCGGTTTCAGTGAAACGGTTTTTGTGGATGACGATCAAACCAATGAAATTTCCATCTACACGCCGCAGCGAAAAATCGCGTTTGCAGGACATGCTGTCATTGGGGCCGTTTCATTTATCGAACAAACCTTTCACAAGCAGATCGGAACAATAACTTCGGCGCAGGAAGTTATTACCTGCCGACATGAAGGCAACATTATATGGATCAAGGCAGGGCTAAACCTCATGCCTTCTTGGCAACACAAACAACTGTCCAGTGCACAAGAAATAGAAACCCTTACGGCATCTCCTTCAGCCGAACTTGATCACGTCCAGCTTTGGGCATGGATTGATGATCCCAACGGTATCATTCGGGCACGCACCTTTGCCCCGGCATGGGGAATTCCAGAAGATGAAGCCAATGGATCGGGGAGCATGATGTTGGCAGCATCGCTGGAAAGAGAGATCACGATTCACCACGGGAAAGGGTCTGTCATTTTTGCCCGCCCTTCTCTTTTTGGCTGTGCAGAGGTCGGCGGACGTTTAACCCTCGTAACAGAGAGTGCTCTTTGACCACCGACGCGTTTCCTAATAACACAATTCGTTAAGGCTCATTGCCCCGCTTTTGAAGCCCTTACGGGCCTCTCCTCCCTTGACGTTTAGCCCAAAATAGAGCACTTCAGGGGGTATGACGAAGTATATCTCTTATCAGGGCGAACCGGGGGCTTATTCCGAGATCGCTTGCCGTGAGGCGGTGCCGGATTACGAGCCGCTTCCCTGCCTGACATTCGAAGACGCTTTCGAGGCTTTCATGAGCGGGAAGGCCGAGCTGGGCATGATCGCGACCGAGAACTCGACCGCCGGACGTGTGGCCGATGTTTACGCCCTGATGCCCAAGGGCAACTTTTCTATCATCGGCGAGCATTTCCTGCCCGTTAAGCATCACTTCCTCGCCTTACAGGAAGCGGAGCTGTCCGACATCAAATATGCCCACGCACATGTGCAATCGCTGGCCCAGTGCAAGGGCTGGCTGCGTGAGCGCGGCATCACGCCCGTGACCAAGCTGGACAATGCGGGCGCGGCGGCAGAGCTGGCCAACGTCCTGAAAGACAAAAGCGTCGCGGCCATTGCCTCTGGTCTTGTCGGGCAGATGTATAACCTCAAGAGCCTTGCCATCGACATTGCCGACAAAAAGAACAACACGACGCGCTTCCTGATTATGGGACGCGAGCCGAAGGTGCCCGATGTCAACGCGGGGCCGTGCATGACCACCCTGCTCTTTCGTGTGCGTAGCGTGCCTGCCGCGCTTTACAAAGCTCTGGGCGGTTTTGCCACAAACGGCGTGAACATCACAAAGCTTGAGAGCTATCTGGTGGACGGACGCTTTACCACGGCGCAGTTCTATATCGACGTGGAAGGCCACCCCGAGCAAACCGCGATGAGAAATGCCTTGGAAGAGCTGAAGTTCTTCGCCGAAGAGCTGCGCATCCTCGGCACCTATCCCGCCAGCCCCTTCCGCAGAGAGAACGCTTAAACAGGTTATCACATGAAACAGTTTCTTCTTCGCCTGATGGCTCTTGTCGGGATCGTTATGACCGTCACCATGATCTCGGGAGGGCTGATCGCTTGGCATTTTGTCGGCGGTTCGGGCGAAGAGGAAAAGGCTCCCGACAACATCATCCTCTCGATGGATTTCACGCTGCCAATTACCGAGCCTTTACCCGGTTTCAATCGCTCGCTGGCCAAGGCCCTCTACGAAGATGAAGAGGCGACACCGCTGCTCTACTTCCTGCGCGCGCTGCACTATGCCAAGGACGATCCGCACGTCAAAGGCATCGTTGCCCGTTTTGGAAGTCAGGGAGTGGCCTTGGTTCACACACAGGAACTGGCGAAAGCCATCGACGCTTTCCGTACGAGCGGGAAGTTTTCCTATGCCTATGGGGCGAGCTATGGTGATTTCATTCCCGGAGGGTCGCTCTATGCCCTCGCCAGCCATTTTGAAAATCGCTATCTGCAACCGGTCGGGTCGGTGTCGCTGGGATCGCTGGGGATCGAGTCGCCCTTCGGCAAGTCGGCTTTGGCGAAATGGGGCGTACAGACGGACTTCATGCGCCGCGAAGAATACAAGTCGGTGATGGAAAATGTCTCGCGCGATTCCTACTCGCCGCCCGTTCGCGCCAATATGGAAAGCATGATCGGCAGCCTGTCGGACCAAATTGCGCAGACGATTGCAGACGGGCTCAAAATTGATCTAGCCAAGGCCAAGGAAATCGTCTCGAACGGCCCCTATACGTCAAGCGAGGCCCTGAAGCTCGGCCTCGTGACCAAGCTGGCTTATGAGGACGAATCCGAAAAAGAAATGAAGGACAAAGGCGGCAAGGATGTCGCGTTCCTCGATCCCCAGACCTATATCTATTTCCACACAAAGGCTCTTGACGTGAACAAGTCAAAGAAAGAGCTCAAGACCGAGAAAAAGCGCGGCAAAATCGCACTTATTTTTGCCGACGGCATGATTGTCGAGACAGCACCTTCCGGCCCTTCGAAACTCGCGCAGGAAGAAGTGATCGACACCCAAACGCTCGTCGATGCCATTCATGATGCGGCAGAAGACAAGAACATCAAGGCCCTGCTGATCCGCGTGAACAGTCCTGGCGGCTCGCCTGTCGCCTCAGAAACGATTCGCCGCGCCATCGTGAAAGCTAAGGAAAGCAAGAAGCCCCTCTTCGTTTCCATGGGCCACGTCGCGGGCTCCGGCGGATATTGGATCGCGATGAACGCCGATAAAATCTATGCCGATCCGGCGACCCTGACCGGCTCGATCGGCGTTGTGGCGGGCAAATTCGTCCTTGGCGGCTTGTTCGACAAGCTGGGGGTCAAATGGGATACGATCACGCCGGACAAGAATGCCGCTTTATGGTCCATGCGTCTACCGTTTGACGCCAAGGGGCGTGAGCGAATGAATGCGATGCTGGATGAAACCTATAAAACCTTCACCGACAATGTTGCCGCTGCGCGGAAAATCCCGCCCGAGAAAATGCCGGAGATCGCCAAGGGCCGCGTCTATACTGGTGAGCAAGCCGTCAAAGTCGGGCTGGTCGATGAACTGGGCGGGATGAACGACGCGCTGGTCGGGATCAAAAAAGAACTCAAGATCGAGCCCGAAACGCCGATGATGCTCCAGCAATTCCCTGCGCCCGAAACGCCGCAATCTTTTGCGATGAAGCTGCTGCGCACATTCATGCTCAACGGCGCGTTTATGCGCTCCAGCCTTGGCGAGCTGCATAAGGTCACGTCGGCTTTGTCTCCCTATCTGGACGGCCTGACCGACGAGTCCCTGATCTCGGCCAAGATGCCAAGCACCTACTTGCCACGTTTGTAGGATTAACAATCCATGTTTAACAAAGCGCTTTCTGTCGCTCGAACAATGACTCGTGCGGCCTATGTCGAGCCGTTTCGCAACAGGGACCGAACAAAAACTTTGTTAATCGGGTTTGCAGCAAATCTTGGCTATGGCTGCCTATCCTTCATGCTGAATTATAATCTGGCAGGCTATGGCCTTCTCGCCAGCCTGTCGCATCAGGTGATGCGCCCTCTGTTTATGGGGTACCTGTTCGTTCCATTGACCTTCCTTTTTTATACGCGCGTAAAATCACGCGTTTTGCTCGCGTTATTACAAATCGCCGCGATAGGTCTTTTCTTTATTGACACCAGCAACGGGACACTGAACGCCTTCGCGCTCGCTTTTGTCTTCTCGCCATTTCTGGCCATGCACAACTATAACTACGGCAAGAATACCTCACGCAACAATCGCGGCAATGAAGCGGCCCTTTACGCCTATTCCATTATTATTGCCTATTCAGGCGGGCTGTTTTTGGGCGGACTATGCCTTGAGCAAGGCTGGTACAATCAAGCTATCGTGATTGGAAGTCTGTGCACCATTGCCGGTTCCTTTTTCCTTTATCGACCCATTGCTGGTCGCAACAACGGGGCAAAGGTCAAAAGCCTTCTGGGTTGGCGGAAGCCTTCAACGCGCATCTCGTTTTTCTCGGGCCTAATGAACCCGTTATTGGAAACATGTATGCCAGCATGGATGCGTATGATCGGCCTCCCCGCACTGGCCGCCGGAATTAGCATGTCACTGCGACCTATCATCGGCCTTTTCCTGACTCCCTTCGCTGGATGGCTGGTGCAAAAGAAAGGCTTTAAGGCCGGACAACTTGGGGGCACAGCGTTGATCGTTGGATGGATACTCGTTGGTGTTTCGTCCTTTTTGCCATGGCTTCTCTCTTTCTCTCTCGCCCTACTCAACACGGGGAAGGGCCTTATCAGCCCGCTTGAGATCGGACGCTGGCAGCGCAGACGCTCATCAGCGGCCGTCATCAGTCGCGAAATTGCTGTCGCCACAGGTCGGATTCCTTCGAACCTGCTTGGAGTAGCCATCACTTTTCTGGCTCCAGCCCTTTATCCCGTACTGGGTCTTGGCTTTACCGGGCTTTTTATTTGGGGATCCATCCCTCGCCGACGCAAGCAAGCGCGCGTTTAGCGCGGCTCAACCTCAAAAGTCACATAGGTCATGCCGTCGGCATTGGCACTGCTGGCATTAAGATGAAGCATCTCTCCGTCGCGCTCATAAAGGCGGGTGCTGATTTGTTTCCAGCCAAGTTCGGGCAGCGTGTCTTGATAGTAGTAATAGACCGCGTCAATATCGACCCAGCCTTTCGCTTTCGTTTGCACGATGCGATTTGAGCCAAAGATAAAAACGACATCATTTGAATCATCAAGCTCAAGTCCCTTCATCAACGGCAAATCCTCAATCGCTTTCGCAAAGCGGGTCTGGTCACTGACTTGACCAATCGTCGGAACAGAAGAGACAGGCTTGCGCGCATAAGCCGCCATAACTGGCGATGAAGCGAGAAGAACGCACGCACACAAAAGTGCAGAAAGTTTTTGGTGGGTCATGAGTCCATTCTATCTTTGTATAGAGTTCGTGACAAGCGAGGACGAAGAGTCACACACTTGCACTCTTGCAATTTCTGCGCTTGCACGCGAGAAAAAAAAAAGAGATAAAAATGAAGCAAGCTAAGTCAGCTTGCCGGATGAACAGGCTGCAATCCGTCATCCCAGCAGCAGCCTTGGACAAAAGGACGTGCAGACGATGCGTGGAACAGTAAAATGGTTTAATGCGACAAAAGGCTATGGCTTTATCGCACCGGACGGAGCAACAACGGATGTCTTCGTTCACATCACGGAAGTCCAAAAAGCCAATCTCGGCAATCTGAATCAGGGCGACGTTCTCGAGTTCGACATGGGCATGGGCAAGAACGGTCGCGAATCCGCTACCAACCTGCGCAAAGCGGCAGCCTGAGCGCACCTGCATATCCTCACAAAAGAAACGCCGTTGTTTGTGAAAAACACGGCGTTTTTTATGACCAAACGGATCAAACGATGACGCGGTTTGTTGTCAGTTCCATCATAGGGAGGTCGTGGGGGGCATTGCCATAGGCCCAGCTTTCGGTGAAGGGGCCATGCTCGCGCATGTAAGCGGCGACGAGCTCGGCCTTGCGGACGCGCACGCAATTGCCGCCGCCGTCCATGCGCCCCGTCAGGACACCGTCAACCACTTCCATGCGCGTGCATAAAACGTCATCGACAGGCAACCCGGTCAGCATTTCGTGAATATAGAGATCGAGGCTCCCCGTACTTACGACGACACGGTCGCCTTGCTCGTGATGGCGGCGCAGAGCTTCAACCGTCGGCTCGATCCAGCGCGGCCATGTACGCATCGCGCGGGCCGCTTCGGCCACCGACGCCTTGGGGCGATTTTGAAGGAGCGAAAACAGAAGCCGCTCTTTGATCCATGTGCGTTTATCGGTGCCACACGGCGTAGCCAGCGAACCAACCAAAGCTTTGGCGAAGACGGAAGCGCATGGCCAGAAACCAGCGACGCGGCACAGGAAAGGCAGAAGGCTGTCACGGCGGGCCAACGTACCGTCGAAGTCAAAGAAGGCGATACGGCTCATGCAAGATAATCCTGTAAAGCCAGCGGCTGGCTGCCGGTCTTCTGGCCTTCGCGCGGCTGCCCTGGCACTTGCCAGTCTATCCTGTTAAAGGCGCGGCAGGACGGACAGGTCGCGCTCCATCCATCATGGGCCGCACCGCAGGACTCGCACACCCACCGCGCATCAAGCGGCGCAGCGACAGCCTTGGCGAGCCAAAGCGAGGCCGCTCTGTCGTCTTGCGCCCCCTTCTGTTCCAAAAGCGCGAGTTTTTGATAGGTGCTGCGCGTCGCATCGCCACGGTGGACGAGGGCCGACAAGAAACGGCGCGCCTCGCCCCACAGACCGGCGCGTAGCGCGGCATCGCCCAAAGCCATCAACGTCTCGAACGCCTCACGGGACGAACGGGTCATCTTCTCGATCTGCTTAAACTGCTCCAGCGGTTTGCCCGACTGCGTGGCCCAATAGAAAAGCGGGAGCAAATCCCTGTGCGGCTGTTTCTCCCACGCGCGATCAATCGTACGCAACGCGGCGCGTTCATGCTTGGTGACAATCTGGGCCTCGGCCAAGGCCAGCGAGGCAGGCATCCAGTCGAGCATCAACTTACGCGACCTCTCGGCAAGGTTCAAAGCATCAACAGGGCGCGAGTCGCGCAAAGCGACCTGCGCATCGGCCAAAAGCAGCGCGGCTTCATGACGTGCGGTGAGCGGCGCGGGCAGAACTTTGTCTTTACGCGCCTGCGTCAACACATCGCGCGCCCCCTGCCACTGCCCGAGGCGCGTCGCGATTTCAAACCGCACAAGGTTCAACCACGGCAGCTTGGGATCAACCCCCTCAAGCTGGCCGCACAGGCGCGTGGCTTCATCCATCTGGCCACGGCGCAGCGCGTTCATGATGAGCCCGCGATAGCCGAGCACCGCTGTCTCGTCGTCCTTGGTCATCGCGCGGTAAAGCGTTTCAGCGGCTTTGATATCGCCCGCCATCTGGGCCGCCTGCGCCTGAAGGAGCCGCGTGACCGGTGTTTCACCCAGCAGTTTACGCGCCTTCACTGCTTGCCGCCCCGCTTCGCTGGCATCGCATCCGGCGATACAGGCAAGGCCCTTGGCCAAAGCCTTTTGGCCGTCCTCCAGCTTGCCGATGGTGCGATTCAGTTTCCAGACGCGCGGTCCGTCCACAAAGAAACGCCATATCCGGTGCAAGAGCAAAAGCCCATAGGCGATGGCCGCCACAATAACGGCCAGCACCGCCGCCGAGGTTTCAATCACGACATCATGCCATTCGATTTGCGCCGTACCGGGCCGGTCGGCAAGCCAAATCACCAGCCCGACAACAAGGATCAATCGAAGGATGAAGCCGAACAGTTTCATGGGGCGGGCTCGCTTACAGCTGGCGCATCGGCAGGAGCCGCTGCATCAACAGGTGCCGCTTCAGGCGTAACCGTCGGCTCAGCGAGCTTTTCTTGCGACGCGGCGGGTTGCTGCGGCACGGTCAGACTTTCGGGTTCGCGTGGCGTAGTCTCGGCCACCGGCTCAACCGTTGACATCGGGACAAGTCCTTCAGGTGCGCCCTTCGCAATCAGATAGGCCGTCAACTGATCCAGCTTTGTTTCAAGATCAATGCGCATGGCAAGTTGAGCGGACCAGTCCTTCAGCACCGCCTGCACTTCCGGCGGCAGAGCCTGCACCTTCTGGCGGGCGGAAAGAACCTCGCCATGCTCAAGGTCGAGATCGACCGAGGCAAAGGACAGCATATCGCCAGCCTGCGGGTTTAACGAACGAATGGAAACCAACCCCTCAAGCGCGACGATCAGGCGATCGAACCATGTGTGCGCCCCGACCTTGCGCAGCTCGGCTTGCGCCTCGGCGGCTTGCTTGCGCCATCCCTTTTGAAGCGCGGCATAGGTCGGCGCACCGGTCAAAGCCAACGGCTCCAGTGCGGTCAGTCGATCAGCTTCCCGCGCGTCCTGGGCCGCGAGCACGCGCAGCAATTGACGCTCTTTTTCAAACGGCATCCCGGCAAGGGCCTTGCGCTGCATCTGGCTGAAGGCCAGCACGGTCGCAATCCCGCTTTGCGCATTCACTTGGCTTTCGCTGGCCGCCTTGGAGGTTTCCTCCAACTTGGTTTGCAATGCACTTAAGCCTTGCGTCAACCCAACCAGCCCGTCACGAAGCGTGGCGACCTCCCCCTCCCTGACGGCAGCTTGTCCATCTTCTTGCAAGGAAGGAAGCGCGGCAACAGACGCTTTACTGCCAACGGTCTCAAGGTGCTTTTCAAGAACGGCAACGCGCTTTTCAAGCGTTTCGGTCCGTGAAACAATATCCAGGGCTTCCGGCATCACCAGCGCATCCGGCTGGATCAAAAGGTCCTTGTTGGCATAGAGCAGCGAAGCCAGCCCGACAACGATGACCATGCCGACGTAAAGAGCAACAGGCCTTTTTGTTTTCCCCTGAGGCTCGGCGTTGAAATAAGGATGCGCCTCGTCGCCGCAGGCTTTTGCGGATTGGCACGGTGCGACTTCCGGCGCGCGCGTCTTTGCCACATCAAGGGTTTCGCCGCACGATTCCTTGGGGCACGCTTCGCCGCCATCGGGCTTGACGGAATCGGGCTTAACAGGATCAGGCTTGGCGGAATCGGAAGAAGCGGAATCGGTCATGGGAACATCCTTGAGAATCATGGCGGACAAACATCTTTCAAACAAGCGAGGAGGGACTCTTCAGACGGTGAGGCGGACGCGACCACAGCTTGAAAAGCGATCCCGTCAAGGTCGGCCCTCACGGCCTGACTTAATCCTACCGCGATCAGGCTCCGGCAACAAGCCTCAAGCCGTGCCGCCTTCATACAGCGCACAAAACACGCAGCCGTACGCGGGGAATAGAACAAGACGGCCTGTATCGTCTCCCGCTGTAAACGCTCGATGATTTCCTGTGACAACGCCATCGCGGCCTGCATTCTGTAAAGAGGAACTTGCTGCAAGCGGCACCCGCCTGCCATCAGGGTTTGGGAAGGCTCCGGCCCATGATCCTCGGCGCACAAATGCAGCGCGTTGGTGTGACCGTCCGCCAAGATACGCTCGCCTAGAGCCTTCGCATCGCCCTGCCCTACATGGACAACAGAAAAACCAAAAGCCTGCGCGGCCTCAGCCGTTTGCGCGCCGACACAATAACAAGGAATGGCTAAAAGCGGCTCGATCCCCGCCGCCTTCTCTGGCATGGCCCGCACCGCCATGCGGCTTGTTAAAACGACACATGAAAACGCACCGGACAAACTTGGGAGAGGCTCCACGAGCTCATAAAAAAGCAGCGGCTCGCAAACGACCTGATAACCCGCCAGCGTAAGGCTGTGCGCGGTTGCCGCGCCCAAAGGGTCTGGTCGCGTTACCCAGACGCGCGTCATTTAAAGCTCGAAGAAATTGGCAGGGAGTTCAGCCTTCATCGCCTGCCCAAGCGTTAAGCCAAGCGTCTCAGGCTCGGCAGTTTCGCCTTCCTTGACGCGGCGAACGATGCGGCTGCCATCCTTGGTGGCGACAAGAGCCTCGAGCCTGATCTTTTGGGGAGTCTTTGGATCAATCGTTGCCATCGCGCCGATCGGCGTGCGACACGATCCGTCAAGCGCACGAAGCAAAGCCCGCTCGGCCAAACAGCAAAGTTCGCTCTCCTTATGATTGACCGCCTTGGCCCAAGCGGCGGCCTCGTCGTCATTCGCTCGGATTTGAATCCCGAGGAATCCCTGCGCGGCAGCGGGCAGCATCTGTGATGGATCGAACACCGAGGCGGCTTTGGCCTCAACGCCCAGCCGCTTCAATCCGGCCAGCGCGAGAATCGTGGCATCGGCCTCTTCGTCGGCCAATTTCTTCAAGCGCGTATCAACATTGCCACGCAGCGGCACAACGACAAGATCGGGACGGATCGCCAGCACCTGTGCCTTGCGTCGCAGACTCGCCGTACCGACACGCGCACCCTTGGGTAATTCTTCAAGACGCGGCGCGACGGGGGAAAGCAACGCATCGCGCGGATCTTCACGTTCAAGGATTGCCGCAAACATCAAACCATCCGGCACATGAACCGAGACATCCTTCATCGAATGCACCGCCATGTCGATCACATCGGACAGCAAAGCCTCTTCGATCTCTTTCGTGAACAGGCCTTTCGTGCCGCCCATCTCCAAAAACGTCTTTTCTTTATGCTCTGGCTTCCAATCCCCCGTCGTTCGAATAGGAACGATCTCGATTTCGAAAGAATCTTGCGCATCGGGGTGGTTTTTAAGGAGCAGATGACGCACGATTTCGGCCTGAATCAGGGCCAACGGGCTGCCACGCGTACCGAGGCGAACAATTTTTTTCATGACGAACCTGCCAAAAAAAGGGAAGTTTCTACCCCCTATGGGTAGAAAATGGGGAATCAGGGCCTCTCTTTATGTTTAACAAAGTTTTCACTATAGAATCAATGAATTAGTTTCAGCAAATTCGTGTATAGTCTAATTATTGCAGAGCAACTAAGCTCAAAAAAAGCCCCCGAAAGGGAGCTAAATTGAAAAAAAAGTTTTTCAGGAGAGACGCTATGTTACACGCTGATATTGACATGACCGCCGCGATCTTCATCTTCGTTTCGCTTGGGATCACGTTCGCCTCGCTCGTCACGACGGCGCGAGCGTTCACCCCGCTCGCTCTTGGGGGTCGGGGCCACGGCGTTCTGGCTGATGGGCTGGACGGCCTGGGTCAAAACATGGGGCAACGTATTGGTAAGAGCTTGCGGCTGGCTTGCCGAAGCTGGGGCGGGCGGTAAAGGTGGGGCCTGTGTAATTTGCATAAAGGCTCGCCAACAACGAAATCAGGAAATATCTTAATAAAGTAACCATAATTATTACATAACAGCAATGAATATTTCGTTAAGCATATTGTGATTTAATGTTCTTAAACATTGAGAGATTGACTAAAATGTTCGACAAAGATTTTCATAATCAGGAATCAAGACAGATGGATCAAAGTGTTCACAAAGAACTTCCGGCTTTGTTCGCCCTTGCGCACGATCATAGCGACGCGGGAAGGATCAAATTTGTCGAGAAACTCACGGAAGTTTTTCTGGCACCGAACGCGGCCCTGACTTCGCACGAAACCAAGCTGGTTGACGAGCTGATCAAGGAGCTTTTGAAAAACGGCGGTCAGGCAACCCGTCAGGCTTTGATCCAGCAATTTGCGCGCGCTGTTGAGGCCCCTCGCGAACTCGCCATGCGTGTTTCGGTGGCACCGATTGAACTCGCCCGCCCCGTTCTGGCGGCGAATGAAAATCTGACCGACAACGATTTGATCGAGATTGTCGAAAAGCAAAGCACGGATCACGCCGCAGCCATTGCGACACGCAAGCAAATCAATGAAGCGGTTGCCGATGCGCTTGTGACGACCGGCGATGTCCGCATCATGCATATCGTTGCAGAGAATCTCGGGGCAAAACTTTCACCGCGTGCGCTCAGCGCCCTTGTCGACTCGGCTCGCCTGACCTCGTTCTTGCAAGAACCGATTCTGGCCCGTCCTGAACTGACACCAGAAAATGCGATCCGCCTGTACTGGTGGATCTCGCGCGAAATGCGTCGCGAGACACTGGCCCGTTACGGGTTCGGCCCGAATAAGCTGGAAATCTCGCTGGGCAAAGCAACGGAAGAAATCCTTGCCTCGCTGCTGCTCAAGAAAGAAGACGATACGGCAATGTATTCGCTGGCCAACTGGCTTCAGGAACGCGGCGCGCTGACGACGCAACTCTTGCCCCAGCTTTTGCGCATGGGCCACTATCGCCTGTTCAACATCACGCTTAGCCGCCTGAGCCAGCTGGAGCTGCCGCTGATCGACATCATCAACACCTCGGCTGGTGGCCGCATGATGGTTGTTCTGTGCCGCGCGATCGGGATCGAGAAAGGCAACTTCGTTTCGATCTTCCTGATGGCCCGTGGGGCGCGCAAGGACGAGCAAATCGTTCATCCGCGTGAACTGAGCATGGCTTTGGAAGCCTATGACAAGCTTGAGCCCGAGATGGCCAAGGCGATGGTTGAGTGCTGGAGGCTGGACCCGACTTCCATCCGTCAACGCAGCAACGAGCCTACCTCTATCGCAGCGACTGGCTAAGGCTTCAGCCTACACCTCTCCTGCGGGGTTCAGTTTCTGGCATGTGCTGAGGATATCCCTGACGATTGGGGCCGCCATGTGAGCTCCGCTGCCCCCATGCTCGACGATCACCGACGCGACATAGCGCGGCTTTTCGACAGGCCCATAGCCGACAAAAAGCGCGTGATCCCTTTCCTTCCAAGGCAAGGCTTCGTTCGAGATAACGCCTTCCGACCGCTCGGCTGTTGAAATACGTCGCACCTGCGCCGTGCCTGTTTTACCGGCCATCGACAGCCCTTCCTCCATAATCCGCGCACCATAGGCTGTGCCGATCTGCTGGTTGACGACGGCGCAAAGCGCGTCACGGACTGTGGCCAGATGCTTGGGGTCCAGTCCCAAAGATCGCCCTTGAGGCTCTGTAACCACACCACGCGGCGTTTGGGCCAAGGCAATGTGCGGATGAATCTCGAACCCGCCATTGACAACCCGCGCCAGCATAATGGCCAGTTGCATCGGCGAAGTCAGGACATAGCCCTGCCCGATCGAGGTAATCAGTGTTTCGCCCTGCTGCCACGTCGCCTTGCGTCGTGACATCTTCCAGCCTCGACTCGGGATCAAGCCGCTACGCTCGTGAGGGAAATCGATACCCGTCGCCTGTCCAAGCCCCAGCCGCTTGGCCATTTCATAGAGTCTGTCGATTCCAACCCGCTTGCCCAGATCGTAAAAATAGGTATCGCAGGAACCGGCCATGGCATGGACAAAATCCACCGCGCCGTGACCACCGCGCTTCCAACAATGGAACCGATGGTTACCAAGCTCCATATAACCGGGACAAAAAACCGTCTCCTTGGGCTTCATCAAACCGGAATCGAGCCCAGCCAACCCCGTAACGATTTTGAAAACCGAGCCGGGCGCATAAACGCCGTCCAGCACCTTATTCAACAGCGGCACATGCTCATCGTTGTTCAGCGTATCCCAATCCTGCTGACTGATCCCATAGGTGAACAAATTCGGGTCAAACCCCGGGTGCGAGACAAGCGCATAGACGGCACCTGTAAAAGCATCAAGAACGACAGCCGCCGCGCTGTCTTCCTGTGCAATGCGGTTTTGCACCATCTGCTGAAGACGGACATCGATGGTCAGCGGCATATCCTGCCCCGGTGTCGGCTCGTCCCGCGCCAGTTCGCGAACAACCCGTCCGCGCGCATTCATCTCAAGTTGCAAATTACCGGGTTTGCCGCGCAGCAAAGAATCGTACTGTTTCTCGACGCCGTTTTTGCCAATCTTGAACCCGGGCGTATTGATCACGTCAAGGCCCTTATCCTTATCGGCTTGCGAGATCGGCCCGACATAACCGACAACATGCGAGGCGAGCACCGTGTAGGGATAGGTCCTGACTTCCCCCGCCTCGATATCGACGCCCGGCAATTCAAGCGCGTGAAGCGAAATGGCCGCCACCTGCTCCCACGTCAAATTATCGCGAACCAGAACGGCATTAAAACCATCGGTGCTTCTAAAATCCCGCTCGATCTTGCGCCGTTCCAGCTCGGTCAGGTCGATATAACGGTTCAAGCTGGTCAAACAATCGTCGAGCTTACTGATCTGTTCAGGCAGCAAGACCACGCGATAGTTTTTCTGATTGACAGCCAAAGGCTCGCCAAAACGGTCAAGAATCTGGCCGCGCGGTGGCGTGATCAGACGCAGGTTGATGCGATTTTCCTCGGCAAGCGTCGTGAACTTTTCACGTTGCAGAACCTGAAGATAATAAAGCCGCCCGAGCAAAAGCGAAAACAAACCGATCTGGGTGCCTCCGACAAGAACGGCGCGACGGGTAAAAAGCCTTGTGCGGTCATTTTCGCGCGACATGCCCTACTCCTGCGACAGGAAGAGACGTTGCAGACGGTTCAGTCCCCAAATCGGCAAAGGAAAGAGAACGATCGTCAGGACCAGTTGAAGAACCACCGGCATAACAGGCAAAAGAACCCCGCTGTGCCACGACAAAAAGACCCAGCCGACAAAGGCGGCCAACGTGGCCAGCACCGCAAAAGCGAACCACGGCATCACGAAAACCTGACCGACGAAAAAGCGTCTTTGCGAAAAGGCCAGTTGATAGACAACCAAAAACAGAATAGCCGTCACCCCCATCGGCGTCCCGTTCAAGATATCGTGAAACAACCCAAGCAAGAAAACCGACAAAGGCCGAAGCAAATCGGGACGGTAAGCCGCCCAATAGAAAATGGAAACAAGCCCCAGCGACGGCGCAACGGCCCCGAAATAGGGAACGGGCCAGACGACGATCCCCAGCAAGATAAAGACGAGCGTTATCTCAACCGGCACAAGGCTGCGTTGAACCTGTGCGATCTTCTGGCCAAATGACGTCAGCATCAGTTCGGGGTCTTCACTATCTTTTCGGCCATGGGGTTAACCGCACCGGCAGCCAGATTAAAGTCGATCAGGCGCACCTGACTGATCCGGCCCAGCGAGGCAAAAGGCGCAACCTCGACCTCGCCATGATGCACACCGGCAATGACGCCGACCGGCACGTTGGGCGGGAAAATACCGCCATGGCCCGAGGTCATCACGCGCATCCCCTCTTTCACATCCGCATCCTGCGGAAGGTAAAGAAGCTTCGGCACGGAAGAATTGTCACCGGACAAAATGGCGTGATCACCGGCTCCGGTTAAAACAACCGGAATGCGGGAATTGATATCGTTGATCATCATGACGCGCGAGGTCCACTCGCCAGCCTCAACGATCCGGCCCACAAGCCCGTCGCCCGTCATCGCGGCCATACCTTCACGCACGCCGTCAACCTTCCCAGCCGTCACGATCAAGGAACGGGCAAAGGCCCCACCTGTATCGGCGATAACCCGGGCCGAGACATAGGAAAGCGACGGCTCGGTCTTGTAACGCAGCAGCTTGCGTAATTCCCGATTTTCGTTTTGCAAGGCAAAGGCCGTGTTCTGCCATTGGCGGAGGTCGGTATTCTCGGCCTTCAGGCGGTCATTCTCCTCCACCAAAGCCCGATAGGTCTGAACCCGCGTCACGACCTGATTCACCAGGACAAGCGGGCGGGAAAGCAAATCAAGGACCGGCGCGACACCATCCACAACCTTGACGCGAACCTGTTCAACCATGCGGGGTTGCATATGCCCTGCAAAGAGGATGCCGACAGAAAAAAGAAGGAAAACAAGGAAAGAAAAGCGATGCGCCAGCACCCGCCACGAAAGAGCAGTTACATAAACCCAACCTGTACGCCGAGCGTTAAGCGACATCCAAAAGACTCATTAACCAAGTTAACTTGCAGTGCGACGCAGATTAATCCAAGAAACACCAAAGGCCAACAAATATTTTATAAAAAAAGGTAGGGGTTTTAGAGCCCCCCCCCTATTTCCGTCCGCGCAGAGCCTGATCGAATAGGTCGGCGGTGACGACGGGCAGGCCGGCACTTGTTTCCGTGGTCGCAAAAGCCTGCCGCAGGGACATCAGGCCGACCCGATTGCACAGATTGGCAATTTCGGCCGAGGACATGCCTTGCGTCACCATCGCAAGCCGCTCGAAATCAATGTCGGTGGACAACAACAATTTGCGGGCATGGATTTGCAGGATCCGCTTACGCGCCAACGAGTCAGGCATGGGGAGCGTCACGGCGAAATCGAACCGCCCCGCGCTTAAAATATCGGGGGTCAGGCGGTCGGGTCGGTTCGTGGCCGCAACGACCACAATACCGGCGTGGGTGGCCAGCATGTCAAGCTCGGCCAAAAGCTGGGCCACAATGGGATGCTGGTGCGTTGCGCCGCTGCCGGAACTGAACGTCTCGAACAAGGCATCCAGATCGTCCAGAAAGATGAGGCAAGGGGTCTTGCGCCGCGCCAGTGAAAAACATTCCTTCAGATAGCGTGCGCTGTCCTCGCGATGCCGCCCGATAAGGAGCGGGCACGACACCTCGATAAAGTGCATCGGGATAAAGCCTGCCAGCGCACGGACCAGCGAGGTCTTCCCCGTCCCCTGCCCGCCCGAAAGCAAGATGGAGCGCGGCGGCCGCACGCCAGAGGCCAGAAACTTGTCATACTGATACAAAGACCAGACGAGAGTCTCGTACATAAGCTCTTTGATATCGTCGAGGCCAGCGACTTCATCCCACATCGTGGTCGGCACGTCGCACAGGACATCACCTGCCGCCGACGGCTCGACAGACCGCAGGGCCTGCGACAAATCAAAATCAGATATCTTCCCGCCTCGCGCCAAAAGAGACGCCGTCTTGACAACCCGAACGATATCGCCCGAAGTCATCCCGCCAGTGCGGGCGGCAAACTGGGCCGGATCGACGGTTTCTTCCAAAGCCAAGGTCTCCGTCGCCATCAAAAAGACTTCGGCGCGGCCCCAGCGGTTGGACAGATCGACCGGCAAGGAGACATCGAAACGACCCGAATGAAGGAAGCGCGGCTCGATCTCCTTCGCACCCACGCCAAACGCCATGATCTGGGGATGCGCCGTCAAGTCATCGAGCAAGGAACAGAGCTGTGCAACAACCGCATAAACGCTGCGCCCCAAAGAGCTGTCAGCAGCTAGCAGGGCAAGAATTTCCAGATGATCCAGAAGAAGAATGGCTTTGCCGTGACGCGCCAGCTCAGGCAGCAAGCTGCCAAGGTCCAACAAATCCGGCTGGACAACCGCGCGATCCAGAAGCTGGTAGGCATCCAGAACCTTGAATGCGCACTCCGTCTCTTGCGCCAATCGCGCGACCATGCGCGATTTGCCCATCCCCGCTGGACCCGTCAAAAGGACCGAGCGCGGCGCGGCACCACCGGAAACGCCGAACCTGTCTTTGACCAGAACCTGACAGGTCCGATAGATTTCGCGCAAGCCTCCGATGCGGATGCTGGCGGGCTCGGTCTTGCGGGTCGCGACGGCAAACTCGGTGGCATGCCCGATTTGCACGGGCCCCTGCGGCTGGATACCAGCAACGGTAACGAGCAAAGGAAAGCGGTCAAGCGTTGGCACGATCAAGCTGTCGCCAATCGAAACAGTGCGTTTATTCCAAAAGCTACCGATCTGTTTCAGGCGGGCCAGGATATGGATTTGATCGACATCGTCTTCGGCCTGAATGGTGACCAACTCGGCAACAGGAGCCTTGATCCGCTCTGGCAGCAAACGCACTTTTTCGCCGCTAAGCGAACCGAGATTCCGCGCCGAAAGCGGGCTGACCCGCGCGATGCGCTGGTTTCTGTCCCCGACAAAGGCGTTTTGCGCCGCCAAACAGGTCCGGCGTGCTCCCTCAACGACGATAACATCGCCCGCCACCAAGCCCAGACTCCGCAGGTCCGCGCCATCAAGATGCAGGACGCCGTCTTCAACTTCGGGCGATTCAAGAAGCGTAAGTGAAAGATCGGAAAGCATGGGGAACCAGGAAGAACGGGGAGAAACCGAAGGGAGGGAAGCTTCCCTGAGTCCTAGCACGAAGACTCGCAAAGACCAAGAGGCGAAGTCACCTCAAGCCTTGGGCTCGGCAAAACCGTCTCGCTCCTGCTCAAGCGCGGCACTGGATTCCTGATACAAGCCTTCGACCGCAGCCAACATAGCCTGCGTCTTTTCCAGATCAAGCCCTGCCGCCGCCTGTTCAAGATCGTTCATCAGACGATAGAAGCGCGTCAAGCCGCAATTCGAGCTACAGCCTTTAAGCGTATGGGCGGTATCGCGAATGACTTGCAAATCGTCCGTCTTGAACAAAGTGATCCGCTGACGGGCATCAGCAAGGAAAGTATCCGTGACCTGCCTGACGGTATCGCCGCCAAGAACCTCCTGCATCTCGGCCAGAATGTCCTGGTCAAGCAAGGGCAGGCTTTCATCGACAACCTGTATCGGCATCTTGTTCGGCTGTGTTCCTTCCTGTTCCGTCTGGGTCACAACGGGCAGCGACGCGTTTCGCCCCGTCGAGGCCGACAGGTGAGATGCCGTGTCGGCGGGCTTGACCTTCAGCCACCGTTCCATGCAACGACGCAAGGTGACAATATCCAACGGCTTGTTGAGATAATCGTTCATCCCCGCAGCAAGGCAAAGCTGCCGGTCGCCTTCCATCGCATGAGCCGTCAACGCGATGATGGGGATTGTCTCGTTGCTGCCGCCAAGCGCACGAATTTGGCACGTCGCCATCATCCCATCCATAACAGGCATCGAGACATCCATGAGGATCAGGTCATAATGCCTTGAAGCGGCCAGTTCGACGGCCTTGGCACCGTTAACAGCCTCATCCAAAGACAGACCGATTTTTTCGAGATAACGACGGGCAACCAGCCGGTTCGTTTCGTTATCCTCAACCAGAAGAACGCGGACAGACATGGGATCGACAAAACTAACAGAATCCCGCTCTCCCGTTTTTGCAGCCCCGCCCTCAAGTCCTTCGCTTTTCTGCAAGGGAATCATGAACCAGAACTTGCTTCCATGACCGAACTGGCTTTCGACTCCGATTTCGCCATTCATCAAGGTCACAAGCCGCTTGGATATGGCAAGGCCAAGCCCTGTCCCCCCATAACGCCGCGTGAAGGATCGCTCGACCTGACTGAACTCCTTGAACAAGATCGTCTGGTCCTCGGCACTGATCCCAAGGCCGGTGTCCTGCACCTCAAAGCGCATCAAGACGCCGGGCTTGCCCTCGACCTCCGCCTCCATCATGGCCAAGGCCTTGATGGAAACCGTGCCGCTATCGGTAAATTTAATTGCGTTCGAAACCAGATTGAGGAAAATCTGGCGAAGTCTGTCCTGATCCCCGACAAGATAGGACGGGGTCTCGGGCATGATCTGCAAAACGAGTTCGACCGTCTTGTCCTCAATCAGCGGCTGAGCAATCGTGACCACTTCATCAAGCAGCTTATTCAAAGAAAACGGCGCGCAAAGGATGTCGATCTTGCCAGCCTCCATTTTGGCAAAATCGAGAATATCGTTGATGATCCCGTGCAAAGCGCGGCTGGATGTTTCGGCAATCGAAAGCATGTGCTGCTGCTCGGCATCCATGTTGGCCCCTTGCATCAGCTTCAACACGCCGAGTATCCCGTTGATCGGCGTCCGTATCTCGTGGCTCATCATCGCCAGAAAGTTCGTTTTCACGGCACTGGCATGCTCGGCCATCAGTTTGGCCTGAATAAGGTCCTCCTGTGCCTCCCGCATCGAGGTCATATCGTTGAACAAACTGACATAGTGAGACAGCTTCCCATCTTCGCCCAGCAATGGGGTCAAATGCCATTCAACCCAGAAAGGCGATCCATCCTTACGATAAAGGAGGGTTTCCCTTGTCATCCCCTGCCCGGCTTCAATCGCCGCATGAAATGTTTTGATCACGGTGGGTTCCGTCTTCCATCCGAACAGAAAGCCTGTGCTGTTTCCGCGAATATCCTGAAAGGCATAGCCGGTCAAATTCGTAAAAGCCTTGTTGATGAACACAACGGGACGATCGGGCCGACGCATATCGCGAATAAGCACGCCGACATGCGTGTTTTGCAAAGCCGCCGCGAGCAAAGCGTTATAGCGTTCCGCCGCCCGCACCCGCTCGGCATTGCACTGGTATTGATGAACGACATCGAGCAAAGACAGAACGAGCGCAAAACCGGCAATAAGGACAAGAACCGCCAAAAGAGCGCGTTGTTTTTCGTCCTGCCCGATTGCCTGTAAAATCTCGGACGTTTTGGATTGATGCTCGGTCTTGACATGCTCGTGCAGCTGGCGAGTCGTCACAAGCAACTGCTCCAGCGAATCTCTGGCAAACACCCAACGCTCTGCGTCCACAATCCCGTCGCGATAAAGATCGGCTGATCCTAACGCGTCCACCAGCTTCATGATGTCGCCGACGACACTTAACTGTTTCCTGTGCTCGGCTTTTTCGATGGTGTTTTGCGAAAGAAAGGAAGACAAGGCATCGACCCGAACCTTCAAATCGAACAAGGCCTCGCCGATCATCAGCGACGTTTGCGGTGGCTCGAGCGTGCCCGGATGATAAAGCTCCAGCACCCATTTGGCATCCGAAGCCGACAACTCGATTCCATGGACCATGTTGGAGATCGGATCATTGATAATCGCGCGAATTTGATCATCATTGGACAGCTTGCGATATTCGACCACGCAAAACAGCCCCACGAATCCGGCCAGAAGAAGCAGGGGAAGGATATAAAACCGGCTGAAGGACGGACGAAACACGGAAGTGGGAATCCTCATAAAAAACAGTCTTGTAGGAATCAAACCGATTTGAGACAACAAATCCTTAAGGAGCCCCCTACACCCGTAGGTACTCCTATTTTACGGCCTTCTAATCTTCACGAGCAACGTCTTAAGAATTTGTTGCCCAATCTGCTTTAGTTTCGAGTTGATGAAAATACGGTTTCCTAAACTTCGCTTCTTCCTCTTGCTGCTCACAGTCGTCTGCTGGGCCGCGCCACCAGTGCTGGCTCAAGACGACGGCACGGGGGCATCGGGCCTGCCGCTGCCGCGCTTTGCCTCGCTGCGGGCCGACGAGATTAACCTGCGGGCGGGGCCGGGCACCCGCTATCCCATCGAGTGGGTCTATACGCATGAAGGTCTTCCCGTTGAAATCACAGCCGAATATGACATTTGGCGGCGCATCCGGGACTGGGAAGGCTCGGAAGGCTGGGTCCAGAAAAGCGCGCTGACGGGCAAACGCGCGGCAATTATCCTCACAGGTCCCCAAGACCTGTTTGACGACCCCGAGGCCAACAGGCCGGTCATAGCCCATGTCACGACCAATGCCGTCGGCCACATTCTTTCCTGTAAGGAAAATTGGTGCGAGTTGAAATTCGGTGATATAAAGGGCTACATGCCCAAAAGTGCTTTTTGGGGTGCCTATGCCAATGAAGTTTTTGACTGAAATCTATGAAAACACCTCTTTCCAACAAAACCATTCTCCTGATCGTCACGGGTGGGATCGCGGCCTATAAAAGCCTTGATCTTGTCCGCAAACTCAAGGATGCCGGAGCCTGCGTCTCCTGCGTCCTGACGCAAGGCGGGGCCCAGTTCGTCACGCCGCTTGCCCTCGCCACCTTGTCGGGGGAGCCCGTCTCGACCGATCTTTTTTCGCCCGAACAGGAACAACGCCTCGGCCATATCCGCTTGTCGCGACAGGCCGACCTGATCGTCGTTGCGCCCGCCACCGCGAACACGCTGGCCAAGATGGCGCATGGTCTGGCCGATAATCTGGCCAGTGCCGTTCTTCTGGCCAGCAACAAGCCGATCCTGATCGCGCCCGCCATGAACAGCCAGATGTGGGCAAGCCCCGCCACGCAAGCCAACCTTGCGACGCTTCAAACGCGCGGCATCCATCAAGTCGGGCCAGCCAGCGGCATGCTGGCCTGCGGCGAAACCGGCGAGGGTCGCATGGCCGAGCCCGACGAGATTCTTCTAGCCATCACCGCGTTGCTGGCTCCGGCGGCGGGGCCGCTTACGGGCCGCAAGGCCCTTGTCACCAGCGGCCCGACCTATGAGCCCATCGATCCTGTGCGCTTTATCGGCAACCGTTCATCGGGCAAACAGGGGCACGCCATTGCCGCCGCGCTCGCCGCGCTGGGGGCCGAGGTCACGCTCGTGACAGGCCCGACCGCCCTGCCCGCGCCTGCTGGCGTACCCCAAACCATCCCTATCCAAACGGCCCGCGAGATGCTTGACGCGTGCCTGTGCCACGGGCCCTATGACATAGCCGTCTGCGCCGCCGCCGTGGCCGACTGGCGGCCCGCGGCCGAGTCCGAGCGCAAGATCAAGAAAGAAGGCGAAGCCGCGCCAACCTTCTCCCTGATCGAAAACCCCGACATCCTCGCCACGCTTTCCCAAGCCGCCACCAACAGGCCCCGCCTCGTCATCGGCTTTGCGGCGGAAACCGACAACGTGCTTGACCATGCCAAAGCCAAGTTCGCCCGCAAAGGGTGCGACTGGATTCTCGCCAACAAGGTCGGCGCGGGGCAGGGCTTCGGCCAAGACAGCAACGAAGTGACCCTGATCCGACGCAACGCGGATGGCTCACTCGCCGCCACCCCATGGCCCGCCGCCAGCAAACAAGCCCTCGCCCAAAAACTCGCCGAGGCCGTGGCGGAGGCTTTGGAATGACTTATACCAGCCGCCCGATGAAAAACCCGCTACGTCATCGCGAGGAGCGCAGCGACGTGGCGATCCAGTCCCCAAGTTTCAAGCAGGGGGACTGGATTGCCGCGCTCCCTGCGGTCGCTCGCAATGACGAAGGAGGGGGGACTCGCGAGTCATTTCATCGCGCCGTTGGTATTAAATACACCGTCTAAAAAACTTGCGTCATCCCCGCGAAAGCGGGGATCCAGTTTCTCTTGCACATAAGGACCCCGCCCATGCCCCAAGTCACCGTTGCCGTCACACCGCTGCCCCACGCCGAAGGGATCGAGCTTCCCGCCTATGCGACGCAGCATGCGGCAGGCATGGACCTGTGCGCGGCGGTGCGCGAGCCCATCATCCTGCAAGCGGGTGAGCGCAAACTGATCCCCACGGGCCTGACCATCGCCCTGCCCGAAGGCTATGAAGCCCAGATCCGTCCGCGCTCTGGCCTTGCGCTCAAGAACGGCCTGTCAGTCCTCAATTCACCCGGAACCATCGACGCGGACTATCGCGGCGAGGTCCAGATCATCCTCGCCAATCTGGGCAGCGAGCCCTTCACCGTCACGCGCGGCATGCGCATTGCCCAGATGGTGATCGCGCCCTATACCCGCATCACATGGGAGCCCGTCACCTCCCTGCCCGAAACCGCTCGCGGCACCGGCGGCTTCGGCTCCACAGGCGTGGGGTAAGGACAAGCTTTAGCATATGGCATTTGGGGCCTGTTCATGCCACCATCATCCGTCTTCACCGCCTGCGTCACTCCGGCGTAGGCCGGAGTCCAGCGGCGCGGCGTCTGCCGCGCACAAGACTCTTTGGCTTCGCTCTTCCGAACGCGATAAAAGATCGTAAACAGGCTCTTTGGGAAAAGGCACAAAAAAAGGGAGCCATTCGGCTCCCTTTTTACTACCTCAACCCAAATCAACCTGTCGGCCCCCCAGCCAAAGAGTCCCCATCTGCTCCCTTGCGACGCATCGGCTGACGTACCGCCTCGCGTAGGTCAGCGGTAATGTCAACGCCTACAATTTTCTTAATCGTCTCACAGACTTCTGGGCAAGCAATCTCAAAAACCTTCATCGGAAGGCGCTTTACCAAATCATCCCTTGTTTCGGGAAGACGATGTTCCCAGAGAGATTTCTTTGAATCATTATGATCGTGAATTGTAATAAAGCGCGCTGGCGTTTCCTTGCCGCCTTCTTTTTCATTCTTATGAGAAAGTTCAAGGGACATATCAACACCACCCCCCTTAACCGAAAGTTTGAGGGAATCATACCATTGACCATACCACCCATTAACTGTCAAAGCAGGAGCCCGAACCTTAATGGCCTCTCCAATGGCCTTGACCATCGTAACGCAATAAGCCCCCTCCGCCTGAAGAACCGCGTCATGGATTCCCATAATCGCGTGTGATCTGGTAGCCAAAACACCTTCGCTGACAGTAAATATTTTGCTCATATTTCTTTCTCCCTCAAAAAGAAAAAGCGGGAAGTCCCGCTTTCCGATCCACCCAAAATATACGCGCCAAAAGCTTTCATCCACAATTTCTTATGGTTAACACAAAAGGGGGCTCGCCCCCCCCTAAATGCAAAATGCCGTATGCTCTCTTCAAACGCAGTACGCCGTAGGAGTGTCAATAGCACAGCCCACCTCCCCCGTCAAGCACTATTTTCATATAAGGGATTGCGAATGCCTAATTTTGACCACCAGCGTTTCGGCGATCAAATCATCAAGGGCGCGGCTCAAGCCAGTTTGGCGACATCGCGCAAGCTGGCCCGCGCGAAAGAGAGCCCCGCCCCGATCATCCTATGAAGTAAAATCGTTGTGTGGAATTTCTCTCACTGAAGACGGACGAGCTAGCTTCTTGGGATCATCATTGATGTCAACGCCAATAATTTTCTTGATCGCCTCACTAACCTCAGGGGTAGCAATCTCAAAAAGGCCAACAGAGGCAGGCGCGAAACGAACATCGCCGCATGGGGGAAGTTTTATATCCCAAACCGTATTCTTTATGTTCGTTCTGTCCTGCACCGTAGCATAGCGACACAACGCGGCCTTAGCCCCTTCTTTCTGTCGCCCATCACGAATTTCAACAACCATGTTGACGGTGCGATCGGCATTCGTAACGGCCAGCTCAACCGGCTTCCAGTATTTACCAGCTGTCACAACACAATTGAGGGAAGGTACCGTCAGCTTGATCACAGTACCAATAGCCTGCATCATCATGACGCAATAAGCAGTCTCTGCTGTACGCACAGCATCCAGAACGCCTGCAATGGCCTTAGCTCTTACATCTACAAGACTCTCGCCAATCTTTATCTCAGCCATTTTTATCTCCTTGAAAATAAAGAAAGCGGAAGCCTAGCCCAAATGAATATTTTCACCAATCGCAATCTATAGTTAATATCACTATTTCACGCCCTTACAACCAGCGTTTCGGCGATCAAATCATGAAGGGCCTGTTTGCGCGCCGTAAAAAGGGCCATCACGAAGCCGATCATCAAGGGCGCGGCTGAAGCCAGTTTGGCGACATAGCGCAAGCTGGCGCGCGCGAAAGAGAGCCCCCGCCCCCGATCATCAACAACCCGCAGCCCCATCAGCCGCTTGCCATAGGTCGCGCCGCGCGTGCCGCTTTCCATCGTCGCGAAATAGATCCAGTGCATAAAAACCAAAAGCATCATGAAAGACGGCGCGAGCGTGAGGCCGAGCGCAGCCAAAAGCGGCGCGACGACAAAACTGCCCAGCCAAGACAAGATCAGCAAAGGCACGATCCCGATCATGAGAATCCCGAAAACGATACCCCAATCAATCATCATCGCGACAAAGCGCAGCAGCACGCTGCCGCTTGTCAGGTCCACCGCCCCCCGCTCAAAAGCTGGCCCTGTGGGGGGAATAATCGTCTGTTCTGTCATGACTGCCTTTTGTCTTTATCGTGAACGCGAAATCACAATCTTGAATAACAAACAAAACCGAGTCATCCCCGCGAAAGCGGGGATCCATTTTCATTACAAGGGATTCCGTCAACTCATGGTTTCCCGCTTGCGCGGGAATGACGCAATCTTTTTCGCGCTGGTTCGACTACCCTACCAAAGCGATGCAGGAAAGCATACGGCCTTCTTCGGGGGAGCCGCGCAGGGTGCCTCGGCGGTGGCTGAAAAAACGCTTTTCATCGGCGCAGGTATCGGCGGGCGACGGGGCGACGCTGACCAGCCCCATGGCCTCAAGCCGCGCTTTCACATAGGCGGGTAAATCGAACATCAGGTGCCCCATCCGCGCTGCACCCTTGAAAAAGCTCTCTCGCTCATCCGGCGCGAAGGACGCGGCGAAAGCCTCGTCCACCTCATAGGATTCCGGCCCGATGCAAGGACCGATGGCGGCGTGAATCCCCTCCCGCCGCGCCCCCAGCTTTTCCATTTTGGCCACCGTGTTTTCCAAAACGCCGCCCACCGCGCCGCGCCAGCCCGCATGCGCCGCGCCGATCACGCCCGCCTGCGCATCGACAAACAGAACAGGAGCGCAATCCGCCGTGAGGATACCCAGCGCGAGGCCGCGCCGCTTGGTGACCAACGCATCAACCTCTGGCCGCGCCTGAACGATCCACGGCTCTTCCACGACGAGGCACAAAGCGGAATGCACCTGTTTGGCGAAAAGCAGATTCCCTTCCGCGCCCCCCATCGCCTGCGCCACGCGGCGCAGATTCTCCTGCACTTTATCTTGCGCATCGGATGAAGTCAGCGAACAATTCAGCGACGCAAAGGGCGGCGCGCTCACCCCGCCCTCGCGCGTGAAAAAGCCGTGACGGATTTCCGTGGCTGTTTCAAAAGCGGGAACAGACAACGGCGCAATCATGTAAAGCCACAGACTTCGTTTTGCCCTTCCGGCACGATCGCCATCACCTTGAAAAGCGATCCCATCTGGTCGGGATCGAGAAGCCGCGCCACGGCCTCGTCAATCGCCTTGGCTTGCTCTGGTGTCGCCTTCAACTTAAGCTGCGCGGCGCGAATTTCGATTCCTAAAGCCTGCAAGAAGGGCCCTTGCGCGGTAACATCGGGAACGAATGCGCCCTGCCGTCTCGCAACCTGCGCCAGTGCAGCGAAATCGACATGAGCCGTCAAATCCACCTGCCCCGCCGCCTCCAACACAGGCACGCTGGCGTGGCCGGAGACTGCCTGAAGCGTATCGCCCTGACCTCCCTGCGTCGTACCATAGTCAATAATCAAAATCCCGCCACCATGCTTGGCGATATGCGCCGAGAGCAACTGGACAATCGCAATGGCTTGCATCGACATCTCGAAAAAGGGCAGTTCTTCGGGCAGGGGCATCGGCACCTTCTTCTTGCTTTGCACGAAGACAAGCTTATCCCCCTCAAGGCCAACCAGCCGCTCGCGCCAACCGGCCTCTGTGTTGATATACTGATAAACCGGCAGCGCATCGAAAAACTCGTTGGCAATGACAAAAAGCGGCATCTCTGGCAGATCGGATAAATCTTCCAGATAAAAGGGATTGTACGCACCAAGCGTTTCCGCCTGCTTCTGCCGTAGCGTTGTGTTGCTTTCCATCAAATGCAGCTTCATTGCTTGAGGAAAGCCCAACACGCGATCACAGACGCGCAAGGCATCGCGCATCAAGGTGCCGCGACCGGGCCCGAGCTCAAGCAGCGCGAACGGCGAGGGCTTACAACTGCGCCGCCATGTATCGGCGAGCCAAAGGCCAATCGTTTCGCCAAAAAGCTGTGAGACTTCGGGGGCGGTGGTAAAATCGCCATCGACGCCCAAAGGATCGCCTTTGACGTAATAGCCATGCTCGGGATGTTGCAAAGCAAGCTGCATGAAACGGGCGATGGGCATGGGCCCCTCGGCCTCGATCATCGAGCGAATTAGGCGGTCAAGTTCTGTCACGGCGAAGAGCCCTCCCTATTAAAAACACCCCAAAAAGAATCATCGGGACACACAAAAGCTGTCCCATCGTCGCACCCGCGAACAGGAACCCAAGCTGGGCATCGGGCTCGCGGAAAAACTCGCCGCCAAAACGAAACAGCGCATACAAGGACAGGAACAGGCCGGAGATCATGCCCTGCCTGCGCCGCACGCCTTCAAACCGCGAGGCCAGCATCAGCAGCGCGAACAGCACGAGCCCCTCTAATCCCGCCTCGTAAAGCTGGCTGGGATGACGGGGCAGCTCGCCGCCATGCGGAAAGATCACGCCCCACGGCGCATCGGTCACGCGGCCAAACAGCTCACCATTCACAAAATTGGCAAGCCGCCCCAGCCCCAAGCCAATGGGCGTGACGACAGCCAGCACATCCGTGAACGCAAAAAACGAAAATTTGCGCCGCCGTGCGAAAAGAGTGGCCGCCGCAATAACCCCCAGCATCCCGCCGTGAAACGACATACCGCCATGCCAAATCTTCAAGGCTTCCAAAGGTTGCTCAAGGTAATAGACCCCCTGATAAAACAGCACATAGCCAAGCCGCCCGCCCAAAAGCGTGCCGATGATCGCCCATGTCAGAAAATCGTCATAATCAGCAGGCTTAATACCCTGATTGAAACGCAGGGCCAGTTTTTTGCACAAAGCAATGCCCGCGATAAACCCGACGACATAGGCCAGCGCGTACCAGCGAATCTCAAGCGGGCCCAGCGACAGTAAAACAGGATCAAGTGGCGGAAAGACAAAAGCGAACATGAGCGAGAATCACAAAGATATGGACTTGGGAAAGCCTTATAGCCTATTCTCCGGCTCAATGAAACGAATGGATTTTGTATCCCCATCCGCTCCCGAAGAATTGGATACATAGTCTATCATCCTGAGTCATCCCCGCGAAAGCGGGGATCCACGTTGATCCCAAGGGATAGCGTCAACAGGTAGATTTGTGAAAACAGGCTTGTGGCCTGTTTTCATCCTTCGGACTTCGGGCCTACGGCCCTACGCGCGAAACGTATACGTTTCGTCCGCTTTCGCGGGAATGACTCGTTTTTTATATCACACACCAACTCGTGAATCGAAAGAAGCCTATCGTTATGAAAAAGCCCGACCAAACAACCCTCAGCGATTTTCTCAAACTTGGCGAAGCGGCTTTCTCCGTCTTGCTCGGCGCGCGCGAAGAAATCAAAAGCCAGCTTGGTGACAAACGGGACGTCATCGTTAGCAAACTCGATCTGGTGACTCGCGACGAGTTCGACGCCGCCTTTGCGATGATCAAGAAAGCCCGCAAAATTCAGGATGAAATGGACGAGCGGCTCACCGCGCTTGAGGTGGCCCTAAAGAAAAAATCAACGCTGTCAAGCCCTGAAAAGCGTCCTGCCAAAAAACAAAATCGCCCAAAGGTGTAATTTTACCTTTTGTTAAGCAAATCAAATAGTTTCCAAATGATTACCACGCATTTCAACACCCTGAAATGATTCAGCTTCTGACTCAGTGAGTCTGACCGATGCCAGGGCGTAAGGATTCGTTTGTGCAACGCAAGGTGTGACTCAAAACACACGGCACAAAAAGCACTCCCCTGTAAGGCCCTCTAGACTCTTGCGGCAGGAGTCATGCGTTTGTTAAATCTATGGCGTTGTTTTCCAGAGGCAATCCATGACGTTTTTATCATTCCAAGAACAAACCGCGCCGCACAATCCCCTCGACATCGTCGAAGAAATCGTAGCCGCCAATGAGTGGCTGTTCGACCGTTCGAACGAGGACGAGCTTGTTGTTGAACTTGCGGGGCGTTGGTGCCATTACCGCATGTATTTTGTGTGGCAGCGCGAAGTCGGGGCCCTTCAGTTCTCGTGCCAGTTCGACATGCGCGTACCGGAAGGCAAGCGTGGCGACGTGCATGATTTACTGGCCCTGCTGAACAACCGTTTGTGGCTCGGCCATTTCGATCTAGACACCCAACATAACTCGCCGCTTTTCCGCTATACCGTTTTGGCGCGTAGTGACCGGCTGCCGGGCGTTGAAACCTTCGAAGACCTTGTCGAGATCGCGCTGACGGAATGTGAACGCTTCTATCCGGCCTTCCAGTTCGTCGTCTGGGGCGGCAAAGCCCCCGCCGAAGCACTGGCCGCCGCGATGATCGACACAGCCGGACAAGCCTAAGCCACGCGCCGTGACGACCGCGAAGACCGCCCCTAAGCAAACGCCCAAGCTGGACATTCCCGCCCTTCTTGACCTTGTCAGCCAAAACGGCTGGAAAAACTTTTCCTGTCTGATCGACCTCCCCATCGCGGCCAACACGCTGCCACTTCATACCTGCGCGTGGCTGACAGCCCGCATGAACGCCGCCTGCCCGCCCGATCAGCTCGCCGCCCTATCCCCCAAAGACCGCCTGTTCGACCTGCTCCTTGCGCGACTTGAAGCCATGGAACCTCATAAAACAGCCTTTCACCTTCTTGCCGAATCGGTCCGGCGTACACCGGCCCTCGCCTATCCGTTTTACAAGGCCCAGATCGAGGCGATGCGCGGCCTCCTGACACGCGCCGGCATGCCACAAACAACACGAAATTCGTACCTTTTACTGGGGGTTTATCACTACGTCCTTCTTGACTGGACGCCCACCGCCACAAGCAGTCATGACAAGACCATGGCGAAGCTCGATCAAGTCCTTACAAAGACTTTTCGTCTTTTCGAAACAGAGCTGTCGCCCCCCGTTTGACGACTTGTCCGTAAAAAACAATGTGTTTCAGCCAAAAATTAAAGTAAAAAAATGCGTGACAACTTGGTTAAAAAAAGTCATATTCACTTTTGTTAACCATACCTTGCCTGTTGCTCGGGAGCTTGACCCGATTGTTCTAACCCCAGTTCACAAGACACGAGGATGTCAAATGTCAAAGACAGCACCCTTCCCCTTCTTCGAGACCGATTTTTCGAAGATTTTTGATGTAACGAAATATATGGACGTCGCCAAACTGATGGAATTGTCGCCTTTTATGGATATGGCCAAGATGGGCGATATCTCCAAAATGATGGAAGACTACAAGATTCCCAAGGTTGATATCGAAGCCATGATGGCCGCCCAACGCAAGGGTCTGGAAACCATCGCCGGTAACAACCAGAAGGCTTATGAAGGCATGCAATCTTATATGCGCCGTCAAGCCGAAATCGCCCGCCAGAGCATGGAAGCGGCCTCCGACCTCGTGCAAGCCGTCATGGCTGCGCCGACACCGGAAGAAAAAGTGACCAAGCAGATCGAGGCCTCAAAGACGGCCATGGACAATTGCGTTTCCAGCCTTAAAGAGCTGTCCGAAATGCTCTCTCAAAACCAGCTTCAAGCCGTACAAGGCGTGACCGAAGCTGTTCGTGAAGGCATGGATAGCCTGCAAGGCATGATGAAGAAATAACTGCAACACTGGGGCAGACTCTCTTCAAGCAAGTCAAACGCGGCCTGATTTTCAGGCCGCGTTTTTGTATGAGCCCCCCTACCGGACCAGCATATTGACCCTCTGCCCGTCGCGCAGGATTGTGATTTGCCAGCCACGGACGGGGGTACTCAGGACCTCCACAAGGTCTTTGACGAGCAGCGTCTTTTGGTCGTTCACCCCAAGGATCACATCACCGCGCGCGAGACCAAGGCGCACCGCCGCCGAAGAGGGAGCGACCTCCACGACAACAACGCCCTTTTCCACGGCATGCAGAGCATATTGCTCAACCACAGCGGGCGAAGCATTCGCCACCTTCACACCACTTAGCGGATGCCGCCCCTTTAACAGCGTCTCGTCGCGGGCAGGCACCTCTGGCGGCGCGATCAGCTTGAAGCGAACTTGCTCTTGCTTGCTTGCCTGCAAAACATCCAGCACAACCTCGCCGCCAACAGGCATGGTCGCAATCCGATAGGAAAAGGCGGCGGGATCATCAATCGCCTTGCCGTTCACCGAAGCAATCACGTCACCGACCTTGAGCCCCGCTTTCTTGGCAGGGCTAGCCTCATGCAAACCATTCACCAGAAGCCCCGAAGGCCGCGCCAGACTGAGCGAGGCGGCCACATCGGCGGTCACCGCCTGCCCCGTCACGCCCGTCCATGGACGGATGATGGCGTGGTTGCCCTGCGCATAGCTCTCGACCATCGCGCGAACCATGTTGGATGGGATAGCGAAGCCGAGGCCCATATTCCCGCCATCCTTGGTATAGATCGCCGCGTTAATGCCGATCAGCCGCCCATCCATCCCGACAAGGGCGCCACCGGAATTGCCCGGATTAATCGCGGCGTCGGTCTGGATGTAATAGTTGATGTCGTTTAGGTCGAGGCTTGTCCGTGCGATGGCCGAGACAATGCCGCTTGTGACCGTCTGCCCCACGCCAAAGGGATTGCCAATAGCAATCACCAGATCACCGACCTCGGCTTCATCGGAGTCGCGCAGGCCAAGATGCGGCAACGCCTCGCCCTTCGGATCAATCTTCAGCACCGCAAGGTCGCTGCGATTATCCGCCGAGACAAGCTGGGCCTCAAACTCGCGGCGGTCGGACAGCACAACGGTAATCTCGTCCGCGCCGTCGATGACATGGTTTGAGGTCACGATCAGCCCGTCAGGCCTCACCAGAACGCCAGAGCCCAGCGAGCTTTCAAGCCGCTTGCGGCTCATCCCCTGAGGCATGTTGCCGCCGAAGAAATGCTGGAAAAACGGATCGTTCATAAAAGGAGAGAAAACGCGCTGCTGCACCAGCTTGCGCGTATAGATATTCACAACGGCGGGAGCCGTCTTCTTGACCACGGGCGCGAAACTCAGCTGCACCTGCTCCTGAGAGACAGGGGGAACCTTCCCCACCTCCTGCGCCGCGACCGGCAATCCGCCAGCCAGCCAAAGCCCCGCCGCAACAACAGCCAAAATCCGTTTCTGCATAGCCAAAGCCTCCTTCAAACCGTCCAAAGATGAAGACCACGCCAACAATCTGCGCTTCAATTATGAAATTTCAAGGGCAACGGGCTTTTAATTTCTAGCGGCCAGAATGAGAAGCGTTTCCTCTAAAAAAGCACATGGATAAGTGCCTTGTTCGGGTTCGGTTTTTACTCCCCCCTTCTTGAAGTCGTAATAACCATCGCTTCCGTAATGCGTCACGGTAAAATCAAGCAAGTCACGGGCAAAATTACGTGAAAAGCAGGAGACATCCTTGCCATATACGGCCTTACCGCCGCTCGCGCCCCAAAACCAAGAACAAAGAAAATTACGAGGATCTTCAAAATTATCAGAAACAAGAATAGGATGGGGATCCAATCCTTCATACCTTCCTATAACGCTATAGCCATAAGTTGCTAACAACGCGCTCCACTCATCAAAATTATGATAATGAAGAAAGTGCTCGGTTTCAGCGGATATAGAGAATAAATCCCTGACACGTTGATCCAAAAACTGGAGATACTTGGGAAATTGCTGACAAGTGCCAATCAACAACAATGCGTCGGGTGACATCAACCCCTTACCGTTAGCCAAGAAGCATTCTTGGTCAGCCGCTGACAACCAATGCAAAACGTAATTCGCATTAACAACATCAAAGACGATGCCTTCATTTTTCATATCTGCTAAATTCGTGGCATCAAGTTTTCTATACGAAATTTTAGGATTATGTGTATTCCGTGCTGCCGTTTCTAGCATCTGGGCATCTACATCGATCCCTATGACATGCGCTTCAGGAAAAAGCGAAGACAAATAATTGGTCACACGCCCGTTTCCGCATCCGACATCCAGAATATTTTTTACCGACGAAACGGAAATTTTCTCTGATTGAAAGTACGGCTCCAGCATAGAGCGGAACCGTGCAAAGGAGGTAATTTGCCAGTCATCCCTCGCATAGGTGTCCCCGACATGCAAAGCGGGAGGCACAAGGAAATTCATCGTATCTCTCGTAACGAAAATGGGTTGAGCCTAAACAAAACCAGAATAACGATGCTAACTACGAAATTACCGTGCGCGGCAGCGGGAGAGGCAGGCTTTCATGTCGTCTTTGCAATCGGCTTGAGCACCGAAGATGCCCGTCATTTGGCCACGACCCACGCGCGATTCGGCGGCAGCGGTGCCAGAGCAGCGGTCGAACTCGGCGTTACAGGAACGGATGCAGGCTTCGCGATCATTGTCGAGGATCGTCACCGCTCCGGCATCGTTGGTATAAGTGTCCGCCTTTTTCGATGCGCCAGAGCAAGCGGTCAGGGCGACCAGCATAAGGCATAAAGAAAGGGCCTTCACGCGCTTTGAAGAAAACAACATAAAGGCCCTCCCCCTAAAAAAAAGATCAACCCGAAAAGGTTGCTTTGGTGATAAGAAAAAATGGGATGCCAGCCTTCGCTGGCATGACATTGTTTTTTAAAGAAACAGTGTCGTCTCATACCAACCCGTGTAAACTACCCCACAACGTCATTGCGAGGAGGCCTTGGCCGACGAAGCAATCCAGTCCTTTTGCTTGAAAGTTAGGGACTGGATCGCCACGGGGCTTTCGCCCCTCGCGATGACGGCAAGGCCACGTGAGTCTTTTCATCCACGGGCTGGTATCAAACCTAAATTGTCATGCCAGCGAAGGCTGGCATCCCATTTGTTTTTCTGTCGGTTATTCACCCATGATTCGAGCAAATCACCTGAAGCCGAGCGAAGCTTAAGCTTGCGCGGCTTCGCCTGCAACTTCTTCTTCGTCATTAGTGAAGACAGGACCGCTGTCCTGCCCCTTGGCTTCGACATCGCGATCGACCAGTTCGATGAAGGCGACAGGCGCGGCGTCGCCATAGCGGAAACCGGCCTTCAAAACGCGCGTGTAACCACCGTTGCGGTCCTTGTAACGGACGGCAATGACGTCGATCAGCTTGGTGACGATCACGTCATCACGCAGCATCGCGAAAAGCTGGCGACGGCTTGCGAGGGTATCCTTCTTGGCCAGCGTGATGATACGCTCGGTGATCGGACGAAGGTCCTTGGCCTTGGGCAGCGTTGTCTTGATTTGCTCATGCTTGATGAGGGCGCAGACCATATTGGCGAACATCGCCTTGCGATGGCTGCTTGTGATGTTGAGTTTACGACCTGACATACCGTGACGCATAGCGACTTTCTCCTTTTACAGTCTTGGCCCTGTGCGTGTCCCGTTGACACTCATGCAGGAGCCGATGGTGATAAAGGCCAACCTGTGTTCATACGAACCAGCATTGGCCTATGAAGGGGGTCGGGGATCGGGATTCGGGGGTCGAAAAGATGATCTTCCTTCCCCCTGAATGCCGACCCCCGATCCCCGAATCCTCTTAGAACGGTTCTTCAAGCTTCTTGGCCAAATCCTCGATATTCTCGGGGGGCCAGTTGGGTATCTGCAAGCCAAGGCCGAGGCCCATCTGTTGCAGAACTTCCTTGATCTCGTTAAGGCTCTTGCGGCCAAAGTTTGGCGTGCGGAGCATTTCGCTTTCCGTCTTCTGAACGAGGTCACCGATATAAACGATGTTGTCGTTCTTCAGGCAGTTTGCGGAGCGGACCGACAGTTCAAGCTCGTCAACCTTGCGCAGCAAGTTGCGGTTGAACGGCAGATCGCCAGCAACCTGTTCCTGAACCTGCGCGGCGCGCGGTTCTTCGAAGTTGATGAAGAGCTGCAACTGGTCTTGCATAATGCGAGCCGAAATGGCGACAGCATCTTCCGGCGTGATCGAGCCATCGGTTTCAATCGACAGCGTGAGCTTGTCATAGTCCGTGACCTGACCGACGCGGCTGTTCTCGACCTTATAGGCAACCTTGCGAACGGGGCTGAAGAGCGCGTCGACGGGAATCAAACCAATCGGCGTATCTTCCTTGCGCAACGCGGAAGCAGGCACATAGCCCTTGCCGGATTCAACCGTCATTTCCATATTCAAGTGCGCACCGCGATCCAGATTGCAAATCACGAGATCAGGGTTCATGACCTCGACATCGGCACCCGTTTCAATCTGTCCGGCCAAAACTTCGCCGGGGCCTTCAGCGCGAAGACGAATCTTACGCGGGCCTTCGACGTGCATCTTAAGGGCCAGAGACTTGATGTTCAGGATAATGTCAGTCACGTCTTCACGCACGCCTGGAACGGACGAGAATTCATGAAGGACGCCCTCGATCTGGATAGACGTTACGGCAGCACCCTGTAGGGACGAAAGCAGGATACGGCGCAGCGAATTGCCCAGCGTCGTACCAAAGCCACGTTCCAGCGGTTCGACGATGAGGGTTCCAAAACGCGACACATCGTCGGACGCCTGAACCTGCTTATTCGCCTGAATGAGCGCTTTCCAATTCTTTTGCAACACGGATCGACCTCATTGGTTCGAGATAAAGTAAAAACTGACCGCCTTAATCCAAAAGGATTAAACGCGGCGACGCTTACGGGGACGAACGCCATTGTGAGGAATGGGCGTTACATCACGAATTGTCGTTACGGTAAAACCGACCGACTGCAAGGCGCGCAGGGCCGATTCACGGCCTGAACCAGGCCCCTTGACCTCAACCTCGACGGTACGAACACCGTGTTCCATCGCCTTGCGGCCCGCATCTTCGGCGGCCATCTGGGCGGCGTACGGCGTGGACTTGCGCGATCCCTTAAAGCCCATAAGGCCCGAAGACGACCACGAAATCGTGTTGCCCTGCGCATCGGCAATCGTGACGATGGTATTGTTGAAGCTTGCATTGACATGCGCGATGCCGCTGACGATGTTCTTGCGTTCGCGACGGCGCATACGGGTTGCTGCTTTACCCTTTTGTTCCTTGGTTGCCATGATGATCTCTCTCTTTTGTCTTGGCTCCGTTTAAGGAAGCCTAATCGTTTCCATACAGAAGAGGCGGCGGTCACCCCGCCGCGCCCCGCTTATTTGCGTGTGGCAATCTTCTTGCCAGCAATCGCCTTGGCCGGTCCCTTGCGGGTGCGCGCATTGGTGTGCGTGCGCTGGCCATGGACGGGCAGGCCCTTGCGGTGACGCAGACCGCGATAGGAGCCAAGGTCCATAAGACGCTTGATGTTCATGGAAACTTCACGGCGGAGGTCACCCTCGACCTTGTAATTCTTATCGATGTCTTCGCGAATACGCAGAAGCTCGGCTTCGGTCAGCTGATTGACGCGCTTTTCAGGAGCGATCCCAACGCGCCCACAGATCTCGAGCGAGTTGGTCGGACCGATGCCATAGATGTAACGAAGGGAAATGTGCAGAGGCTTACCTGCTGGGATATTGACGCCTGCAATACGGGCCACGTGGCTCTCCTACTGATAAAACGACCGGTCCAAACGCTTCCTGAATTTCGCGCCCACAGGCGTCGAAGAAGGAAGCTCCCAGTCCTTAAGACCCGCACCATTAGGCGCGAAGTCCGCTCATATCGCTTTAGTATGCCGCCCGGCGATCCGCCAACAAGAAACCGCCCCGCCATCCACCGAAATCGGGCTTTTCACCGAGATCGAGATGCCATGGTCGCTTCCGTTCAGTCTTCTTGACACAGTGAGCGCAAACAGCCGAAACACCATAAAAAAGCAGGCCCCACCAAGATGGAACCGAGGTGGCAGTATAGGCAACGGGGGAGGATAGTCAAGCCTTATGCGGAATATTTCTTGCCTTTTTCGAAAAGCTTGATCTCAAAGGCCTTCAAAAAGACACAAATCACCATAACATCATGATTTAAATACTTTTTTTGTTCACTTCCCGCTCGGCAAAGATCGCCTCCAGATCGACCTTGTAAGGCACCCTTATGTCAAAGGAGGTGCCTTTATATAGTTGCGAATCGACCTGAATGGTGCCCCCCAGCTTTTTGACCTCAAGCTCGACCGCCTCCATACCGATTCCACGGCCCGAAATCGTCGTCACCGTCTCGCTGGTGGAAAAATTCCAAGTGAAGATGCGCTGAATCACGGTACGGTCATCCTCGAAACGCCACGGGCCTTCGGGGTCGATAGTCGATAATTTGGCACGCACGCGCGAGGGGTCGATGCCATTGCCGTCGTCGCCGATGATGATCTGGAGCACCTCGCCGATCTCGGGCGTATCTTGAACAATGTCGCAGGAGATCGTGACCATCCCCGCCGCGTCCTTCCCGCGCGCAAGACGCGTGACGGGGGCTTCGATCCCATGATCGATGATGTTGCGGCAGACATGGGTGAGCGAGAACAAAAATTCCTGCAAAGGCCGCGTCAGAACATGCGGGTTCGTCCCAAGGAAACGGACGGGCTTGACCTGTTTATCCAGAACAGACGCCAACTCGCGCAGTTCGCGCTCGAAAGAGTGGAAGCAATCACGGATCGGCACGGCGGCAATCGCCCACAGGTAACGCTGGACAATGCGCGGATCGACCTTTTGATCGTACATTTCGTGGGCAAAATCATAGATATCGTCTTCACCGACTTCGCGAACATTGCCGCGCCATTCATATTCGGTGCCGATCAGGCTGCTGACTTCGTCCGTCACGCGCTTAAGCGCATCGGAAATCTTCTGACGCGCGGAGGTCAGAACCACCTGAAAATCCTCTTCCTTGACGATCATCGGATCGCGCATTTCGTTCTCGACGGTGTGCATGATCTCGCCGAAATCGACAAGGTTGAATTGTTTGACGGCAGCTTTAAGGGTATGGACCTGACGCTGCAAGCGTGAGCAATCCTTAAGCCCGATCTCCGGCTTTTCGGCAACCTCAAGGAACTCGCGCACATGAGCCAAGGTTGCCTGAAACTGGTTGCGGTCCTTGAAGATGCGGCAAATCATCTCGGCAAAATTCTGTTGCCGCTTGGCGGCTTGGCGCGCGGCATATTCTTCCGTCTGGTCCGTCGCGATCATGACAACGCGGACCAGATCGCCGTTCGGCCCGTAAATAGGCCGATAGATCAAAGCAACGCGTCGGTCCTGACTATGCGGGAAAAACTGCGGGAAAAAGCGGATGACATCTTCGAAACCGAGTGCATGGTCAGGCTGGAAAAGAACTTCGATCCAGTCGATGAAATCCTCGCGCTGATCTTCAGGGATGCGGAGCACATCGACGATGTTTTTTTCAGCCGGAACGCATTCGATCAGGTCAAGACAAGCCTGCGAATAAACCGAGCCGCAGATGCCGTCGTTCGTAAAAAAAAGGAAGCCCTGCCCCAGCGAATTGACAAGCACTTCGGTCAGGCGAGCCTGATCCGTGACATGCTTATGGACACGGAAATTGAGAATATAAAGACCTGCGATCCCGACAAAGGACGCCACCGCCATAACCCAGAAGGCCAGAGGCTGCGTCACCGGCTGCCGTCCAAACACAGGCAAAGCCACGGCAAAAAGCAACATGATAACGATGGCGGTCATACCCGCCAAAGAGGTATGGATGACGTCGACGTGACGAACAGCCTCGGTCAAAACAGCATCGTTTGACGCGCTGTTCTGCGATGCGGGCTGAACTTCCCCGTCAAAAGCATCCGTCATGGCCATCAAACGCCACCCCTAACTATACAGAACCTAAGATCGAATCCGGGTCTTTGCCGCCTTCATACAAGGCAAGATGAACTTGGAACAGCTGGCCATCGAGATAGAAGGGGATGATCATATACGAACCGCGATGGAATTGGCTGACAAAATGGCCCTTGCCTGTCACGACGCTGGGGATGCCCAGCTTAAGTCCGTAACCACGCCCGTTCAGCTGGGTTTTGATCTGGCCGAAAATCATGTTGGTCAGCTCGCCGACGGCATCGACGGTCATTTCGTGAGTCACGGAAATCGAGCTGCCGACAATACGGGGCAACAGGTCTCGCACCGTCTCGAAGGTCATGCACAACGTCATGGTCCCCTCAAGCCCTTCTTGCACCAAAGCGATCACGCCGGAAACATCGCCAACAAGTGACACCATGCCGCGCCCGACTTCGGGCTGGCCAGCGGCGACCGTAACGCTAAATGTTGTCTGAACCGCCCCGACAACCGCCATCGTCACTTCTTGTGACAACGTATCGTCAAGACGTAGATTCTGCGTCGTCAAACCCATGCCCTACTCCTTACGCAAAAACAATACGGTGCCTCAGGATTGGGCAGCATGATCCTTTTGACGCTTGCGTTTGATCCACTCGTGGATTTCGAAAAGCTTCTTGCTCAAATCGCCGGGAGAGACAGGCTTGATGATATAGGACGTCGCGCCAGCCTTAATCGCCTTCATGATATTTTGCTGCTCGGATTCAGCTGTCAGCATAACGAAAGCCGTTTCGGCATATTCGGGGCGCGTCCTGAAATAGTTCAGAACCTCAAGGCCCGATATGGTCGGCATATTCCAGTCAAGGAACACAATATCATAAGGCTGTTTGACATCCTTGGCTTTTTGGATCAGATCAATGGCTTCATTACCATCGGCAGCCGTCTGAATGTTTGTGATCTTGGCTTCCTGAAGCGTATTGCGAACGAACTGACGGACCAGAAAATGGTCGTCAGCAATCAAGATCTTAAGTTGCGCCAATTGACTCACGTCGTTCTCCTTCAAACAATCAAACAAAAACTCCGCGAAGCAAACCCTGCCCCGACGATTGGGAGATTAACAGCCCACGCACAGCCCCATGCAAAAAGCCAAGAGGAGAGTGCTAGCTGATTTTTCGCACAAATATATTTCCGTATGGTTAAGACGCCGCACACAAACCGATAGACTCGCTTGTTTTTCCTTGGGGATCACCGGACAAAAAGGACGACGCATCTCGTTAAGGCCCGTCCCGACCTCCGGCACGTAGCTCGAGATCAGGCCCATAACCGCCCGCCCCAGCTCTTTTCGCATCCGGTTTCATTCACAACACCCTTAAAGGCGAAAGGCTCCTCACCAGCCCAGCGCGATTCAGGTTTTTCTCTTACAGTCCAAGAAGTTGCACCAGCTCATCATAAACGGCGTCCATGTCAGCCATGCCGTCAATGCTCTTCAAAGCTCCCTTGGTTTCGTAATAAGGCAGGATCGGGGCCGTCTGGTCGTGGAAAGCTTGCAACCGCGCCTTCATCGTTTCGGCATTGTCGTCGGCGCGCCGCGTAAACTCGCTCGAGCCGCACGAATCACATACCCCCGCCTTTTGGGGCGTTTTGAAGGAGTCATGATAGCCCTCGCCGCACTTGGCACAGGTAAAGCGGCCTGAGACGCGCTCGACCAGCTTGTCCTCGTCAACCACCAGCTCGATCACGGCGTCAAGCTTCATCCCTCTGGCCGCGAGCATCGCATCCAGGGCCTCGGCTTGGGCCACCGTACGCGGGAAACCATCCAGAATAAATCCCTTGGCGCAATCGGGCTCGGCGATCCGCTCTTCGATCATTCTGACAATCAGCGAATCAGGAACGAGAGTCCCTTTGTCCATGAGCTGCTTGGCTTCCAGCCCCAAGGGCTCGCCCTTCTTGATCGAGGCCCGCAGCATGTCGCCGGTCGAGATCTGGATCAAACCATATTCTTCCTCAAGACGACGCGCCTGTGTGCCCTTACCAGCTCCGGGTGCTCCCAGCAGGATGATATTCATGACGATCCCCTCTTCTGTTTCGTTGGCCCTTGTTTCCTTGGCCCCGTTTCGTTGAGCAGCCTTATTTCAGCTTGGACTTCTTGATCAGCCCTTCATACTGATGGGCAATCAAGTGAGACTGGATGCGCGAAATCGTGTCGATGGTCACGCTGACAACGATCAGAAGCGACGTGCCGCCCAGATAGAACGGCACGGACTGCGCCTTCATCAGTAACTCAGGCAACAGACAGATGCCGCACAGATACGCCGCGCCCATCACCGTCAAACGGGTCAGGACATAGTCAAAATAGTCCGCCGTATTGTTACCCGGGCGGATCCCCGGAACAAAACCGCCATATTTGCGCAGATTCTCCGCCGTCTCGGCGGGGTTGAAAACAATCGCCGTATAGAAGAACGAGAAGAAGATGATCAAACCGGCATAAAGCACCATAAAGAGCGGCTGACCATGCCCCATGGCGGCGACCAGATCAGAGAGCCATCCACCCTTTTGCTGGACATCAAAAACGGTTGCCAAAGTCAGGGGGAACAGCAAAAGCGAGCTGGCAAAGATCGGCGGGATCACGCCCGACGTATTAAGGCGAAGCGGCATGTGCGAGGCTTCACCGCCATACATCTTGTTACCAACCTGACGCTTGGGATAGTTGACCAGAATGCGACGTTGGGCGCGTTCAAAGAACACACAGACCGCCAGAACGGCCACCGTCAGAACCAGAATGAAGAGGATGAACCAAGCAGGCAGTGCCTCGGTGCGGCCCATCTCCAATGTCTTGGCGACGGCATGTGGCAGGTTGGCGACGATACCAGCATAGATAATCATCGACACGCCGTTACCGATGCCGCGCGCGGTAATCTGTTCGCCCAACCACATCAAAAACACGGTGCCACCCGTCAGCGTAATCACCGTGCTTAAGCGAAAGAAAAAGCCAGGCATGATAACTGCCGAACCACCCGACGACGTCATAGCCTCAAGAGCGACAGCCATCCCGTAAGATTGCATAATCGCAAAAGCGACCGTCAAATAGCGTGAATACTGGTTCAGGCGCATCTGGCCCGATTGGCCCTCTTTCTTCATGGCTTCAAAAGCTGGAAGAATCCCGGATAAAAGCTGGACGATAATCGACGCGGTGATATAGGGCATGACGCCAAGCGCGAAGAGCGTCATGCGCATAAGCGCACCACCCGAAAACATATCGAACATGCCCAAAATGCCGCCCGCATGGCTTTTGAAAATCTGGCCAAGCGCAACCGGATCAATGCCGGGAACGGGGATATAGGTTCCGAGGCGATAAACAACGAGAGCCATCAACGTAAACCAGATGCGGCTCTTCAACTCCGTCGCCTTGTTGAACGAGGACATGTTAAGGCTCGAGGCCAGCATTTCAGCGGGAGAGACCATGATCGGCACTAATCCTTGATAAAGTCACAAAACACACACGCCCACTTTGCGACAAGCGCAAAGACCGAGCAAACCCGACCTGTCTAGCACCAGTCGGCCTTGTTGGCAAAGGACTAAATGACGGGTCGTGCCCTCTAGCCTAAGGCCAGCTTGGTCGACCAGACCACGGGGCCTCGCTCAACACGGAAAAGCTGGCAGTTGTCGATCGGCTCATGCGGCAAGGACAGAGCATGAGTCAGGCCCCACCAAAGGCCGGCATGCGCAACGATCAGTGGTATCCCCTGTCGCCCCTCATGCCGACGGCCACATTCTTGAAGGGCTTTTTCGACGCGAGCGACAAGCTGCTCGCGGCTCTCGCCATTCGGCGGATCAAGGGTCCAGTTTGAGAGAGGCTCCTTGTAATCGGCGTCCAGCTTGCCCGCCAAATCCCCGACCATCCATTCATAAAGATCAGGAATGGTGATGATTTCTTTGTGCGCGAGTCTATTCGCCCGCTCGGCGGTTTCCTGAGCGCGACGCATAGGACTACAGAAAAGGCAGGAAATCTCGTTCGACAGAGCTTCTAGATGCGGGGCCATGGCATCGGCGCGCGCTTTGCCCTCGTCGGTTAAAAGCGTGTCACGCTCACCGCCGCTGACAATGCCGCCCGCATTATCGACGGTCTTGCCGTGGCGAGCATACAGAAAGCGGGAAAAAGGCAAAGGGTGCATGGAAAGGCTGTTATCACGCCCAGCGCGCAAAAACAACCGCCGTCGGCAAAGGATCAAGCAAAATTGTTTGCTAAAACGATGCCGCTCCATGGGCCCAGAAGGCCGCCGAGATCAGGAGAACCATGCCGCAAAAGGCAATAAGGCGTGAATCGAAAAGGCTCATGGTCAAATCCGTTTTGGTCAATATCCCCCGACTCTGCCCGAAAACTGTTAACTTACCGTATCAAAATGATTAAAAATTCAATATGATCGGTCCTTTCTTGCGCTGACCCCAAAGAAAAAAGGCACCCTGACGGTGCCTTTTTTCTTACACAAGGGGTCCCTGCTCTTACTGGACACCCATGATTTGATAGAAGTAATAGCCGGCATCCATACCGCCGTTAGCATTCACCCGCACGCAACCCGTCGGCTTGCCTTGCAGATCGGCGGGCCAGTTCGTGCCGTCAACGGGTGTCGTGCCGGTATCAGCCGTCATATCATCAAGCGCAACCGCCGTCTGAGCTATTGTGATGGCCGCCGCCTTGTTGTTGATCTCAAGGCAAACCCCGCTACCGACCTGAATGATCGCCAAACGACACCCGGTCGAAGTACAGATACCCGGCACCGCCACGAGCGGATAGTGCCACTCGTCATTGGCCGGATCGTCAGACATGGTCCGCGAGGGTGGCGAAATACCGCCCCCATTGGGCGAGAACAGGTCAACCGTGTCTGTAATGTCCGCCGGATCGATATTCACGTCGAAAAAGTCCGTGCCACCGCCGACAAGGCGGTCGAACCCGATCTTGAGCGTTTGGCCGATGTCGATAAGAGCCGCCGCTTTCGCACGGTTGCTTTCCCCGGTCGTACTGGTTGTAAACGATCCACTGCCTGCCGCGATCGCGGCCGCGAGAATGCCCAAAACGGCAATGATGAACAGGATAGGGCCGATGGCAATACCTGCATCGCTTGCCAAGCGCTGTCTGGACAAATCCGATGACACCACAGTCATTCCCTTCCCTTCCGTTCACTCTTTTACAAAACCCGATGCCACCCTTACATACGATGGCACGTTTTTATTGATCCCAAGACCACCCGGCGAATCCACTGATTCGCCTCTGGCGATCCAAAAATTCAGACTCGACGGATGGAACCGGATATTCCCCCTTTTGTCAATAACGATGGTTAGAAGAGGGGTCTGGAAATCCATCAAGAAAAGTCTGTGTTACTCCTCACTTGCCTCTGGTGCGGAGAAGGTAATTTTCTGCGCGGCCAAAACGGCCTTCATCGGCACGGCCCCCGGACATTCCCCCCCGACACAGAACGTTTTGATCTGCCACCTGAACTGCGGCGAGATCGTGTCGATATAGCTCAAAACGGTCAGCCACGCCCTGAATTTGCTCCCATCCGAGGTATACACCGTCAAGGTCTGGTCGTTCGCCAGCGTAAAACCAATGTCGGAAAACCGCTTTTGCAGCCGCTCGACAATCGGCTTCATGTCCCGCGCGTCCGGCGGACGGGTCACAATCTTGGGCAAGCTGGGCTCGGCCGCCGCAGCCTCGGCGACCTGACGCTTGGAATCAACGGACAGGTTGACCGTATACAAAGCGAGAATCATCAAGAAAATCGCGCCGCCCCAGCACGCCGAGACAATAACGATGGTCGCCTTGTCAAAAGCCTGCATGGCTTTTGAAATCATCCGCGGTCTGAAAACGCGGGCATAGGAAGCATAATCAATCTTCTTCATGTTATCTTCCCTTCCTTTCCGTCTTGCCGAACGTCAAGGCATCCTTTGAATTGCCGATCACAACGCCATAGGGATCGCTGTCGAGCGTCATGCCGCCCAGTTCGTTAATGCGGTCAGAGGTCACGTTTGCCGGAATGACGGCAACCCAGCCAGCCTTATTGCCGAGAATCTGATAGACTTTGAGATAACCGTTTAGACCGAGAAGCCCGTCATTGACATCGGCAAACTTGGCCAACTGCTCACGCATCGGGCTGGCGCGCTGGGTTTGAACTGATTGCAAAAGCTGTAGGGATTTTTCTTCGGACCGCTTCCTGATTTCGTTCAGATCGGCATGCCCACTGACCGTCGCCATGGCCGCCACAAGCCAGACCATGAGGGCCAGACCAGCAAACACGACCGACGACAGGACGGCAACAGCCGCCAGCACACGGCGTGACCGTTCTTCAAATAAAGAAAGCGAGTACCATGGAACGGCTGAAAGCTTCTGGATCCGGTCGGGAATCATCTCGACCACCGGCGCATTACCAAGCTCGCGCGATACGCGCTCGGCTTTGGCGCGGATCACGGACGAGGTCCCGCGATGGATTTGCAGCCCATCCGTCATGACCGTCATCATAATCGCCGACTCGTCGCTGAAATAGGTATAGACAATCGGCGGATCAGAAGCGTCCTTCATGCCGGGCAAAAGCGAAGCAAACGGGCACCATGTGTTGGCATGGGAACTCATCTCGGCCGAGCGTACGGACAGATACCAAATCTTGTCCCCCTTGGACTGCCAGACCAGATGGACGCGCTCGGTATCCGAGGCCTCGGCGGCGGCATTCCAGACGATATCCTGTTCCTCGCCCGCAACGCGCGGACATGTCCCGCCGATCAAGTCCGCCGGAAAATGGTAATCGATCACCCCACCAACCGACCCCAAAAGGGCCTGTGTCAGCGAACTGGAAAATTCCTCAGATACGGCGGCACTTTGGGAGTCGTTTTCGCCCCCCCCCGCCAGCAAGGCGTCATCGTCGTCGCGGGCCTGCCTGAAATCGGCAAGGCTGGACCCGGCCTTGGCTTTCCCCTGTTTCAGTAAATCGCCTAGTTTAGAAAGCATTGAAAGTCTCTCCTGATCCGGAAGCCTCGGCTCCCTCTTTGCGATCAATCGCGCATTTCGTTGAGCGTGTTGAGGAAGCTCTGGTTTTGGAGCATAAGCAGATAGATGGTTGTCAGAATAGTTATACCCGATAGCACGATAAGTAAATAGAGGCCGAATTTCATGATTTTGCGCTGATCGCCCTTGGACATCAAGCCACGCTCTTCCGCGATGGCAGCGTAAACTTCGCCCAGCTGGTCAACGGACTGGATGGTCACGATCTGATCGCGTTCCGCTTTGGACAAAGGTTTGCGGGACAGCGCACGCGAGGGTTCGATACCGGCCATGATTTTCTGTTCGCACTCGGTCCAGTAAGAACGAGCCGCTGGCTCGACAGAGCTGTCGATGATGATTTTCAGGGCCTCAGCCAAAGGCACCTTGCCGTTCAAGAGCCGCGCCATCAGTTTACAGGTGTCCTTCAGGCTGACATTGCGCAGATAGGTCGAAAGCAGCGGCACTTGCATCATCATGCGCGAGGTATAGTGATCGACCCTGTGCCGGTTGCGCCAATAGGAAAACACGAAGAAAATGACCGATAGAATGATCGCCGAGGAAACAACCAGCATCGTGCCGTTCAGGATGCTGACCATCTTGATCCCGCGCTCGAACTTGGCGATGGCTTCGGGATCAGTGCTTTTGGTGCCTTGATGTTGCAGATAGGGAATGAACCCGAACTGGGTGCCCCAAATCGACCCGATCACCGAAATGATATCGAAGGAAAGCCAGCTGAGCGCCGCGATCATCGTCTTGTACTGGGTGCCCTTTTGCTCCACATGCTCGATGGCGTGCTGAATAACGCCCTTCAGGTCACCGGCCCGTTCACCAGCCATGATGATGGCCATGGTCGGCGCATCCATCAGTTTCAGCTCGCGCAACGCCTCGGAAAACGAGCCGCCTCCCTTGAGCACCGTTCGCGTCGGCAAAAACGCCAGACGACGGCGCGGGTCTTCCTCGCCTTCAATAATGTTCAAAAGAGCCGTTCCCGCCGAGGCCGTCGCCGACTGGAAACGGATGGCGCGCAGAAGCTGCATCTGCCATTCGCGTGAGCGAACATCCATCCACTCGAACAGCGGCGGTTTTTGTTCATAGATTTGGATGGGCCACAGGCCCTTGGAGCGAAGCTGGCGACGCACGGCATATTCGTCGGGAAGGTAGAAATCCTCCTCCTGAACCAAAATGGCCCCGCCGATAGTGGGTTGGGCGAAACGAGCGTGGTAAAGCTTCATGGTTGCCCTCCCCTCACCGTCCGCGCCCTTGCCTTGTGGCGGCTTCCTCGACCATCAGCGAAGCCCCCATATTGGCGTCGATGGCACAGCGGCGGATCAGGTCCGAAATCGACTCGCGCCGCGCCAGATAGATCGTGCCCGGAACGTCAATGATCGACGTCGTGACGTTCGAGAGCATCATTTCGGTAATCGCCCTGCGGCTGGCCTGATCCTCCGGCGGGAACATCGCCTCAAGGACGAGCGTTCGACCCAAGAAGCCCGTATGATTGCACAAGTCACAGCCGCCGGACGTGGCCAGAGCCACCGTTTCATCGGGCCGGATTCCGATATCGTTACAGCGGTTTTCATTACCAAACACGCGCAGGCCTGTCTCAAGCCGGTGACAGGCCGGACAAACGGTTTTGACCAGACGCTGGGAAAGCGACGCGACCAGAGCATGGCCCAAAATATACAGACCACTGGTGCGATAAGCCGAGCTGAGGAACCCGTCCATACGGTCAAGGGTGTGAAGCGCGTCCACCGCGTGGACGGTCGTGATCACCAAATGCCCTGATTCTGTCGCACGCAACGCGGCTTCCACCGTGTCGCCGTCACGCATTTCGCCGACGATGATGACATCGGGATCGTGACGCATCAGAGCGCGGATAATATCGGCGATGGTGTTGGCCGAGTTGTCGGTCACCGAGGTCTGGTCCACGAGTGGCATATCATATTCGACAGGTGCTTCGACCGAGTACACGGCGCGGGAAGATCGGTCGATTTCCTGAATGATACCGTAAAGAGTCGTTGACTTACCTGAACCGGTTGGACCGCTGACCACGACCAGACCGCCGTCCTTGGTGTGACCGTGAATGGCCTTGCGGAGTCTTTCGGCGACCACCGGCGCGTGCATGAAAAGCTCGTCGAAACTACGAAGATTTTCTCGGTCTAACAGACGCAGGGTAAGCTTTTCGCCCGATGGCGCGACCGGCAAGGCGGCGACACGAACGTCGATCACGCGGCCCTGCCACTCGAAGCCCAGACGGCCATCTTGCGGATGCTGGCGATCCGCCGCGTCCATCTTCGAGTCCGTTTTGATGCGGGTGACCAGCGGGGCCATCACGCGATGCGGGATCAAATGTTTGTAAACCAAATCACCGTCAACGCGATAACGGATCCAGCAACGTGCATCGTCTTCTTGCAAAGAGAAGTGAATATCCGACGTACGGCTTTGCAGAGCTTCGGCGAGAATGTCGTTGAGCGCTTGCTCGATCATGGTCGCGTCGTCAGGATCGCGGGCCAGCGAGGCAAAGACACGCAGCAAGCGTTCGCCCGCGACCTCGCTTTGCTCGCGCATCAGACGGGCTAGCTCCGCGCGGTCCCACGGCTCGACCTCGATCTTCACGACCTCGCGGTTGGCCCGTTGCAGCGCGTTGGCGATGCGGAGCAGATCGGCATCATCCACGCGGTCGCCGACGGCCAAACGCAGCACGCCGTCTTTGAGCTCCAGCAGGCAAAGCCCCATCGCCGTCTGGTTGGCGACCGAGACATACAGACGCAAAGCCTGCATCGTCAAATCTTCGCGCGCCCCGCCTCGCGCTTTCAAACGGTTGATCTCGTCGGCTACGAAACCGTTACGGCGCAGAATTTCCTCGACCGTCAGATAGCGTCCCGTCGCGCGACGCATGGCTTGCTCGGCCAAGGCGAGTTCATAATGACGCGGCTGGATGCGCCTTTTATCAATAAGGCCTTCTTCAGGTTCTTTGGAGATAAGTTCGCTCATCACATCCCCGCCGGTAGAGAAACGGAAGAGCCACCGTCACCGGAATCCAGCTTGGTTGATTTTTCTTTTTTCGAAGATGACTTCTTTGACGCCCCCTCGGAAACGGAGGGCGTCGCGCTTTTCGTGAAAGCGGGCATCGTGGATGTCCGTTCAGCCTTGTCCGTCAAAGCCGAAACACGCTCCAACTTCAACTTGACCCGCGCTCCGTCAAGCAACACTTCCACCTCCTTGGGTGAAACATTGATCACTTTGAGGACAACCGAGCCGTCTTCCGTCATTTCCTCGCCATTGCCCACAACCGCCGTCGTGCCGTCAGGCTTATAGATCAGGGCGCGATTCCCGACCGTGCCGATCAGGTGATAATCCGTCGAGTGGCTCGCCTTCTTCGACGGCTTGTCCGAAAGAGCCATTTGAGGCAAATCGTGCGTGCTGATCTGGGGCATCTTGCCGTCGGCCAGGATCTTCTCGACATCTTCGGCAGACGGCGACAGCGGCACCTTGCTCCCCGCTTTCGGCGCGTCATTAGAGGATGAAGACGAAGACGTTGCCGCCGTCTTGCCACTGGCCGCATTGCCGGATTTGTCCACAGGTTCCTTGGCGATGCCGCGAATGGGGATCACGGCAAAGCCCAGCCGCCCCGTATGACGGATGATCAAATCGGTCGAAACGCTGCCCTTGTGTTCGGGGTTCCACATCAGCGTCACGGGACAGGACTCGCCCATCTTCAAATCCATATCGACCGCGCAGCCCTGTTCAAGGCGCGCGAGCCCGTTTTCAGGCGCGATCACTTCGATGGAGAGGATCGAGATAATCTCGTTGCTGTCATTGACCATGAGGGCCGTGCGCACAGCTTTGCCGGTGCCCGGCTCGACATCCCCGAAATCGACCGGTTTCACATCCTTGGTGCTCAGGGCCAGCCCCATCTCACTCTTTGTCAAAGAACTCGCCGCCGTCTTGCCCATCACGCGCGCGCGGGCAATGCGGCCCGCCGCGTTATGGGTCATCAAAATCTCGGCGGTCCACGAACCAGAGCCCGAGGGGGTCGTGTCAACCGTCACCGCACAACGGCTTCCGGCGGGAATCGTCTTTTCCTTGGAGCAATCGTCGCCGACAATTTCAGCCTTCACGTTGCTGTCGCCGTTGGCCGCAACGCTTTCAACATTCACGGGGACATTGGACTGGTTGACGAAAAAGAACGTCGCCC
>Ga0209373_10000386_pt1 | contig 75837 bp, 63 predicted proteins | sample Higcelweek5metaG_FD_187173 | JGI IMG/M metagenome (GOLD analysis project Ga0209373, IMG submission 187173) | Freshwater pond sediment microbial communities from the University of Edinburgh, under environmental carbon perturbations - High... | ecosystem: Environmental > Aquatic > Freshwater >...
GCTATTTGAACTCTCAGGAAGCGGGCAGCCTGACCACCACTGGAAAGAGCAAGTTTGACCTGATTACGCTCGGCGCCCGCTATGTCGTCGCCCCCGGCCTGACCGTCGGCCCGGAATTCAATCACTTCAAGCTCAGCTCCGACGTCGCTGGCGCCAGCGACAAGGGCAACATCTTCATCGCCCGCACTGACCTCGCTTTCTAAGCGGCGGTTTTTTCCTGGTTGTTGTGGAGCTTCGTTCCGGCGTGGCGTTTGTCCATCCCGCCGCGTTGGAACGTCCGCTCGCGCTCGTCCCTCGGGTGCGTCCCCTCTCGCGCTCTCCTGGCGAAAGAGGTCCTTCACGCCGGGCGGTGTCTTCACCGCCCGGTTTTTTTGCTCAACCCGCCGCGTCAGCGTGCAGCCTTGTCCTTGTCCAGCCGTTGGCCCAACGCCACGATCAGGCTGACCGCCATGCACATGGTCGCGGTCAGGGAGCGAAAGCCCTTCACCTGCGCGTCTTCCACCGCCAGCGTCACCCCGGCCAGCGGCATGATCGGGCTGAGCGTTCCGTCGGTGATTCCCAACACGGGCACGCCGTTTTCCGCCGCCAGACGGCATATGTCCACCGTGTCTTCCGAATAGGGTTTGAAGCTGATGGCCACCAGCAGATCACGGTCGCCAATCGCCTGCACCTGCTGGCGCAGCATGCCGCCCAAACCGTCGAGCAGCACCGTGCGCCGCCCCAACCGCCCCAGCGCGTAGCCCAGATAGGCCGCCACCGGAAAAGACCGTCGCTGCCCCATCACATAGATGTGGTCGGCCCGCTCCAGCAGATCGAGGGCGCGGTCCAGATCGGTCGCCGTCAACTCCTGCCGCAAATGCTCCAGCGCGTTGATGCCCGCGTCGATGAAATGCTCCAGCACGCGCGAGGCGTCGGACAGGCCGGGGCCGCCCTCGGTCAGCGCGCGGATGCGCTCCTTGTAATTGGGCATATTGTCGGTCAGACGGGTGCGGAAGACGCGCTGCATCTCCGTGAAGCCGTCGAACCCCAGGGTCTTGGAAAAGCGAATCAGGGCCGAGGGCTGCACCCCGGCCCGTTCGGCGATCTGCGCCACGGTTTCCAGCGCCATGTCGTTCGGATTGGACAGCGCGTATTCGGCGATCTGCCGCAAACGCGGGCTGAGGCTGTTCTGACGCTGGGCGATGGCGGCCTGGAGAGCGGTGAAGCTCGTCGGCGCGTCGGTGTCTGGCTCCATGGGGCGGGATCGGCCTGTCGGTGAGGCGCGGAACAGCGCGGATTTCAGTAGAATAAATGTTCCCGTCGTCCGAACCAAGCTTTGCGTTGCGCCTACCCCACCGGGCGCAACGACGCAGGCGCGCTGAACCTCAATCAACCGCGACCATTCACGCCGCTTTCACGCCTGACAGGAAACCTTCGACCTCATGGCGCAGGCGGCGGCTTTCGTGGGTCAGTCCGTCGGCTTCGTCGCGGACCAGACCGGCGGCGGCGCCGGTTTCCGCCGCCGCGTCGGTGACGCTGGCGATGCGGCGGCTGACGGGAGCGGCGCCGTCCGACACCTCGGCGGCGTTGCGGGAGATGGTGCGGGTGGCGGCGCCCTGTTGATCGACGGCGGCGGCGATGGCGGCGGAGATGCGCGACACGTCGCGGATGACCGCGCCGATGCCCTCGATGGCGGCGACCGCCGCGCGGCTGGCGGATTGCAGGCTGCCGACTTGGCGGACGATGTCCTCGGTCGCCCGCCCGGTCTGCTCGGCCAGCGATTTCACCTCTCCGGCCACCACGGCGAAGCCCTTGCCCGCCTCTCCGGCGCGCGCCGCCTCGATGGTGGCGTTCAGCGCCAGAAGGTTGGTTTGCTTGGTGATCGCGGTGATGAGCGCCGTCACCTCGTCGATCCGCCCGATGGATTGCGCCAGATCGGCGATCAAGGCGATGGAATGGTCGGTTTCCGCCACCGCGCGGTCGGCCACCGCCGTCGCCTGCTCGACCTGCTGGGCGATTTCGCCGATGGAGACGGTCAACTCCCCCGCCGCCGCCGCCACCGCGCCGACATTGCCGGACGCCAGGGCGAAGGCGTCGGCCACCGCCACGCTTTCCCGGCTGGTGGTGTCCGCCGAGGACGACAGGCGGTCGGACGCCGTTTGCATCCGGGCCGCCGATCCGTCGAGCGCCGTCACCACGTCGGTGATCCGCCCCTCGAAGCCGCGCATCAGGCTTTCCAGGCGCAACACGCGCTCGGCCCGCGCCGCCTCGTCGGCCTGGGCCTGTTCGGCGCGGCGGGCGTTGTCGAGCGCGGCGCGCTTGAACACGTCCACCGCGTCGGCCATCGCCCCGACCTCGTCCCGACGGCCAACGCCGGGGATGGCGATTCCGGTGTCGCCCGCCGCCAGCCGACGCATCGCGTCGGTCATCCGCATGACCGGGTGGGCGACGGCGCGGGCGATGACCACGGTCAACAGCGCGCCCAGCGCGAACCCGGCCAGCGACACCAGCAGGATGACCGTTTGCGTGGTGGCGATTAGCCCTTGGGTGTCGGCGGCGACCGCGCGCTTCTCCCGCAGGCCGCCGTCGCGCAGGGCGGCGGCGTCGGCCACCATGGCTTGCCCCGCCGCCGTTTCCGCCGCGACCATCGCGCCCAGTTCGCCGTCGATCTCCACCGCGCGTTTGAAGGCGTTGTGATAGCCGCGCGCCAGCGTGCGGATTTGCCGGGCCAGCCCGTAATACTCCCGCCCCTTGGCCTTTTCGACCAGCGCGTCGAGCGCGCCGATCAACTCGCCAAAGCGCCGTTCCGCCGCGACCGCCGCCTCCGCCTTGCCCAAATCGACCCAGCTCAGGGTGCGGGTGGTGTTCAGCCAAGCCAACAGAAGTCGTTCGGTCCCTTCGCCAGCCAACCGCAACCCTTCGGCGTCGCCGTCGCGGGCGGCGGCGGCGCGGATGTCCTGGAACCGCTCCAGCATCATCGCGCCGGAGGGGTCGAGCACCTCGCGGATCATCCGCACCTGCTCGCGCTTGCCCTCCGTCAGGTCGGCGACGGCCTTGCCATAGGCGGCGAGGTGTCCTTGAACGCCGTCGGCCTCCGCCGCCGTCAATCCGGCGTCGCTCAGCCGTTGGCGCAGCGCCACGGCGGCGGCCTGGGCGGCGTTGGCGATGGGTTCCGCCCCGGTCAACACGAACTCCCGCACCAACCGCCGCAGATCCAACACGCCCCGGTCGATGTCCTGCGCCAGCATCACCCCGTCCACCCGCTCGGCGAAGGCCGACACCTGCCCGTCGATGCGCGCCAGAACGGCGACGCTGCCGCCCGACAGCCCGGCGAGAATGGTCAACAGGCACACGGCGCTGACCGTCATCTTGGCGCGGATCGTCAGATGCGCGAACGCGCCAACCGACCCGCGCGGCTCCGCAGACGCTGGGCTGAGCATGGGACGACACTCCCGGCGAATTGTGGGGGGAATTTTTGGGATGGGGCGTGCGCCGCCCAGCCCTCTCCCCCCTCTGATGATAGAGGGGGGAGAAGGCCAAGCCGCAGGGGGCGGCGGTTGGCTCGAAAGACCTTACGCAACCCCGACGTCGGCGACGCGGACGACGGCGCCGGTGCGCAGGGACAGGATCGCCGCTTCGGCCAAACGCTGGGCCTCGCGGCCTTCCTGGAAGCTCGACAGCGGGGTCGCGCCGGTTTCGACGCAATCGACGAAATGGTCGATCTCGGCCAGATAGGCGTCCTGGTAACGCTCGATGAAGAAGTCCAGAACGGGATCCATCGCCCCGGTGCGCGCCGCGCCCCAGGCTTCCACCGTGGTGGCGCGGCGGTTCTGCGCCTGCAACATGCCGGTCGCGCCGAAGGCTTCGATCCGCTGGTCATAGCCGTAGGCGCTGCGGCGGCTGTTGTTGATGTGGACCAGCGCGCCGGACGCCGCGCGCAGCACCAGCATGGCGGCGTCGATGTCGCCCTCCGCGCCGATGGCGGGGTCGATCAGGTTGGCGCCCATCGCCTGCACCTCGACGATGTCGCCCGCCAGATAGCGCGCCATGTCGAAATCATGGATGGTCATGTCGCGGAACAGCCCGCCCGACTTCTTGACGTAGCTGGCGGGGGGCGGGGAGGGGTCGCGGCTGGTGATGACGACCTGCTCCAAACGGCCAATCTCGCCCGCCTGGATGCGGTCGCGCACCGCCTTGAAAGACGGGTCGAAGCGGCGGTTGAAGCCGATCATCACCAGCGGGTTGAGGGGACCGATCTCCGCCCAGCAGGCTTCCACCCGGCCCATGTCCAGGTCGATGGGCTTTTCGCACAGCACCGGCTTGCCCGCCTTGGCGCCCAGCGCGATCAGATCGACGTGGGTGTCGGTGGACGAGGCGACGAACACGGCGTCCACCGCCGGATCGGCCAACGCCTCCTCCACCGACAGGGCGACCTTGGCGCTAACGGCGGCGGCGGTCTCTTGCGCGGCGGCGGTTGCGACGTCATAGACGACCGTCACGTCGGCGCGCGCGTGCGCCTTGATGTTGCGGGCGTGCATGCGGCCGATGCGGCCACAGCCGAGAACGGCGAAACGAACCATGGGAAACACTCCTGAGGGGAAACGCGACGATAAAGCAGAAGAGTGACGGAGACGGGATCACACGCTGTCCACCGCGATCCAGCGCCGTTCGCGGGCCGACGCATGGATGGCCTCCGCCACCTGTTCGATGGCGCAGGCGTCGCGGAAATCGGGGTAGGCCGCCGCCTTGCCCCCGGCCCGATGGGCGCCGATGGCCTCGACCAGGGCCTTGACCTCGATGGTTTTCAAATCGCCGAAGCCGATCTGATGGCCGGGGGCCGGACAGAAGGCGCCGTAATCGCCATGCTCCGGCCCGGCGGCGATGGTGCGGAAGCCGTCGCGCCCGCGCGGCCCGCCGCTGGTGTAGAGCTTCAGCTCGTTGAAGCGCTCTTGGGTGAAGGCGAGGGAGCCGGTGGTCCCGATCACCTCGAAGGCCAACTGCATCTTGCGGCCTTGGGCGATCCAACTGGCCGTGATCGTGCCGGTGGCCCCGTTGGCGAACTCCAGCAACGCGTGGGCTTGATCGTCCACCGTCACCGCGCGGGTTTCGGCGGAGCCGGGCGCGACCGGGCGGTGGTCGTGGACCGTGTGGAGACGCCCCGACACCGCCGCGACGTCGCCGACCAGATGGCGGGCCAGCGACAGGATGTGGCTGCCGATGTCGGCCAGCGCGCCGCCCGCGTTGTCCGCCTCGCACCGCCAGGTGAAGGGGTGGGCGGGGTCGGCCATGAAATCTTCGGCGTGGATTCCGCGAAAGCCGGTGATCGCGCCGATCTCCCCGCTCTGCACAATCTCGCGGGCCAGCGCGATCATCGGGTTTTTCAGATAGTTGAAGCCGACCAGAGTCACCACGCCGCGCGATTCGGCCGCCGCCGCCATGGCGCGGGCGTCGGCCAGCGTGGTCGCCAGCGGCTTTTCGCAATAGACATGCTTGCCCGCCGCGATGGCCGCCAGCGCGATGGGCGCGTGCAGCCGGTTCGGCGTGGCGATCGCCACCACGTCGATGGCCGGATCGGCGACCAATTCCCGCCAATCGCCGCTGTGGCGGCGGAAACCCAGCGCGCGGGCCGCGTGGGCTGCCGTCGCCTCGTCCCGTTCGGACAGAAGGTCCAGCACCGGGGTCAGCGGCAGATCGAACAGGCCGCCAACGGCGCGGAAGGCCTGGGCGTGGGCGCGGCCCATGAAACCGCTGCCGACCAACCCGACATTCAAGGCGTTCATGAGGGTTCCCCTTGAGTCCGCGTCGATCAACGCTTGCCGCGCCGCATCTTGGCGTAGGTGTCGAAGGCGACGGCCAGGACGATGATGACGCCCATCACGATCTGCTGGAAATAGGGCGAGACGTTCATCATCACCAAACCGTTGAGCAGAACGCCGATCAGCAAGGCCCCGATCATCGTTCCGCCGATGCCGCCCATGCCGCCGAACAGGCTGGTTCCGCCAATGACCACCGACGCGATGATGCGCAGCTCATAAGACGATCCGGCGATGGCCTCCGCCGATCCCAGACGGGCCGACAGCAGGAACCCAGCCAGCCCGGCGAGAAACCCGACGATGACGTAAACCGAGACCAGAACGCGCGGCACGTTGATGCCGGTCAGACGGGCGGCTTCCGGGTTGCCGCCGACGGCGTAGATCTGGCGGCCATAACGGGTGTAGCGCAGCACGATATAGCCCGCCGCCGCGACGACGAACAGCACCAGCACCGGCACGGGGATGCCCAGCACGTCGCCCCGGCCCCACCAGCGATAGCCCGCGTCGAAGCCTGCGATGGGCGCGCCGTCGTTCATCATCAGCGTGGCGCCGCGCCAGATGGTCATGCCGCCCAGCGTGACGATGAAGGGTGGGACGTTGAACAGGGTGATGGTCTTGCCGTGGATGTAGCCGGTCAGCGTGCCGATGGCGCAGGAAATCAACAGGGCGACCAGAAAGCTCATGCCGAAAAAGGCGCTGGCCCCGACGTTGGTGACGACCCAGGCCCCGGCCAACGCGCCGAAGGCCAGCACCGAACCGACGGCCAGATCGACGCCGCCGGTCAGGATGACGCAGGTCATGCCGACGGCGACGATGCCATAGATCGACACCTCGGTCAGAATGTTGGTGAGGTTGCGCACCGACAGGAAATTCGGGCTGCTCATGCCGAAGGCGACGCACAGCACGATCAGGAACATCAGGACGCCGTATTTCTCCAGGAACTGGACGACGTCGATGTTGCGCGGCTTTTTCGGCGGTTCGGTCGCTCCGGTGGATGCGGTCGCGGCGGTGGTCATGGTCTTGTCCTTCATCTCAGTGCGCCGCGTGAACGTGGGCGGGAATGTTCCCGCCAACCGGGCCGCCAATCGGGCCACCCAGCGCCATCAGGCTCATCAGCCCTTCCTCGGTCGCGTCCTCGGCGGGCAGGCTGCCGGTGATGCGGCCTTCGCGGAAGGTGACGATGCGGTCGCTGACCGCCATCACCTCCGGCAGTTCGGACGAAATGACGATCACCGCCACCCCGGCCTTGGCCATCTCGAACAGCACCTGATGCACCTCGGCCTTGGCGCCGACGTCGATGCCGCGCGTCGGCTCGTCCACAATCAGCACCTTGGGATGCAGGGCCATGCAGCGGGCCAGCAGCACCTTTTGCTGGTTGCCGCCCGACAGGGTGCCGATGGCGACCTCGTCGTTCGCCATGCGGATTCCCAGCTTGCGGGTGTAATCGGCGATCAGCGCCCGCTCGCCCGTCTCATCGACGAAGAACCGCCATTTCGACAGCCGTTTCAGGCTGGGCAGCGACATGTTGTGACGGATCGAATGGGGCAGAAAACAGCCCTGCTGCTTGCGGTCCTCCGGCACCAGCGCGATGCCCGCCGCGATGGCGTCGCCCGGGTTGCGGATCGGCGTGACCTTGCCGTCCACGACGATGACGCCGCTGTCGCAGCCGTCGGCGCCGAAGATGACGCGCGCCAACTCCGTCCGCCCGGCCCCGACCAGACCGGCGAAGCCGACGATCTCGCCCGCCCGCACCTGCACCGACAAATCGGTCAGCACGCAGGCGTGCGGATCGGCCAGATTGCCCGCGCGCGACACGCCGCGCACCTCCAGCATCACCCGTTCCCCGGCGAAGCGGTCGCGGCGGCGCTGGAATTCCACGTCGCGGCCCACCATCAGGCGGACCATGTCCTGCATGGTCGATCCCTGGACGGCGCGGGTGTCGACGTAACGCCCGTCGCGGAACACGGTGAAGCGGTCGCAGACCGCCGCCACCTCGACCAGACGATGGGTGACGTAAATGATGCTGATGCCCTTGGCGCGCAGGCCGTGGATGATCGCGTGCAGCTTGTCCACCTCCTTGCCGCTGAGCGCCGCCGTCGGTTCATCCATGATGATGAGCCGGGCGTTCATCGTCAGCGCCTTGGAGATTTCGACCATCTGCTGTTCGGCCACGCTCAACACGCGCACCGGCATGCGGGGGTCTAGGTCCAACCCCAGCTCGTCGATGACCGTCTTGGCGTCGCGGTACATCCGCCGCCAGTCGATCAGACCGTTGCGGCGCAGCGGCTCGCGGCCCAGATACATGTTTTCGGCGATGGTCATCGCCGGAAGCAGGTTGAATTCCTGGTAGATCGTGACGATGCCCAACCGCTGGCGCGCCATCGGCGTGTCGGCGGGATTCAGCGTCTGGCCGTCAAAGACCATGCTGCCGCCGTCGCTGGGCTGCGCCCCGGCCAGGATTTTCAGAAAGGTGGATTTGCCGGCGCCGTTCTCGCCGAGCAGGGCGTGAACCTCGCCCCGCTCGATCTCGATCCGCACGCCGTCAAGGGCGACGACGCCAGGAAAGACCTTCTTGATGTCCGCCGCTTTAAGGATCGTCTGACCCATCACCGGCCTCCCAAAATGGAGTGTGTGGAACGATCCGGGGAACCGGACGGACGGGATGGCGTCCGTCCGGTTCCCCGCTCGTTCAGGCTTGCTGCAAACGAGGGCGCTTACTTGACCTCGCCGATGCGGTCGGCCTTGTCGAGATTGTCCTTGGTGATGAGCGTCGGCTCCAGCGCCATGCTCTTCAGCTCCGTCCCCTTGCGGATGTGGTTGACCAGCGTGTTCAGGGCCGTGCGGATCTGGGTGCTCGGGCTTTGCTCCACCGTGCCGGACATTTCGCCCGCGCGGATCTTGCCCAGCGTTTCCGGCAGAGCGTCAAAGCCGATGACCAGCGTCTTCGCCTTGCCGCCGCTGGTGGAGCGCACGGCCTCCAGCGCGCCCAGCGCCATGTCGTCGTTCGACGCGACGACGACGTCGGGCGGGTTGCTGGCGTTGGCGGTCAGGATGCCTTCGGTGACGGTCAGACCCTCGGCCCGCTTCCAGTTGGCGGTCTGGTCGGCGATCAACTGATACTTGGCTCCCGCCGCCGCGATGCCGTCGCGGAAGCCCTTGGCCCGGTCGATGGCGGAGCTGCTGCCCGGCTGGCCGCTGAGATGGACGATGCGCGCGCCGTTGGGGAAGGTCTTGACCACCCAATTGGCCAGCGTGCGGCCACCGGCGACGTTGTCGGCGCCGACATGGGCGACCGGCTTGGTCGTGCCTTCGACGCGGCGGTCCACGGTGACGACCGGGATCTTCTCGGCCAGCAGATCGTCGATGGCCGGGGCCAGCGCCTTGGCGTCGTTCGGGGCGACGATGACGCCCTTGGCGCCCTGCACCACCGCGTTGGCCAGATCGGCGGACTGCTTGGGCGAGTTGCTTTGCGCGTCCACCACGATCAGGCTGACGTCCAGAACCTTGGCTTCGGCCTGAAGCGCGCGGTTCATGGCGATGACGAAGGGTTCCGACAGGTTTTGAAAGCTGACGAAGATCTTCTCGCCCGCCGCCAGCGCGGAGAAGGAGGTCAGCGCCGTGGTGGCGGCGAGAGCGGCGCCGAAAGCGAGAGCGAGCGTGTTCTTGGACATGGTTTCCTCCGGTTTGGTTTTTTGACGCGATGGGCTTGGAACGGTGCGAGGGGAACTGTGCGAGGTTTTGTCCGCCCGGACGTTGATCGTCCGTGGCGGCCTCCGTGGCGACGCTCAGGACATCGTCGGCATGACGAAGTCAGCCCCGGCGCGGATGCCGGTCGGCCAGCGGGTGGTGATGGTCTTCAGCCGGGTGTAGAAGCGCACCCCTTCCGGCCCGTGCATGTGGTGGTCGCCGAACAGCGAGCGTTTCCAGCCGCCGAAGCTGTGGAAGGCCATCGGCACCGGGATCGGCACGTTGACGCCGACCATGCCGACCTCGATCTCGGCGCCAAAGGCGCGCGCGGTGTCGCCGTCGCGGGTGAAGATCGCCGTGCCGTTGCCGAACTCGTGCGCGTTGATGAGATCGACCGCCGTTCGGTAATCGGGAACGCGGACCACCGCCAGCACCGGGCCGAAAATCTCTTCCTTGTAGATCCGCATCTCCGGCGTCACCCGGTCGAACAGCGTGCCGCCCAGGAAATAGCCGTCGGCGCACGCGGGATCGGCGATGGCGACCTCGCGGCCATCGACGATCAGTTCCGCCCCTTCGGCGACGCCAAGGTCGATGTAGCCGCGCACCTTGTCGCGATGGATCCCGGTGACGAGCGGACCCATGTCGGCGGCGGGATCCGTGCCGGGGCCGATCTTCAGGGCGCGCACCCGCTCGGTCAGCTTGGCGACCAGCGCGTCGGCCACCGCGTCCGTCACCGGCACGGCCACCGAAATCGCCATGCAGCGCTCGCCCGCCGAGCCGTAGGCCGCGCCCATCAGGGCATCCACCGCTTGGTCAAGGTCGGCGTCGGGCATGATAATCATGTGGTTCTTGGCGCCGCCCAGCGCCTGGACCCGTTTCCCATGGGCCGCGCCCGTGGCGTAAATATATTGGGCGATGGGGGTGGAGCCGACGAAGCTCACCGCCTTGACGTCGGGGTGGGTCAACAGGGCGTCCACCGCGATCTTGTCGCCATGGACGACGTTGAACACGCCGTCGGGCAGCCCGGCCTGCTTCAACAGATCGGCCAGGAACAGCGCCGCGCTCGGCACCCGTTCGGACGGCTTTAGGATGAAGCAGTTGCCGCAGGCGATGGCGACCGGGAACATCCACATCGGCACCATGGCCGGGAAGTTGAACGGCGTGATTCCGGCGACAACGCCCAGCGGTTGGCGCAGCGAATGGCTGTCCACGCGGGTGCCGACATTTTCCGCCACCTCGCCCTTCAGCAGATGGGGGCCGCCGCAGGCGAACTCCACCACCTCCAGCCCGCGCGTGACCTCGCCCAGCGCGTCGGAATGGACCTTGCCATGTTCGGCGGTGATGAGGCTGGCGAGCGTGGCGGCGTTGGCCTCCAGCAATTGCTTGAAAGTGAACATCACCCGCGCCCGGCGCAACGGCGTGGCGTTCGACCAGGCCGGGAAGGCGGCGCGGGCGACGGCCACCGCGCGGTCCACCTCCGCCGCCGTCGCCAGCGGAACCTTGGCGCTGACGCGGCCCGTCGCCGGGTTGAACACGTCGCCGCTGCGTCCGCTGGTTCCGTCAACCAGCGCGCCGCCGATGAAATGCGGAAGGATCTTGGTCATGATGAAGGCGATCTTTCGGAAGAGAGCGGCGCGGTCACAGGCCGAGTTCGGCGACCAGCGCGCTGAGATGCTGACGGCCCTTGGTGACGTAGGTCAGCGGGTGGGCCTTGGCGGGATCCTGTTCGGCTTCGATCACCAACCATTCGCCGCGATAATTCTTGGCCTTCAGCGCGGCCAGAACCGCCGGGAAATCGACGCAGCCGTCGCCTGGCACGGTGAACACGCCGTTCACCACGGCGTCGAGGAAGCTGCTGTCGTCCGCCTTGGCCGCCGCCAGCACGTCGGCGCGGACGTCCTTGCAATGGACATGGTTGATGCGGTGGCCCCAGGCGGAAATCACATCCAGCGGGTTGCCGCCCGCGAAGGTGAGATGCCCGGTGTCGAGCAGAACGCCGACGCTGTCGCCGGTGGAGTCGGCGAAGCGGTTGATCTCGTCCGGCGTCTCAACCACCGTGCCCATGTGATAGTGGTAGGCCAGCGGGGTTCCCTGTTCGCGCAGGTAATCGCCGAATTCGGTCATCTTGCGCCCGAACTCCGCCCATTGCCCGGCGTCGAGTGTCGGACGTTTGGACAGCGGCGTGCCGCGTTCGCCATGGACGCAGCCGGTGGTTTCCGCCACCACCATGACCGAGCAGTTGAACGCCTTCAGCAGGCGCAGATGCGGCTGCACCGCCGCGATCTCCTCGGCGACGCTGCGCTCCAGCAGACCGGCGCTGTACCAGCCCGACACCAGCGACAGGCCGTGACGCTCCAGGGTCGGGCGCAGGGCGTCGGGATCGCGGGGGAATTTGTGGCCAAGCTCGAACCCGGCAAAACCGGCCTGACGGCCTTCGGCCAAGCAGACCTCCAGCGGGGTGTCGCCACCCAGCTCCTGCATGTCGTCGTTGCTCCAGGCGATCGGGTTGACGCCAAGACAAACGGTCATAATCGGGTGCTCCCACACAACAGCGAGACGGATTGGAAGGGGAAGAAACTGGAACGCGCGTTTCAGCGGCGCTGTCGGGCCTTGGCGGCGACGTAGCGGGCGCGGGCCGCCGTCACCTCCGGTCGGGTGGACACTTCGGGCACCGGCACGTCCCACCACGCCCCGCCCTCTTTGGTCGAGGGCAGCGGGTCGGTGGTGATGACGATGGCGTAGGTGACGGGGGAGGCCTTGGCGCGCTCCAGCGCGTCGGACAGGGCGGCCACGCCCGTCACCTGCTCCGTCACCGCGCCCAGCGCCCGCAGATGGGCGGCGAAATCGACGGCGGGCAGAGCGTCCGTTTCAAAATGGGCGTCGCGCAGCAGATTGTTGAAGGGCGCGCCGCCGCAGGCGTTCTGCAAGCGGTTGATGCAGCCATAACCCCGGTTGTCGAGCAGAACGACGACCAGCTTGCGCTTCATCATCACCGACACGGCGAGTTCGGAGTTCATCATCATGTAGCTGCCGTCGCCGACCATGACGAAGATCTCGCGATCCGGGCAGGCCATCTTGACGCCCAAACCCCCGGCGATCTCATAGCCCATGCAGGAAAAACCGTATTCCAGGTGATAGCCGCCGGGCCGTCCCGTGCGCCACAGCTTGTGCAGCTCGCCCGGCAAGCCGCCCGCCGCGCAGACCACCACGCCATCCTCGCCCGCCGCCCGGTTGACCGCGCCCAACACCTGCGCGTCGGTCGGCAAATCCAGTCCGGCGTCGGCGGTCGCCGTGTCCACCACGCGGTTCCACACAGTCATGCGCTCTTGCGCCAGCGCCCGCCACGCCGTCGACGCGGCCCAATCGCCGAGACCGGCGTCCAGCGCCGCCAGCCCGCGCGCCGCGTCGGCGACCAGCGGCAGGGCGTCGCCCTTCACCGCGTCAAAGGCGGCGACGTTCAGCCCGACCAACCGCCCGGCGGGATTGCCGAACACCGACCAGGAGGCCGTGGTGAAATCGGCCAGCCGGGTGCCGACGGCCAGCACCACATCGGCCTCTTCCGCTAGGGCGTTGGCGGCGCTCGATCCGGTCACGCCGATGGAGCCGACGTTGCAAGGATGATTCCAGGCCAGCGCGCCCTTGCCCGCCTGGGTTTCCGCCACCGGAATCCCGTGGCGGGCGGCGAAATCGGCCAAGGCCGCGCAGGCCCCGCTGTAATGCACGCCGCCACCGGCGACGATCAGCGGCTTTGACGCGCCGCGCAGGGCGGTCAACGCCACCGCCAGCTCGTCACGGTCGGGTTCCGGGCGGCGGGCGCGGCGCACGGTCTTGGCGAAGAAGGACAGCGGGAAATCATAGGCTTCGGCCTGGACGTCCTGCGGCAGGCACAGCGTCACCGGGCCGCAATCGACCGGATCGGTCAGCACCTGGATGGCGCGGCGCAGGCTGGGGATGAGCTGTTCGGGCCGGGTGACGCGGTCCCAAAAACGCGACACCGGGCGGAAGCAATCATTGGCCGACACGGTGAAATCGCCGGGCTGCTCCACCTGTTGCAGCACCGGATCGGGCGCGCGGGTGGCGAAAGTGTCGCCGGGCAGCAGCAGCACCGGCAGGCGGTTGACGTGGGCCAGCGCCGCCGCCGTCACCATGTTGACCGCGCCCGGCCCGACCGAACTGGTGCAGGCCATCATCCGGCGGCGGCCTTGCGCCTTGGCGTAGGCGATGGCGGCGTGCGCCATGCCCTGTTCGTTGTGGGCGCGGTAGGTCGGCAGCGTGTCGCGGGCGGCGTGCAACGCCTCGCCCAGACCGGCGACGTTGCCATGCCCGAAGATCGCCCACACCCCGGCGAACAGCGGCAGCTCCTGGCCGTCAACCTCGACGAATTGGGCGCTCAGATGCTTGACCAGAGCCTGGGCCACGGTAAGGCGCACGGTCGCCATTCTCGCTACTCCTCAAGGGGCCGGTTGCGGCCCGTGTTCCTCCGGGATCGTCGCCCATCGACGGGCAGGATCCGTCTTTTTGAACCGGCGCTCTGGGGGCGTCCGGGCAACGGCATTTTTCTTCCGTCTTGCTTTCTATTTTAGAATATACGTTCTAAATCGGACTGTAAAGAGCTTGTTGTTGGCTTCGCGGATGTTTCGCAGTGCGGGATGTTTTTGCATATGCCAGACGGTCGGCGCGCCACATGGATTTTATACGGCGTTCGGGTTTTTCCTGCCGGACACGACATCTCCCGAACCGAGCCGCCATGCCAAAGCTCTGTCTTGCCCTGTTCTGCGCCGTGACGCTGGCCGCGTGCGCCGGTCAGCCGTCCACGTATCGCCTTGTGGACCAGCGGGCCGAACGGTCGCCATTCCCGGACAGCCTGCGCGTCAGCGCCGTTTGGACCGGCCTGTCCATCGCCCCGCGCAGCCGCAGCGGCGCGAAGCCGGGGGGCGGAGGGACATCCCAGCGCGCCCGACCCGTTCAGATCGCGGCGGCCGACTGACCATTCCGCCGCCCGACGCGGTTCAGGCCGCCGCGCGCTTGGCCTCGGCCCGCTGCTCGTCCCAAAAGGCGATGAGGCGGCGGTAGGCGGTCGCCATGGTCTCCACCGCCTGCGCGTCGGTCAGGGCGCCGGACAGCCAGCCTTCGGCGGCGGCCCCGAACAGGGTGCGGCCAACAGCGAAACCTTTGCAGATCGGTTGCCGGGCGGCCAGCGCCAGACCAGCTTGCAACTCCTCCTCCGGGGCGTCGAGGCCGAGGATCAACACGCCCCGGCACAGCGGATCCCGCGCGGCGATGACGTCGGAAATCCGGTTCCACGCCGCTTGGCTGGCGGGGGAGGGCAGCTTCCACCAATCCGGCGACACGCCCAGCTCGTAAAAGCGGTCGAGCGCGCGGGCGATGGTGTCGTCGTCCACCGGCGATCCCTTGGGCGGGATGATTTCCAACAGCAACTCATGCCCGGTGCCGCGACAGGCGGCGAACAGCGCCTCGATCTGGCGTTCCTGCTCGCCGCGCAACACGGGTTCGTCGTCGGGGTGCAGGAAGACTAGGCATTTGACGACATGCTCGGCGGGCCATTCGCGGATCAACACGGCGGCGTCGGGGCCGCCCTCGAACCGCAGGGGGCGGGAACCGGGAAGCTCGATGGGGCGACCGATCCAGGCGTTGGTTCCGGTCAAGGCCGCCAGCGCGTCCTGGCCATGGATGCCGTCCAGCAGCATGCCGAAGCCGTCGCGTCCGTCCGCGCCCTGTCGGGCGGCGTCCAGCGCCAAGCGCTTGAAAGCGACGATGCGGGCGGGATCGGCGCCGTGCCGCTCGGCCATCGCCTCAAGCTGGGCGCGGTGGTCGATGGCGAAGGCCAGCACCTCCGGCCAATCGCGGCGACGGGTGGTCGCCCAATGAATGTGGGACAGCCGCGAATCTTCGCGCAGGCGCGGCGTCGGGCTGCCATGGGTCAGGAAATGGGTCAGTTCGGTCCAGGTCGGAATCGCTGGGGCGCAGCCGTGGCGCGACACCGCGAAGGCGCCGCAGGCGTTGGCGTATTTGCAGCAATCCTCCAGCGGCGCGTCGCGCAGCCAGCCGCGCAGAAAGCCCGACATGAAGGCGTCGCCCGCGCCCAACACGTTGTAAACCTCGACCGGAAAACCGGGGCCGCGCACGCCCAACTCCAGACTGTCCGGCACGTCGCCGGGGAACACCACGCAGCCCATCGGCCCGCGCTTGCACACCAACGTCGCCCGGCTCAGCCGCCGCACGGCGCGCAGGGCGGCCACGGTGTCGGTGCTGCCGCCCGCGATGTGGAACTCCTCCTCCGTGCCGACGATCAGGTCGCAGCCGGGCAGGATGGTTTGGATCAACGCCGTCACCCCGCCGTCGGCGACGAAACGCTCCTCCCCCAGCCCATGGCCGGTCAGCTTCCACAGGACGGGGCGGTAATCGATGTCCAGCACCACCTTCACGCCGTTGGCGCGCGCCAGCCGCATCGCCTTGCGCATGGCGGCGTCGGTGCCGGGGGTGGAGAAATGGGTGCCGCTGACCAGGATGGCGCGGGCCGACGCGATGAAGGACTCATCGACGTCATCCTCGCAAATCGCCATGTCGGCGCAGTTTTCCCGATAGAAAATCAGCGGGAAGGTTTCGCGGTCGCGGATGCCCAGAATGACCAGCGCGGTCAGGCGTTCGGGGTCGGTGACGACATGGCTGGTCTCCACCCCTTCGCGGATCAATTGTTCGCGGATGAAGCGGCCCATATGCTCGTCGCCGACCCGCGTCAGCAGGGCCGAACGCAGCCCCAGCCGCGCCGTGCCGACCGCGATGTTGGTCGGGCAGCCGCCGACATATTTGGCGAAGCTTTGGACGTCCTCCAACCGGCCGCCCGCCTGCTCGCCGTAAATGTCGACGGAGGAGCGGCCAATGGAAATGACGTCGAGTGAGCGTTCGTGAGGCATGAATCAGCTCCGCTGAAATCCGAAGCCGGGAGAACGCTGGACGAGCGGAACCGCAGCCGGGCCGCGCGCGTGGCGGTCCCCATCGGTTGTGTCTCCCCCAATCGTTCCGGCTTTTTTTGGGTCGGGGCCTTGCGTGGGCAGGCGGTGGAACGTTGGTTTGATTATAGAACAAAAATTCCCCAGATCGTCAATCAGGAATTTTTATTCCATCTAGCAAGGTGCCAACTGACCATGAAAACGCCCCCGCCGCCGGGCCAAACAGCGACGGCGACGGGGGCGGAAAACGGATCGAACAGGGTGGCGATGGAACGGATGAACCGCTTATTCCTGAACGATCACCATCCACGACACGCCGAACTGGTCCTGAACCATGCCGAAGCAGGGGGAGAAGAAGGTCTTGCCCAGCGGCATCAGCACCGCGCCGCCGTCGCCCAGCGCGGCGAACACGCGGTTGGCGTCTTCCGCGTCGGCCACCGTCACCGACAGGGAAAAGCCCTTGAAGGCGGAACTCAAGTCGGCTGGAACCGCTCCGCAAGCGTCCGACGCCATGATCGTGGAATCGCCGATGCGCAGGTCGGCGTGCATGATCTTGTTTTCGCTGCCCGGCGGCATCGCGCCTTCCGGGTGTGTGTCAGGGCAATCCTTGAACCGCAGCAACATGCCGACTTTGGCGCCCAGCACACGCTGGTAGAACGTGATCGCCTCTTCGCAACGGCCTTCAAAAAACAGATAGGGCTGAACGATCATGGGACGACTCCAAACATCAGGTCTTGACAATATAGGTTGATATCAACATAATTGACTTATGTCAAACGACGCGAAAATCCCATACGAAACAACGCTTTTGGTGCGCGACCGTTGCCTGTGTCTGCATGTTCAGCGGGCGGCGCGCGCCCTGGCCAAGCGCTTTGACGATCTGTTCCGTCCGCTCGATCTGACCAACGGTCAGTTCTCGCTGATGATGGCGTTGAACCGCCCGGAGCCGCCGGGCATGGCCCCGGTCGCCGCCCTGCTGGCGATGGACCGCACGACGCTGACCGCCGCCCTGAAACCGCTGGAACGCCGGGGGCTGGTCGCCATCCTCAGCAACCCCACGGACAAGCGGGGCCGCCTGCTGAGCCTGACGGCGGAAGGGCGGGCGTTGCTGGCCCAGGCGGTTCCGCTGTGGACCGCCGAGCACGCGGCGCTGGAAACGGACTTGGCCGATGCCGACGGCTTGCGCGCCGATCTCCTCCGTCTCTCCCGATCACGCTGACCGGCGCGCCGCGCGCCACCAGCCGACCATCGCTTTTCTGATCCGGGACCACAGGCCGGACGGGGTGCCGTCACGCTCCGGCGGCGGCACCCAAGGGGGCATGGACGGCATCGGCATGGATCACGCCACGGCCATGCGGCGCGTTCCAACGACGGCGAGCGCGGTGGGGGCGACGTAGTAGGGGACGTCGGCGCGCGGTTCCGGCGGTCGGTCGCGGATCACGTCGGCCAGCTTTTCCGCCATCATGATGGTTGGCGCGTTGAGGTTGCCGGTGATGATGCGCGGCATGATCGACGCGTCGATGACGCGCAGCCCCTCCATTCCATGCACCCGTCCCTGTTCGTCCACCACCGCCATCTCGTCGGTTCCCATCCGGCAGGAACAGGATGGGTGATAGGCCGTTTCGGCGTGCTGGCGGACGAAGGCGTCGATGTCGGCGTCGGTCTGGCAGTCCGCGCCGGGGCTGATTTCCTGCCCGCGATAGGGGGCGAGCGCCTTTTGCCGCATGATCGTCCGGGTGATGCGGAGTCCGGCGCGGAACTCCCGCCAATCCTGCTCCTCGGCCATGTAGTTGAACAGGATGCTGGGCGGCGCGTTCGGATCGCGCGACACCGCCCGCACCCGCCCCTTGCTGGGGGAGCGCATGGAGCCGACATGCGCCTGAAAGCCATGGGCCTTGACCGCGTTGGTCCCGTTGTAGCTGATCGCCACCGGCAGAAAATGATATTGGAGATTGGGCCAAGCGACCTCGTCGTCGGTGCGGATGAAGCCGCCCGCCTCAAACTGGTTGCTGGCCCCGATTCCGGTGCCGCGAAACAGCCATTCCGCGCCGATGGCGGGTTGGTTCCACCATTGCAAAGCCGGGTACAGCGACACCGGCTGTTTGCATTCATACTGGACGTACATTTCCAGATGGTCTTGCAGATCGGCCCCCACCCCCGGCAGGTCGAGCACCGTCGCCACGCCAAGATCGCGCAAAACCGCCGCTGGCCCCACGCCCGACCGTTGCAGGATGGCGGGGGAGGCGATGGCCCCGGCGCACAGCAGAACCTCGCGTCGGGCGTGGGCCGTCACCGGCGCGCCGGATTGCAGATAGACGACCCCAATGGCGCGGCGGCCATCGAACAGGATGCGGTCGGTCAGCGCGTGGGTGACGATGGTCAGGCCGGGCCGCCCCCGCGCGCGGTCGAGATAGCCGCGCGCCGTGCTCGACCGCCGCCCTTGCGGGGTGACGGTGCGGTCCATCGGGCCGAAACCTTCCTGGCGGTGGCCGTTCAGATCGTCGGTGCGCGCGTAGCCCGCCTCGATTCCGGCCTCGATCATCGCCTCATAGAGCGGGTTGGCGCCGGGCTTGGCGGTCGTCACCTGCACCGGGCCGTCGCCGCCGTGATAGGCGTTCGGCCCGGCGTCGCGGGTTTCCGCCTTTTTGAAATAGGGCAGGCAATCCAGATAGCTCCAGCCTTCCAACCCCGGCTGTTCGGCCCAGCCGTCGTAATCCAGCGCGTTGCCCCGGATGTAGCACATGCCGTTGATGAGCGAGGAGCCGCCCAGCCCCTTGCCGCGCCCGCATTCCATGCGGCGGTTGTTCATGTGGGGTTCGGGTTCGGTGACGTAGGCCCAATTGTAGCGCCGCCCCTGCAAGGGAAAGGCGAGCGCCGCCGGCATCTGGGTGCGGAAGTCCATCCGATGGTCGCGCCCGCCCGCCTCCAGCAACAGCACGCTGACTCCGGGATCCTCGGTCAACCGGCAGGCCAGGACGTTGCCCGCCGATCCGGCGCCGATGATGATGTAATCATACGCGTGACGCGCGTTGGCCATGACTCAAACCCTCTGTGAATCAGAGATTCTCAGGCGAGACGCAAAAGACGGCGGCTTGGACGGCGCCGGTCAGAACACGGACGCGTACGGCCCCAGCTCGATTTGCACCGATTTGACTCGGGTGTATTGGTCGAGCGCTTCGACGCCGTTTTCCCGGCCAACGCCGGATTCCTTGAAGCCGCCGACCGGCATTTCCGGCGGCGATTCCCCCCAGGCGTTGATCCAGCAGATCCCGGCCTCCAGCCGGTGAATGACGCGGTGGGCGCGGGCGAGGTCTTGCGTCACCAGTCCGGCGGCCAACCCATAGCGGGTGGCGTTGGCCCGCGCGATGACCTCCTCCTCCGCGTCGAAGGTCAGGATCGACAGGACGGGGCCGAAGATCTCTTCCTGCACGACGCGCATGCGGTCGTGGCAATCGGTGAAAACGGTGGGGGCGACGTAGGCGCCGCGCGCGAACGCGTCACCCTCCGGCGGGCCGCCGCCCGCCAGCAGCCGCGCGCCCTCCGCCTTGCCGGACTCGATGAGGCCCAGCACCTTGTCGCGGTGCGGGAAGCTGGCGAGGGGGCCGAAATTCGTCGCCGGGTCCAGCGGGTCGCCCATACGGATCCGGCGCACGCGGGTCAACAGCCGCTCCTCGAAATCCTCCTGGACGCTGCGGTGGACGAACACCCGCGTGCCGTTGGTGCAGACTTGGCCGGAGCTGTAGAAATTCGCCATCATGGCGATGTCGGCGGCGCGGTCGAGGTCGGCGTCGGCGAAGACGATCAACGGCGATTTGCCGCCCAACTCCATGGTCACGTCCTTCAGCGAGGATCCGCCCGCCGCCGCCATCACCCGCTTGCCAGTCTCCACCCCGCCGGTGAAGGAGATTTTTTCGATGCCCGGATGGGCGCTGAGCAGCGCGCCGACCCGGCCATCGCCCTGCACGACGTTGAACACGCCGTCGGGCAACCCCGCTTCGCTGTAAAGCGCGGCCAGCCGCAGGGCGGTCAGCGGGGTGATCTCGCTGGGTTTGAAGATCATGGCGTTTCCGGCCGCCAGCGCCGGGGCGGATTTCCACAAAGCGATCTGGATCGGGTAATTCCACGCCCCGATTCCGGCCACCACCCCCAACGGCTCCCGCCGCGTGTAAACGAAGGAGGAGGGACGCAGCGGAATTTGCCGCCCCTCCAACGCCGGGGCGAGGCCCGCGTAATATTCCAGCACGTCGGCCCCGGTGGCGACGTCCACCGCGCGCGTCTCGCTGAGCGGCTTGCCGGTGTCGAGCGTTTCCAGTTCGGCCAACTCGTCGTTGCGCTCGCGCAGCAGGGCGACGGCCCGGCGCAGCACGCGGGCGCGTTCCATGGCGGGCAGGGCGCCCCATTGGGCCTGTCCGGCGCGCGCGCTGTCGACGGCGCGGTCGATGTCCGCGCTGGTCGCCTGCGCGACATCGGCCAGCGCCTCCCCCGTCGCCGGGTTGATGGTGGTGAAGGTGTCGTCGCCGCGCGCTTGCGTCGGTTGGCCGTGGATGTAGAGCGCTTGCCGCCCGAACCGCGTCATGATTCCGCCTCCGCCGTTCGCCTAGGGTTCGCCTAGGGCACAGCTTAGCCGTTTTTTTTAATTGGTCGTCCAATAAAAAATAAACGCCGTCGTCCCCATTCTCCGCACTTGTCGCTTCGGGACAAGGACAAGGGCGTTCATGTTCAATCCGGGGGCGGCGGGGGCGATGTTACTGTCGAGCCATGCCACCCTCGGACATCCGCTTTTGGCTCTCCGCTGTTGGGATGAGGAGTGACGGGATGGAAACAATCGGATTCCTGCTGGTCCCCGATTTTTCGATGATCGCCTTCACCGCGTCGGTGGAGCCGTTGCGTCTCGCCAACCACATCAGCGGGCGGACGCTGTACCGCTGGGTTCTGATGTCAAAGGACGGCGGGGGCGAGCGGGCCAGCAACGGAGTCGGCGTGCTGTGCGACCATGGGCTTGACGACGCCCCGCCGCTGCCGACGGTGGTTCTGTGCAGCGGCGTCGGCGGCCATCGGTACGACGACAAGGCGGTCTTGTCCTGGCTGCGGCGGGCGGCGGCGCGGGGAACCAATCTGGGCGCGGTCTGCACCGGCAGCCACATTCTGGCGCGGGCGGGGCTGCTCGACGGCTACCGCTGCACGATCCATTGGGAGAATCTGGCGGGCATCGCCGAAACCTTCCCGGAGATCGAGGCGACGGGCGAGCTGTTCACCATCGACCGCAACCGCTTCACCTGCGCGGGCGGCACGTCGGCCACCGACATGATGCTGCACCGGATCGCCGCGACCCATGGGGAGCCGCTGGCCATCGACATCGCCGAACAGATGCTGCACGACCGCATCCGCCCCGGCCACGCCCAGCAGCATGAGGCGATCCAGCCCAATCCGGGGATGGAGTGCAAGGAGCTGCACGCCATCATCCGGCTGATGCAGGACAACATCGAAGACCCGCTGGATCTGGCGACGCTGTCGGCCATGCTGGGCCAGTCGCGGCGCAACGTGGAACGGCTGTTCCGCAAATACCTCGATTGCTCGCCCGCCCGCCATTATCTGGGCCTGCGGCTGAAGCGGGCGCGTCAATTGCTGTCGCAAACCACGCTGTCGGTGATCGAGGTGGCGGTCTGCTGCGGTTTCGTCTCCGCCACCCATTTCAGCAAATGCTACCGCGACCATTTCGGCGTGCCGCCGCGCAACGACCGCCAAGGGCAGCGGGTCCGCGTGCCCGTGGGGGCCTGAGCGGACGGTCCTTTGGCGTCGCCGCCCCCCTGACCATGACCATTACCATTGGCGGATCCGATCCGACGCGCGCCCCCTTGTTCCCCGTTGAAAAAGAGGCGACAGTTTGTCGCGGGGAACAAGGGGAGAGCGTGGCATGCCCGATGGCGCCTGGAACGGCTGGCAACCCGGCGACGCGCCGAAACGGTCGAAGGAGGCCGTGCTGTCCGTCGGCTTCATTCTGGCCAACCGCTTCACCCTGACGGCGCTGGCGACCTTCCTCGACGCCCTGCGGCTGGCGGCGGACGACGGCGACGGATCGCGGCAGATCCGCTGCCGTTGGACGATCATGGGATCCGGGTCGGGAACCGAGCCGGTGCGGTCAAGCTGCGGCGTGTCCATCGCCCCGTGGGAATCGTTCCAGGATCCGCGCGGCTTTGATTACATCGTCGTCGTCGGCGGCTTGCTGAATCCCGGCCCGCAGTTGGACGCCGAAACCATCGCCTATCTGAAGGCCGCCGCCGCCGCCGGGGTGACGCTGGTCGGCGTCTGCACCGGCGGTTTCGCCTTGAGCCGGATCGGCCTGATGGCGCGGCGGCGCTGTTGCGTCAGTTGGTATCACTACAGCGATTACGTCGAGGAATTCCCGGACGTCGAGCCGGTGGCCGATCAGCTTTACGTGGTGGACCGCGACCGCATCACCTGTTCGGGCGGGGCCGGGGTCGCCGATCTGGCGGCCTATCTCATCGAACGGCATCTGGGTCGGGCCTGCGCCCAGAAAACCATGCACATCATGCTGATCGACAAGGCCCGTCCGGCGAACCAGCCGCAGCCGCAGCCGCCCACCCACAACGAGGTGGTCAACGACCGGGTGCGCCGCGCCCTGCTGCTGATGGAGCAGCATCTCGCCGACCCGCTGACGGTCGAGGACATCGCCCGCAAGGTCAACATCAGCACCCGGCAGTTTGAACGGCTGTTCCGCTTTTCCACCGGCATGAGTCCGACCGCCTTTTACCGCGTGCTGCGCTTGCGCTACGGCCTCTGGCTGCTGCGCAACTCGACCCGCTCCATCACCGACATCGCGGTGGAGTGTGGATTCGCCGATTGCGCCCATTTCTCCCGCCAATTCCGCGAGGGGTTCGGGGTGTCCCCCTCCTCCCTACGGCGCGGCGGCGGCGAACCGGACGGCCTCACCTTGCCCAGCGACAGCCCGGCGGCCCTGCTGCGCGCCTTCGACCTGCGCGGCGCGCCACCGGATCGGCGGCTGTACGAGTGAGGGTGTCGGTGAGCGCGTCAGCTTGAACGTTCGCGACGGCGATGTCGCATTTGTTCAAATGGGTTGGCTGCTGCATTCTAGCGTTTCTACCCCGTTCCGCCGTCTACTGACCCTCGTGAAAAGCGCGAGGCAGGCATGTCGAATTACTCGATCGTCTCACTGATCCGAAACGCGTTCTCGCACCACGAGCATTGGGGCCGCGCTTGGCGCGATCCGGCGCCGAAACCAGCCTATGACGTCGTCATCATCGGCGGTGGCGGGCATGGGCTGGCGACCGCCTATTATCTGGCCAAGGAACACGGGATCACCAACGTCGCCGTGTTGGAAAAGGGCTGGCTGGGCGGCGGCAACACGGGCCGCAACACCACCATCCTGCGCTCCAACTATCTGTGGGACGAGAGCGCCGCGCTCTACGAGAAATCCCTCCAGCTTTATGAAGGGCTGAGCCAGGATCTCAATTACAACACGATGGTCAGCCAGCGCGGCGTGCTGAACCTCGCTCACAATCTTCACGATGTGCGGGAAAGCGTGCGGCGGGTCAACGCGCTGCGCCTCAACGGCATCGACAGCGAATGGCTGACGCGCGAGCAGGTCAAGGAGTTCTGCCCGGCGATCAACATTTCGCCCGACGTGCGCTATCCCATCACCGGCGGCACGCTGCAACGGCGCGGCGGCACCGCCCGCCACGACGCGGTGGCCTGGGGCTTCGCCCGCGCCGCCAGCGCGCGCGGCGTGGACATCATCCAGAATTGCGAGGTCACGGGCCTGCGCCGCGTCGGCGGCAAGGTGGTCGGGGTGGAAACCTCCCGGGGTTACATCCAGGCGGGCAAGGTCGGCGTGGTCGCCGCCGGTCATTCCAGCGTCGTCGCCGGGATGGCCGATCTGCGCCTGCCGCTGGAAAGCCATCCGCTCCAGGCGTTGGTGTCCGAACCGATCAAGCCGGTGCTGGATTGCGTGGTGATGTCCAACGCCGTCCATGTCTATGTCAGCCAGTCCGACAAGGGCGAGCTGGTCATCGGCGCCGGCATCGACTCCTACAACTCCTACGCCCAGCGCGGCAGCTTCCACGTCATCGAACACCAGATCGGCCCGTTGCTGGAGCTGTTCCCGATCTTCAGCCGCCTGCGCCTGCTGCGCCATTGGGCGGGCATCGTCGACACCTGCCCGGACGCCAGCCCGATCATTTCCAAAACCCCGGTCGAGAATCTGTTCATCAATTGCGGGTGGGGGACCGGCGGCTTCAAGGCGACGCCGGGGTCGGGGTGGGTCTTCGCCCACACCATCGCCCGCAACGAGCCGCACGCGCTGAACGCGCCCTTCTCGCTCGACCGCTTCACGTCGGGCTATCTCATCGACGAACACGGCGCCGCCGCCGTGGCGCATTAGGAGGGTTTCCGCCATGCTCCTGATCCATTGCCCCTGGTGCGGCCCGCGCGACGAGATCGAGTTCGCTTATGGCGGCGAGGCCCACCGCGTGCGTCCCGCCGATCCGTCCGCTTTGTCGGACGCCGAATGGGCCGACTTCCTGTTTCTGCGCGCCAACCCCAAGGGCGTTCACCGCGAGCGTTGGGTTCACGCCCATGGCTGCCGCCGCTGGTTCAACGTGGAGCGCCACACCGTGACCCACGAGATTTTGCGGGTCTATCCGCCCGGCGCGGCCGCCGAACCAGACGCCGCCGTCGCCGAAGCCCAGCCGCCGCAGGCCAGCCAGCAGGGAGTCCGCTCGTGAGCGACAGCCACCGCACCGCGTCGGGCGGCCGCATCGACCGGACCCGCAGCGTCAATTTCACCTTCAACGGCAAGAGCTATCAGGGCCATGCGGGCGACACGCTGGCTTCGGCCCTGTTGGCGAACGGCGTGCATCTGGTCGCCCGCAGCTTCAAATACCACCGCCCGCGCGGCATCCTGTCCGCCGGGTCGGAAGAGCCGTCGGCGCTGATCCAGTTGGAGCGCGGCGGCCACACCGAACCCAACCTGCGCGCCACCCAGATCGAGCTGTATGAAGGGTTGAGCGCCGCCAGCCAGAACGCTTGGCCGAACGTGAATTTCGACGTCGGCGCGGTCAACGGCCTGCTGTCGAAGATCTTCGTCGCCGGGTTCTATTACAAGACCTTCATGCATCCGCAAAGCCTGTGGATGAAGCTGTATGAGCCGCTGATCCGCCACGCCGCCGGTTTGGGCAAGGCCCCGAAGGAGCCGGACCCCGACCGTTACGACAAGATGCACGTCTACTGCGACGTGCTGGTCGTCGGCGCCGGTCCCGCCGGTCTGACGGCGGCCTTGGCGGCGGCGCGCACCGGCGCGCGGGTGATCCTGGCCGACGAGCAGAACGAGTTGGGCGGCTCCCTGCTGACCAGCGGCGAAACGGTGGACGGTTTGCCCGCCGCGCAATGGATCGCGAAAATTGAGGCCGAGTTGGCCGCCTGCCCGGAGATCCGGGTTCTGCGTCGGACCACGGCGGCGGGCTATTACGATCACAACCACCTGACCTTGACCGAACGGCGCACCGATCATCTGCCGCGCGGCGCGGCCCCGCATCTGTCGCGGCAACGGCTGTGGAACGTCCGGGCCAAGCGCGTCGTGCTGGCGACCGGCGGCCATGAACGCCCGTTGGTTTTCGCCGACAACGACCGGCCCGGAATCATGCTGGCGGGCGCGGTGCGGACCTACGTCAACCGCTACGGCGTCACGCCGGGCAAGCGGGCCGTGCTGCTGACCAACAACGACAGCGCTTACGCCGCCGCGCTCGACATGCAGGCGGCGGGGATCGTGATCGCCGCCATCGTCGATGTGCGGACGGCGGTCAACGGCCCCTTGGCGGTCAAGGCGCGGGCGGCGGGAATCACGGTGTTGGAAAACCGCGCCGTGGTGGCGACGGAGGGCGGCAAGCGCCTGACCTCCGTTGACGTCATGCCGCTGGCCCCCGACGGCGGCGGCGTGGTCGGGACGGCGCGGACCAGCATCGCCTGCGATCTGCTGGCGATGTCGGGCGGCTGGAATCCGGCGGTGCATCTCTATTCCCAATCCACCGGCAAGCTGCGTTACGACGAGGCGGCGGCCTGTTTCGTCCCGCACAAGGCGACCCAGGCCCTGCATTGCGCTGGAACCTGCAACGGAACCTTCGCGCTGCCCGATTGTCTGGCCGAGGGCGTGGCCGCCGGGACCGAGGCGGCGCGGGAGGCTGGCTTCACCGCCGACGCGCCGCTGCCCGTGCCGCGCGCCGAGGCTGACGCCGAGGAGCCGTTGCGCCCGCTGTGGGTGGTGCCGTCCACCCAACTGGTTGGGCGTGGATCGGGCAAGCATTTCGTCGATTTCCAGAACGACGTGACCGCCGCCGACGTGCTGCTCGCGTCGCGCGAGGGCTATCAGTCGGTCGAGCATCTGAAACGCTACACCACCATGGGCATGGGCACGGATCAGGGCAAGACGTCCAACGTCAACGCCCTGGCCATCCTCGCCCAGTCGCTCAGCGCGCCGATCCCCCAGGTCGGCACCACCACCTTCCGCCCGCCCTACACGCCGGTCGTCTTCGGGGCGCTGGCCGGGCGCGACGTCGGCGAACTGGCCGACCCGGCGCGGGTGACGCCGATGCACCGTTGGCATGTGGAGAATGGCGCGGTCTTTGAGGATGTCGGCCAGTGGAAACGGCCCTGGTACTTCCCGCGCGCGGATGAATCCATGCACGACGCGGTGAACCGGGAATGCCGGGCGGTGCGCAACGGCGTCGGCGTGCTCGACGCCTCGACTCTCGGCAAGATCGACATTCAGGGACCGGACGCGGCGATCCTGCTCAACCGCATGTACACCAACGCCTGGAGCAAGCTCGACGTCGGGCGCTGCCGCTACGGCGTGATGTGCAAGGAAGAGGGGATGGTGATTGACGACGGCGTGACCACGCGCCTCGGCCCCAATCATTTCCTGATGACCACCACCACCGGCAACGCCGCCAAGGTGCTGGATTGGCTGGAAGAGTATCTTCAAACGGAATGGCCGGATCTGCGGGTCCATCTGACCAGCGTCACCGAACATTGGTCCACCGCCTCCATCGCCGGACCGAAGGCGCGCGACGTTGTGGCGGCGCTGGCCTCGGATCTGGATCTCAGCGCCGACGCCTTTCCCTTCATGGCGATGAAGGAGGCGGTCGTCGCCGGGGTTCCGGCCCGCATCTTCCGCATCAGCTTCACCGGCGAATTGTCGTATGAGATCAACGTCCCGGCCTATCACGGCCTGCACGTGTGGACGGAGATCATGAAGGCGGGCGCGCCGCATGGGATCACGCCCTACGGCACCGAGACCATGCATGTGCTGCGCGCCGAAAAGGGCTACATCATCGTCGGTCAAGAAACCGACGGCACGGTGACGCCGCAGGATCTCGGCATGGATTGGATCGTGTCGAAGCAGAAGGCGGATTTCGTCGGCAAACGCTCCTTCACCCGCCAAGACACCAGCCGCGCCGACCGCAAACAGTTGGTTGGCCTGCTGACCCAGGATCCGACCATGGTGCTGCCCGAAGGCGCGCAGATCACGGCGCAGGCGGGCGGAACGGTTCCCATCCCGATGCTGGGCTATGTGACGTCGAGCTATTGGAGCGAGACGATGGGCCGTTCCATCGCGCTGGCCCTGATCGCGGGCGGATCGCGGATGATCGGCCAGACGGTTCACGCGCCGCTCGCCGACAAGAATGTGGCCTGCGCCGTCGTCAAGCCGGTTTTCTACGATCCCGAGGGAGTGCGCCTCCATGGCTAACGCCGTTGACTTGCCGCGCGTCGGCGCGGTCGCCCGCTTCGCTTCGGCCTTCGCGGTTCCGCCCGACCGGGCGGGCGGCGCCTTGACCCTGGTGGAGATGATCCCGCCCGGTCAGATCAATCTGCGCTGCGACGGCCACGACCCGCGCGCCGCCCGCGCCGTCGGGGGGGTGCTGCAAGGACTGCTGCCGGTCAACGCCAACACGGTGCAGTCCGCCGCCGACGTCACGGTGGTGTGGCTTGGCCCTGATGAGTGGTTGATCCTGACCGCGCCGGGGCAGGAGGGCGCGGTGATGGCCCAACTGCGCGAGGCGCTGACCGGCTTGCACGCCGCCGTCACCGACGTCACCGGCAACCGCGCCCTGCTGCGCCTGTCCGGCCCGTCGGCGCGGGAAACCTTGCAAAAGGGCTGCACGCTCGACCTGCACCCGCGCGGTTTCCGTCCGGGGCAATGCGCCCAGACGGTGCTGGCGCGGGCCGGGATCATCCTGCACCAGCGCGACGACGCCCCGACCTACGACATCCTGCCGCGCCGGTCCTTCGCCGAATATGTCTGGCTGTGGCTGTCCGACGCCATGGCCGAATACAACGGGCGGGCGATCAGCGGGTAGGGGGCCAGCGAATTCCCTCGCGACCCCCCGATCACAACCGACGCGCAAGGACATCGCCCATGGCCGTCAGCGTCTTTGATGTGTTCAAGATCGGCATCGGCCCGTCCAGCTCCCACACGGTGGGACCGATGAAGGCCGCCGCCGCCTTCGTCGCCGGTTTGGCGGAGCGCGCCGACCCGGACGCCGTCCAGCGGGTGGCGGCGGAGCTGTATGGCTCGCTGGCGCTGACCGGCATCGGCCACGCCACCGACAGCGCCGTTCTGCTGGGGCTGCTCGGCGAATGGCCGGACACGGTCGATCCCGAACGGATTCCCACTTTGGTCGAGGCCGTGCGCCGCGACCGGCGGCTGCGGTTGGGCGGGCTGTGGTTGGGTGGTGGGCCGGACATCGCGTTCGAGCCGGAACGCGACCTGCTGCTGCACCGGGGGGAGACGCTGCCCGGCCACCCCAACGGTCTGCGGTTGACCGCTTTCGACGCGGCGGGGCGAACGCTCGACACCCGCGTGTACTACTCCATCGGCGGCGGCTTCGTCGTGACGGAGGAGGAGTTGCACCGCAACGAACCCTCGCCCGACGCGCCGACGGTCCCCTATGATTTTGGCTCCGCCGACGAGATGCTGGCGATGGCGCGCGACAGCGGGCGCAGCATCGCCGCGCTGGTCCGCGACAACGAACGGGCGTGGCGGTCGGATGACGAGATCGACGCCGGTCTGCGGACGATCTGGAGCGCGATGAAGGGCTGCGTGGCGCGCGGCATCGCCCAGGACGGCGTGCTGCCGGGCGTGCTGAAGGTGCGCCGCCGCGCCGCCGCGCTTTACCGCGACGCCTGCGGCAAGGCGGAATCGGCGCTGCGCGACCCGATGGCGGTGATGGATTGGATCAGCGTCTACGCCATCGCCGTGAATGAGGAAAACGCCGCTGGCGGTCGGGTGGTGACGGCGCCGACCAACGGCGCGGCGGGCATCGTTCCGGCGGTGCTGCATTATTACGACCGCTTTTGCCACAACGCCAGCGAACGGGGCCTCTTCGATTTCCTGCTGACGGCGACCGCCATCGCCACGCTCTACAAGAAAAACGCCTCGATCTCCGGCGCCGAGGTCGGGTGTCAGGGGGAGGTTGGGGTGGCCTGTTCGATGGCGGCGGGCGGCTTGGCCGCCGCGCTGGGCGGCACCCCCGCCCAGATCGAAAACGCCGCCGAAATCGGCATGGAGCACAATCTGGGCCTGACCTGCGATCCCATCGGCGGGTTGGTCCAAATTCCGTGCATCGAACGCAACGCCATTGGCGCCGTGAAGGCGATCAACGCCGCTCGGCTGGCGTTGAACAGCGACGGTCTGCACCACGTCTCGCTCGACAAGGTCATCCGCACCATGCGGGAGACCGGGGCCGACATGCAGACGAAATACAAAGAAACCTCGCTCGGCGGGCTTGCGGTCAACATCGTCGAATGCTGACCGCCGGGGCTGGCCGGACGACGGTCGCCCGATCCTCGCCGCCGACCACCATGAACAGGGAATCGCCATGACCACCATCATCGCCGCCGCTCCCCCGTCCTTGACCTTCGGCGCGCCCGGCGCCGCGCTGCGCCGCGCCGATGAGGCGGTGTGGGCCGCCATTGGCCGCGAGCTTGGGCGGCAGCAGGACCAGATCGAGTTGATCGCGTCCGAAAACATCGTCTCCACCGCTGTGCTGGAGGCGCAAGGCTCCGTTCTCACCAACAAATACGCCGAGGGCTATCCCGGCAAACGCTATTACGGCGGCTGCGAGCATGTCGATTCGGTCGAGGCGCTGGCCATCGAACGGATTTGCCAACTCTACGGCTGCGGCTTCGCCAACGTGCAGCCGCATTCCGGGGCGCAGGCCAACCAGGCCGTGTTTCTGGCTCTGCTGAAGCCGGGCGACACCATCCTTGGCATGTCGTTGGCGGCGGGCGGGCATCTGACGCACGGCGCGCCGCCCAACCTGTCCGGCAAATGGTTCAACGCCATCCCCTATGGCGTGCGGCGCGACGATGGCTTGATCGACATTGAGGAGGTCGAACGGCTGGCGCGCGAGCACAAGCCAAAGCTGATCGTCGCCGGTGGGTCGGCCTATCCGCGCGTCATCGACTTCGCCCGTTTCCGCGCCATCGCCGACGAGGTCGGGGCCTATCTGATGGTGGACATGGCCCATGTCGCTGGGCTGGTGGCGGGTGGCGTCTACCCCTCCCCCCTGCCGCACGCCCATGTGGTGACGACGACGACCCACAAGACCTTGCGCGGCCCGCGCGGCGGCGTGGTGCTGACCAACGACGAGGCCATCGCCAAAAAGATCAATTCGGCGGTGTTCCCCGGCCTTCAGGGCGGCCCGCTGATGCATGTGATCGCCGCCAAGGCGGTGGCCTTTGGCGAGGCGCTGGATCCGTCGTTCAAGGATTACGCCCGCGCCGTGCTGGACAACGCCCGCGCCCTATCGGCGGCGCTGCTGGCGGGCGGTTTCGACATCGTGTCGGGCGGCACCGACAGCCACATCGTGCTGTTGGATCTGCGCCCGAAGAACCTCACCGGCAAGGCGGCGGAAGCCAGCCTGGAGCACGCCGGAATGACCTGCAACAAGAACGGCGTGCCGTTCGACCCGCAAAAGCCGACGATCACGTCGGGCGTCCGGCTGGGCAGCCCGGCGGCGACCACGCGCGGTTTCGGCGTGGCGGAGTTCGAGCAGATCGGCCATTGGATCACCGAGGTGCTCGACGGGCTGGCCGCCAGCAACACCGGCGACAACAGCGCGGTGGAGGCGGCGGTGCGCCGCAAGGTGGGGGCGCTGTGCGAGCGTTTTCCCATCTACCGGACGGCGGCGGAACCGGCGCTGGTCTGACCGCGCACAAGTCTGACCGCGCGCAAATGGGACGGGCTGTCGCAATCATGCGGTGATCTGTCGCAGGTGAACAGGTTTTCTTGACGATCCGGTGACATCCTTTCTTCCATCGCCATTGAGAAGCGAGCCGCCATGCCGTCGCCCGCCGAGACTCTTCTCAAGCCGCTGACGATCAAGCATTTGACCCTGCGCAACCGGGTCATGAGCACCAGCCACGCGCCGGGATACGGCTCCGACGGCAAACCCAAGGAACGCTATCAGCTTTACCACGAGGAAAAGGCCAAGGGGGGCATCGCCTTGACGATGTTCGGCGGCTCCTCCTCGGTCGCGGTGGACAGCCCGGCGGCGCCGTGGAACCAGATCTCGGTCGCCGACGACAGCGTGATTCCGTTCTTTCGGGAATTCTCCGACCGGGTGCACCGCCACGGCGCGGCGTTGATGATCCAATTGACCCATATGGGGCGGCGGACGCGCTGGGACACCGAGAATTGGTTGCCCACCGTGTCGGCCTCGGCCCGGCGGGAACCGGCGCACCGCAACACGCCCAAGGAGATGGAGGATTGGGATTTCAAGCGGATCATCGCCGGATTCGCGGCGGCGGCCCGGCGTTGCAAAGAGGGCGGGCTTGATGGGTTCGAGCTGTCCGCCGCGCACGGCCATTTGATCGACCAGTTCTGGAGTCCCTCGGTCAACCGCCGCGCCGACAAATATGGCGGCAGCCTGGAAAACCGCATGCGCTTCGGTATCGAGGTGTTCGAGGCGATCCGGGCGGAGGTCGGCGACGACTACATCGTCGGCATCCGCATGTCGGGCGACGAACTGATCGACGACGGCCTGACCAACGAGGATTGCGTCACCATCGCCCGGACCTACGCCGAACGTGGGCTGATTGATTTCGTCAATGTGCTGGGCGGGCAGGCGCGCGACCACATGGCGCACGCGATCTCGCTGCCCAACATGTCCTTTCCGGTCGCGCCCTTTCTGCATTTGCCGAGCAGCATCAAGCGCGAGGTCGGCGTTCCGGTGTTCCACGCCCAGCGCGTGACCGATCTGGCCACCGCCGCCCGCGCGGTGGAGGAGGGGCATGTGGACATGGTCGCCATGACCCGCGCCCACATCGCCGACCCGCATCTGATGCGCAAACTCGCCGAAGGGCGGCTGGACGACGTGCGGCAATGCGTCGGCGCCGGTTATTGCATCGACCGCATTTATGCCGGCGGCGACGCCCTGTGCATCCAGAACGCGGCGACCGGGCGCGAAGCGACCATGCCGCACGTCATCGCCAAGGCTCCGGCACGCCGCCGCGTGCTGGTGGTCGGGGCGGGTCCGGCGGGGCTTGAGGCGGCGCGGGTCTGCGCCGAACGCGGCCATTCCGTTCTGTTGCTGGAACGGGCGGCGGCGTCCGGCGGGCAGATCGCCGTCGCCGCGAAAGCGACGTGGCGGGAGGCGTTGACCGGCGTCACCCGCTGGCTGACCCAACAGGCGGTGAAGCTGGGCGTCGAGATCCGCTATGGGGTGGAGGCCACCGCCGCCCTGGTCGAGGCGGAACGCCCCGATCTGGTGATTCTGGCGACCGGCGGGCGTCCCGACCGGGGCGATTTCCCCGGATCGGATTTGGCCGTCACAAGCTGGGACGTGCTGACCGGCGCGGTGGAGCCGACGGGCAGCGTGCTGATGTATGACGGGACCGGCCTGCATCATGGCGCGTCCTGCGCCGAATACATGGCCACGCGCGGCGCGCTGGTCGAGATCGCCACACCCGACCGCATGATCGCGGAGGAGGTCGGCACCACCAACCAGCCGATCCATCTGCGCGAGCTGTACCGGCTGGGCGTGATGATGACCACCAACCACACGCTGGTGGAAATCTACCCGGAGGGCAACCGCCGCGTCGCCGTCCTGCGCAACGACTACACCCACGAGGAGGAGGAGCGGCTGGTCGATCAGATCGTCGTCGAGTTGGGGACTCTGCCGAACGACGGGCTGTATCGCGACCTGAAGGAACAATCCGCCAACCGGGGCGAAACCGACCTGGATCGTCTGCTGTCCGGTCGTCCGCAACCCGTGCCGGAACAGGGCTTCGCGCTGTACCGGATCGGCGACGCGGTGGCCGGGCGCAACATCCACGCCGCCATCTACGACGCCGCGCGTCTCTGCAAGGATCTGTGAGATGGTCGCGGCGGCGCTGTCCACGGTCACGCTGACGGTTTTGCTGGTTGGGCTGGCGCTGGCGCTGGTTCAGGCGCGGCGTTGGCGCGCCGGGCGGGCGGCGGCGGTCGATCTGTGGGCGGGGCTGGCGGCCTTGCCGGGGCGCTATCTGGTGGACGTTCACGCGGTGGTTGGGCGCACCCCCTTCAACGCGCGATTTCACGCCCTGAGCGCGGGCGGCTTTCTCGCGGCGCTCGCCCTGTTGGTGGTGTTGGCGCTGCCGCCCTTGCGGCATCCGGCGTTGTGGGGGCTGCTGGCGCTCGCCCTGGCGGCGATGCTGGCGGGCGGGTTGATGGTCGGCTACCGCCGCCGGGTGTTGCGTCCGGCGGGTCTGTCGGGCGGACGTTTCAACCGACTGCCATTGGCGTTGGTTGGTTTTGCGGCGGCCTTTCTGCTGGTGGCGGCGGACCAGAGCGCGGGCGGGGTTCTGCCGGTTCCGGTCGCGCTGGCGCTGGTGGCGTTGGGCGGTTGGGGCTTGGCGGAGCTGGTGTTTGGGGTGTGGAAGGGGCCGCTGAAGCACGCCGTCCATGGCGCGTTGCATCTGGTCGCCCACCCGCGCCCGGCGCGGTTCCACGATGGGGCGGGGCGCGACAGCGGCTTGCGCCCGTTGGATTTGCTGACGGATGATGAGGATTCCGCGCCTCTGGGGGCCGGGCGGGCGGTGGATTTTGCCTGGAACCGGCTGTTGGGCTTTGACGCCTGCGTCCAGTGCGGGCGCTGCGAAGCCGCCTGTCCGGCCTTCGCCGCCGGGTTGCCGCTGAACCCGAAAAAGCTGATTCAGGATCTCGTTCTGTCGCTGGACGAGGGCGGCGACGACCGCGCCTACGCTGGGAGCCGCCATCCCGGCCGCCCGGTTGGGGCGGCGACCAGCGGCCCGTCGCGGCCGCTGGTCGGGCCGCAGGCGATGATCCACCCCGACACGCTGTGGGCCTGCACCACCTGCCGGGCCTGCGTGCAGGAATGCCCGATGATGATCGAGCATGTGGACGCGGTGGTCGATCTGCGCCGCTTCCAAACGCTGGAGCTGGGCGCGACCCCGGCCAAGGCGGCGGGCGTGCTGGAGGAGTTGCGGGCGACCGACAATCCGGGCGGTCGGTCGCTGGAGCGTCGGCTTGATTGGGCGGTCGATCTGCGTTTGCCGGTTTTGGCCGCCGGGGGGACGTGCGACGTTCTGCTGTGGCTGGGCGACGGGGCCTATGATCTGCGCAATCAACGTTCCTTGCGGGCGCTGGTCCTGCTGCTGCGCCGGGCGGGCGTCGATGTCGCCGTGTTGGGGGCGGAGGAGCTGGATTGCGGCGACGTCGCCCGCCGTCTGGGCGACGAGGCGACCTTTCAGGATCTCGCCCGGCGCAACATCGCCCTGCTGAACCGCCGACGCTTCGCGCGCATCGTCACCGCCGATCCGCACGCCTTCCACACTCTGCGCAACGAATATCCGGCCTTCGGCGGGCGCTGGACCGTGCTCCACCACACCGCAATTTTGTTGGAGCTGGTGCGGAGCGGCGCCCTGACCGTGACGGCGCCGCTGGCCCAGGCGGTCGCCTATCACGACCCCTGCTATCTGGGCCGCTACAACGGCGAAACCGACGCGCCGCGCGCCTTGCTCGACGCCATCGGGGCGCGGCGGCGGGAGATGGAGCGTTCCGGCCTGCGCTCGCGCTGTTGTGGCGGGGGCGGGGGGGCGCCCTTGACCGATGTGGCGGGGGAGCGGCGGATTCCCGACATGCGGATGGACGACGCGCGGGCCAGCGGCGCGCCCATTCTGGCGGTCGCCTGCCCGACCTGCACGCTGATGCTGGAAGGGGTGGTGGAGCCGCGCCCGGCGGTGGCCGAAATCGCCGAACTGGTTTTGGCGGCGACGGAGCCGACCCGATGACCGTCCGCCGCCGCGACCCGCGCGCCGAACGGACGGCGCGAATTGTGCAGACCGAACCCCGGCGACGGCTGGTCCTTGATCCCAACGCCATAGCGGCGGCGTCGTCGGGTGGACGGCCCCGGCGCGACCCGCGCGCGCGGCGCGCCGACGCCACGCTGCAAACCGCGCCCCGCCTGCGTCTGGATTGGACCGGCAAGGGATTGGGAGCCGACGCTCCAAGGGCGGCGCCGGGTCGGGGGCTGCGGGCCGCGCCCGCCGCGCCACCCCTGCGGGTGATCGAAAATCCGGCCTGCCTGATCTTCGCGGCGCTTGACCGGCCCGATGGCGCGTTGTCGGCGCATGACCGCCAAGTTCTGGCGGCGGCGCGTCTGTTGGCCGACGCGGTCGATGGCGCGGTCGTCACGGTGGCGCCGGATGGCGCGGATGATTGGGGCGCTCTGGGCGCCGACCGGGTGATTCCGCTGCCCTTCGCTTGGGCCGCCGAGTATGCGCCCGGACGCCGCGCCGCCGCCCTGGTCGCCGCCATCGCCCGATGGTCCCCGCGTCACGTCCTGTTTCCCGAAAGCCCGGAGGGCGGCGACCTTGCCCGCCGCGTCGCCGCCGCTTGCGGGGAGCGTCTGTTCGCCGGGGTGGAAAGCCTGTCGGTCACGCGCGTCGCGCGCCGCGCCGGGGGCGGGGCGACCGAGCTTTCCTGCGCGCCGCCTCGTTTTCTGTCCATCGCTGCCGACGCGGTGGCTCCGCTGGGGGCCGTCCGGCACGAGGCGCGGCGGCTTGACCCGCCCGAGACGTCGCCGGACGCGTCCAAGCTGTATGACGCCCGGCGGCTGCCGGTCGATCCGGACGGGGTGGGGTTGGGCGAGGCGGATTTCATCCTCAGCGCTGGGAACGGCGTGACCGATTGGACCGCTTTCGCCGATTTGGGCCGGGCGTTGGGCGCGACCCGCGCGGGCAGCCGCGTGGTCTGCGACGCTGGGCATTTGCCGCGCGACCGGCAGGTTGGGGCGTCGGGAACCGTGGTGTCGGCGCGCTGCTATCTGGCCTTCGGCATCGCCGGAGCGCCCCAGCATCTTCAGGGCGTCGGTGGGGTGGAGCGCGTCGTCGCCGTCAACACAGACCTCCACGCGGCGATGATAAAGCGCGCCGATCTGGCGATCATCGCCGACGCGCAGGCGGTCATGCCCGCGCTGCTCCGTTTGGCGCGGGAGGGCGGCCATGGTTGACGTCGCCATCCTTGTGTCCGTGGGGCGGCATCCGGCGTCAGGCCGGGGGCGGCGCGCGCCGTCAGACGCCCGCGCGCTGGAACTGGCCTTCGGCCTGCCGCCGGGGCGGCGCGACGCGCTGCACGCTGGGGATCCGGTGAATCCGGCCCTGCGCGACTATCTGGGCATGGGGCTGGAGCGATTGACCGTTCTCGCCATGGCCGAGGGCGGCGACCCCGCCGACGCGCTGGCCGCCCGTCTGCGCGGCCTGTCGCCCGGAATCATTCTGACCGGCAACCGGGCGGAGGGGGGCGAGGACAGCGGCATGCTGCCCTATGTCGTCGCCCAGGCGCTGGGCCTTGCCATCGTGCCGGACGTCGTCGCCATCGCGCTGGACTCGGACGGTCTTACGGCGGAGGTTGTTCAGGCGTTGGCCCGTGGGCAACGGCGCGCCCTGCGGGTGGAGCTTCCCTTTGTCGCGACGGTTCATCCGGCGGCCCCCGCCGCCCGTCCGTCGGCCTTCGGCCCGGCCCGGCGCGGTCGGATCGAGGTCGTCCCGGTTGACGCGCCGCCCGACGCCTTTCTGACCGCCTGCGCCGCGCGCCCGTGGCGCGCCCGGCCCAAGCGCCTGAGCGTCGGCGCGGCGGGGGGTGGAAGCGGCGGCGCGTTGGACCGGCTGCGCGCGGCGACGGAAGCGAAGGCCGGGCAGGGCCGCGTGCTGGTCGGGCCGTCTCCGGACGAGGCCGCCCGCGCCATTTGGGATTATCTCCAGGAACAGGGAATGCAGCCGCGATGACGATCGACGACCGACCACGCCAGGCCCCCGTCTTCGCCGCTTCCGCACGGACGGGATGGCCCAACACAGAACGCCGCAACATCGGACGGAGGGCGTGATGACCATGACGATGCGCTTGGACGACGCCCCAGCCGCCGTGACGACGGCGCCCCCGGTGGTCGAGGAGAAGGTCGGGGCGGCGGCGGACGTCCGGCTTCAGGTCCGCAACCTCTACAAAATCTTCACCGCCGATCCCAAGCCCGCTCTGGCCATGCTGAAAGCCGGGGCGAGCAAGGCCGAGGTCCTGGAAAAACTCCACGTCAACGTCGGCGTGATGGACGCCAGCTTCGAGGTTCGGTCGGGCGAGATCTTCGTCATCATGGGCCTGTCCGGCTCTGGCAAATCGACGATGATCCGCCTGCTGAACCGCCTGATCGAACCCAGCGGCGGCGAAATCCTGCTTGACGGGCGCAACCTGACCAAATTGTCCCGGCGGGAGTTGGTCGAGGTGCTGCGGCGGGACATGAGCATGGTGTTCCAGTCCTTCGCCCTGCTGCCCCACCTCACCGCGCTGGAAAACGCCGCCTTTGGCCTGGAAATCGCCGGGGTGGAGAAGGTCAAGCGGCGCGACGCGGCGATGGTCGCGCTTCAGCAGGTTGGGCTTGGCGCCTACGCCCACCGTTATCCGCGCGAAATGTCGGGCGGCATGCAGCAGCGCGTCGGGTTGGCCCGCGCGCTGGCCAACAACCCGACCATCATGCTGATGGACGAGGCGTTTTCGGCGCTCGATCCGTTGATCCGCACCGAAATGCAGGACGAGCTGCTGCGGCTTCAGCGCGAGCAGAAGCGCACCATCATCTTTATCTCCCATGATCTGGACGAGGCCATGCGGATCGGCGACCGCATCGCCATCATGGAAGGCGGGCGGATCGTTCAGGTCGGCACGCCCTATGACATTCTGCGCGCGCCCGCCGACGATTACGTCCGCTCCTTCTTCCGCAACGTGGACGTCTCGCGGGTGCTGCGCGCGGGCGACGTCGCCCGGTTCGAGGCGTCGAACACCATCGTCCGGGTTCCCGGCGTTCTGGGTCCGGCGCTTCAGCAATTGACCGAAAGCGGCCATCTTTTCGGCTATGTCCGCGATGGCGAGAACCGTTTCCAGGGCATCGTGTCGCGGGATTCGGTGGCGCAGGCGCTGCGCGGCGGCGAGCCGCGCTTCCTCTCCGCCTTCCTGCCGGGGATCGAGCCGGTGACGAGCGACGTTCCGGTTCACACCCTGCTGCGCCGGGTCGCGTCGGCGCCCTGCCCGGTGCCGGTGGTGGATGCGAACGGCCTTTATCTGGGGGCCATTTCGCCCTCGGTGCTGCTGGAAACCTTGGACAGGGGGGCGTGAGCGATGGACGGCAAGATCGGGATCGGCGCGTGGGCGGAACAGCTCGTCACCTTCATCCTTGACCATTTCCAACCCTCCCTGGACGTCATCGCCGCCATTGTCGACGGCTTTGGCGGCGGCATCGACGCGGCGCTGCTGGGCATGCCGCCCTGGCTGCTTGGCGGGGTGATCGCCGCCGCCGCCTTCTGGCGGGTCGGCGTCGGCTTTGGGCTGTTCACCCTGGGGTCGCTGGCGCTGATTTTCAGCATGGGCCTGTGGGAGCCGACGGCCAGCACGCTGGGGCTGGTGCTGTCCTCCACCCTGCTCAGCTTGGTGGTTGGGATTCCGCTGGGGATTTGGATGGCGGGCAACCGCATCGCCGAGCATTTGGGCAAGACAATGCTGGATTTCATGCAGACCATGCCCGCCTTCGTCTATCTGATTCCGGCGGTGATGTTCTTTGGTCTTGGCCGGGTGCCTGGCATCATCGCCACGGTGATCTTCGCCATGCCGCCCGCCGTGCGGCTGACCATGCTGGGCATCCAGCAGGTGCCGGGCGAACTGGTCGAGGCGGGACGGGCCTTTGGCTGCCACCCGCACCAGCTTTTGCTGAAGGTGCAATTGCCCAACGCGCTGCCGTCGATCATGGCCGGGGTCAACCAGACCATGATGATGGCGCTGTCGATGATCGTCGTCGCCTCGATGATTGGGGCGGGGGGCCTGGGCAACGTCGTGCTTCAGGGCATCCAGCGGCTCGACATCGGGTTGGGCTTTGAAAGCGGCCTGTCGGTCGTGCTGCTGGCCATCGTGTTGGATCGAATCACCCAGAGTTTTGGCGCGGCCAAGCTTCCGGCGCGGCGGCCCTTCGCCTTCCTCACCCGGCTGCGGGCGGCGGCGCTGGCTCGGTAAAGCGTTTGAGGGTTTCACCGTTTCGGGTTGGCGGCTGGCGCGTTCGCGCGCCGGAACTCCTGCTCTTTGCCATCACTTATGTATGCGGGGGGACCTCGATGAACAGGATGACGGCGGCCCGGAACCGGCTGCTGGTCAAGGGCCAAGAGATTCAGTGACGCGCAATCTCCGATGAGCGGGAACCGCCATCGAACAGGGAAGGCAACGAAACATGCTGAAAACGCTGTCAAACACGCTGGTCGCTCTGGCCGCCGCCGCCACCTTGGCGCTGGCCTCCACCGGGGCGCTGGCTGGACCGGACAAGAAGGTCAACATCGGCTGGACCGCCTGGTCGGACGCCGAGGCTGTGACCAAGCTCGCCAAAAAGCTGATTGAAGAGCGGTTGGACACCAAGGTCGAGCTGACGATGGCCGACATCGGCGTTCAGTATCAGGGACTGGCCGCTGGCAAGATGGACGCCATGCTGATGTCCTGGCAACCGTTGACCCACAAGCCCTATCTCGACAAGGTCGGCAAGGACGTCGTCGATCTTGGCCCGCTCTACACCCGCGCGCGGCTTGGCTGGGTGGTGCCGGATTACATACTGGCCAGCGACTTGGCGAGTCTTGAGGATTTGAAGAAACCCGACGTGCAAAAGAAGCTGAGCGACCGCATCCAGGGCATCGATCCGGGATCGGGGCTGATGCAGGCGTCGGAAAAGGCGCTCAAAACCTACGGGTTGGACAAGTACCAGCTTGTGTCGGCGAGCGACGCCGGAATGCTGGCGGCGCTGGACCGCGCGATGAAGCGCAACGAGTGGATCGTGGTGACGAGCTGGAGTCCGCATTGGATGTTCGCGAACTGGAAGCTGCGCTATCTGGACGATCCGAAGGGCGCGCTTGGCGGGTTGGAGAGCGTCAACGCCCTGGTCCGCAAGGGCTTCTATCAGGATCACCCCTCGGTCTACGAGTTCCTCAACCGCATGGTCATCCCCATCGGCGATCTGGAGGCGATGATGCACGACGCCAAACAGACCAGCTACGAGCAGGCGGTGGACAACTACATCAAGGCCAACAAGACCCGCATTGACTATTGGGTGACGGGCAAGCTCTGATTTTTGCGGCGCCATCGCGGGGGTGGCGGAGTGGGGGCGGCGGATCGTCGGACGGCGCGTCCGTTCAAGCGCAATGCCCGAACGGTTCAAGCGGTCGGGTCCGCCGCCGTGAGACGCTTCATGCTATGTCCTGAACAATCAGCGGGCGACAACCATCATGCCAAGCGACGCGCCGTCGGACCACTGGAACAGCGAGGATCTGCTCGAACGGCTCGCCGCGCTGGGCGTCGTCGCCGAGACCATCCGGCATCCGCCCGTCCACACGGTGGAGGAGGCGTTGCCGCATTGGGCGGCGCTCGACGCTCTGCACACCAAAAATCTGCTGCTGAAGGACGCCAAGGACCAGCTTTGGCTGATCGCCGCGCCGACCGACCGGGTGATCGATCTGAAGCGGCTGCCCGGACAGATCGGCTCCAAACGCCTGTCCTTTGCCAAGGAGGAGCTGCTGTTCGCCACGCTGGGCGTGCGGCAGGGGGCGGTCAGCCCCTTGGCCTTGGTCAATGATCGAGAAAAGCGGGTCCGTCTGGTGTTGGACGCCGCCCTGATGGCCGCGCCGCGCGTCGCCTTCCACCCCTTGACCAACACGGCGACCACGGCGGTCCGAACCGACGATCTGCGGGCTTTCCTGGAGAGCGTCGGTTCGGAGCCGCTGGTGGTCGCGCTGGACGCCGCTTTGGAGGAGGCCGCGCCGTAACAGGCCAAGACACGACACGCCGACCAAACACAAGAAGACGTCGGCGCTACGCCGGATCGTCTGAACAACCGGGACAGAGGAGCATGAGGGGCATGACGACGATGACGGCAAAGACGATGGGTTGCGCGTTGGGCGTTTTGGCGGCGGCCTGCGTGGCGCTGGGATCGGCAGGGGCGGCCTTCGCCGCCGACCCCGCCGCCTGCAAGACGGTGCGATTCGGCGACGTCGGTTGGACCGACATCGCGGCGACCACGGCGCTGGCCTCGGTGACGCTGGACGCGCTGGGCTACAAAGCGACGACGAACATCTCGTCGGTGCCGGTGGTGTATCTGGGGCTGAAAACCAAGTCGCTCGACATTTTTCTCGGCAACTGGATGCCGACGATGGAGAGCTTCATCAAGCCGGTGCTGGATGATGGTTCGGTCGAGGTGACGCGGGTCAATCTGGAAGGGGCGAAATACACGCTGGCGGTGCCGAAATACGCGTCCGACGCCGGACTGAAAAGCTTTAAGGATCTTGCCAAGTTCAAGGACAAGCTGGACGGCAAGATCTATGGGATCGAGGCGGGCAACGACGGCAATCTCATCATCGACAAGATGCTGAAGGCCGACGCCTTCGGCCTGAAAGACTTCAAGATGATCGAATCCAGCGAAGCCGGGATGCTGGGCGAGGTCAAGCGGGCGGTGCGGGCCAAGAAGTTCATCGCCTTCCTGGGCTGGGCGCCGCACCCGATGAACAAATCCTTTGAAATGACCTATCTGGCCGACGGCGACGATTGGTTCGGCCCGGATTTTGGCGGCGCGACGGTCAGCACCAACGTGCGCAAGGGCTACGCCGCCGAATGCCCGAACGTCGGCAAATTCCTTGGCAACCTGTCCTTCACCGTGGACATGGAAAACGCCGTCATGGACGGCATCATGAACGCCAACAAAAAGCCGAACACAGCGGCGACCGAATGGCTGAAGAAGAACCCCGACACGGTGAAGGCGTGGTTGAAGGGCGTGACCACCATCGACGGCAAGGACGGTCTGGCCGCCGTCCAGGCCAAGCTGGGTCTTCCCAAGTCGTAAGACAAGCGGGTTTCCATGGCGGCGTCATTCTGGGCGCCGCCAGTTGGGGCCGCGTGGCCTTGCGCGTCTGATTGCGGCGCCCGCTCTGCGCATCGGAAGCGCTGCGTCCGCGCGGTCATTTGGTTGTGTTGAAAGAGAATGGTGCCCAGGGACGGAATTGAACCGCCGACATGGGGATTTTCAGTCTTATCCGCAGCATAGGATTTCAACGGTTCGAGATAACAATGGATCTGTCTTCTGCCTCAACATCCATCAGTTTGACATGACCAGAGCGGTGGCAGTGGGATCGCGTTGAGGATGAGACGGGCGATCCGGCGCAATCCTCTGGTGAAGTAGGAGGTTTTGGAGCGGGCGATTTTTCCTGGCTGGGCGTTCACATGTTTTTTTCGGCGGGTGTCGAGTTCGTCTCGGCATCCCACCGCCCGGTGGAGACGGCGGTGTAAATCGCCAGGGCCATGACCAGCAGGAGCCGGGCGAGACGGTCGGGATGCTGGATCTGGGTGTCCTCGACGCCGAAGCCGCGCGACTTAAAGTCCGAGAACATCGGCTCGATGGCCCAGCGGGCGGAATAGTCCAGTGTTTTCAAGTGTCCCGGCGTCGCGGACATGGCGATGATCCACGGCTCGGCGTGGCCTGGATCGTGGATGACGCCGATGTTGGTGGTGGCCTTGCGGGCCGTCAGTTGCACGTTCTCCAGCGCGAAGACGCGGTCCTTGGCCAGTCGTCCGGTCGTCGTCCGGTCGTCGTCCGGCCCCCGGCGTCGCGGACGACCAAGTTGCCCTTCAGGCGCAGGCGGTAGTCCCAGCCTCGGTCCTGGCGCCAGGCGATCAGGTCGGCGGCGCCGTAGAAGCGGTCGGCCATGAGACAGACCTCGCCCCCGTCCGGCAGCAACGGCACGGCCGCGTCGAGCAGCGCCTTCTGGACCGCGAACCCGATGGCGCCCTCGGTCGCCTCCACCCGCCACAGCAGCGGCAGCGCCCGCTCGCCATGGCGGATCGCCAGCATCAGCACCTGATGGCGGTCGTTGAGCTTGGACTGGTCGAGGATCAGCACCAGCGGTTGGCCTTGGGCCGCCAACGCGCCCAGAACCTCGCGGGCGAACGGCGCCATCACCGTGTCCGGGTCGATCAGCGGGTTCTTCAGGACCCGCTCGATCCACTGATAGCGCATGTCAATGCGTTCGGCGTCGCGGGGCAGACCGGCGGCCAAATCCATCAGGTTGGCGCTGCGCACATCAAGCATCGTCGCCACCAGCAGCGCCAGATTGACCCGCTGAGTCTTCCGCTGACCCGGAAGAAGGCGTCGGAGTTCCTGGGAAATCCCTTCCGCCAAAACTTGGAGGCCGTCCATGATCCCAATCCGCTTGAAACAAGGCGGATTCCTTGAATCACACGACGATTCCCGCCGTCAACTCCCGTTCAGCCAAAACTGATGGATGGTGAGGCTCAATACCATTTTATTGAAATTTCATATATACAATACCATCTCTACCAATTTTCACGAAACTATTTTCGCGTCTTACGCAAATATTTTTACCTTCCAATATAGTTAAATCTGATTTGTATATTGCATACATAAAACTCTCCCCTCTTGAATTTATAAAAACAATCCCGACTTGGTGATAAAATATTGAATTTTTATTTTCTTCAAAAGATTTTCTAACATTTTCACCGTACTTTCCGTATACATGATATTTATCATAATTATAGTCATCATCGCTATAATTATAATCTTTCTTAATTATACACGCAAAATCCCAATCAAATTTTGCTATAGACTTAAAGCTGACTACTTTTATCATTCCGGAATTCTGATCAGAAATGGTTTTTATGCTTTTCAAAAACTCCCTCTCGTCTTCAGAATAAATTGGATTTATTGAAAGATAAATCAAAGAAAACAGAGAAATAATTAAAAAAATTAAAATAAATACTGAATAAATTATCGTAAATAATATTCTCTTTAACAGCGGTTTGCTTTTTTTCTCATCTTCTATATCCATAAAAATTAATTAATTCATCAGAATAACCAATATAGTCATCATTGCTATCAACGGATCTTAGATATATTCCTCTTGATAGAATGAAAATGTCTTTTCCCATTGATTTCATCAAGTTGATTAGAATCAATGATTTTTTGAATATAACTTTCCAGTCATGGCCGAGCGCCGCTGCGAGATCCAGCAAGGCGGCTTCGGTCGAAACCTGCCCCTTCAGCGCGCGACCGCGCTGGATTCCCGTCTTGTTATAGGGCAGCTCGACCGCCGGCTCGGCCCGCTCGAACAGGTCGGGGGCGATGACGCGGTAGCCGTCCGCCGCGAAGCCGTCGCAGACGGCGCGGATGTGGTGGTTGATTCCGAAAATCTCCGGGGCCAGAACGACCCGCCCAATCTCCGCCCCGTGCGCCGGGGCGTGATAGGCGCGGAATTGGTGGCCGTCCTCGGCCTGCAAGGTGATCCTGCCGCGTTCGTTTTCGCTCATGCCCGTGCTTTCTTCTGGTCGCCGCGTCGCCGCGTGTGGGGAATATTGGGCGGCAACAGGCTGCGGCAACAGGGAAAATGATTGTTCAGCCTGTTTGATGCCCCGTTCACAAACAGGCTTGCCGAAGCCGCGTCACCCGACCACTCTCTTCCCTGTGGTTTGGTTCTTTCAACCGGCAGCCCGATCAAGTCGGGCAAGGACAGGCAAGCGGTGATTATCGAAAGCGACCTCAAGCTCGATTTCAAGGATGTGCTGATCCGGCCCAAGCGCAGCACCCTGCAAAGCCGCAACGACGTCAATGTGAACCGGACCTTCACCTTTCTGCACAACCAACGCGACTGGACCGGCTTTCCGCTGATCGCCGCCAACATGGACGTGGTCGGCACGATGGCGGTGGCGCGCACGCTGTCGCGCTTTGGCGCGATGACCGCCTTGCACAAGCACTACCGGGCTGAGGAGCTGATCGAATTTTTCCAGGGCGACGAGTCCGGCAATGTCTTTTATTCGCTGGGCATCACCGACGCCGACCGCGAGAAGTTCAAGGCGGTGAAGGCCAAGGCCCCGGTGGACAAGCTGTGCATCGACGTCGCCAACGGCTACACCGAACGCTTCGTCGAGGTGGTGGCCCGCATGCGCGAGGAAAACCCCGACATCGTCATCATGGCCGGCAACGTCGTCACCGGCGACATGACGGAGGCGCTGTTGCTGGCCGGGGCCGACATCGTCAAGGTCGGCATCGGGCCGGGGTCGGTCTGCACCACCCGCAAAATGACCGGCGTCGGCTATCCCCAGCTTTCGGCCATCATCGAATGCGCCGACGCGGCCCATGGCCTGAAAGGGCAGGTGTGCGGCGACGGCGGTTGCACCGTGCCGGGCGATCTGTCCAAGGCCTATGGCGCCGGGGCCGATTTCGTCATGCTGGGCGGCATGCTGGCCGGTCACGACGAGTGCGAGGGCGACATCCGCTATGAGGAACGCGACGGCCAGCGGATTCCCGCCACCATGGTGTTCTACGGCATGTCGTCGGACACGGCGATGCACAAATACGCGGGCGGCGTCGCCTCCTACCGCGCGTCGGAGGGCAAGACGGTCGAGGTGCCGTACCGTGGCCCCATCGAAGGAACGGTGCAGGAGATCATGGGCGGCGTGCGCAGCATGATGACCTATATCGGCGCCACCAAACTGAAGGAGGTTCCCAAACGCACCACCTTCGTCCGCGTCGGCGCGCAGTTGAACACGGTGTTCGGCGGCGGCTGAGGGCGGAACCCTGCGGCGGGGTGGCCCCCGCCGCAGGAGTGATGCTCAGCTTCCCAGCGCGCTGGACAGGATGGCCTTGGCGTCGATCTTCGCCAGCCCCTCGGCGAAGGCCTTGGCCATCGCCTCGCCCTTGGCGTCCTTGCGGAAGGCGATGTGCAGGGTCTTATCTTCCAGGATCTTGCCGTTGAAGCGCAGCTTGTCCGCCGATTCCTTCAACTGGGGCGTGGTGCGGATCAGGTCGTTCATCACCGCGCGGTCGATCACCGCGATGTCGATCCGCTCAGCCAGCAGCTTTTTCAGATTGGTCAGATCGCTGTTGGCCTTGTCGGCGTGCAGTTCGCCCTTGGCGACGCGGGCGTCGAGGTCCTCGGTGTTCACATAACCGTCGACGACGCCGATTTTCTTGCTCTTCAGATCGTCCAGGCCGTTCCACGTCACCGGCGAGGCCGTGCGTTCGGCAAAGCCCAGCGGGCTGGAGCCGAGCGGGGCGGAGAGGATGAAGTCCTTTTCAACATCGGCCCCGGCGTATTCGGGGAAGTAGCCCTGAAAATCGCCGCCATCCTTGGCCAGCGCCACCGCGCGGTTCCACGGGTAAAAGGCGACCTCGACCTTGTAGCCGACGGCGGCGAAGGCGGCCTGAACCACGGCGACGGCGGCCCCCTTGTCCTTTTGGCTTTCACCGCTGAAGGGTGGCCAATCCAAGGAGGTCAGGTGGACGATCTTGTCTTGCGCTGCGGCGGGCAACGTCAGCGCGACCAAAGCGGCCAGCGTCAAAAGGGAGCGGCGAACGGCGGTGACGGCGCGAAGCGGCATGGGCGACCCCCGGCGGGCGTGAAGCGGAAAGACCACACGTTAGCATGGGTTTGCGCGTCTGTCGGGGGCGAAACCATGACAGAATGATGATGTTTTCAGACGCCCCTCAGAGCGCGCGGACTTGCATCTTGATCGGACCGTCGGCGCGACCGTTCACAAACTGATCGACGTAGGGGTTCCCGGAATGGTCGATGTCCTTGGCGTGGCCGGTCCAGATGATGCGGCCCTGATGGATCATCGCCACCCGGTCGGCGATCTTGCGGGCGGACGCCATGTCGTGGGTGATGGTGACGGCGGTCGCCCCCAGATCCTTGACGCATTCGACGATCAACTCGTTGATGACGTCGGCCATGATCGGATCCAGGCCGGTGGTCGGCTCGTCGAAGAAGATGATCTCCGGCTCATCGGCGATGGCGCGGGCCAGACCGACGCGCTTTTGCATACCGCCCGACAGCTCCGACGGCGACAGCTCCGCCACGTCGGGCGTCAGGCCGACGGCGCCCAGCTTGGCGATGGCGATTTCCTTGGCTTGGGCGCGCGGCATGTGTTCGCCCTGAATCAGGCCGAAGGCGACGTTTTCCCAAACCGGCAGGCTGTCGAACAGGGCGGCGCCCTGGAACAGCATGCCGAATTTGTGCTGAAGCTTTTCCCGGTCGCGTGGGTTGAGTTTGGTGGTTTCCGCGTCATCCACCCGGATCGAGCCTGAATCCGGGTGCAACAGGCCCAGGATGCATTTCAGCATCACCGATTTGCCGGTGCCCGACCCGCCGATCACCACCAGCGATTCGCCGGTCCCGACCTGCAAATCGATGCCGTTCAGCACCTTTTTCGGGCCAAAATGCTTGGTCACGCCCTTCAGAGTGATCTTCGGGGTCGTGCTGGGCGGCGTGCGGTTGGTGTCGGATCGCGAAGGCATCGGGCGGGCGCTCATTTCGTCGAGAAGAACAGGCCGGTGATGAGGTAGTTCGAAATCAGGATCATGATGGAGGCCGACACCACCGCGTTGGTGGTCGCCGCCCCCACGCCCTGGGCGCCGCCCTTGGAATGGTAGCCGTGGTAGCAGCCCATCAGCGAAATCAGGAAGCCGAAGACCGCCGCCTTGACCAAGCCGGAAATCACGTCCAGCGGTTCCAAAAACTCCCAAGTGCGGCTGATGTAGCTGCTGGCGTTGAAATCCAGTCGGTAAACGCCGACCAGGAAACCGCCAAAGATGCCGATGATGTCGGCGACCAGCACCAGCAGCGGCAGCATCGCCAGCCCGGCCATCAGGCGCGGCGCGATCAGATATTTGAACGGGTTGGTGGACAGGGTGGACAGCGCGTCGATCTGTTCGGTCACGCGCATGGTGCCGATTTCCGCCGCCATCGCCGCGCCGATGCGCCCGGCCACCATCAGACCGCCCAGCACCGGCCCCAACTCGCGCGTGATCGACAGGGCGACCACCGTGGCGATGGCGCCCTCGGCCTGGAAGCGGGAGAAGCCGCTGTAACTTTGCAGGGCCAGCACCATGCCGGTGAACAGCGCCGTCAACCCGACCACCGGCAGCGAATAAAAGCCGATGTCGATCATCTGGCGCAGAATCTGCCGGGGGTAGAAGGGCGGACGCACGCAGTGCGACAGGGCCGTTCCGGTGAACATGGCGAGACGCCCGGTCGCTTCAAGAAAGACCAGGAACGCCCGGCCGGTGGCGGCAAGGAAACCCATCAGTCGGCCCGTGTCGTTGTCGTGGAAATCATGGTTGAGCGAATCACGGTGGCGAATCACTGTGGCGCGTAGGGGTCGGAATAGACCCGGTGGTAACGGGGGCCGAGCGAGGTCAGCACCTCGTACCCGATGGTTCCGGCTTCCGCCGCCACGGTGTCGACCAGGCGGTTCGGCCCGATCAACTCGACCAGCCCGCCGGGCTGCGCGGCGTGATCGGGCAGGCCGCTGACGTCCACTGTTATCAAATCCATCGAAATCCGCCCGACGATGGGCGCGGCGACGCCATCGACATGCACATGGCCACGCCCGCTGAGCGAGCGCAGATACCCGTCGGCGTACCCCACGGCGATGGTGGCAATTTTGGTCGGCCCTTCAACGCGATGCGCCGCACCGTAGCCAACGGTCATCGGGCTGTCAATCGAACGGACCTGAAGGATCCGGGCGTCCAGCCGCATCACCCCCCGCATCGGGTTGGCCGTGTGCGGGGTCGGGTTGACGCCGTACAGCGCGCAGCCGGGCCGGGCGAGGTCGAAGTGAAAGGAGGGGCCGTGGAAAATGCCGGACGAATTGGCGAAGCTGGCCTTGGCGGTCGGCAACTGGGCCAGCGCGGCGCGGAATCGGCCCAATTGCTGGGCCGACACCGGCGACTCGATCTCATCGGCGCAGGCCAGATGCGTCATCCAACAACGCAGGTCGATGCCGTCCAGCCATTCCGGCGCGCGGACCAGCGCGTCCAGCTCGTCCGGGCCAAGACCCAGCCGGTTCATGCCGGTGTCGAGATGGATGGCGGCGGGCAGCGCCTTGCCTTGGGCGTGGGCGAAGCGCCGCCACGCGGCGATCTCGCCCAGATGATTCAGCACCGGCCAGATGCGGTTGCCGACGAAATCGGCCTCGGCGCCGTGCGGCAGGCCGCCCAGCGACAACACGCGGGCGTCGGGCGCGGCGGCGCGGACGACCAGCGCCTCTTCAAACTGGGCGACGAAGAAGGTCTTGCAACCGGCGGCGCGCAGGGCGGGGACCACATGGGCGGCCCCCAGGCCATAGGCGTCGGCCTTGACCACCGCCGCGCATTCGGCGGGGGCCACACGGTCGCGAAGCTGGGTCCAGTTGGCGACCACCGCGCCAAGGTCCACAGTGAGGATGGCGGCAGCGCGCCGGTTGAGATCAGTCATCGTCCTGATTGCGTTGGTCAAGGTCGCCGAACTTGGTGAACTGGCCGTCGAAGTAGAGACGGACGGTTCCGATCGGACCATGGCGCTGTTTGGCGATGATGACCTCGGCGGTGTTGTGCACCTCGCCAAGCCGTTGCTGCCAGCGCTGGTAACGGTCGTTGAACTTGTCGTCGCTCTCGTCGGGCCGTCGGGACGGTTCGGCGCGCTCAAGATAATACTGTTCGCGGAAAACGAACATCACAACGTCGGCGTCCTGCTCGATGGAGCCGGATTCGCGCAAGTCGGCCAACTGGGGCCGCTTGTCCTCGCGCAACTCCACCGCGCGGCTAAGCTGCGACAGGGCGACGACCGGAACCTCAAGCTCCTTGGCGATGGCCTTCAGGCCGCGCGTGATTTCCGAGATTTCCTGCACCCGGTTCTCGCTGCCGCGCGAGGAGGAACCGCGCAAAAGCTGAAGGTAATCCACCACCACCATGTTCAGGCCCGAGGTGCGCTTCAACCGGCGGCAGCGGGTGCGCACGGCGGACACCGACAAGGCGGGCGTGTCGTCCACGTAAAAGGGGCAGCGCGCCAGATCCTGGCTGGCCTGGACGAATTTCGGGAAATCGCTGTCGCGGATTTCGCCACGGCGGATCTTGTCGCCGGGAACCTCGACCACTTCGGCCAAAATACGGGTGGCGAGCTGTTCGGCGGACATTTCCAGCGAGAAGAAGCCGACGACTCCGCCCTCCTGCCCGCCCGACCGCATGTGGGCGCGGGCGGCGTTGAAGGCGATGTTGGTGGCCAGCGCCGTTTTTCCCATCGACGGGCGTCCGGCGAGAATCACCAGATCGGACGGGTGCAGGCCGCCCAGCTTGCGGTCGATGTCGATCAGTCCGGTGGTCACGCCGGTGACGTGGCTGGAGCGGCGGAAGGCCACCTCCGCCGTGGCGATGGCGTGTTTGACCGACTCGCCGAAGGCGACAAAGCCGCCCTGCACGTCGCCGGTCGAGGCCAGATCGAACAGTTGCTTTTCCGCCTCGCCGATCTGGTCCAGCGCGGTGACGTCGAGGTCGTGGCGGTACGCCTCGTTCACCATGTCGGTGCCGACTTCGATCAACTGGCGGCGGATGAACAGATCATGGATGGTCTTGCCGTAATCCCCGGCGTTGACCACGGTGACGACGTTCGCCGCCAATTCGGCCAAATAGGCGCTGCCGCCCTCGACCGCCAGTTCGGCGTCGTTGTCGAACAGCGACTTCAGCGTCACCGGGTTGGCGATCTGCCCCCGGTCGATCATCTTGGCGATGGCCGCGAAAATGCGCTGGTGGACCGGGTCGTAGAAATGATCGGCGCGCAGGAACTCGCCAACCTTCTCATAGGCCTTGTTGTTGACCAGGATGGCGCCCAGCAGCGCCTGTTCCGCCTCCTCGTTGTTGGGAGGGGTGCGGTATTCCGGCGTCGCCTTCGCGGCGCCGGTCTGCGGGCGGGGGTCGAACAGCGTGGAGGTCTGGTTGCTCATGCGGGACACTGTAGCAGAAAACGGAACAAGAACGCTGCGCCGGGGCGCAGCGGTCTCGGGAAAAACCTGTGCATAAAAATTATCCACAGGCTGTGAACATCGGGGACAGCCCGACGGGGCCGCCGGTCAGAGCCTGCGCGAACGGTCGGGGCTGCGCGGGTCGGGGGCGTCCTCCAGGGCGGTGAACACGCTGTCGATCTGGTCGGCGACGCGGTACAGCCGGTTGCGGTCAATGCGGGCGAAGCCCTGCGCGACCATATGGTCGATCAACCCCAGCAGGGGGCGCCAATAGCCATCGACGTCGGCGATGATGATCGGCTTGTCGTGCAGGCGAAGCTGCTTCCAGGTCAGCACCTCGAACGCTTCGTCCAGCGTGCCGAGGCCGCCGGGCAGGATGATGAAAGCGTCGGACTTTTCCACCATCATCCGTTTGCGGGTGTGCATGCTGTCGACGACGTGCAGCTCGGTCAGGCCGGTGTGCTCGATTTCCGCCGATTGGATGTGGTCGGGGATGATGCCGACGACCTCGCCGCCCGCCGCCAGCGCGGCGTCGGCGACGATGCCCATCAAGCCGACCCGCCCGCCGCCGTAAACCAGCCGGATGCCCCGGCGGGCCAGACCGTCGCCCAGCGCGTGGGCGGCCTCTTTGTGGACGTCGGCGACCTGGGCGGAGGCTCCGCAATAGACGCAGACGGAGGAGAGGGTCTTCATCGCATCACACCCTTTCTTGGCGCTGCCCGCCGGAACCGGACGCTTGACGACGCGCCGACGGCGAGCATTTTCTTTGTTGGACGGACGGAATAATCAGCCGCTCCCCGGCGTCAATCCCGGGACCGGCCCATTTTGGCCATGGTATCACCGGGAGGGACCACATGAACAACCGCGTCGTCAACGCCCTTGCAGCCGCTTCCCTGTCCGCTCTGCTTGTCGCCGCCTTTGGCGGGATGGCCGGAGCCGCCGATCCGGCGGACATGGTCAAGGAACGCCAACAGACCATGAAGAAGCTGGGCGGCGGCATGGGCGCCGTCGCCAAGTTCGTCAAGAATGAGGGCGGCACGCTGGAAGACGCGGCCAAGGGAGCCGAGGCCGTGCTGGCCGTGGCCAAGTTGGACGCCAAGGCGGTGTTCGTCCCCGGCACCGCCGTCGGCGTGGGCGAAAGCGCCGCCAAGCCGGAGCTGTGGCAAAGCTGGAGCGTCGCCGAAGAGCGCTGGAAGGCCGTGCAACCGGCGGCGGTCAAGCTGGGCGAGGCGATCAAGGGCGGCGACCGCGCGCAGATCGCCCAGGCTTTGGGGGCGACCTCCAAGACCTGCGGCACCTGCCACGAAGATTTCCGCGTCAAGAAGCAGTAAGCGGCCATGCGGCGTCGGGCCTGGTCCCTGACGGCGCGGGCGGTGCCGCTCGTCCTGCCGTTCGCCCTGGTGGCGGGCGGCGGGGCGTGGGCGGCGGACGCCGACGCGGTCGCCCGTGGCGGCTATCTGTTCCAGGCGGCGGGCTGCCTGGGCTGCCACACCAATGAGAAGGCGGGCGGCGCGCCGCTCACCGGCGGGCGGGCGTTGGTCACGCCGTTCGGCACCTTCCACACCCCCAACATCACGCCCGATCCGGTCAACGGCATCGGGCGGTGGAGCGACGCCGATTTCATCCGCGCCTTCCGCGAGGGCGTGCGCCCGGACGGCGCGGCGCTGTTTCCGGCCTTTCCCTACGCCAGCTACACGCGGATGACCGACCGCGACCTGCTGGACCTGAAAGCCTATCTGTTCGCGCAAAAGCCGCAGGCCGTGGCCAACAAGCCGCACGACCTGTCGCCGCCCTTTTCCTGGCGCTTCCTGGTGCCGGGCTGGCAATGGATGTACATGACTCCGGGGCCGGTCGCCGACGATCCCGGCAAACCGGCGGCGTGGAATCGCGGGCGCTATCTGGTGGACGCGCTGGGCCATTGCGGGGAATGCCACACGCCGCGCTCGTTGCTCGGCGGGTTGGACCAGAGCCGCTATCTGGCTGGAACGCCCGACGGACCGGACGGCGACAAGGTGCCGAACATCACAGCCCACCTGGCCAAAGGGCTTGGCAAATGGTCGGACGGCGACCTTGGCATGCTGCTGGAGCTGGGGTTGAAGCCGGACGGCGACGTGGCGGGCGGGGCGATGGGCGAGGTGGTGCGCAACAGCACCTCCAAGCTGACGGCGGAGGACCGCGCGGCGATCATCGCCTATCTGAAGACCGTGCCGCCCAAGGAGTGAGCGGTTCTGCGTGAAAATGCCGCTCGTATCGCCGACGGCGGGCGGGCTATCTTGCGGGATCGTTGGATCAACGCAAGGCGGGCGGACCCAAGGGCATGAGGCTGGTGCGGAGCAGCGCGAGGCGGGGAATGCGGATCGGCCTGGGGGCCGGGACGTTGGCCCTGCTCGCGCAAATTCTGCTGTGGGCCTGGATGCCGACGGCGGTCGCCGCCAACGGAGGGGCGTTCGGCGGGATCCTGGTCTGCACCCCGGACGGGTTCAAGACGGTTTCCCTGGACGGCGCTCTGGACGCCTCGGGCAAGGCGGGGGGCGGCGACGCTTGCCCGCTCTGCCCGCTGATCGGCGGTTTGGCCTTGCCGCCGCCGGATCTGTTCGCGTTGGCGCAGGGCGCCGACGCCGTGGATCGCGGGCCGGGGCTTGAGCCGAGCCGTCCGTCCGGCTGGTTCCTCTACAATCTCCAAGCGCGCGCGCCGCCCTTTTTCGGCTAAATTCCCTTTCGCCGATTTTGGATTGTGGGCGTCCGGCGCGGGCCGGTTTCGCCGTTATGCTTGATTTTGGAGAGTTCACAATGGCGCGTTTGCTGTGTTTGGCCACCACCCTGGTTCTGTTGGGCGCGAGCGCCGCCTCGGCGCATGGTTTCAAGGCGGGGGCGGTTGAGATCGATCACCCCTGGTCGCGCGCCACCGCGCCGTCCGCCGCCAACGGCGCGGCCTATTTCGTGCTGAGCACCAACGGGAAAGAGGAAGACCGTTTGGTCTCCGCCTCCACCCCGGTGGCGGAGAAGGCTGAGCTGCACACCCATCTGATGGACAACGGCGTCATGAAGATGCGCCCGGTCAACGCCATCGAGGTCGCCCCCGGCTCCCCCACCGCGCTGGCTCCCGGCGGTTTGCACGTCATGCTGCTTGGGCTGAAGCAACCGCTGGTCAAGGGCAAGAGCTTTCCCCTGACCCTGGTCTTTGAAAAGGCCGGGCCGACCGTGGTGCAGGTCGATGTTCAGGGGGCGGGCGAAACCACGCCCAGCCATGGCGGCGGCGCGGGTCACACCGGCCATCAGGCCCCGGCGAAGCCATAAGTCAGGCGGCAACGTCGCGCGCGGCGGTGGAAAATCGCCGCGCGCCGCGTCTTATTGATCGACGCCCCGGCTTTGCGGGCGGTTCAGGCTGGGGGCGATGACCGCGCCCAGCAGGCCGAACAGCAGCGGAATCGACAAAAACAGGCTCCAATGCGGCGGGCGTTCGGCGGCGCGCAGCAGCGTGCGCAACCCGGCGACGTCGAAGGCCAGCAGCAAGGCCACGAACAGCCCGCCGCCAAAGGCCCCGGCGGCGAAGCCGGGCAGAAGGCGGCAGAACAAGGCCCAACCGGGCGGCGGGCGCGAAAGCCGTCCCAACGGGTCGTGGTGTTCGGGATCATGCATGATGGACGGCGGTCGCGGTGGCTGGGGCAAGGCGACAGGACATAATCCAACCCAGGGGCGTTCCGCCATCCTTTTGATGCGGCGCGATGTTTTTGATTGCGCGGCTTAGGGGCCGCGCGCCGCGTCCGTCTCCTCCCATCGTCCGGTGTGGTTGAGCGCGGGCGACGGCTCCACCCCATCCCAGCGCAGCGGCAGGGCGGCGGGCAGCCACAGTCCCTCGGTCAGGCGGAAGCGGAGCAGCCGCTCGGCCCCTGCGAAGGCCGCCAAATCCGGCCCGTCCCAGATTGTTTCGGCGGTTCCGGTCAGCGACAGGAGGTTGCCCGTCGCAAAATCAATCACCAGAATTCCAGCCCCCGGATTGACCGCGAGGTTGCCAAGGGTGCGGAAATGCAGATTGCCCGCAAAATCCGGCACGGTCAGAACGCTGGCGCCATCCTCCTCCGTCACCCGGACGAAGCCGGGCCGTCCGCCCCGGTGGGAGACGTCAACCCCGCGCCGTGGATCATGGCCGACCGGATCGGGCGAGGCCGACGCGATGAAAAACGTGTCGGCGGCGCGGATCAGCGCCTCCGCCGCTTCGGGCAGGCGGGCGCCGAAGACGGTCGCGGCGGGCGGGGTGGCGGGCGGCGGGACGGCGCGGTGGCGGCGGACCTGGATGTATTTCGGGCAATTGCCAAAGCTCTCATCCACCGAAACCGTGAAGCTTCCCGCGTCGGCCTCCGTGACGGTGGCGTTCAGGCGGTTGCGCCGCCGGGTCTCCAACTCGACGCCCAGAAGCCCCAGCGGCGCGCCGGGCCGCAGATGCCGAGCCAGCGGCGAGCCGGGCAAGGGGGCGGCGGCGATGGTCAGGCGGCGCGGGTCGGGCGAGGTCAAGAAACCCGGCGCGCCCGCCAACGGGGAGGCCCAGGGGCGTCCCCGGTCATCCAGGCTGCCGACCAGCAGCAAGGGCAACTGCGCGAAGAAATCGCGGTGCTGGTCGGGCATGTGGTCGCGGATCACCCGTGGACCGATCCGCGCCATCGTCTCGCGCACGCCGACGCGCTCGTGAAGCTGGATTTCCCCGGCGTGAAACGGCGAGTCGTCGGCCTTGGGGACGGTGGCGGGATCGGTCATCATCGGCGCTCCGGTTTGACAAGGGGGGTTACGCGGGGGGTTACGCGGCCAGACCAACCTTGGTGGCGGGCATCGGCACGAAGCCGGGCAACCCTTCCACCCGACGCAGCCACGCGGCGATGGCGGCGTGTGGGGCCAGCGGCACGTCGCCTTCCTCCGCGTGGGCGATGTAGGAATAGAGCGCGACGTCGGCGATGGTCGGCGCGTTGGCGGCGACGAAGCTCCGCCCGGTCAGATGGCGATCCAGCACGGCGAACAGGTTGTTGGCGATGGTCTTGGCCCGCTCATGATCCAGCGTGGCCCCGAAGACGTTGACCAGCCGGGCGCTGGCCGGGCCGTTGGCGACCGCGCCGGCGGCGACCGACAACCATTGCTGAACCCGCGCCGCGCCCAACGCGTCCTGCGGCAGCCACGCGCCGGTCTGGTCATAGGTCTTGGCCAGATAGACCAGGATGGCGTTGCTGTCGAACAGCACGGTCGCGCCATCCTCCAACACCGGGATCTGGCCGAAGGGGTTCATCGCCAGAAACTCCGGCGTCTTGTGCGCGCCCTTCATCAGATCAACGTCAACCAACTCGTGCGGCAGGCCAAGCAGCGACAGGAACAGGTGAACCCGGTGGGCGTGGCCGGACAGCGCGTGACGGTGAAGGCGGATGGTCATGGGGCGATCCTCTGGCAAGGGGGCTGGTTGGCGGTCGGTTGGCCGATCCGGTTTGGACCCGGCGCCCGCCGCTGAGGCGATGACTACACCCCGCCATGAGTCGAGAGAATTCGCGAACTTGGAAAGGCATTCTTCCGATAAATGGAAGAGTGATCCGGTTGGCCGCTGTCTTCTTTTCCCGCCGTTTGTCGGCGCCCGTCCGTTCGTGATACTCAAGATTCGCCGGTTGATGGAGCCGGTTGGAGTGGGGCCGCGCGTTGGATCGCGCGTCAGATCGGGTGTTCTGGTGAAGCGAAACGCGTTTTTCCGCAGTCTTGCCGTGATTCTGCTGACTGGGGTCGTTCTGTATGGCTTGTGGCTGGCCGGGTCGGCGGAGCCGGGGCGTCCGGTCGCGCCGCCGCCGTTGAAACAGGCGACGCCCTTGCCCGCGCCGCCGTCGCCGCCCGCGCCGGTGACGACGCCGCGTTTCGACGTGGTGCGGATCGCCCCGGATGGCGAGGCGGTGTTGGCCGGGCGGGCGGTCCCCGGCGCAACCGTGGTGGTTCGCGACGGCGAATCGCCCGTCGGCACGGTGACGGCGGACGGGCGCGGCGAATGGGTGATGCTGCCCGGAAAGCCCCTGGCCCCCGGCGCCCATGAATTGGGCGTGAGCGAGATCCGTCCGGGGGCGAGCGAGCCGGTTTTGTCCGACAAGGTCGTCGTCGTAATGGCGCCCGATCCGCCGCCGGGATCGGCGAAGCCCGCGCCCGCATCCACGCCCGCCGCGCCTTCACCTTCTCCCCCGGCGGTGACGGCCTTGGCGGTGGCGGTGCCGCGCGCCGGGCTGGCCGCCGGGACGGACAGCGGCGGCAGCTCGCTGTTGCAGGCCCCGCAAGGGGCGGCGGTCGCGCCGAAAGCCGACGGCAAGCCCGCCGCCGCGCCAAGCGTCACCCCGGCGCCGCCGGGCGGCGTGTCGGTCGAAACGATGGATTACGACCCGGTCGGTCGGGTGGCGCTGGGGGGTCGGGCCGGGCCGAACAGCGACGTTCAGCTCTACCTTGACAACATCCTGGTGGGCCGCGCCCACACCGACCCGCAAGGCCATTGGCGGCTGACGCCCGACAAGCTGATCGACCCCGGAATTTACACCTTGCGGGCCGACGAGGTGAGCGAGGCTGGAAAGGTGGTGGCGCGGGCCGAATTGCCGGTCCAGGTCTCGGTCCTGCCCGCCGACATGACCGACGGGCGCAACGTGGTGGTTCAGCCGGGCAACAGCCTGTGGCGGCTGGCCCGGCGGACCCTGGGCGACGGGATGCTCTACACGACGATCTACGCCGCCAACCGCGACCAGATCCGCAACCCGGACCTGATTTATCCGGGGCAAATCTTCACAGTGCCGCCGGGGGAATCGGCGCCCAACCCGTAGGCGGGGGCAAGACGCCGTCAGCCAACCGGCGGAACGCGCTCCGCCGCCGCCCAACCGGCGGGGGTCAGGCGCAACAGCTCCGGGCCGCTTCCCGCCGGGTTCGGCTCCAGCGTCACCAACTCGCGGTCCTCGAACCAGGCCCAGCGGCTGACGTCGGCGGTGGTGGCGGTCCAGCCGTCGGCCAGCTTTTGCAAGGTCGCCACGTCGGCGGCGGCGATGGGGAATTTCGGGCGGGCCGCCGGGCGGGCGGGGGCGGACGGCGTGGGGACGGGCGGCGCGTCGGCCCCGGCGCGGGCGCGGATCCAGTCGGCCTGATAGGCGCGCGTCGCCTCCTCCAACGCGGCGCGCGCCTGTTCCAGCGGGCAGCGCAGATAGGACTCGAGCAGCGCGCGCAGCGCGTCGGGGGTGGCGGGCGTGGTCATTGGATCAACCTTGTTTGGTCAACGCGGGACAGGACGGGAAAAACGCTCACAACCAGCCGATCCGCTTGAAGCGGACGAACAGCCCGCTGCAAACCAGCACGATCACCGACAGAGCCGCCGGATAGCCGAAGCGCCAATGCAATTCCGGCATCACCTCGAAATTCATCCCATAGATTCCGGCGATGGCGGTCGGCACGGCGAGGATGGCGGCCCAGGCGGCGAGCTTGCGCGTCACGTCGTTCTGGCGGGCGGCGGCGACGATCATGCTGGTTTCAAAGGCGAAGGACAAAATTTCGCGCAAGGAGCCGATCTGTTCGTTGACGCGGATCACATGGTCGTGGACGTCGCGGTAATAGGGCCGGATGTCGGCGTCGATCATCGGCAAATCGAAACGCTCCAACCGCGAACAGACCTCCAACAGGGGGGAGGCGGCGCGGCGCAGCCGCTCCAGATCGCGGCGCAACTGATGAATCCGCTCAATCTCCGCCGTGCCGGGGGGCTGGCGCATCAGGTGGGATTCCAGCTCCTCGACCTTCCCGGCCATCTGGTCGAGCACGGGGAAATAGCAATCGACGACGTAATCCATCACGGCGTAGACGACGAAATCCTCGCCATGCTTCAGCAAGGCGGGCGCGGCCTCGCAACGCGCCCGCACCGGCGAATAGGTGGTCGAGGGGCCGTGCCGCACGGTGACGACATAGCCCTTGCCGGTGAAGAGATGGGTTTCGCCCAAAATCAGGCTTTCGCCGTCCAACCGCGCCGTGCGCAGCACCATGAACAGGCTGTCGCCATAGACCTCCAGCTTGGGCCGCTGGTGGGCGTGGAGCGCGTCCTCCACCGCCAACTCATGCAGGCCGAACTGCTGTTTGATGTCCATCAGCAGCGGCTCGTCCGGCTCCCACAGGCCGATCCAGACGAAATGATCGGGCTTGGCGGCCCAGGCCCCGGCCTCGCCCACCGGGATGTCGGCGACGCGCCGCCCGTCGCAATAGGCGACGCTGGCGACGATTCCAGGTTCGCTCGGCGCGGAGGGGCGGGACGTGTCGGGCGTTGGTTGGGCCAGCATGGAGGGAAAGGCCGTTGCGCAAGAGGGACGGTGCGATCAGATCCGGTCCTATAGCACGTTCGGCCAGACCGCTCCACGCCGCGTCGGGCGTCTTCAGAATCCCCGACCGGAGCCGATCAGGCGGACGCGGCCCGCTGGCGACAGGTCGGGCAGGGTGGCGAACACGGTTTCTTCGGTCAGTTCGCTGATATGGCGACGCTTGGCGCGGGCGGTCTCGGCGGCGGCGCGCAGGGCTTGCGGGTCGAAGGGAGCGCTTTCCAACAGCGCGCGCACCGCTTGCCCGGCGACGCGGTACTCCTCGCTTAGGGCGGCGAAGCGGGCGCGTTGCGGCTCGAAGGCGGCGCGCAGGCGGGCGGCGTCGCCGTCCGACAGATTGGGGGCGATCCGCTCGACGAAGCGGTCGGGCATCGGGCGGTAGGGCGGCGGCCCCGGCGGGTGACGGCTGGCGATCAGCATCGCGCCCAAAAACAGGTTGAGGGCGACGGACAGCAGAGCCAGCGCGCGCAGACTGACGAAGGACGGCAAGCGGAAGGCGGCGAGGCCGTTCATCGGGAATCTCCATCGAACAGGGTGGTCACGTCGTCGCTCAACAGGGCGACCTCCTGACCGCGCGGCAGGCCGGTCTGGGCGGCAAGCTGGTTCCCCGCCAACCAGCCGAGCGTGACCAGGGCGACGCAGAGCGCCGCCGCCGTCCAGCGCGGCGTGCGGCCCAGCAGCAGAACCATCAGCGTGTCCTGCGGCGTCGCCCGCGCGGTCTGCGCGACGCGGCTCAACAGGCGGGCGACGCGGGCCTCGTCGATCGGCGGCGCCGCGCCGCTCAACAGCCGGTCGAACGCCTCGGCCTCCCGCCGCGCGGCGCGCAGGCGGGGGGAGACGGCCAAAGCCCGTTCGGCCTCCGCGCGCAGCTCTGGCGGCCAGCGCGTGGCGTCGGCCCCGAAATCGGCGAGATGGCGGAGGAATTGGCTTTCGGTCATGACGGCTCCCTCCCGGCGCTCAACGCCGTTTTCAACGCGGCCCGCGCCCGCGCCAGCAGCGAGGCGAAGGCGCTTTCGCCCAGTCCCAGAACGTCGGCGGCCTGTCTTTGGCTCAGCCCGTCCTGGTGGAACAGCACCACGGCGGCGCGCTGGCGGTCGGGCAGGGCGTCCAGCGCCCGGTTGACCTGGGCGGCGGTTTGCCGTTCGGCGATGCGGTCCAGCGCGTCGGGCGCGCCGTCGGGGATCGCCCCGGCGTCGTCCAGCGGCGACCAGCCTGGACGACGGTCCCGGTCGATGGCCAGATTGACGATGATCCGGTAAAGCCACGTTCCGAACGCCGCCGCGTCCCGTCCCACCGCGCGGGCGTGCCGCCAGACGCGCAAGAACGCCTCCTGCGCGATGTCGTCGGCGTCGGACGGGTTGCCGGTCAAACGCTGGGCCAGCGCCACGGCGCGCCGCATGTGGCGCGCGGCCAGCCGGTCGAAGGCGTCGGCGTCGCCGCCCGCCACCCGCGCCATCAGCGCGTCGTCGCTGTCCTCCGTGCCGGTCATCGCTGCGCCGTTCGCCGTGGTGTTCGGCAGAGTTACGGCAAGCGGCCAGGAAACGCACCTGTTCGTCGCAGCCTCCCCCCGCTATTCCGCCGGAGCCGCTGGCGCAGGCGGCGGCGCGTCGGTCGCCGCGTCGGTCAGGGTGTGGCGGGCGCGTTTGCGGCCCAGCGCCAGCTTTTCCAGCGTCAGATACACAATCGGCGTGGTGTAGAGCGTCAGCATTTGGCTGACCAACAGCCCGCCAATGATGGCGATGCCCAGCGGGCGGCGCAGCTCGCCGCCGGTTCCATAATCGAAGGCCAGCGGCACCGCGCCCAGCAGGGCGGCCATGGTGGTCATCATGATCGGGCGGAAGCGGACCAGAGCGGCTTCGCGGATCGCGTCGAAGGGCGACAGGCCGCGTTCGCGTTCGGCCTCCAGCGCGAAGTCGATCATCATGATGGCGTTCTTCTTGACGATGCCGATCAGCAAAATCAGGCCGATCATCGCCACGATGGACAGCTCGTAGCCGGTCAGGATCAGCGCGATCAACGCCCCCAACCCGGCGGACGGCAGGGTGGACAGGATGGTCAGCGGGTGGATCAGGCTTTCGTACAGCACCCCCAGCACGACATAGATGGTCAGCAACGCCGCGACGATCAGGAAGGGCTGGCTTGATTGCGATTGCTCGAAGGCGCGCGCCGTTCCCTGGAACCCGGCGCGGATGCTGGCGGGCATGCCGATGTCCTCCGCCGCCCGCGCGATGACTTGGGTCGCCTGCGACAGCGAGACGTCGGGGGCGAGGTCGAAGGTGAGGTTGGCGACGGGAAAGCCGCTTTGGTGTTGGATCGACGCCGCCTGATTGCCGATGGTGACGCTGGCCACGGTGGACAGCGGAACCAGACCGCTGCGGCCCGGCACATGGATCCGTTTCAGCGCGTCGGGGCCAAGCGCGTCCTTGGGATCGACCTCCAGCACCACCTTGTGTTGGTTCTGCATCAGATACATGGTGGAGACTTGGCGCTGGCCGAAGGCGTCGTAGAGCGTCGCCTCCAGCGCGCTCAACGACACGCCCAGGCGGGACGCGGCGTCGCGGTCCACCACCACATTGGCTTGCACCCCGCCATTCTGGCGGTCGTTGGCGACGTCCACCAGCTCCGGCAGGGTCCGCAGCTTTTCCACCAGCCGGGGCGCCCACAGATTCAGGGCGTTGATGTCGGTGTCTTGCAGGGAATAGAGATACTGGCTGCGGCCCTGCCGCCCGCCCATGCGGATGTCCTGCACCGGCGTCAGGAACAGTTGCACCCCCGGCACGCGGGCGGCGCGTTGACGCAGGCGCGGCAGGATGACGGACAGCTCGTCCCGCTCCGCGCGCGGCTTCAACGCCACGAAGACGGTGCCGGAATAGGTGCCGCCCGGTCCGCCGCCGCCGATGGACGCGCCGACGCTCTCCACCGCCGGATCGCCGGAAATGGCGTCCTGCAAGGCGCGCTGGCGGGCGAGCATCGCCTGGAACGAGATGTCGGGCGGTGGGTCGCTGAAGCCGTTCAGCATCCCGGTGTCCTGCTGCGGCACGAAGCCCTTCGGCACCTGCCCGTAAAGCCAGACGCTGACCCCGATGATGGCGAATGTGACGGCCAGCATGACGCGGCGATGCGCCAGCACCCAATCCAAGCCGTCGGCGTACAGGCCGAACAGCCGGTCGCCAATCCAATCCAGCGCGCGACCGACGCGGCCCGGCGCCTTGCGCTCCGCCTCGGCGGTCAGCAGATGGGCGCACATCATCGGCGTCAGGGTCAGCGAGACGACGGCGGACACGGCGATGGCGACCGACAGCGTCACCGCGAATTCGCGGAACAACCGCCCCATGATGCCGCCCATGAACAGGATGGGGATGAAGACGGCGACCAGCGACAGGCTGATCGACACCACGGTGAAGGCGACCTGCCGCGCCCCCTTGATGGCGGCGGCGAAGGGTTTTTCGCCCTTCTCAATGTGACGGACGACGTTTTCGATGACGACGATGGCGTCGTCCACCACGAAGCCGACCGAAATCGTCAAGGCCATCAGCGAGAAATTGTCCAGGCTGTAGCCGATGGCCCACATCGCCGCGAAGGTTCCGGCCAGCGACAGCGGCACGGCGGTGGCCGGAATGATGGTCGCCCACAGCCGCCGCAGGAACAGCGCCATCACCATCACCACCATGGCCACGGTGACGGCCAACGTCTTTTGCACGTCGGCCACCGACGCGCGGATCATCGGCGTGCGATCGCTGCGGATGGCGATGTGGACGCTGGGCGGCATCCAGCCTTCCAAAACCGGCAATTCGGCGCGGATGGCGTCCACCGTCTCCACCACGTTGGATCCGGTCTGCTTCATCACGTTGATGAGAACGGCGCGCTGGCCGTCGTACCACGCGGCGGTGCGGCTGTTTTCCGGCGCCTCAATCACCTCGGCGACGTCGCCCAGCCGGATGGTCGCCCCGTTCTTGTCGCTGACGATCAGGTTGCGGTAGGCGTCGGCCCCGAACAACTGGTCGCTGGCCCCGATGGACCAGGATTCCTCCGCGCCGTCGAAGCTGCCCTTGGGGCTGTTGGCGTTGGCGTTGGCGATGGCGCTGCGGATGTTTTCCAGGCTGACGCCCATTGACGCGGCGGCGGCGCTGTTGGCGCGCACGCGGACGGCGGTTTTCTCCGCGCCGTTGATGGTGACTTGGCTGACGCCCTGAATCTGGCTGAGGCGCTGGCCGATGACGGTTTCGGCCAGCGAAAACACCTCCCCCGGCGGCAGGGTGGCGGAGGTGACGGCCAGAACCATGATGGGCGCGTCGGACGGGTTCAAGCGGCGCAGGCGCGGCGGGTTGGGCAGATCGGCGGGCAAATCGCCCCCCGCCGCGTTGATCGCCGCCTGCACGTCGCGCGAGGCCGCTTCGATGTCGCGGTTCAGGTCGAACTGGATGATGACCGACGTGCTGTTCGACGTGCTGTTCGACGTCATTTCCGACACCCCGGCGATGCGGGCGAGCCGCCGTTCCAACGGGGTGGCGACCGAGGCCGCCATGGTTTCCGGGCTGGCGCCGGGCAGCGACGCGCTGACCAGGATGGTGGGGAACTCCACCTGCGGCAGGGGCGCCACCGGCAGGAAGCGGTAGGCCACCATGCCGACCAGCAACAGCCCGACCATCAGCAGCGAGGTGCCGACCGGGCGGTGGATGAAGGGGGTGGAGAGCGCCATCGCCGCTTACTCCGCCGCCGCCGCTTGGCCGGGCGCCGCCTCGTCCTTCATTTCAACGGCGTCGGTCTTGCGGCGCGGGCGCAGCAGACGGCCCAGCCGGTCCATGTAGAGATAGACCACCGGCGTGGTGTAGAGCGTCAGGACCTGACTGACCAGCAGCCCGCCGACGATGGCGATCCCCAGCGGGCGGCGCAGCTCCGACCCTGTGCCATGCTCCAGCGCCAGCGGCAGCGCGCCCAGCAAGGCCGCCATCGTCGTCATCATGATCGGGCGGAAACGCAGCAGCGAGGCTTCGTAGATCGAGCGTTCCGGGGGCAGCCCGTGATGACGTTCGGCCTCCAGCGCGAAATCGATCATCATGATGGCGTTCTTCTTGACGATGCCGATCAACAGAACGATGCCGATCAAGGCGATCAGCGACAGATCATGGCCGGTCGCCATCAGCGCCAAAATCGCCCCGACCCCGGCGGACGGCAGGGTGGACAGGATGGTGATCGGGTGGATCGTGCTTTCGTACAGCACGCCCAGCACGATGTAGACGGCGACCACCGCCGCCAGGATCAGCCAGGGTTGGGTGTCCAACGAAGACCGGAATTCGGCGGCGGTTCCGGCGAAGCGCGCGGTGGCGGTGTTGGGCATGCCGATGCTGGCGCGGGCCTGCTGGATCGCCGTCACCGCGTCGCCCAACGCCACGCCGGGGGCGACGTTGAAGGACAGGGTGACGGAGGGGAATTGCCCCTGGTGGGTGATGACCAGCGGCGCGGTGGTCCGCTCCACCGTCACCAGCCCGTCGAGCGGCACGACGCCGCCGCCGCTGGACTTCACATAGATTTTCGACAGCGAGGCCGGATCCATCTGAAAGGACGGCTCAACCTCCAGAATCACCCGGTATTGGTTGGTCTGGGTGTAGATGGTGGACACTTGGCGCTGGCCGAAGGCGTCATACAGCGTGTCGTCGATGGTCTGCGGCAGCACATGCAGGCGCGACGCGGCGTCGCGGTCGATGGTCAGATAGACTTGCAGGCCGTAGGGCTGCTGGTCGGTCGCCACGTCGGTCAGTTCGGGGCGGGCGCGCAGCGCCGCCAGCAGGCGCGGCGTCCAGTTGTTCAACTCCTGCGGGTCGGCGTCCTGCAAGACATATTGGTATTGGGTGCGGCTGACCCGGCTGTCGATCTGGACGTCCTGCGCCGCCTGCATGAACAAGGAGATGCCTTGCGCGTCCGCCGTCGCCGCGCGCAGCCGGGCGATGATCTCGTCCGCCGAGGCGCCGCGCTGGTCGCGCGGCTTCAGGGCGATGGTCAGGCTTCCGGCGTTGGCGGTGGGGTTGACCGACCCGGCGCCGACGAAACTCGCCACCGCCGCCACGTCAGGGTCTTGGCGGACGATTTCGGCCACGGCGCGTTGCCGCTCGCTCATCGCCTTGACGGAGATGGAGGGGGCGGCGTCGGTCACGCCCAGGATGACGCCGGTGTCCTGCTGCGGCAGGAAGCCTTTCGGCACGACGTCGTACAGCCACAGCGTCGCCGCCAGCGTGGCGATGGTGACGGCCAGCGTCGTCGGCTGGTGGCGCAGGACAAAGCGCAGCGACGTCGCGTAACCGTTCAACAGCCCGTCGAACACCCGCTCGCTCCAACGGAACAGGGCGTTTTGCGGTTCCGCGCTGTTCGGTTTCAGCAGCCGGGCGCACATCATCGGCGTCAGCGTCAGCGAGATGACCGCCGACACCAGAACGGCGATGGACAGGGTGATGGCGAATTCGCGGAACAGGCGACCGACCACGCCGCTCATGAACAAAAGCGGGATGAAAACGGCGATCAAAGACAGGGTCAGCGACACCACGGTGAAGCCGATCTGCCGCGCGCCTTTCAACGCCGCCTGCATCGGGCTTTCGCCCTCCTCAATGTGGCGGACGATGTTTTCGATCATGACGATGGCGTCGTCGACGACGAAGCCCGACGCGATGGTCAGCGCCATCAAGGACAGATTGTCCAGGCTGAAGCCGCACAGCGCCATGATGCCGAAGGTGCCGATCAGCGACAGCGGCAGGGCGGCGGCGGGAATCAGCGTCGCCCACGCCTTGCGCAGAAAGACGAAGATCACCATCACCACCAGACCGGCGGTCAGCACCAGCGTCTTCTGCACGTCGGCGACCGAGGCGCGGATGGTTTCCGTTCGGTCGGTCAGCACCGCCATGGTGATTTGCGGCGGCAGGGAGGCTTGCAGGGCGGGCAGCAGGGCGCGGATGCGGTCCACCGTGTCGATGATGTTGGCGCCGGGCTGGCGTTGGACGCTCAGCAGCACCGCCGGTTTGCCGTCGTGCCACGCGGCCAGCCGGGTGTTTTCCACCGAATCCACCACCGCGCCGATGTCGGACAGCCGCACCGGCCCGCCATTCTTGTAGGTGACGATGATCGGGCGGTAGGCGGCGGCGTTTTCGATCTGGTCGTTGACGCCGATGGACCAGCTTTGGCGCGGCCCGTCGAAACTGCCCTTGGGGGCGTTCACGTTGGCCTGGGTGATGGTGGTCCGCACATCCTCCAGCGTCAGGCCAAGGCCGGAGACCGCCGCCGGGTTGACCTGGACCCGCACCGCCGGGCGCAAGCCGCCCTCGATCCCGACATAGCCGACGCCGTCCACCTGCGAGAGTTTTTGCGCCAACAGCGTGTCGGCGGCGTCGCTGACGGTTTCCAGCCGCAAGCTGTCGGCGCTGAGCGCCAGCACCATGATCGGCGCGTCGGCGGGATTCACCTTGTCATAGACCGGCGGGTTGGGCAGCCCCTTGGGCAGGCCGCCCGCCGCCGCGCTGATCGCCGATTGCACGTCTTGCGACGCCGCGTCGATGTTGCGCGACAGGGAGAATTGCAGGGTGATGGTGGACAGGCCGAAGGAACTGGTCGAGATCATCGAGGAGATCCCGGCGATCTGCCCCAATTGCCGCTCCAGCGGCGCGGTGACGGAGGAGGCGATGACCTCGGGCGCGGCGCCGGGCAATTGGGTGGTGACGCGCACGGTCGGGAAATCGACGGTCGGCAGCGAGGAAATCGGCAAGGCGCCGTAGCCGAGCAGCCCAAGCAGCACCACCGCCACCATCAAAAGGCCGGTGGCGACCGGGCGCAGGATGAAGGGGGCGGACAGGTTCATGACGGCTCCCGCGCGGGCCGGGGCGTCGCCGCGCCTGTGTCGGTCGGGGCCGCGCCATCTGTTGGCGGACGGTTGCGGCGGGGCGCGTCGGGGTTGTTCGGGTCGCGGGGGCCGCGTTCGCGCGGGCGCTCGCCGCTCGCCAGCGGGGCGGCTTGGTCGGAGGGGGCGGCGGATGAGGAGGAGGCGGGGGAGGGCGGCTGGGCGGCGTCGCCGGGAGTTTGGCCTGGGGTTTGGCCGCGCGGAGGGGGATCGACCAGACGGATCTTCGATCCCGGTTGCAGGCGGTATTGCCCATCGACCACCACCCGCTCGCCGGGGGTCAAACCGTCGTCGATGATCGCCTTGCCCTCTTCGATGCGGGCGACCTTGATCGGACGCTGTTCGACCGTCTGGTCGTCCTTGATGACGTAGGCGAAGGTTCCCTGCGGGCCGCGCTGCACGACGGTGGACGCGACCGTGGTCGCCCCGCGCCGGATGGTGGAGAGCAGCCGGACGTTGACGAATCCGCCCGGCCACAGCCTTTGCGGGTCGTTCGGCAACGTCGCCTTCAAACGGATGGTGCCGGTACCGGTGTCGATCAGATTGTCGATCACCGCCAGCGTCCCGGTCCCCAGCACCGCTTTGCCTGCGCGGTCCAGCGCCTGGACGGGGACCTCGCCGCGAGTCTGGGCGTCGATGATGGCGGGCAGCAGCTTTTCCGGCAGGGTGAAGACGACGGCGATGGGCTGCACCTGGGTGATGGTGACAAGGCCGCTCTGGTCGCTCGACCGCACCATGTTGCCTTGGTCGAGGGAGCGCAGGCCGATCCGTCCGCTGATCGGCGCGGTGATGGTGGTGTAGTTCAGTTGCACCTGCACCGCGTCGATGGCGGCGTCGTCGGCGCGGATCTGCGCCTCATACTGGACGACTTGGGCGCGCTGGGTGTCCACCGTCTGTTTGGCGGCGAACTCGCGCAGGCTGAGATTGCGCTCCAGATCGCGCTTGGCGTTGGCGAGCTGCGCCTCGTCCTGGGCCTTTTTCGCCTGGGCTTGGGCCAGTTGGGCCTGAAGCGGGCGGGAATCGATGATCGCCAGCACGTCGCCCGCCTTGACCAACTGGCCTTCGCGCAGGTCGAGCCGCTGCAACTCCCCATCCACCCGCGCGCGCACGGTCACGCTGTTGAAGGCCTGCACGGTGCCGATGCCGTCGAACCAGATCGGCACGTCCTCGCGCGCCACCGTTCCGGCCTGCACGGCGATGGTGGCGTTGCGCGACCCAGCGGCGCCGCCGGGCGGTCCCATGCCGGGCGGCCCCGGCGGCGGCCCGCCCGCGCCGGAGGAGGTCGCCGGGTGCAGCAGCTTGTCCCGCACGGCGTAACCGACGCCGCCGACCAACCCGACGAGCACCATTCCGGTGATGACCGGCTTCCAACGCATACCCATGATGTCCTGACCGTCGCTCAGCGTCTCGTGATCCAGAGACCCTTGATACGGCTATCAACGGCGGAATCGTCGGTCGGTTTCGAGTTTTTTATTCCGGGGGAAGAATGGCGGGCGGCGGCGGGGGCGGCAACAGGGCGCTTGCCAGCCGGATGCCGACGTCGTCGGGGCCGTTCTCGTCACCGTTCAGGATCAAGATGATGGTTCGGTTCGCGTCCGGGAAGCGCCACGCTTCGCAGCGGAATCCGGCCAAACGTCCGGGATGGCCGTTGCGCCAGGGTGGTCATGGCGTGACGTCCTGGTCGGTTTGTGGGCTGTGGCGGCGCGCTCACCCCACCAAGCTGGCGGCGAGGTTGACCCCCAGAGCCAGAACGGCGGTGTTGAACAGGAAGGACAGGGCGCCGTGAAGCAGCACGACCCGGCGCGCCGCCGCCGTGCGCGTCACCACGTCCGACACCTGCGCCGTCATGCCGATGGTGAAGCTGAAATAGAGGAATTCCAGATAGTCCGGCTGTTCGTTGCCGGGGAAATCCAAATTTTTCGGGGTGTCTCGCTCATCGCCATCCAGCCAGTAATCATGGGCGTAATGCTGGGCGAAAAAGACGTGCAAGAAGATCCAGGACAGCAGCACGGTGACGGCGGCCAGCCCGGCGGCGGCCCCGGCGTGGGGCGAGCCTTTGGCGGCGATCAACTCGACCCCGATGGCGACCAGCGACGCGGCGGCGACCAGCACGGCACCGATCAAAACGCCCCATTTCCCTGGATCAAGCACTTGGGCGCGGTGGCGGATCGACGCCACATTCGCCCGGATCATTAGGCGGGTGGACAGCAGGATGTAGAGGGCGACGCCAACATCCCATCCGACCAGCCCGGCGGTGACGGGCCGCAGCCACAACAGCCCCGCCGCCCCGGTCAGCAGGGCGACTCCCAGGGCGGTCAACAGGGAAGGGCGGTTTCCCAGATGGCGCAGGCTGTGCCGCATCCGCCCTCCGTTGGGGTCAGTTGGACGCGGGGTAGAGCGGCAGCAGATTTTGCTGGCGTTGTTGGAACCGCACCAACTCCATCACGGTCAAGGGTTTGAAACCGAGCGCCCGGTTGGCGGCGGCGACCTCGAACATCAGGGATTGTTGCTGGAACAACACGGCGTAGGCGTCGGCCAAGCGGAATTCGGGATCCCACATGTGGATGGCTTCGGCCCCGGCGCCATTCACCTCGATGATCTGGAACTCTTCGCCGCGCTGCAACTGTTCGACCGAGGCGAAACGGATGTCGAAGCGCCCGAAATGGAAGTTGGGCATCGTGTCGGCGATCTCATCGAAGCGCGCGGTCAGCGTCGCGGTCGCATGGGCGCCGGCGTCCTTGTACAGCCCGCCAACCCGGCTGCTGCCGACCAGCGACAGGCGGACGATCTCGCCCTCCGGCGGCACCTCGTCCAGCCGATTGGCCAGCGCCTCATGATGAAGATCGGCCTTCCAGGAGGCGCGCGGATCCCCCGCGATCAACGCGCGCAAGTTTGAGCGACCGTCACCCACCACATGCGGGAAGTAACGAAAGGTCATCGAGAAAATGCGGCCCGAAACCTCGCCCGGCATCCGCACATAAAACACCCCGGCCTCACCGGCGTAGGGGATGTAGTCTTGTAGGATAACCCGGCAATTCTCGGGAAATTCACTCAGATAATGCAGCAGATCGGGGACGTCTTGGACCAGGCGAACGCCGATGCCGCGCCAACCAATGTCCGGTTTGGCCACCAGCGGAAAGGACATTTGGCCGTCCTCGATTACCGTTTCCAGCTCCGCGATGGTCAGGCTGGCCCGGTTGACCAGATCGCAGGACCCGGCCACCCAACGACGCGCCTCCGGCCCGATCAGGTCGATGCATTGGATCTTGGATTCGCCCAGCAGCCCACCCGCCTCAATCGACGGATTCGCCGCCGTCGGCAGCGACAGGCTCCGATGACGGATTCCAAGGGCAAACCATTGAATGACCAAGGGAATGTAGAACAGCAACGTCGGAATGCGTTCGGCGTAGCCGATGGTTTTCGCTCCAATGGGCACCACCGGCATGCCGGGCAGGGCGATGGCGTGCGGCGTCGGCATGCCTTTCAGCGCGTCGGGAAGATGCGGGGCGACGCTGCGACTCAGCCGCGCCCAAACACCCGAGGCCACCCGGCGCACCGTTGGGGTGCGCAGGCCGACGATGGTCAACACGACAACGATGCCAATGGCTTGCATTTCAATGGCCGCCGCTTCCAGCGACGATGTCATCAGCGTCAGCAAAAGCCAGACATGAATCGTCGCGGTGATGAGAGTGATGAGGATGAAGCGGATGAAGGGAACCTTCATGGCCCCGCAGGCGAAATAGGTCGGGAACAGCACACCCGGCACCAGCCGACACGTCACCAGGGCGGGCAACAGATTGCGGTCCAACGTCTTTCGGCAGCGGTCCAGCAACGGCCCTTCCGTGCGGCGGCGCAGCCAGCCGACCCGCAGCGACAAAATCCCCAGACAATAGATCAGCAAATCCCCGGCGATGATCCCCCCCAACAAAGCAAAGGCGGCGACGCCAATGTTGAGAGTGCCGACGCTGATAAGACTCGCGCCCGCCGCGATGGCCAAGTCTTCGTGAAGCAGCGTCAGCAAAGCGAGTCCAAACAACAGAGGCAGATCGGAAAACGCTGTTATTGGTTGCAGTGCGGCAAACACGGGGCTGGCGGTCCGTCTGAGTGGGCATCCGACTTAGGATATGCGGGCAAAATTACATAAGATTCGCTAAGCTTCACGTTAAAAGTTTTTTGGAACTCTGTGTCACTGGCAATTCGCTCTCCAAGCTATACAAATTTCTTATACCATGGATCGTAATTATGTGTTTGTGAATATGTCGTGAACGCGGCAAAGTGCCAGCCAAGAACCAAGTCCCTCAAGTTCAACAAACCCAGTCCCAAACGCAGGAGACGCACCGTGAAGAGCATGCAGTGGGAGGATCCCTTCCTTCTCGACGCCCAATTGTCCGAGGACGAGAAGCTGATCCGCGACAGCGCTCGCGCCTACTGCCAGGACAAGCTGCAACCGCGCGTGATCTCCGCCTTCCGCGAAGAGCGGTTCGACCGCGAGATCATGTCGGAAATGGGCGCGCTGGGGCTGTTGGGGCCGACGATCCCAGAGGAGTATGGCGGGCCGGGCGTCAACCACGTCGCCTATGGTCTGGTCTCCCGCGAGGTTGAGCGGGTGGACAGCGGCTATCGCTCCGCCATGTCGGTGCAATCGTCGCTGGTGATGCACCCGATCTACGCCTATGGCGACGAAGAGCAGAAGAAGAAGTGGCTGCCGCGTCTGGCCACCGGCGAGCTGGTCGGCTGCTTCGGCCTGACCGAGCCGGATCATGGATCCGACCCCGGCGGCATGAAGACCCGCGCCACCAAGGTGGATGGCGGTTATCTGCTCAGCGGCTCCAAGATGTGGATCACCAACTCGCCGATCAGCGATCTGGCGGTTGTCTGGGCCAAGTCGGATGCCCATGACAACAAGATCAAGGGCTTCGTGGTCGAGCGTGGGACCAAGGGTTTCTCGACTCCGAAGATCGAGGGCAAGCTGTCGCTGCGCTCCTCGGTGACGGGCGAAATCGTCCTGGACGAAGCCTTCGTGCCCGAAGAAAACCTGTTGCCGAACGTCGCCGGTCTCGGCGGGCCGTTCGGTTGCCTGAACAAGGCACGCTACGGCATCGCCTGGGGCGTTCTGGGCGCCGCCGAATTCTGCTGGCACGCCGCCCGTCAATACACGTTGGACCGCAAGCAGTTTGGCCGTCCGCTCGCCGCCAACCAGCTCATCCAGAAGAAGCTGGCCGACATGCAGACGGAAATCGCGCTGGGCCTGCAAGCCTGCCTGCGCGCTGGCCGCATGATGGATGATGGAAGCTGGTCGCCGGAAATCATCTCGCTCATCAAGCGCAACAATTGCGGCAAGGCGCTGGACATCGCCCGCGTCGCCCGCGACATGCATGGCGGCAACGGCATCTCCGACGAGTTCCAGGTGATCCGTCACATGGTCAATCTGGAAACCGTCAACACCTACGAAGGCACCCACGACGTCCACGCCCTGATCCTGGGCCGGGCGCAGACGGGCATTCAAGCCTTCTGCTGACGTTTGTGAAGGGCGGGGGCTGCCATGCCCCCGCCTTTTTTACGCCACCCGCGCGTCCGCGTTGGCCTGATCGCGCACTTCGCTCAGGAAACGCTCGACTTCGGCGGCCAGGGTGCGGGTTTGGTCGGACAGGCCGCGCGCGGCGGTCAGCACCGATCCCGCCGTGGTTCCGGCGCTGTCGGCGGTGTGGGCCAGCGACGCGATGGTCGCCGACACCCCTTGGGTTCCCAACGCCGCCATCTCCACCGCGCGGGCGATTTCCTGTGTTGCGGAGTTCTGTTCGCGCACCGACTGGGTGATGTCCCCGGCGATGCTGTCGATCTCGGTGATCGTCTTGCCGATGGAGCCGATGGCGTCCGCCGCCTCGCGCGTCACCGCCTGCATGGCGTTGACTTGGGCCGAAATTTCATCGGTGGCCTTGGCGGTCTGATCGGCCAGCCCCTTCACCTCGGTCGCCACCACGGCGAAGCCCTTTCCGGCCTCCCCGGCGCGGGCGGCCTCGATGGTGGCGTTCAGCGCCAGCAGGTTGGTTTGCTTGGCGATGGCGTGAATCAGGCCGACGACCTGCCCGATCCGTTCGGCGTTGCTCATCAGCCCCTGCACGGTCGCGTTGGTGCGGTCGGCGTGCGACACCGCTTCGCTGGCGATGCGGGCGGAATGGCTGACCTGATCGGTGATGCCGCCGATGGAGCTGGCGAGTTCGGTGGCGGCGGCGGCGGCGGAGCGTACGTTCGACTGGATGTCGTCGGATTCCCGCGCGACGTTCTTCGATTGCCCCGACGCTTGGTCGGCGACGCTGGCCATCTGCCCGGCGCTGTCGGCCATCCCGGCGGCGGACGCCGCGATGCCCTCGACCAACCGGATGACGGTGCGTTGGAAACGGTCGGCCATGCCAATCAGGGCGACGCGCTTGGCCTCTTCGGCCTTGGCGTCGGAGGCCGCCTGTTCGGCGTGCATCCGTCCGATGGCTTGGGCGTTGTCGCGGAAGACGGTGACGGATCCGGCCATCGCCCCGATTTCGTCGCGGCGGTCGGCCCCCGGCACCGAGACGTTGATGTCGCCGTCGGCCAGATCGGCCATCGCCCCGGCCATCGCGCGCAGCGGCTTGATGACCATGCGGCTGAGCAGCAGATTCAACAGGCCGATCTGCACCACCAGAGCGATCAGGCAAATAGCGATCTGGTTGCGCATCTGGTTGAGGATGGCGTCGATCTGCTGCTCCAGGCTCCAGGCGATTTGCAGGGCGCCGACCAGCCGGTTGCTTTTTCCGGTGACGACCGGAACGGTGATGACGATGTGCCCCTTGGCGGAGCGGGCCTGCGCGCCCTTGCCCGCCAGAACGGCGTCGATCAAATCCTTGTCTTCGGACAAATCATAGGTTGCGAAACGCGGGTTGGTGAACTCGGCCAACACGCCGCTGGGGGCGACGGCGCGCAAGGTGGTGAGTTGCACCTCGTTGCTGTTGGCCAGCGGCATGAACTCCGTCTCGATGGACGCGCCGTCGCTGGCGACGAAGCTGGTCTTGGTGGCGTTGGCCAGCATGTCGGTTTTCACGCGAGCCTCGTGGGTGGCCAACCGCACCGTGTCGTCATACTGCATGGAGGCTCGCGTGCCCATGATGACGACGAAGCCGCCGATGATGGCCGCGACGAAGGCCGCCGTCACTTTCCGCCCGATGGTCCAGAAATGGCGCGGTTTCGCGCTGACCGCCACCCTGTCGCCCGCTGCCCCTCTGTCCGCTGCCATGGTCACGGTCCCTCTCGTGCGGATAAAGCCGGACGCCGACCCGCGCGGCGTCCATGCATGTGTCAGCGTTTCCCTCGGCTGAATTGCCGAGTGGACGCTGTGGTTTGCGAAAAAATGACGGATTTATTACAGAATGCCGCAGTATGATATCGCTGAAACGCGCACAGATCCATTGGGTTTTTCTCTGAAACGCTGTTTTCGATGCGACTTCAGAGTATCAGCCAAAGATTTCGGCAGTCTCGTGGATGGAGACAGGACGCCGTTGTTTTAAAATGATCGGATTTTCTTAGGATTGGCAACCGCCGGATGAGTGTCCGGCGGTCGCCAATTAAGTGTGCTCAAAGCGTCATCATGGCGCCGTCAAAACAATCACCCACGCGGCGGGACACGCTCCCGCCAATGCAGTGGCCCTGCCGCTTCATAGATCCACGGATACTGGTTGACCATTTTGCGAGCGATGGCCATTCGGTATGTGGTTGCGGTTATGGCGGCGATGGCGGCGGTGTGGACGATGAAGCCCCA
>Ga0209373_10000387_pt1 | contig 75821 bp, 63 predicted proteins | sample Higcelweek5metaG_FD_187173 | JGI IMG/M metagenome (GOLD analysis project Ga0209373, IMG submission 187173) | Freshwater pond sediment microbial communities from the University of Edinburgh, under environmental carbon perturbations - High... | ecosystem: Environmental > Aquatic > Freshwater >...
CCAGCGGGGTCTTGCCGCCCGTGGGCAGCTCCTCCAGGAGTTTGTAGGCCAGGTCCACGCTGCTGGTGGGCGGCAGCAAAACCTGCGCCCCCTGGCCCCGGAAAGCCACGAGCCCGACCTTGTCGCGTTTCTGGTAGGCGTCGAGCAGGAGCGAAAGCACCGCGCCCTTGGTTTCCACCATGCGCTGGCCCGCGCCCATGCTGCCGCTGGCATCCACCACAAAGACGATGAAGTGGCCCATGCGCTTTTCGCGCACGCGCTGGCGCAGGTCGGCCGCGCGCACCAGCACCGCCATTTCGCTGGCCGTCGGCATCTCGCAGCCGAGCTCTCGGCGGCGTTTCTGGTGCGGGGCGGCGGCGCGCAGAGTGGCGTCGAGCGCCAGATCCGTAGGCGCGGAATTCTGCCGGGCCTTGACGTAGCGGCCACTCTTCTGGCTGGTGCGCGAGCGCGTGCGGCGGCCCGAGCCCGTGCGCACCACGCGGTCCTTCTTGTACACGATGGGTTTGACGCGGAAGGCCGCGCCCACGGGAAAGATGGTCTCCAGGGCCTGCGGGCTGCCCTTGTTCTCGGAGTTCTGTTCGTCGGGCTCGACGCTTTCCGGCGGCGGCTGGTCGAGCTCCCCCTCGTCCTCGCTGGCGCGGGCGTCAATTTTTTGGGGTTCGGGCTGCTCTTGCTGGGGCTGCTGCTCCGCTTGCTGTTCGGGCTCTGGTTCTGGTTCGTGCTCGTGCTGCTGTTCTTTCTTTTCCTCCTTTTCCTCCTTTTTTTCCTGCTGCTCTGGCGGGGCGGGGGGGGGCGGCATGCGGCGGCGGTGCAGCAGCACCAGTTCGGCGGCCTCGTCCAAATCAGCCTGGCGAACGTCCTCGCGTCCGGAGAGGGCGGCCAGCGCGCGGGCGGCGCGCCGCAGGGCTATGTCCGCCCGGTGCCCGGCCACGCAGGCCTCCAGGCACAGTTCCGAGGCGCGCAGCAGCAGCGGCGCGGGGATGCGCACCAGCGGCAGAACGCGGCGGGCCTCCACGACGGCGCGCGCGGCCTTGCGCTCCTCCTCGGCCCACCCGGCGGCGAAGCCGACCGGATCTGCGTCGAAGGCCTCGCGCCGGCGCAGCACCTCCATGCGCTCGTCCAGGTTTTGCGGCGCGGCCACCTCCACGCACAGGCCGAAGCGGTCCAGCAGCTGTGGCCGGAGTTCGCCCTCCTCGGGGTTCATGGTGCCAATGAGGATGACCTGGGCCGGGTGCCGGAAGCTGATGCCCTCGCGCTCCACCACATTGATTCCCAGGCTGGCGGCGTCGAGCAGGATGTCCACGAGATGATCGGAGAGCAGGTTCACCTCGTCCACATAGAGCACGCCCCGGTGCGCGCGGGCCAGCAGGCCCGGCTCCAGAGCCTTGCGGCCGTGGCGGATGGCCGCCTCCAGGTCGAGGGAGCCGGACACGCGGTCCTCGGTGGCGCCAAGGGGCAAATCCACCAGCCGGGCGGGCCGCCAGTCCGTGGGGGGCGGCTCGCTCCGGGCCGCACGTTCCGCGCAAGCCGGGCAGTGCGGGCCTTCGGGCGCGCAGGAGAACGCACAGCCGCGCACCACCTCGATATGCGGCAGCAGTGCAGCCAGGGCGCGCACCGCCGTGGACTTTGCCGTGCCCTTCTGCCCGCGCGCCAGCACGCCGCCGATCGGTGGGCACACGGCGCAGGCGAGCAGGGCGCGCTTGAGGCGTTCCTGCCCCACCAGGGCGCTGAAGGGGTAAATCTGTGGCCTAGCGGGCAAGGCTTTTCTCCATGCTGCCAGCCATGCTGCCGGCAAGCGCCGCCTTGTCCAGGCCGATGTCCTGGAAGGGCTTCTTGCGCATGCGGTGGGGCAGGGCCAGCTCGGCGGCGCGGCCCACGTCCTCGCGCGTGGCGGTGTCGCGGCCGTCCAGGGCCGCCAGGGTCTTGGCGGTCTTCATCATCACCAGGTCCGCCCTGTGGCCGTCCACGCCCATGTCCACGGCGATCTGGGCCACCAGGCGCAGCAGCTCGTCCGGGAAGCCCACGCGGGGCAGCAGGGCGCGGGCGCGCTCCACCCGGTCCGAGACGTCGCGCTCCTTGCCCGCCCAGCCCTCGGCAAAGGCCGCCGGATTCTCCTCAAAGGCCGCTCGGCGCTGCACCACCTCCACGCGTTTGTCGATGTCCAGGATGCCTTCCACCTGCACGCACAGGCCGAAACGGTCCAGGAGCTGAGGCCGCAGTTCGCCTTCCTCGGGGTTCATGGTGCCCACCAGAACAAAGCGCGCCGGGTGGCTGAAGCTCACCCCCTCGCGCTCCACGGTGTTGACCCCCATGGCGGCAGCGTCCAAGAGCACGTCCACGATGTGGTCATCCAGCAGGTTCACCTCGTCCACGTAGAGGATGCCCCGGTGCGCCTCGGCCAGGATGCCCGGCTCGAAGCGCTTCTCGCCCTTCTTGATGGCCGCCTCCAGGTCCAGGGTGCCGAGCACGCGGTCCTCCGTGGCCCCCACGGGCAGGTCCACCACGCGGATGCGGCGGCGGGCCGTTGCGAGGGTTCCGGCCTCGGCCTTGGCCGCGCATGTTGCGCACAAATCCCCCCCGAAGGGGGCGCAGGCGAAGGGGCAGCCCTCGGCCACGTCCATCTCCGGCAGCAGGCTGGCCAGGGCGCGCACCGCCGTGGACTTTGCCGTGCCCTTTTCGCCCCGGATGAGCACGCCGCCGAGCTTCGGGTTCACCACGTTGAGCAACAGGGCCTCCTTCATGAGATCCTGGCCCACAATGGCCGAGAAGGGATAGGCGAAGGTATGGTTCTTCAAGGTCTTATGCTCCGTATGTCTAGGCGGGTTTCGCTTTCATGGCCCGCATCATTTCCTGCCACTGCTCCACGTCCTCGGGCCGCATGATGTCCACGCTGCCGCCCTGGAAGTCGCCCTGCACCTCGCCCATGTCCTCCTCCAGCCAGCCCTCCATTTCCAGGTACGATTCCTTGAGGGCGTCCAGCACCGCGGGGTCGGCCTGCCATAAGCCCCGCGACTCGGCTTCGAGCAGCCGCCGGCCGATTTCCTCCAGGGCCCAGGGGTTGTGCTGGCGGAAGAACTCGCGGTTTTCCTCGTCCATAACGAAGGTCTTGGCGATGTCGTCAAAGATCCAGTCGTCCACCTCGCGGGTGGTGGCCTCCCAGCCGTACACGCGGCCCACGCGCTTGCTGATGTCGCCCGCGCCCTTGTAGCCGTGGCGCTTCATGCCCTCTATCCAGGCGGGGTTGAGCAGGCGCGTGCGCACCACGCGGCGTATCTCGTCGGCCAGGTCGCGCACCTGCACCCGGCTGGGCTCGCGGGTGTCGCCGTAGTAGCCTTTCACCTCGCCGCCCTTGAACTGCCGGGCCGCGGCGGTCATGCCGCCATGGGTGCCGTAGTATCCGCAACAGTTGAACAGGTCGTGCTCGTCACTCACGACCTTGTTGTAGCTCACGTCCACGGTGGAGAGCGCAGCCTCCAGCTGCCGGGGCCGCTGTTCGCCGAACACGCCCTTTCCGTAGGCGTAGGAGTTCCAGTAGACGAAGATGTCGGCCAAGTCGGCCTCCGTCTGCCAGGCCGAGGCGTACACCGCCAGGTTGACCCCGGCCTGGTAGGTGCCGGGCTTGGAAGAGAACAGGCGCAGCGTCGATTTCCGCCATCCGGCCTCGCCGGTTTCATTGGGATCGACGAGCTTGCCGAATGTTTCCAGGGCGTGCTTGCGCACGAAGTTGTCCTCGCCGGCTTCGTCGAGCCCGGCAACATGGTGGATGGCCTCGTCCACCAGGGCCATGTTCTCCGGGAAGCTGTCGCGCAGCAGGCCGGAGACGCGGATGGTCACGTCCACGCGCGGGCGGCCAAGCTCTTTGAGCGGAATGACTTCGAAGCCCTTCACGTGGCCGTTGCCCTTCCACACCGGCCGCACGCCGATGAGGTGGAAGATTTGCGCCATGCCTTCGCCGTCGGCCCACATCATGTCGTTGCACATCCAGAACATGGCCACGTTTTCGGGCACGCGGCCTTCCTCGGCCACGTGCTTGGCGATGATGGCGTCGGCCAGGCGCATGCCCACCATGTGCGCAGCCCGCGTGGGCACGCGGCGCGGGTCCAGCGAGTAGAAGTTGCGGCCCGTGGGCAGGATGTCCTCGCGCCCCCTGGTGATGATGCCTGATGGTCCTGGTTCGATGTAGCCGCCGCCGAAGCCGTGCAAGAGCGCGTCGATCTCCTTGGAGGCCTCCACGCGGGCGTTGACCTCGGCAATGCGCCGGAACAAGGCCGGCAGGTCCGCCTTTGCGGCGTCGTCCACCAGCCTGCCGCCCACCAAGGCCAGCACGGCGCGCTCAAAGACGTCCGCATTCGCACTGGCCAGAGCCGCCCCGCAGGCCTCGCGGCCCAGGCGCTCCACGTCGGCCAGCAGTTCGGAGTGGCTGGCCATGAGGCGCGGGTGGATGGTTCCGGGCTCGGCCAAGAGCGCGTCCAGGTCGAGCCCCAGGAGGCCGCAGAGGGCCCGGCGCAAGGAGCGCGGGTCGTCGGCGTCGTAGCGCAGAATGGACCAGAGGAAGGCGTGGCGGCGTTCGCCTTCGGACGCGGAGCCGAAGATGTGCATGCCGTCGTCGTGCTGGGTGCCGCGGATGAGCCCCAAGGCCTCGTGCAGGGCCGTTGCGAACTGACCGAAGTCCATTTCCGCCGCGCCCTTGATGGACGAGAGCAGGTTGGCCTTGTCCGCCAGGTCGCGGATGAGGTGCTCCAGCATGTGCGCGCGGGTTTTGTCGCTCGCCTTGGCCTGCTCGTACTCGGCCAAGTGCCGGCCCAGTTCTTCCAGTTCCTCGTACAGTTCGGTGTGCGTCAGCGCCGTGGTCATGTGGTCCACCAGCGCGGCGTAGCTGCGCCGCTTGGCTATGGTGCCCTCGGGCGGGTTGTCGGCGTTGTAGATGTACAGGTGCGGCACCTCGTGCAGGGCCAGGTCCGGCAGGCAGGAGGCCGACAGGCCCACGCTCTTGCCGGGCAGGAACTCCATGTTGCCGTGGGTGCCCACGTGGATGAGCACATCAGCCCCGAAGCCGTCCGCCTCGTCCTGGAGCCAGCGGTACGTCGCAAGATACTGATGCGGCGGCGGAATGTCCGGGTCGTGGAGAATCTTGCACACCCGGCCGTCGCAGCGCGGGCCTGCGCAGCCGCGCTTGGGCTGTACGCAGATGGCCGCGTTGCCGTAGGTGACGCCGGTAATGACAATCTTGCCGTCATGGAGCATGGCCGGGGGCACGCCATTCACTTCCTGGCCCGGCGGGTCGCCCCAGGCCGCGCTGATGCGCTGGCGCACTTTTTCCGGGTAGTGCCGCCACCAGCCCAGGTAGGTGTCGAGCGGCAAGAGCGCCAGCGCCCCGCCCTTGGCCACTATCTCGTCCACCGTGGTCCAGCGGAACTCGCTGATCGCCTTACGGGACATGACGGTCTCGATGAGTTCCGCCCCGGTGGCGGGCGGCATCACATGATATCCTTGGTTCTTCATGGCCGCCAGGATGCGCGCTACGCTTTCCAGCGTATCCAGCTTGGCCGCGCCGCCCACCGTGGCCTCCACCGAGGCGCAGGGGTCGTTGTGCAGAATGAAGGCCACCTTGCGTTCCGCCACGGGCTTTTGGCTTAGGCGAATGTACGCCGCCACGCGCTTGGCCAGATGCAGGCTGCGCTCGGCAACGGGGATGCGCCGCTCGAGCGCCGCTTGGGTGGACGCGCTCTCGTATTTTGCGCCGCCGCCCAGGTAGACCGGTTCGATGACGCCCTCGAACTCCGGCATGGCCACGCTCCAGGCCACCTCGCTGCCCAGGCCCTGGGGATCTTGCTCCCATTCCGCAACGGACTTGCTTGATGAAAACACGGGCTGGAACACCGGCACGCCAAGCTCCTTCAAGGCCGCCACGCCGCTTGCCGCAGCGTCCTCCTGGCCCGCCGCGCTGGGGGCGCTGTTGCGCGCGCCATCGCGTGTCTGGCCCAGAAAAAAGCTCACCAGCTTGACCACGGCCGAGAGCTTGGGCGCGTCCGCTGCCAGGAACACCTCGCGCAGCCAGCCCAACGCACCCTTGTTGCCCAGGCCGTCGTCCTTGATGGTATTGCTGAAGAGTGGCAGCACCCGCAGGCCCAGGCCCTCCAGGTCATTGATGAGCCGCTCCTCCACCTCCAGGGCTTCGTTGACCCAGAAGTGGCGGCCCAGCACCAGGCCCACCCAGGGGCCGTGCTCCAGGTTCTTGGCGGCGCAGTGCGTCCGGTACCAGCCCAGGTACTCCGGCAGGCTGGCGAAGTGCCGCCGCGCGCCGCCTGTGGGCATGGTCCGAGACATTGCAGGATGCCACAGGCCCTCCCAGGGCACCGGGGCCGGGGCGGGCGCGTCCAGCCCCGCGAACTCCGTTCCGCCGAACTCGCGGGCCAGGGCGCGCAGCATGTTGGCCACATTCTGCACGCCGCCGTAAGTCACGTATCTGTGGGCGTCCTGCACCAGTTCGGGCCGGGCTGTGGAAAGGCCCCAGAGCGACGGGTCGTAGCTCAGGCAGACGATGGGCGTATCTTGGCCGATCTCGCGCAGCCGGGGTTCGATCTCCTCCCAGAAGGTTTCGGTGGAGCGGTACAGAAAAACGCAGTCTGCGCCGGCCAGTTCGGCCAGGGCCTGCCGTTGCTTTTCCGGCGCATCCTCCAGGCTCTTGGCCGGAAACAGACGCAGGGAGAGCCAGGGCAGGGTCTCGGCGGCGCGCGCCAAAACCTCGGCGTGGCTGTTCCAGACGACGGCGGTGATCTTCATTGGCGGCTCTCCCTGCGGGTGGCTAGAAGTGGTAGGTGGTGGACAGGTAGACCATGCGGCCCGGAGCGCGGGTGTTGCCGGTCTCGGAGATCTCGGCCCCCAGGATGTTGGAACCTTCCAGCGCCACCTCGAGATTGCTGCTCTCCAGGCTGAAGGTCTTGGATATCTTGGCGTCTACCGTGGTGTAGCGGCCAAACCAGCTGGTGTTGTTGTCGTTGTTGTATATGCGGCCAACGGTGCGGCTGGTGAGACTGGCGTTGAACAGATTGGGATTGCTGTAGCCCATGCCTGCGGAGAAGCTGCTCATGGGCGTGCCGGTGATGCGCTGGCCGGCGTTGACACCGTTCATGAGCTTTGGGTCGCAGGCCTGATAGTTGGTAAAGGCCCGCCAGTAGTCGAGAAAGGAGTATTCGGCCTCGGCCTCGAAACCGCCGATGTCCACCACCCCGATGTTCTTGCGCAGGTAAGTGTCGGCGCTGATGAGCGAAAGATTTATGAAATTCGAGGTGTGGCTCTTGTAATACGTGAAGCCCAGGCGCAGGGAATCCAGGGGCGTCAGGTCGAATCCGGCCTCCACGGAGCTCATGTGCTCGGGCTTGAGGTCCGGGTTGCCCCAATAGGTTTTGCCGCTCAGCGTGGAACGGCCGTACAGTTCGCCCAGGTTGGGGGCGCGGAAGGCCTGGCCGTAGGCGGAGCGCAGGGAAAGCCAGGGCAGTGCGTTGTAGCGCGCCCCGATGCGGCTTGTGATGGCCTTCATGACGTTGTTCGCCATGTCGGTGCGGTAGATGTTGTTGGCGCGCTGCTCATTGTAGCCCTGGAAGAGTGAGACGTAGTCGAAGCGGGCGCCGGGCACGATGATGAGCCGCTTGTCGAAGAGCGTGATCTCGTCCTGGGCGAAGACGCCCCAACCCAGCTGATCGCCGCCGGAAGAGCCATAAGCGTCCGTGCCGGTGGCCCAGTTGTTGTTGCGGCGGTCGTAGGTGAAGCGTTTGGCGTCTGCGCCCACGGTGATGTAGTTGAAGGAGCCGGCCTCCACGCCCAGGTTCGCGCCGGCGTTGTAGTCGCGCTGGATGGCCGGGGCGTCGCCCGTGGCCGAGCCCTTGCCTGCGTTGGCGTAGTTGGAGCGTATCTGCCCCAGCGAGGCGTAAGCGGAGAACTCCGCGCCCTCGAACTTCTTCTCGTACTTGGCCTCGCCGATGTACCTGGCCATTTCGAAGGCCAAAAAGTCCGGGTTGTAGCTGTAGGTTCCGTGGTTGGCGAAGTGCGAGTACCGGGCATTGAACAGCAGACTTGAAGTGGGGTCGATGTCGTAGCTTACCGAACCCATGCCGCTCTCCTTGCGCGAGCGCAGCGCCCTGTTCGTGGCCGCGGAATACGGCGGGTTCGGCGACACGCGGTAGCCGCTGGTCTGGCCCCACAGGCCGGAACCGTAGAAGCCCCAGTCGCCGGACTTCTGGGAATAGGCGGCGTTGCCCTCCACTGTGTCCAGGCTGCCCCACTTGGCTCCCACGCGGCCTTCGCCCTCGGGATTGCCGGGCTTTTTCAGAATAATGTTGATGACACCGCCCATGGCCTGCGCGCCATACAGCGCCGAGCCGGGGCCGCGCACCACCTCGATGCGCTCAATATCATTGGGGTTGATGAAGCTCCACTCGAAGCTCTGCTGCTGCACGTCGGATTGCGGAATGCCGTTGATCATCACCAGCACATGGGCCGGTGTGGCGCCCATGCCACGCATGATGACGCGGTTGTAAGTGCTGGAGGAAATCGGTCCGCGCGCGTTGTAAACATCCACCCCGGCGGCATTCTTTAAAATATCTATGGCCGTGGGGGCCACCATCTTGTCGATCTGCTCACGCGTGATGACCGTCACCGCGTTGGGAACCATGTCCACCTTGGATTCGTGGCGTGTGGCCGTTACCAACACCTCAGACAGGCGAGCGCCCTTGCCCGGAATGGTGGCGTTGTCCGCAGGGGGCGTTTCGGCCAGGGCCGGGAGCGCAAGCCACAAACTCAGGGTCAGGGTCGGCAGGATACGTTTTAGAAACATCGCTCTTCCTCCAGGGGGGTGTTGTCTTTCTTCAGGCCGGGCTGGAGCTTGCGGCCAAGGGGAAATACATGGCGCCAGCGGCCGCCTCCATGCGCAGCACGTCCACGCCGTAGACCTCGCGGATGGAGTCCTCTGTGAGGACCTGCTCGGGCGGGCCTTCGGCAAAGATGCGGCCTTGGTGCAGCAGCAGGGCCCGGCTGGCGAACCGCGCAGCCAGGTTCAGGTCGTGCACGGCCAGCACCACGCCGGTGCCCTGTTCCTCGGCCCGGGCGCAAAGCAGGCTCATGACCTCCAACTGGTGCCGCAGGTCCAGGCTGCTCGTCGGCTCGTCCATAATGAGCAGGCGGCTGTTTTGGGCCAGGGCGCGGGCCAGGGCCACCTTCTGCCGCTGGCCGCCGGAGATTTCAGAGAACTCGCGGTGCGCCAGCTCTGCAAGGCCCAGGATCGAAAGGGACTCCCACGTGGCCTCCAGGTCCTGTGGCCGGGGGCGCCAGGAAAGGTATGGCCGGCGGCCGAGCAGCACGGCCTCGAACACGGTCATGGGCAGGCGCGCAGGCACGTGCTGCGGCACAAAGGCCAGCAGGCGCGCACGTTCGACCGGGGGCACAGCGCCGAGCGCCCGGCCAGACAGCTCGATTTGGCCCTGGGGCGTCAACGCCCCGGCCAGGCAGCGCAGCAAGGTGGACTTGCCCGTTCCGTTTGGGCCAAGCACCGCCACCACCTCCCCGGGCGAGAGCGTGAGCGAGACCCCTTGAAGCACCGGCCTGCCGGGGTAGGAGTAGAAGAGGTCGCTGGCCTTGAGCATCACCAGAACTCCCGTTTGCGGCGCAGCAGGAGCGCAAAGAAGAATGGCACGCCGAGAAAGGCCGTGACGATGCCGATGGGCACCATGTGCGGGGCGAAGAAGGTGCGGCCAAGCGAGTCGGACACGAGCACGAGCAGTGCGCCGCACAGGGCCGATGTCGGGAGCAGAAAGCGGTGGTCGCCGCCCACCATGAGCCGGGCCAGGTGCGGCCCCACCAGTCCGATGAATCCGATGACGCCGGTGAAGCAGATGGCCCCGGCGGTCATGAGGGCGGCAAGGAGCAGGGCCGTCAGGCGTAGGCGGTCGACGCGCACGCCAAGGCTGGCCGCCATTTCGTCGCCCGCCAGCAGCAGGTTCAGGTCCCAGGCGCGCAGGAACAGCGCGGGCAGGGCAGGCAGAATCATGCCTGCGGCGATGAGGATGTCTGTCCAGGCGGCCCGCGTGAGGTTGCCGAAAGACCAGAACACGATGGACTGGATTTGTTGCTCCGTGCCCAGAAACTGCAAAAGCGAGGTTCCGGCGGAGAACAGGAACATTACCGCCACGCCCGCCAGCACAAGGGTTTCCGGGGTGGCGCTCTTCATGCGCGCCACGGCCAGAATGAACAGCACGGTTACCAGCGCGAAGGTGAAGGCCCCGCCGGCCACGGCCCATTTCACCGTGGCCCCGGCAAGCACGATGCCCAGCGCCGCCCCGAAGCCCGCGCCCGAGGCCACGCCCAGGGTGAAGGGCGAGGCCAGCGGGTTGCGCAGCACCGCCTGGGTGGCGGCCCCGCCCACGGCAAGGCCGGAGCCGACGAGCAGCCCCATTATCACGCGCGGGACGCGCAGCTCCCAGAAAATGACTCCGTCCAGTCCGGTGCGCAGCACATCCCGAAGGCCCGCCGCGCTGCTGCCCATGGCCAAGGAGAGGAGCGCCACCACGAAGAGCAAAGCCGCCAGGCCAAGCATCCAGGCCACGCGCCTGCCCGTAAGCGCGCCATAGGCAGCCTGCCCGTCCTTGTTGCACGCCGGCTTCACGCTTACTCCGCCGGGTGTACGTAGACGCCGCGCCAGGGGCGGCCCTGGAAACGCTCGACGAATTCGCGGTGCCACAGGTTGGGGTCAAGGTCGGCGCTGGTCTTCGGGTGCAGCCATTTGACGATCCAGGCGATGCCCACCACGCTGGCCCCGCCGCTGGTGACATCGGTGGTCATGAGGAACACGCGTCCGGCCTTGCCCGCCGGGGTTTTGTTCCAGCCCGTGCGGGCCAGCAGGGCCTCGCGCTGGTCGGCCATGCCGCCAGGGCCGTCCTGGGAGTAACAGCCGTTCTGGGAGCACATCTTGATGACCGCGTATGGCTGCTGCTCCAGCACCCACTCCGGCGACACGGGCGTTGCGGTGGAGTGCATGCCTTCGCCGATGTTGAGGCCCCCGGCGAAGGCCAGCCGCTCATGCATGCCCGAGGAGGACCCGCAGGCCGCGAAGTCGGCGTAGGCCTCCAGGTACACGGCCGGGCGCTCCGGCGAGGCGGCCACGCGCCGGGCGATGTCGTCCATGCGCGCCTCCAGCCAGTCCAGGTATTCTTTGGCCCTGTCCTCGCGGCCGAAGATGCGCCCCAGTCCGTCCACATCGCGCGGCAGCGCGCCGATGCGGTAGAGTTCCAAACGGAGCACCTGGATGCCCGCCGCCGCCATCTTTTCTTCAAAGCCGGGGCCAGGCGAGTTCTGGTAGCAGAGCACCAGGTCCGGCTTGAGTTCGGCGATGGCCTCCGCGTCCGGGTCGTTGAACTTGCCCACATTGCGGGCGCTGGCCAGTTCCGGCCAGTAGTCCGTGTTCTTGGGTATCCAGTCGCTTACACCGACAATGCGGTCCGCGACGCCGAGCATGCGCAGGATTTCGGCTGCGTTCTTGTTCAGCGTCACGATACGTTTTGGGTTGCGCTTGACGGCAATCTCGCGCCCTGCGGCATCGGTGATGACCACGACGGGCCCTGCCTGGCCCTGCTCGTTTTTGCCGCAGGCGCAGGCCAGCAGCAGCATGAGAACGAGCAGAACCAGAGGCAGGGGCGAAAAGCGGCCCATTTGCCGAACCAGCGCGCAGGCCGGCCAGAAGGGGATGGCAGGGTCTGCGAACCAGTTGGGCCGCTGTCGCGCTGAAGAGGTGGTTCCGTGACGCATGGATCCTCATTTTGTAAATCGTATGGCGTAGAGTTCTACTGAATCAAAAAAGATAGCACAAGTAGATTGTGAACTTAATTCTAGTATGGTAAAAAGAGCATGAAACGTGAATACGAGCATGGGGGGCCTCATGATCCGATTGGAGGAAGTGCAGAAGCGTTTCGCCAGGCGCGATGCCTTGCGCGGAGTGAACCTGGAGGTTCGTCCCGGCGAACTTTTTGCCTATCTGGGGCCAAACGGCGCGGGCAAGACCACCACCATCCGCGTCCTCACCGGATTGTCCTTGCCGGATGGCGGGCGTGCCCTGGTGGGCGGCGTGGACGTGGCGCAGGAGCCAACGCGCGCCAAGGCCCTGTGCGGCGTGGTGGCCCAGGCCGTGAACCTGGACCAGGACCTGACGGTTGCGGAGAACCTGGACGTACACGGGCGGCTGTTCGGCATGCCGAAGCAGCTGCGCTGCAGCCGCACGGTCGAGAGCCTGGAACGCTTGGAGATGTCTGACCGCAGCGCCTCGCTGGTGCGCGAGCTCTCCGGCGGGCAGCGGCGGCGGGTCATGATCGCCCGCGCCCTGATGCACGAGCCGCGCGTGCTGTTTCTGGACGAGCCCACGGTGGGCCTGGACCCGACAATCCGCCGCAAGCTTTGGACCGCAATGAAGCGCATCAGGGAGGGCGGCACCACCATATTTCTGACCACGCACTACATTGAGGAGGCCGAGTTCCTGGCCGACCGCGTGGCTTTTTTGAACCAGGGCCGCGTTGTGGCCTTGGGCACCCCCAGAGAGCTTATGGAGGCGCAAGGGCACTGGGCCGTAGATGTTCTGGACGGCGCAGACATGCGCACGGCCTGCTTCCGCGAGCGTGACGAAGCTCAGACTTTCGGCGCGGCCGGGCCGGGCAGTTTCACCCTCAGGCGGGTGAACCTGGAGGATGTGTTCCACGCCACGACGGGCCGCAAGCTGGTCAATGGAGCCGCGTCATGATCCGAGGCTGGAAGGCGGTTTATTACCGCGAGGCGTTGCTCCTGCGGCGCAGGTTCTGGAAAACCCTCGGCACCATGAGCGTGTCGCCGCTGCTGTATATCTTGGCTTTTGGTTGGGCCATGGCTCCGGTTGGGCAAGAGGGCGTCGGCATGGGCCAGGAGTATCTGCGCTTCCTGCTGCCCGGCCTGGCCGCCATGAGCAGCATGACCCAGTCCTGGGCCATAGCCGGGGAAATCAACATTGCGCGGTTCTACTGGCGCATTTTTGAGGAGATTCAGGCCGCGCCGGTTTCCCCCGGAGGCTATGTGCTGGGCGAGGTTCTGGCGGGCATGACGCGCGCTTTGCTGGCCGTGCTGGCCGTGCTGGCGCTGGGGCTGGCCTTCGGGGTGCGGCTGAGTTTCGGGCCGGCTTTTTGGCTGGCGCTTTTGCTCAACGCCTTTTTCTTCGCGTCCCTGGCCGTGGGCTTGGCCATGCGCATCAAGGCCCATGCGGACCAAGCTCTGCTCACCAGCTTCGTCATCACGCCCATGGCCTTCCTGGGCGGCACCTTTTTTCCCGTGGAGCGCCTGCCGGTGGTGGCCCGGGAACTGTTGCTCCTGCTGCCCTTGACGCACGCCTCACGCGCGGCCAGGGCCGCAGCCACGGGTGCGGAGCTGCCCCTGCTCTCCCTTGCCATTTTGGCCGTGGCCGGAATCACGGTATTTTTCTTCGCGGTCAAAAGCGTGGCGAGCGCCAAGGACTGACCATGAGCGGCGAATGCGCCATTGATGACACCCAGGCCTTGCACCCGGCCTCTGAAACTCTGCCCCAGGGCGGGCCAATGCGCCGCACGCCTTCCCGGCTGCGCTTTCCCGGCACAACAAGAACCCTGCGCGTGCGCAACCTGGCATTGTGGTTGTCCCTCGCGGCTCATTCGGCGCTTTTCGCGCTCCTCCTCAACTCCAATCTGGCTACGCCGCTGCCGGAGCCGCCGCCGATTGTGGAGGTGGAGTTCGTGGAGATTGCCGGGGCCAAGGGGGGCGGGGGCGCCGGTGCTGCGCCGGTTCAGGCCGCGCCTTCCAAGGGCCTGTCACAGCCCGCCGCGCCCATGGCCATTTCTTCGACAAAGCAGCCAGCTCCCACTGTGGAGCAGAGGCCGCAGAGCGCCAGCGCCGCAGTCGCTCCCGCTGGTGCGGCCACGGGCAACGCTCCCGCCACGGCAGGCGCTGGCCCGGGTTCCGGTGGTGGATCGGGCGGCGGCCAAGGCTCTGGCATGGGGACATCCCTTGGCGGCGGCACGGGCCAAGGGGGCGTGGCCGTGGACCGCATGCCCGTGGTGGTTCGGCGCATCAAGCCGGGCTACCCCATGGACGCCCGGCGGCGCGGCATCTCCGGTCAAGTGCTGCTGCGGATCTATGTGGACCACGAGGGTTCTGTGCGCGAGGTGCAGGTTCAGGCTGCCGAGCCCGCAGGCGTGTTTGAGGAAAAGGCCGTGGAGGCCGTGCGCAAGTGGCGGTTCGAGCCAGCGGTTCATAAGGGCGCGCCCGTTGGCATGTGGATGACCCTGCCGGTGCGGTTTGCCTTGAATGGATGATGGCGGGATGAGGGCTGGCCGCGCCTTGGGCCGATTACGGCTTGGGGAGCGGCTTTGGGCGGAACCTGTGGGCGTTCAAGGCCTTGCGCGCTTCGTCCGCCAGGAGCAGCAACGGGGCCAAGGCGAACAGAAAGAGCCAGTTGCCCAGGGGGAAGGGCGCCACCCCGAACACGCCTTGCAGCCCCGGCACGTACAAGATGAGCGAGACCAGGGCGAGTTCCGGGGCGATGCCTATCCAGACCATTCGGTTCACCATGAAGGACAGCCGGAAGAGGGAAATGCGCTTCGCCAGGGCGTTGCGCCCGGCCAGGGGGAAGCGCAAGCGCTGAAGGCGATGTGCGGCGGCTTGACTCCCCCGGCACGGTCGTGCATGGCTGGAACTGAAATCATACAAGAAAAGGACGTGGCCGCCATGCTGACATTCCGCAAGATCCTGGTTCCCATTGATGATTCGGAGCATTCCCGGCATGCCTTCCGCTACGCTCAGGGCCTGGCGCAAACTCAGGGCGCGCACGTGGTTTTGCTGCACTGCTACGGGCGCATCCCCATGCTCATCGGGGGCGAGGCCCGCGAGAGCCTTGTGCGCGAGTTGGTGCGGGAGTCGGAAAAGCTGCTCAAGCCGTATGCCAAGCAGCTGCGTGAAATGGGCGTCGAGCCGGCCCTGGCCATCAAGGAAGGCCGCGCGGGCGAGGCCATCGTCAACGAGGCCCAGGCGGGCGACTACGACCTCATCGTCATGGGCTCGCGGGGGCTCTCAAAGCTGGAGGGCATGCTTCTTGGCAGCACCGCCCAGCGGGTGCTGAACGCGGCCCCGTGCCCGGTGCTGCTGACGCGCTAAAGCCCTCGCCCTGTTTTTTGGGCCTTTGGGAGCAGGGACCCGGCCTTCTCGTGTGGGGGGCCGGTTTTTTTTGCCCGGGCTCGGCCCTGGGGCTCCAGCGGGCCGTAACGTTGCGCCGCCTGGGCGCTGACGCCCGGATTCGAGTCGTCCGGCGGGGGAGGAAATGGTGCTGGCCTCCACGTGCTTCATGGCGGCCAGCAGCGCCGTGGCCTTGCCGCCGCTTTTTTGTGGTGGACGGAGTGCGGTTGAGTACGTATTTTGCACGGCCAGCGCGTCCGGGAAGCCGCTTCCCGCATTGTGGCCGTGCCCTGCGTACCGAACGCATATTCCCCAGGATTGTGACGCATGAATACCATGACGATGGCGACAACGGCGACACCGCTGGACGCTTTTGAAAAAATCATCGCCGCCTGCTACGAAAAAGGATTCTCGGACCTTCATGTCACGGGCGACCACCCGCTGGTGTGCCGCCGCGATGGCAAGGTGTCGTTCCAGCAGCAGCATATTCTTTCGCACCAGTACGTGGACGCGCTGGTGGAGACCATTCTGAGCCCGAGGCAGAAGCGCCAGCTTCGCGACCACTGGTCCACGGACCTGGCTCTTTCCGTGGCTGGCAAACGGCTGCGCATCAACGTGTTCAGCTCTCACCGCGGGGTAAGCCTGGCCATCCGGTTTCTGCCCGCTGGCGTGCCGGATCTGGAGCGCCTGAACCTGCACCCTTCCTTGCGGGATTTTTGCGGCGTCAAGTCCGGCCTGCTGCTGCTTTGCGGCTCCACCGGCAGCGGCAAAACCACCACCATCGCCGCGCTCATCAACGAGATCAACACCAGCAGAGCCTGTCATGTGGTGACCCTGGAAGACCCCATCGAGTACCTGTTCCAGTCCCAGAAGGCCTTCATCGAGCAGCGTGAGCTGGGCAAGCACTTCCACACCTATCAACAGGGCCTGCTCGACGTGCTGCGCCAGGCTCCGGACGTCATCGTGGTGGGCGAAATGCGCTCCGCGGAGACCATCCAGCTCTCTCTCGATGCGGCGGAGTCGGGCCATCTCGTCATCGCCACAATGCACGCGGGTTCCCACGAGGAGGCGGTGCACCGCATGTGCAGCCTGACCAATTCCAGTTCCGGCGAACACACGCGCATGCAGCTTTCCCAAAGCCTTGCGGGCATCGTCAACCAGCAACTGGTGTATATGCCGAAGCTGCGCCATTCCGTGCCGCTTCTGTCCATTTTGCGCAACACGCGCGCCGTGGCCACCACCATCCGCGAGAACAAGCTCTCCCAGCTGGACAGTATCCTGGAGACAGGCAAAGATAAGGGAATGTTCACTTTCTCTGCTTACCGCAGCGACTATCTGGCCGCCAGGAAAGACTTCCACAAACCACTGGAGCTTGCAGACATCCCGGCTGGTTCGGTCCCGCGCGAGTTCAGCTCCGCGATCTTCAACTACAACGCCGACGCCGACCTGCGCTGGGACGGCGTACAGGCCGCCGCATCCGCCGGGAGCGCGCCCCTTGCGCCGGGACTCAGTGAAGACGTGCCCGTGGGCCTTTCCAGCGACGCCATTGAGGAATTCATTTCAGAGCTGGAGCGCCGCTCGGCATGAGTGCGACAGGCCGGACAGGAAGAGGCATCGATTGCCTCTCCTTGTCTTTGCCTTGTTCTTGGGGTAAAGAACTCAATAGAATAGGCTGTGTCGTCATGCTGCCCCCCAGGATGACAAATTGTCTGCGCACGCCACGGGAAGGGACATGCCGGTACTGATCCGCAGCCGCATACCGCGCTGGGCGGTCTACGTCATGTCCGTGCTGCTCCCTGTGGCTACATTGGCCCTGCGGCAGTACTTGTCCGTGGACTACGGCGAGCGGCCACTGCTCATCCTGTTCATGGTCCCCATCATTTTGTGCTCGTTGACGGGCGGACTTTGGCCCGGGCTTCTGGCCACGGCCCTCTGCGCCATCGGCATCGACCTCCTGGCCATTCCCCCGGTGGACGCCTTAGGCATCGAAGCCACCCACGACCTGGTGCAGTGGCTGATCCTCGTCGCCTGCGGGATCATGGTGAGCGTGTTGAGCGAGCGTGTCTGGCGGGTGAGCCGGGGGCTGGCCAAAAGCGATGCCCGCTATCGCACCCTTTTCGGCGCCATGTCCGAGGGACTGTGCGTGCTGGAGCTGGTGCGCGACCAGCGGGGCCAGCCCGTCGACTACCTCGTGCGCGACGTGAACCCGGCGTACGAAAGGACCCTGGGCCTCACACGGGACCAGGTTCTGGGCCGCCGGGTGTGCGACATCTTCGGCTTCAAGCGCGCGCCCAGCCTCGAAGCCTTTGTGGACTTGGTGGAAACCCAGCTGCCCACGCATTTCGACACCTACCTCGGGGAGCTGGACAGGCACTTCCACGTGTCGGCCTTTCCCATGCACGGAGAGGTGTTCGGGGTCATCTTCCAAGACATCACCCAGCGCAGGCTGGCCGAGGAAGCCCTGTTCGCCAGCGAAAGCCGCTTCCGCGAATTGTACGACCGCGCGCCCATGCCCTTGTGCAGCGTGGACCGCACAGGCCGGCTGCTCAGCGTCAACCAGAACTTTACCCGCACCCTGGGCTACACCATGGCGGATGTTCCCACCCTGGAAGATTGGTGGCTGCAGGCCTACCCGGACCCGGAGTACCGGAGCGCGGTGCAGAAGGCCTGGGTTGAGAACATGACGGACGCTGCCCGCAGCGAGTCCGAAATCGCTCCTGGCGTGTATCATGTGACCTGCAAGAACGGCGAGGTGCGCGACTTCACCATCTCCGGCATCGCCACGGGCTACGGGTTCATGGCCTCCTTCAGCGACATCACGGAGCGGGTGCGGGCGGAGGAAGCCCTGCGCCAGAGCGAGCTGAAGTTCCGCACCGTGGCCGACTTCACCTATGATTGGGAATACTGGCGGGGAGTCGATGGCGGCATGGTCTGGGTCTCGCCCTCGTGCGAGCGTATTTCCGGGTACAGCGCGGCGGAGTTCATGGCCGACGGCCAGCTGAGTTACCGCATCGTGCACCCGGACGACGCCGAGATGTTCGCCCGGCACCTGAGCGATATTGCGATGTCGGGCTGCGGTCGCTGCAGCATGGATCTCCGCGTCATCACGCGCTCGGGCGAGGTCATTTGGGTGAACCACAAGTGCGAGAGCATCGCGCGGGAAGATGGCACACCCCTGGGCCGCCGGGTGTGCAACACCGATATCACCGCGCGCAAGGGCATGGAGCTGGCCCTGGAGGAGGCCAAGAACGTGGCCGAGGCCTCCAACCGCGCCAAGGGCGAGTTTTTGGCCAACATGAGCCACGAGATCAGGACGCCGCTGAACGGCGTGCTGGGCATGCTCCAACTCATGCAGGGAGGCAGCGCGCCCCTGGACCAGAAGGAATACGTCGGCATGGCGCTGGACGCGGGCAAGCGGCTGCTTGTTCTCTTGAACGACATTCTCGATTTCTCCGGCATGGAGGCCGGACGGCTTGTCCTGCACAGTGGGCCTTTCCGCCTGCCGGAAGCGTTTGAGGCCGTGCACAATCTTTTCCGGCTCTGCTGCGTCCCCAAGGACCTGGAGCTCTCGTTCCACGTTTGGCCCAGCGTGCCGCAGGTGCTGGTGGGCGACGAGGCCAGGATCCGCCAGATCCTGTTCAATCTGGTGGGCAACGCCATCAAGTTCACGGCCAGGGGGTCGGTGCGCGTGGAGGCCTGGTGCGTGCCAAAGGCCGGCGCGCCGAACCGCGTGCACCTGTACTTCTCCGTGCGCGACACCGGCATCGGCATCCCCGACGAGCAGATAGACTACGTGTTTCTGCGGTTCACCCAGTCCGACGCCAGCTTCACGCGCAAGTACGAGGGCGCGGGGCTCGGCCTGGCCATCGTCAAGCGCCTGGTGGAGCTCATGGGCGGCGGCATCGTGGTGGACAGCGAGGTGGGGCGCGGCACGGACATCTGGCTGCACCTGGAGCTGGACTGCGCCACCGGGGAAACCCAAACGCGCGCACCGTTGTGCCAGGCCCCGCACGCCAAGCCGCTGCGCATCCTGCTGGCCGAGGATGAGGCCGTGAGCCGCCTGGCCATGCGCACCATGCTCACGCGCATGGGCCATGCGGTCACCGTGGCCGTTGATGGCCTGGAGGCGGTGAACCTCTTTGCGGAACAAGATTTCGATTGCGTGCTCATGGACATCCAGATGCCCGGAATGGACGGGGTGGAGGCGACGCGGCGCATCCGCTCCCTACAGGACCAGGGCGTGCGGCCCCGGGCGCCGGTCATCGCCCTGACGGCCTACGCCATGGCCGGCGACCGTGAGCGCTTCATGGCCGCCGGAATGGACGGCTACGTGAGCAAGCCCGTGCAGGAGGCCGATCTGCTGGAGGCCTTGGCCCTGGCGCCGCCCCTGGGCTAAGCCTCTTCCCGTTGGGGCGAAATCCGGGTACACCCCCCGGCATCACCCCGGAGGTTCGCCCATGTTCAGAGATATCCCCCAGTCCATCCAGGTCACTCAGGGCCATTTGAAGGGCCTGGAAGCCTGGCGCAAGGCGCAAGGCATGGAGCGCAAGCGGCTGCTGCGCCAGATTCCGCCCGAAACCGGCAAGCTGCTGGCCATTTTGCTGGCGGGCTGTCCAGCGGGCGATGCGGCGGAAGTGGGCGCCGGCGCCGGCTATTCCGGTCTGTGGCTGGCCCTGGCCTGCCGCGCCACCACGCGCAAGCTCACCACCTTTGAGCTGGACCCGGCCAAGGCCGAACTGGCCCGCCAGAGCTTCAGCGCCGCCGATGTGCTGGATGTGGTGGAACTGTGCGAGGCCGACGCCCTCGAAGGGCTCAAGTCTTTGCAGAATTTGGCTTTCTGCTTCGTCGACGCCGAGCGCGACATGGCCGCCGCGGCCTTTGAGCTGGCCCTGGCCGCGCTGCCCACGGGCGGCATCATCGCCGTGGACAACGCCATCAGCCATGCGGACGAGTTTCCCCAGTTTCTGTACGACGTCGAAATGGACCCGCGCGTGGACGCGGTCATCGTGCCCATCGGCTCCGGCCTGCTGGTCTGCCGCAAGGTATAGCGGGCTTCAATCCCGGTTGGCGTGGGCCTTGGCGTACTGCGCCGGGGTGAGCCCCACCAGCCGCGCGAAGTGGCGGTTCATGTGGCTTTGGTCGCAGAAGTCCGCGCCTAGGGCCGCGTCGGTGAGGCTTGCGCCCGCGCGTAGCAGCTCCTTGGCGCGGCGCAGACGCTGGTGCGTCTGAAAGGCGTGGGGCGGCAGCCCCACCCGCCGCGTGAAGGCCCGGTGCAGGGCGTACGGGTCCACGCCACAGGCCTGGGCCAGTTCCGGCAGGCTTTGGCCCGGCTCCGCCGTGAGCAGCTTCTGCGCGTGGCGCACCGCCGCCGCCAGCCCGTCATCCCGCTCCTGTTCCCCATTCTGCTGCGGCCTGGCGTGGGCCCACAGGCGTTCCAGCGCCTCGGCCAGCAGCGACTGCCGCTCCAGCCGTCCGGCGGGGGTGAGCACGGCCTCGGCAAGGTTTTCCAGGGTCCGGGCCAGCCCGGGGGCGTCCAGGCGCACGGGCAGGGCCTGGGGCATTTCTTGCGGCAGGCATTCTTTGGCGAGGCTGAAGGCGAGATAGGAGCAGCGGGGGGCGTCGTGCGCGGTTTCGTCTTGGGCTGTTTCTTCCCGCACTATCGCTGGGGCCGGTGCGCAGGCGTGGGCCAGGCCGGGCGGCAGGGCGAACACGTTCCCGGCGAAGACGCGCACGCTCTGTTGGGCGCCGCCGCACCTGGTGTCGATGCGCCGCGCGCCCGCCGTCACCACGCCCAGCACGAAGGAGTCGTGGACGTGGCGCGGCTGGCTTTGGGCGCTTTTGCAAACAACGGCGAGGCTGAGGCCGGGCAGGTCCGCCGGGCAGGTCAGCCCCACGCGGTCTTTAGAGGAGCGCCGGGACGAACTTTGCGAGGATGTAGAGGTCTTCTTCGGCATCTGCCCTCACGCTGTGGGCCACGCCCGCCGGAATGAGCCCGCAGGCTCCCGGCTCGTAGCGCACGGTTTTCTCCGCCAGGGCGCAAATGCCCGCGCCCCGCACCACCTCGTGCAATTCCAGGTTGCCCGCGTGGATGTGCTCTTCCAGGCAGCAGCCCGCGTCCACGCGCACCAGGTGTGCGCTCAGGGCGCCGCCGGTGGCCGCGCCGGCGACGAGGTGCTTCAGGGCCACGCCGGGAAAGCGCGGGTGCGGGTTCCAGGGCAGGGCGCAGAGGTCTGTGTCCTCTTCCGGGGTGGTCAGGCGGCCGGCGCCGGGAATTCGGGAAAGATCGCTGTTCATGGGTGCTCCTTGGCTGAAGGGGTTGTGTGGCCGTGCCCCTTTGTGCCAAAGAGCCGCCCGCGCGGTCTTGGACGTTTTTGCAGGCGTGCCGATGCCCGCCTAGTCTTTCAGAGCCTCTGCCCCGATATGGTCCTTGAAGGCCCGCACGGTGTTCTTCATGAGCATGGCGATGGTCATGGGGCCTATGCCGCCGGGCACCGGGGTCATGGCGCTGGCCGTGGCGCAGATGATTTCGAAGTCGCAGTCGCCCACGAGGCAGTCCTCTACGCGGTTGATGCCCACGTCGATGACCACCGCGCCTTCCTTCACCATGTCGCAGGTGACGAACTTGGGCTTGCCGATGGCAGCGAACACGAAGTCCGCGCGTTTGCAATGCTCCGCCACGTCCGGCGTGCGCGAGTGGCACAGGGTCACCGTGGCGTCGCCGAAGCGGCCCGGCTGGGAGAGCATGATGGACAGCGGGCGGCCCACGATGTTGCTGCGGCCCACCACCACGGCGGTTTTGCCCTGGGTGGGCAGGTCGTAGCGCTTCAAGAGCTCGATGACCCCTGCGGGGGTGCAGGGTGCAAAGCCCGGCAGTCCCTGGGCCAGTCTGCCCATGTTTTTGGGGTGGAAGCCGTCCACGTCCTTGTCCGGCATGATGCGCTCCAGGCAGCGGCGGCTGTCCAGGCCCTTGGGCACGGGCAGCTGGAGCAGGATTCCGTCCACGCGGGCATCGGCGTTGAGGATGTCGATGAGCCTTTCCAGAGCCTCCTGGGTGGTGTCGGCGGGCAGGCGGTAGGGCAGGGAGAGGACGCCCACCTCGGTGCAGGCGCGCTCCTTGTTGCGCACGTAAACCTGGGAGGCCGGGTCGTCGCCCACCAGGATGACGGCCAGGCCGGGGGGACGGTTGTATTTCGCCGCGAGTTCCGTCACCTCGGCTTTCAGTTCCGTGCGGATAGATTGGGCGGTGGCTTTGCCGTCAAGCAGGATCATTGGAGGCCTCCGGGGCGTGGGGTGTTGCTGGCGTACGCCTTGGGCGCCGCCCGGAGGCAATTTACGGAAAAGCCACGCCGTTGTCGAGGGCGCTTGCGGCCTCTGGCCTGGGCGTTTGATGGCCGGTTTCTTGCGCGGAAAAGGCGCAGCGGCCCGCGCGGCGAGGTGCGTCGCGCGGGCCGCTGCCGTGCGGGCCGCGGGGGGAACTGGTTCCCCCCGCGCAAACCTCGTCTAGTATCTGTAGTGGTCCGGCTTGTAGGGGCCGTCCTGCGACACGCCCAGGTAGTCGGCCTGATGTTTGGTGAGCTTGTCGAGCTCCACGCCCAGGCGCTCCAGGTGCAGGCGCGCCACTTCCTCATCGAGCTTCTTGGGCAGAATCATGACCTTGGGCTCGTAGGTGTTGGCGGCCAGGTCGAGCTGGGCCAGCACCTGGTTGGTGAAGGAGTTGCTCATGACGAAGCTGGGGTGGCCGGTGGCGCAGCCCAGGTTCACCAGACGGCCCTCGGCCAGGACGATGAGGGACTTGCCGGAGGGCAGGGTCCACTTGTCCACCTGGGGCTTGATCTCGAGCTTCTTGCACTTGGGGTCGTTCTCCAAAAAGCTCATTTCGATTTCGGAATCGAAGTGGCCGATGTTGCAGAGAATGGCCTCATCCTTCATCTTGACCATGTGCCCGGCGTTGACCACGTGGTAGTTGCCGGTGGCGGTGATGAAGATGTCGCCCAGGGGGCAGGCCTTGTCCATGGTCAGCACCTCGTAGCCTTCCATGGCGGCCTGCAGCGCGCAGATGGGGTCGATCTCGGTGACGATGACGCGCGCGCCGAAGCCGCGCATGGACTGGGCGCAGCCCTTGCCCACGTCGCCGTAGCCCACCACCACGCACACCTTGCCCGCAATCATGACATCGGTGGCGCGTTTGATGCCGTCGGCCAGGGACTCGCGGCAGCCGTAGAGGTTGTCGAACTTGCTCTTGGTCACGGAGTCGTTGACGTTGAACGCCGGGAAGAGCAGCTCGCCCTTTTTCTCCATGTCGTACAAGCGGTGCACGCCGGTGGTGGTTTCCTCAGAAACGCCGCGCATCTTGGCGGCGATCTTGGTCCACTTCTTGGGATCAAGCTTGTAGCCCGCGGCCAGGCGGTCCATGATGATCTGGAATTCCTTGTTCTCGACCTTCTTCTTGAGCAGGGAGGGATCCTTTTCGCACTTCACGCCCTGGTGGATCATGAGGGTGGCGTCGCCGCCGTCGTCCACGATGAGGTCCGGGCCGGAGCCGTCGGGCCAGGTCAGGGCCTGCTCGGTGCACCACCAGTACTCTTCCAGGCTCTCGCCCTTCCAGGCGAAGACGGCGGCGGTCTTGTTGGCGGCAATGCCGGCCGCGGCGTGGTCCTGGGTGCTGAAGATATTGCACGAGGCCCAGCGCAGGTCCGCGCCCAGGGCGGAAAGGGTCTCGATGAGCATGGCGGTCTGGATGGTCATGTGCAGGGAGCCCATGATCTTGAGACCCTTCAAGGGCTTCTTCTTGCCATGCTTCTTGCGCAGGGCCATCAGGCCGGGCATTTCGTTCTCGGAAAGCTGCATTTCCTTGCGGCCCCATTCGGCCAGGGCCATGTCGGCTACGCGGAACTTCAGTTTGGGATCCAGTGCGAGCATCGGGTCATCCTCCAAAAGGTTCTCGGGAACGGTCAGTTCAGCGCCGCCACGGCGATGAGGACCGTAAGCCCCTGGTTTACCGGGAAGGCGTCCACCCGGCGCGAGACGAACCCGGCCGTTTGGAGCCAATCATACAAGGTTTCGCGGTCCACGCCCAGCCGTGCGTCGCCATATTTCACGCGCATGGCCTCATTTTCGTGGCGGTCGAACTCGGCCACCAGAAGGGTGCCGCCGGGAGCCAGCACACGCCGGGCCTCGGCCAGGGCGGCTCTGGGATCGCTGACGTGATGGAGCACCATGGAAAGGGTCGCGGCCTGCACCTCGGCCTCGCGCAGGGGCAGGTGCTCCAGCTCGCCCAGGCGCAGGCTGACGTTCTGCCGCCCCGCCAGGCGCGCGCCCGCCAGCTCCAACATGCGCTGGGAGCCGTCCACGCCGATGACCTGCCGGGCGGAGTCGGCCAACCGTGCCAGCAGCTCGCCGGGGCCGCAGCCCAGATCGGCGACGATCATGCCGGGGTGCAGCCGCGTGGCCAGCTCCTCCGCCAGATCGAAATCGCCCAGCACCTCGCGGGCCAGGTCGCGCCACTGTCCGGCCACGGCGTCGAAGAACCGGCGCGTGGCCAGCACGCGCTCGCGCACGGCGGAAAGGGCGCGCTCGTGGTCTTGGCCATGCTGCGGAATGGCCGCCAGCAACGGTCCATGGCAGTGCAGAAAGTCGCGGCCTGCGCCAGCCTGCGCGGCGCGGTAAAAGGCCCACAGGCCCTCGCGGCGGCACTCCAGCAGTTTTGCATCGGCAAGAATTTTGAGATGACGGGAGATGCGCGGCTGGCCCATGCCGAACACGTTCACCAGCTCACCCACGTTGAGCTCAAACTCGGCCAGCACGGCCATGAGCCGCAGTCTGGTCTCGTCCGCCAGGGCTTTGTGGATGCGCAACAGCTCCATATCGATCCTATGTTTGTATATCGAGATATCTTGATGCAGGAATTTTCTATCGAGACCGTCTTGGATTGTCAAGCCTGGGGCGCCCCGTTTCATGAACTTGCTGGTCAATGTTGCCTTCTATCTTGCTTTGAATAAAGAAAACGGATAAGTCAGCAGAATCGTCCCCCCTTCTTGTTGAAAATGTCAGACTCGCGAGGTTTCAATGAAGAATTTGCGCTTGGCCATGAAGCTCGGAATCGGCTTCGGAGTCGTGCTCGCGCTCACCGTCATTCTGGCTGCGTTGAGCTGGTCTGGGTTGTCGAATGTGCTCGAAAGGGTGGATAATGCCGATGCCATGTCCGACATCAGCAAGATGGTGCTGGAGACGCGGCGGCATGAGAAAAATTTCCAGATCCGCCATGACCAGCGCAGCCGGGAAGAGGTAGCCAAGAATGTGGCTGGAGTGATGGAAAAAGCCCAGACCTACAAGGGCAAGTTTCAGGATCCCAAGAACCGCGAGCAGATGGATCAGGTGCTGGCGGCCACCAAGGCCTATGAGGCGGCCTTCAAGGGTTTTGCGGACCAGGAGAGTGCCCGCGTGAAGTTCCAGGAGGCCATGGGGGTCGCCGGAAAGTCGGCCCTGAGCACGGCAGAGGCCTTGCAGGCAGACCAAAAGAATCAGCTGGGCAACGATATCCGCTCCAAGCTTCCCGTACCGGCCATGGAATCGCGCTCCGAAAAGCTCGCCAGCGCCGCAAACCTCTATGTACTGCTTTACTCCATGCGCTTTTCCAATCTGTATTACCTCTATACCGTTGATGAAACGCATGCCCAGACGAGTCTCGAGACCGGGCGCAGCATCATCAAGCTGGCGACGGAGCTGAAGTCACACTTCAAGTCCAAGACCAACCTCGACCAGGTCGACAAGGTTGCCGCGGATGTCACCTCTTATCTCAAGACCATTGAGGACTACATCCAGGCCGTGAAGCAGCAGCAAGGCCTGGAAGCGCAGCTCGTCAAGAGCGCCCAGGAAATGCAGAAGGTGTGCGAGACGGCGCGAGAGGACCAGAAGGGCAAGATGTTCAGCGAGATAGCCTTGTCGCGTACCATGCTCACCGTGGGCGCGCTCCTGGCCCTTATCCTCGGCACGCTTGCGGCGCTGTTCATCGCCCGGGCCATTACCGGCCCGGTGAACAAGGGGCTGGCCTTCGCCAAGGAACTGGCGGACGGGCACCTGGACGTGCGCATAGACGTGGACCAGAAGGACGAGGTGGGCGCGCTGGCCGCTGCCCTTACGGACATGGCCGGCCGCCTGCGCTCGGTGGTCATGCAGGTCAATTCCGCTGCGGAATCCGTGGCCTCCGGCTCGGAGGAGCTCTCGGCCTCCAGCGAGACGTTGTCCCAGGGGGCGACGGAACAGGCCGCCAGCGTGGAGGAAATCTCCTCAAGCGTCGAACAGATGGCCGCCAACATTCGCCAGAACGCCGACAACGCCATGCAGACCGAGTCGCTGGCCCGCAAAAGCGCGGAGGACGCCCGCCAGGGCGGCCAGGCCGTGACGCAGACCGTGGACGCCATGCGCCAGATCGTGGAGAAGATCGGCTTCATTGAGGAGATAGCCCGGCAGACCAATTTGCTGGCGCTGAACGCGGCCATCGAGGCCGCGCGCGCGGGCGAGCACGGCAAGGGCTTCGCCGTTGTCGCCGCCGAGGTGCGCAAGCTGGCCGAGCGCAGCGGCGCGGCGGCGGGCGAAATAGGGCAGCTTTCCACCGCCAGCCTTGCCGTGGCCGAGAAGGCCGGAGGCATGCTCAAGCACATCGTGCCGGACATCGAGCGCACCAGCGAGCTGGTGCAGGAGATCAGCGCCGCCTGCCGCGAGCAGACCACGGGCGCGGACCAGGTGAACAAGGCCGTGCAGCAGCTTGATCAGGTCATTCAGCAGAACGCTTCGGCCTCGGAGGAAACGGCCTCCACCAGCGAGGAGCTGGCGGCCCAGGCCCAGCGCCTTACCCAGGTGATGCACTTCTTCAAGCTGGGCGATGCGCACCGGCAGGGACGACCCCTGGCCATCGAAGCCGCGCCCGCACCCCAGGTTGAGGAAGAGGCCCCGGAAGAGAAAGGCTTCCAGAAGTTTTAAGCATCCGTGACGGAGACGCAGGCAGAGAGGGCGGGGGAAAGGGTTCCCCGCCTTTTCTTGCGTTTGGGGCTAGCGCAGCAGCATCCAGGTGAGCTCGTGCTTGTTGTGTGCGAGGTGCACAAGCCTTGAGCCGGGGATGGCCGCAAAGGCCTGGGCCGTGGCGTGGTCGGTTTCGCCCTGGAATTTCAGGGTGCAGACGAAATTGCGGCAGGCGTCGGCCTCCAGCCAGCGCTTCACCAGCTCCAGCAGCCGCTGCGGGTAGCAGGCCATGTCCGAGCACAGCCAGTCCACCCGCGTCTCCGGTCCGTCCGCCAGCTTCGGCCCGCCCGCCAGCTTCGGGTCCAGGCCGAACCCGCTGCCCTGGCAGTATTCCACCTCCGGCATGGCGGCTATGCGCGCCTCGATGGGGGCCTTGTCCAGGCTGAACACTCGCGCGCCACAGCTTGCCAGCACCCAGGTCCAGCCGCCGGGGCAGCTGCCCAGGTCCAGGCACAGCTCGCCGGGCTTGGGCTGTGCGCCCAGCAGCGTCAGCGCCTCCCAAAGCTTGAGATAGGCCCGGCTGGGCGCGGAGACGCGGTCCTCCACAAAGCGCACCTGGCCGTCCGGGTAGGGGCTGGTGCAGGCGGGCGCGGCGATGAGCCTGCCCTCGTCCCACAGGGTGAAGGAGCCCAGCGGCGCGCTTGGCGCGGCCTCGCCGAAGACCTGCGGCCGGGCCGAGACCTTGGGCAGCTTTTCGGTGATGAGCGCGGCGCGCCGGGCCAAGCGCAGCGGGTGGGCCCACCAGTTGCGCTGGATCTCGCGCAGGGCCTTGGCCCCCTGGCCGATGCTCGGCGCGGACACGAGGCGCGCGTCGAGCCAGATATTTTGCGCCCAGGCGGCGGGCTGCCGTTTGCGGGCAAGGACCATGTCGCCGAACACCAGATGCCCAGGCCCATCCGGGCCTTCCAGGTCCAGCTCGGCCAGCAGCTCGGACAGAAAGCCCGGCGCGGCCAGATAGCCGGTGAACAGCCCCTCGGCCATCCAGTCCGGCAGCATGTCGGGCAGCGGATACAGCCAGTCGTCCATCATCATTCAGCCCCGCAGGCCACCGGGCCTTCCAGGTCGCCCACGGGCAGGCCGCACAGGGTGAGGGCTGCGGCCTCGGCCACGCGCAGGCCGTCCACCGCGCTGGAGATGATGCCCCCGGCGTAGCCCGCGCCCTCGCCAGCGGGGAACAGGCCCGGCAGACTCACGCTCTGCATGTCCGTTCCGCGCACCATGCGCACCGGCGAGGACGAGCGGGTCTCCACACCGGTAAGCAGGGCGTCCGGGTCGGCGAAGCCGCGCAGTTTGCGGTCGAACACCTGTACACCCTCGACCATGGCCGCGCAGACGTAGTCCGGCAGGCAGCGGCGCAAATCCTGCGGCACCACGCCCGGCTCGTAGCTGGGGGCCACTGCGCCCAGGCGCTTGGCCGCGCGCGCGGCCAGGAAATTGCCCACGCTCTGGGCTGGTGCGCGGTAGTCGCGCCCACCCAGCTCAAAGGCCTGGCGCTCCCACTGGCGCTGAAAATCCACGCCCGCCAGGGGATGCCCGCCGCCCATGTCCTGCGGCCCAACGCCCACCAGCAGCGCGCTGTTGGCGTTGACGCCGTCGCGCGCGTGCAGGCTCATGCCGTTGGTCACCACGCCGCCCGGCTCGGAGGCCGCAGCGATGACCTGCCCGCCTGGGCACATGCAGAAGGTGTACACCGAGCGGCCATTGGCGGCCTGGTGCGCCAGCTTATAGTCCGCAGGGCCAACAGCCGGGTGCCCGGCCAGGTCGCGCAGCTGCGCCCGGTCCACCAGCGCCTGTGGGTGCTCGATGCGGCAGCCGATGGCAAAGGGTTTTTGCTCCAGGTGCAGGCCGCTGGCCAGCAGCATGGAAAACGTGTCGCGCGCGCTGTGGCCCACGGCCAGAATCACGCAGGAGGCTGGAATTTCCTCGCCCCCGGCCAGAAGCACGCCCGTGGCGCGGCCCTGGCGCTGCATGACGCCCTCCACCCGCGCGCCAAAGCGCACCGCGCCGCCCAGGCGCAGAATACTGGCGCGAATGCCCGCCACCACGCCGCGCAGGCGGTCTGTGCCCACGTGGGGCCTATTGCGCCACAAAATCTCCTCCGGCGCGCCATGGCCCACCAGCTCCGCCAGCACCTTGCGGCAGCGGCCCCGCCGCTCCTTGATCTGCGTGGTCAGCTTGCCATCGGAGAACGCGCCCGCGCCGCCTTCGCCGAACTGCACGTTGGAGTCCGGCAGCAGCTCCCCGCTGCGCCAGAACGCATCCACCGTGGGTGCGCGGTCTTCTATGGCCTGCCCGCGCTCCAGCAGCAGCGGCGCAAACCCGGCCTGGGCCAGGGCCAAGGCCGCGAAGAGCCCGCACGGCCCCGCGCCCACGATGACGGGCCGCGCCGCCGACGCCTCCGGCGCCTGCACCGGGAAGCGGTAGGGCCGCTCATCCACCAGCGCCACGCCAGCCCCGGCCTGGGCCAGCACGCGGGCTTCGCCCGCCTGATCCGCGCAGGAGACGTCGAGGCTGTACAAAAACACGGCGGCGTTCTTCTTGCGCGCATCGAGCGAGCGGCGCACCAGCCGCAGAGCGGAAATGTCGTCCGGGCGCAGGCCCAGGCGCTGGGCGGCGGCGGCGCGCAGCTCGGCCTCGGCGTGGGCCGGGCCGTCGGGCAAGGGCAGACGGATGTCGGTGAGTCGGAGCATGGCAATCCTTGGTGTATGGTCTGGGCCAGGCCGGAAAGGCTGTCCCCGGCGTTTATTTTTCCCAGCGGGCGAAGAGTGAACGCGGCAGGAATCTCGCCTCCGCGCCGGGGGCGGTGTGCAGCACGGCCAGTTCGCCAACGGTGACTGCGCCGGGCAGGCCGCGCAGCACGTCGTCCATGAGGTTGCCGAGCATGAGGGCCGAGGCTTCGATGTTGTACATGGTGAGCAGCAGCAGGCCCGCATCATCGGACAAGAGCTCGCGGCAGTCCACCAGCAGGTCGCGGATCATGCCCTCGACCTTCCAGACCTCGCGGTTGGGGCCGCGCCCAAAGGAGGGCGGGTCCAGCAGGATGGCGTCGTAGCGGTTGCCGCGCCGTTTCTCGCGCGCCACGAACTTCACCACGTCGTCGAGGAGGAAGCGCACCGGGGTGTCGTTCAGGCCGGAAAGCTCCTGGTTGCGCTTGGCCCAGGCGATGGCCGGGCGTGAGGCGTCCACGTGGGTGGCGGCGAAGCCGCTAGCCTGGGCGGCCAGGCTGGCTGCACCGGTGTACCCGAAGAGATTCAGCAGGCGCGGGGGCTCGCCGGCGCGCCCGGCGCGCAGCTTGGCTCCCAGCTTGGCGATGAGCCGCCAGTGCGGGGCCTGCTCCGGGAATAGGCCGATGTGCCGCGAGGTCTCGGACACGCGCGCCTCCAGGCAGATGGCCACGGGCTTGCCCTTGGGGCCGGCGCCAAGGTCGAGCCTGAGGGGCCAGGCCTTGGGCAGCTTCTTGCCGATGGTCAGGCGGCCTTCCTCGTCCTGGCTGGCGTGGGCCTCGGCCCAGCGCGCTTCCGGCAGGGCCGGCCGCCACCAGGCTTTGGGCTCGTGGCGCACGATCTGATACGCGCCGAAGCGTTCCAGCTTGCGGCTGTTGCCGGAGTCGATCAGCTCGTACTCCGGCCATTCTGGGGCGATGATGGGAATGTGCATAGTCGTATTACACGGACTCAAAGTAACCTTCTTGAACAATAATGTGTTCCACAAGTTCAATCTGTACGCCAAGTTTTAAATCTTTAAGTAAAGAGCAGAGTCTATCACCATCAATCAAATCGATGGGGACCGCACCATCTCGTGTAGCCTCTTTCTTGGCATCACCTGTAAACGTTGCGGTTGTGATAAAAAGTCCTTTATCGCTTCTTCCGGCCATTGCACCTCGAAAATCTCGAATGGCGCTTGAGCTAACACTGCTTGAGTATCTTTTGCACTGAAAATAGACACGAAACGAAAGCAGATTGATTTGCAAAACTCCGACGCCGTCAAGGCCTCCATCGCCAGACTTGCCTAACACCTCAACCTTTGTAAAACCAGTTTCGCGTAAAATTCGTTGCGCTAAACGTTCAAAAGCACTTGGATCCATAGCTCTCAGCTTGCCAAGAAGCGTATCTTTCCAATTTTGTTCGAGAATATCTTCTTCCTGCAAGGCCTCGTGCTGGGGCAGTTGCTTCCCCTCTTGTGCTTTAATACGACGAATTTTGGGGATTTGTGCAATGTCATTTTGGGTACAATGCTCGCCTTTGGGTGTGATGACCCAAACTCCACGAGTGCTATTGTCAACGGCCCCCAGTTTTTTGAGGTTTGTCCTTGCCCATGCAAGGTTATAATTTAATCTTGTTTGCCTGTTATCGGAATGCATAATGGAGGTGATGTCATCAGGGAGATGTTCAAGCTCAATCACTTTTTCCAAAAGTTCTTCATTTGATGCAGACCCGCCTAGGGCCTTTAGTGCATTCATCGTAGGCCAAAGGAGTTTATCAGGAGTTGGGACTGTTGCCATGCAAACCTCCAGCTCGCTTTTATGCTTGAAAATCGTCTTCAGTGAACCATGTGCCCGCCACGTGGGCGCTCTCGCCGGGCACATAGCCTGGCTGGTCGCCGCCGCCGTGGTGATAAGCGCAGAAGAATTCGCCCGCGGCGGTCTCGGCCCAGCCGGAGTAGCCGAAGTCCATCGGGGTGGCCTGGCGGTCGTTTCGCAGCTCAAGCACGCGCGTGCCGATGAACGCGTCGGGCAGGCCCTGGGTGTGGTCCCAGCGCCAGAAGTACTCGCGGCCCAGGCGCGGTTCGACGGTGCTGAGCGCCATGCGCCGCCACATGGCCTCGCAGGCGTTGGCACCGCTGCGCGAAACCGCTCCGACGATGATGGGCCGCGTGTCGCCGTCCAGCGGATTCACGGGGTATTCTCCGCAGGGCTCATTGTCTACGAACAGGCGGCACAGGCCGGGTTCGTAGGCCACGCGCACTGTGTGAAACCGGCCCGGCTCCCAGGCGATGGCTCCGGCCCCCTCGGCATCGGGCACGATGCAGTCCGGGTAGAGCTTCCACCACAGGCCAAGGCGGATGCCGCAGCCGTTCTCGTCTGCCTGGCGCACCTGCACATCGGCCACGAACTCCGCGCGGGCGTGTTCCGGGTCGGTGAGGGGACGCAGGCAGTAGCGCACCGGCGTTTGGCCCGCAGGGTTGCTGACGAGCAGGCCCTCCGGCGACAGCACCGGATTGCCCGGCGTGGGGTGCAGGCCATGCACGGCGAAGTCGGAACACAGCTCGTCCAGGCTGCCCAGCCAGGCCTTGGTGCCGGGGTCTGGCCCCACGTCGCGGTAGGTGACCAGGAGTTTGCCGGAGCGCGTCCAGCCCAGGGTGGGCCGGTGGCCGATGATGGGCGCGGGTCTTGGCTCGGTCCAGTTTATGCCGCCGTCTTCGCTGCGGCAGAAGTACATGGGCTCGCCCACGAAGGAGTTCTCGCGCATCAGGGCCAGCAAGTGTGGGGCGCCGGTGCCGCCAAGCCCCGGCAGGCGGATCACCGAGGCCTCGCAGAGCACCAGGCATTTCTCCGCCGCAATGACCGAAAGCGGCTCCCAGTTGCGGCCCAGGTTGCGGGAAATGTAGCCCATCTGCTCGGTGGGGGCCTGGCGGATCTTCACGCGCGGCATGCCGCCCCGGTGCAGGTGCCCGGTGGTGAAAAGCGTCTGGCCGTCCAGGGCCAGCAAGCGGTCGATGAGCCCGTGCCCCAGGCCCGTGCCCTGCTGGTTGGCCCAGTTGCGGCCGTCGTCCGCGCTCCAGTGGAGCATCGGCCCAATATCGTCGACAATGACGAGGCGTCCGTCCGGCAGGCGCGAAATGCGCGGGCAGTGGGATTCGTCCGCGCACAGGATGCGCGGCGCGCCCCAGTTGCGGCCCGCGTCGGCGCTGGTTTTGAGCAGCAGCCTGCGCCGGGTGCCCACGTGGCGGTCAAATTCGTTGTACACGCACAGAAGCGTGCCGTCGTCGGCCAGGCAAACGTCCGGGAAGCACAGATACTGCCCGGCGCGGCGGTCGATGACCACGTGCCGGTGGTTTGCCGCGTCGAGGCTTGGCATGTGGTTCCTCCGTGTGTTGCGTGCGGACCGTTTTTTTGCGCGCCGGTCTTTCTAGTCTTTGTCGCGGCCGTCGATGACGCGCTTGGTCTTGGCGAAGCTGCGGGGCAGGGTGCCGGGCTCCAGCACCTCCACGCGGCTGCGCACCAGAATCTGGTTGCGTATGTCCTCGGCCACGGCGCGGGCCAGGCCCCCGTCCGAGGCGGCGTCCGCGCCGGGACGCTTCTCCACGCGCACCAGCATCTGGTCCAGGCCGTCCATGCGGGAAAGCTCAATCTGATACTCGCTGTTCAGCTCGGCGAACTTTTCCAGCACCGCGGCCACCTGGCCGGGGTAGATGTTCACGCCGCGGAAGATGATCATGTCGTCGCTGCGGCCCTGGATGCGTTCGTGGCGGGGCATGCCGCAACCGCAGGGGCACGCGCCGGGAATGAGCCGCGTCATGTCGCGGGTGCGGTAGCGGATGAGCGGGCTGGCTTCCTTCCGGAGGCTGGTGATGACCATTTCGCCCAGCTCGCCGGGGGCCACGGGCAACAGCGTCTCCGGGTCGATGAGCTCCAGGATGTACATGTCGGCCCAGTAGTGGATGCCCTGGTGCGCCGGGCACTCGATGCCGGCGCCGGGGCCGTAGATCTCGGTCATGCCGGAGATGTCGAAGCTGTGCTCAATACCGAGGGCTTCCTCGAAGCGCTGGCGCATCTTCCTGGTGTGGGCCTCGGCCCCGAAGATGGCGCGCTTGAGCTTGATCTTGCCGCGCAGGTTCTGCTTCTCCACTTCCTCGCCCAGCAGCAGGGCCATGCTGGCCGTGGAGCACAGGCAGGTGCTGCCCAGGTCGGTGAGCATCTGCAACTGGATGTCGAGCATGCCCGGACCCACGGGCAGGGCCATGGCGCCGAAGCGCTCGCAGCCCAGCTGGAAGCCCGCGCCAGCGGTCCACAGGCCGTAGCCCACGCAGATCTGCACGCGGTCAAGCACGGTCAGGCCCGCCAGCTCGTAGCAGCGGGCGAACATGTTGGCCCAGTCGTCGATGTCTTTTTGCGTGTAGGAAAGAATTTTGCGCTTGCCCGTGGTGCCGCTGGAGCCGTGGATGCGCACCACCTGTTCCTCCGGCACGGAGAGCAGCGGCAGGGGATACCCGTCTTGCAGGTCGTAGGCCGTGGTGAAGGGCAGCCGGGCGAGGTCCGCAAGGTTCTTGATGTCGCCGGGGGCGATGCCCTTTTCCTTCAGGCGCGCGCGGTAGAACGGGTTGCCGGCGTAGGCGTGGGCAACGGTCCATTTGAGGCCGTCGAGCTGGATGGCGGCGATCTCGTCGCCAGAGAGCTGCGGGATGAAACGGGCGGTTTTGGACATTCTCTTCCCTCGGTGGTCGCGTGTGTGGCGGGCTTGTGGACCTGGCCGAAATGCGCTAGCTGGCCTCATGGCAGCGCGGGGTCCACCGGCCCGGCGCATCATGCAGCAGATCGCGCCATTCGGCAAGTCCGCCAGCGGCGGCGCAAGGAGCCCATGCCCGAAACTCTGACCCTTGTTCCCGCGCTGTTCCTGGCTTTTGCGGCCCTGGCCGGGCTGATTTTGGGCAGCTTCGCCACCTGTGCGGGCCACCGCCTGGCCCATGGCGGCAGCGTGCTCACCCCGGCGCGCTCCTATTGCCCGGCCTGCGGCCACACCCTGTCCTGGCGCGAGAACATTCCGCTGCTGGGCTGGTTGCTCCAGGCCGGGCGCTGCCGCTTCTGCTCCGCGCGCATTTCCGCCCGCTATCCGCTTTCCGAGCTGGCCTGCGGCTGCTTCGCCCTGGCCGCCGGGGCGGTGTTCGGCCCCACCCCGCACTTTCTGGCCGCCCTCGGGTTCGCCACCCTGCTGCTGGTGCTCTCGCTTATCGACCTGGAGACGTTCCTGTTGCCGGACGCCCTGACCCTGCCCGGCGCGGCGGCGGCCCTGGCCTGCTCCGCGCTGCTGCCGCCGCTGTGGACCCTTGGCATCGGCTGGCAGGCAGGACTCTCCGGCGCGGTCCTGGGCGGCGGCGGGCTGTGGCTCCTTTCTGTTTTGTACCGGCGCGTGCGCGGCATCGATGGCTTGGGTTTGGGCGACGCCAAGCTCATGTTGCTGGTAGGGGCGCTGCTTGGCCCGGTTGCCGTGGCCCTGACGCTTTTCGCCGGGGCTTGCCTGGCGCTGCCTGCGGGACTCCTTGCCATGCGCCGGGCCGCTGTGGAAGGCGGGGGCGGGGGCCTGCGCACCCGGCTGCCCTTCGGGCCGTTTCTTTGCGCCGGGGCCGTGGCGTATCTGCTGGCCGGGCCGTGGTTTCTCCATTGGTGGCTGGGCCTGCCCCTGCCTTGATTGCCGCCGGAGGCGGCGCATCCATTGACTGTTGCGCGCCGCCGGCATAGTTTTGAATACTGGGAGGGCTCCTCATGATTCTCACCAATCGGACCGTGTTGCGCATAGTTCTTTTCCTGATGGCCTGCGCGCTCTTTGCCGCCTCCACCGCTTTGGCCGTGGCAGGAGACAGCCCGGCCGGAAGCGTCAAATCCGCCACGGGCGAGGCGTTCGTCATCCGTGCCGGAGCCGCGCCAGCGCCCCTCAACCCCGGCGACCGCATTTTTGAAAAAGACGTGCTGACCACGGGCAAGGGCGCAAGCCTGGGTTTGGTGTTGCGCGACAATTCCACCTTGTCCCTGGGGCCTTCCACCCAACTGGTGGTGGAGCGTTTTCTTTTCGAGCCCGAAAGGGGCGCGCTGGCCTCCATGCTGCGCGTGGCCAAGGGCTCCGCAGCCTGCGTCACCGGCGAAATAGCCAAGCTTTCGCCGAACGCCGTGAAGGTCATGACCCCCACCGCCGTCATCGGCATCCGGGGCACGCACTTTGTGGTGAACGTGGAGGAAAGCGCCGGAGCCTCGCCAGCGGGCGAAGCCAAGCCAGGGGAGGCGCGCTGACATGAACGCAAGACGCCTGCTTCCGCTGGTGCTGGCCGTATTGCTGCTTTGCGCCTGCGGCAAGAGCAAGAACGTGGTGCTTCTGCTGCCCGATCCCGACGGCCATGTGGGCGTGGTGGATGTGACCAACGCGCAGGGCGCCCAAACCCTGACCCAGGCGGGCACGGCGACGCGCATCGCTCCCAAGGCCGCGCCCGGCGCGCCCGAGGTGCTGACGGCCCAAGAGCAGGAACAGCTCTTCGGCCCGGCCCTGCGCGCCCTGCCCAGCAGGCCCGTGCGCTTCGTTCTGTACTTTGAGACCGACGGCACCAGGCTTACGCCGGAGTCGCAGGCGCTGTTGCCCAAGGTGCTCGCCACCGCCACGGAGCGCGTTTCCCGCGATATCGCCGTGGTGGGCCACGCCAGCAAGCTGGGCGACGAGAACTTCAACATCGAGCTTTCGCGCAAGCGCGCGGAGTTTGTGAGCCGGATGCTGGTCAAGGCAGGCATCCCTCAAGAAAGTTTGGAGATAACCTCCCACGGCTCGGCCAACCCGCTGGTGATAACCAAGCGGCAGAACGAACCACAGAACCGCCGCGTGGAAATCACCGTCCGCTAGGCTCGGCCCGTCGGGTCGATTGGGGGCGGCGGCTCTGGCACCAGTTCGCGCCGCCCGGCCTCGCGCAGGGTTTTGGTCAGCAGGGCCAGCAGGGCCGAGGGGATGTTCCAGCAGTGCCAATGCAGCGGCACGTGCATGGCGGCCTGGGGCGCCAGGTCGCGCAGCGTTTTGCGCGCCAGGTGCCGTGCGGCCTGCAAGTGCGGAATGAGCCCGTAGCCCGCGCCGCCGCGCACAAAATCCACAAAACGTTCGGAATCGGGCACGTGATGGCGCGGGGCGCTTTGCGGGCTCTGGCCCAGAAAGTCCTCCAGGAAACGGTCGTGCACCGTGTCCTGCCTGTTGAACACCACTGCCGGGGCCAGCCGGGCCGCCTGCGCCGTCAGCCCCGCCGGGAACCACTTTTTGCCGAAGCCCGGCGCGCAGGCGCAGTGGTAGCGCATGAACCCAAGAAATACCGAGCGGCAGCCCTGCATGGGCGTGGGCCGTGTGCTGATGCAGCCGGCCACTTCGCCCGCGCGCAGCAGCTCGTGGGTGCGCTCCTGGTCATCCACGCGCAGGTCCAGCACCAGCCGTTGCCGCGAGAGCAGCGGCAGCACCGCGCCGGTGAACCAGGTGGCCAGGGTGTCGGCGTTGACGGCCAGGCTCAGGGTCTGCCAGGGGTTGGCCTCGCCGCTGTTCGTGCCGGGGGATTGCTCCGCCTCCAGTCCCAGTCCGCGCGAAAGCTCCGCCTCCAGCAGGCCCACGCGCCGGGCATGGCGCAGCAGCCTGCGGCCGGTTTCCGTTGGCGTGGGCGGCTGGGTGCGCGCCAGCACGGGCTGGCCCAGAGTCTCCTCCAACTGGCGGATGCGTTGCGATACAGCCGATTGCGTGAGGTTGAGCCGCCGCGCCGCGCGCTCGAAGCCGCCTTCCTGCACCACCGCCGCCAGGGCTTCCAAAAGTTTGTAATCCAGCATGCGGCAATATTAGCAGCACTAATGTAATTTGAAAAGAATGAATTGTACGCCGGAACGTTGGGAGCATAGGCCAGGAGTGCGCTACCGCGCACAGGAGAACGCAATGCCCCCAGCGGGACTGACGGAATTTGCCCAGGGCTTCGCCTTGAGCGCCGGGCTCATCGTCGCCATCGGCGCGCAGAACGTCTTTGTGCTCACCCAGGGAGCGCGCGGGCACCGTCCCTGGCTGGTGGCGGGCGTGTGCACGGTCTGCGACGCTTTGCTCATCGCGGCGGGGGTAGGCGGAGTGGGCACGCTGGCGGCGGCCAGCCCCGGGGTCTCCGGGCTGCTGGCCTTGGCAGGTGCGGCGTTTCTGGCGGTGTATGGCCTGCGGGCGCTGGTGAGCGTCTTGCGCGGCGAGAGCATGGGCCTGGCCGAGGACACCGCAAAGCCCAGGCTGCGGGCCATCATCATCGCGGCGGCGGGGGTGAGCCTGCTCAATCCCCACGCCCTGCTGGACACGGTGGTGCTCATCGGCGGGCTGTCCAGCCAGCTGGAGGCCGGGGGGCGGCTGTTCTTCGGCCTGGGCGCGGTGACGGCCTCGGCCTGCTGGTTCTTTTCCTTGAGCCTGGGCGGGCGCCTTTTGGCTCCGCTGCTGCGCAGGCCGTCCGCCTGGCGGGTGCTTGATGTCCTGGTGTGCCTCACCATGTGGGGGCTTGCGGCCAGCATCGGGCGCGACGCCCTGGGATTTTTGCCGGGCTAGGCGGCGGGGCCGTCCTGGGGCTCGTCTTGGGGTTCATCCTGGGGGCAGTCCAAGAACAGGCAGTTGCGGCCTGCCTCCTTGGCCCGGTACATCATGGAATCGGCGCGGGTCACCAGGGTCTCCAGGCTGTCTTCCGGGCGGGCCATGGCGCCGCCGACGGAGACGGTGAGGGAAAGTCTTCCCACGCTCGTTTCAATGGGCGCGGTTTCCACCGTGCGGCGCATGCGTCCGGCAATGGCGCGGAAGGTGGCTTCGTCCACCTTGGGCAGCACGACCACGAATTCCTCGCCGCCCCAGCGGCAAACGGTGTCGATGGCCCGCAGGGAGTGCTTGAGGGTGTTCGCCACGGTGACCAGTGCGCGGTCGCCCATGGCGTGGCCGTGGGTGTCGTTGATGGCCTTGAAGTGGTCGATGTCCACGAAGAGCAGGCCAAAGTGAATCCCGTAGCGGCGCAGCTCGCCCAGCCGACGTTCGAACTCCCTGGCGGCGCGGGTGCGGTTGCCCAGCCCGGTGAGCTGGTCCGTCAGGGATATGTTCTTCAATTCCTCCAATTCGCGTTGGATGCGCAGGTGCGTGGTGGCGTCGCTGAAGGCCTCCACCGCGCCGATGATCTTCTGGTTTTTGTCGCGCAGGGGTGAAATGCGCACCACCACGGGCAGGCGGTGGCCGTCCTTGTGGTGCAGGAACACCACCGTCTCGCGCTGCTGGCCGTCCAGAAGGGTCTGGGTCAGGGGGCAGCCGCTGTGGCAAAGCTCGTCTCCCGAGGGGGTGACGTGCATGAGCAGGTTGTCGGAGCAACGTTTGCCCATGACTTCTTCCGGACTGAAGCCGGAAATGCGCTGGGCCCCAAGGTTCCAGTAAGTGATGCGGCGGTCGCGGTCCACGAGGTAGACGCCGTCGAACAGGCTGTCCAGGATGTTCTTGTAGGATTCCTGCATTCCAACTCTCCCCGATGTTGATGGGGCAAATCCTACGTACTACTTAACGTAACTCCGGCATTGGCAGGAGGCAAGGCCAAAAGCGCGCGCACCGCAATAAAACAAGGCGCTGCGGACTGCTCCACAACGCCTTGTTCGGACTGTGCGCCGTCAGTGGGGCGTCTAGAAGCAGACGGCCACCAGGTTGAAAGGCGTGTAGTTGTTGTCCGGGTTCTCCGCGTAGCGGCAGCCCATGCGGGATTCGTCGCGCTTGTTCACGATGTCCTTGTCCGATCCCGCATAATAGGAACAGTCGTTGTTGAAGCAGACCACGATGACTCCCCAGCCGCTGTCGGGCGGGGCCAGCCACGCCTCCATGGGCTTGTTGCAGTGCGGGCAGACGCGGTCTTCCAGTTCAGTAATGATGCCGGCATATTCGTGTATCACGGAGGTGCTCCTTGTCGCTTTTTTTGTGGGGGGCGGGTTCGCCGCCTAGAGGTAAGGCCTCTGCGCCATGCGTCAAGAGCCGCACCGCGAGGCCATGCTTTTAGAAGGTCGTTTTGAGGCTGGGCGCGGCGGCCCCCTGGTCCTCGTCCTGGCCGTCCTCGAAGTCCTCGCCCTCTGCTCCGTCCGCTGCTTCCGGGGCGCTCGCGCCTCCGGTCTGGCGCAGGTCGCGCAGCAGGCGGAACAGGGTCCGGCTTGAGCGGGGCGGCTTGTTCTTTTCCACCTCGGCCTTGGCGTTGCGCACCAACTGGCGGATGCGGCTGCGGACCTCGACCTGTTCGTCCGCCGGGGCAAGGGCCACCATGTCCTCAAGCCCGGATTCATCGCCGGCCAAGAGCGCAGTGCGCAGGGCCTCCACGGCGTGGAACTCGTGGGCCTGGCTGCGGTTGCCGGCTTCCATGTCCTCCACGGCGCGGGCCAGGGGGTCGGAGTCGGTTTCGCGCATCAACGCGCCGATGAACTGGAGCTGCCTGCGCTTGGCCTCGTGTTTGGCGAGGCCCTTGTAGTCGCGGATGGCCTCTTGCAGGCGCGGGGGCAGGTCCAGGCGTTTCAGGGCGGAGTCGGGCAGCTCGGCCAGCTTGCCGCCAAGCACCTGCAAAGCGGAGCTGTCGCGTTTTTTCTGCGACCGGCTGGGCGGTCTGGGGTCGGAATAATCATACGGCTTGGCCTTGGCGCACATGTGTTCCTCGTTCGTCTGATCGTCCGCGCCGCGGGGGTGCCGCGCGGCGGTGCGCATTTTCTCCGGTTTCGCGTCATCTGGCAAGCACGGAAATAGGGGGGGCGCCGTTGGCTCAGCGCAGGGAAAAGTCCACCCGGCCACCGGCCGGCGCGCCCTTGGGGCTTTCTCCACCCACCTTGGGCGCAAGCAGGAACACGCGGCCCTGGTCGATGCCGCCCTTTTCCACCAGCCAGGCCTGCACGGCGATGCCGCGGTCCTTGGCCAGCCGCTCCAGGCCGACGCTGTCCGTGGGGGAGTTCGCCAGCAGCAAATTTTCCATTTCTTCCACCGGCAGGCTCTTGGTCAGGCCGATGAGGTTGCGGGGCTTTTTGATGTCCGCGGCCTTGTACACGCGCTCCAGATAGCGTTGGTACTCCTCGGCGCTCAGGGTGATGTCGGCGACGTTGCCGCTGGCCTGGCCCCGGCGGGCCAGCTCGGTGGCCTTCTGGGCCTTCACGCGGTACTCCAGCCGGGCGCGTTTGAGGCCCTCCTGCTCGGCCTCCGGGTCGACGAACCCGGTGAGCTCCAGCTTCAGTCCAGACCGGTCGCGCAGGGCCTTGGACAGGGTCTCCAGATGCTTCTCCGCCTCGGCGGACAGGGTGGAGTGCCCGGGCTCGAAGGCCACGTAAGACAGCTCCTCGCCCCCGCCGAACAAGGACGCCAGCAGCGTGAAGGGCGAGGTGGCCGCCTTCATGACGAGATTGAGCAGCACCTTGACGATGACGCCGCCCAGGCTGAACTCCGGGTCGTTGAGCGAGCCCTTGATGGGCAGGTTGATGTCGATTTCCCCGCGCGAGTTTTTGAGCAGGGCCAACACCAGCCCCACGGGGATGGACAGGGCGTTGGGGCTTTCCACCTTGTTGCCCAAGGTCAGCTGGTCCAGAAATATCCTGTTGTCGGCTTCAAGCTGGCCGTTCTTCACCTGGTAGCGCACGTCCACGGAAAGCTTGCCCTTTTCGATGACATAGCCCACGTAGCGGCCGGAATAGGGTGTGAAGCCGGACATCTCTATGCCTGTGGCCTTGGCCTTGATGTCCAGATCCAGCACTGCGCCCAGCGGGTCCATCTTGCCGGAGATCTCCAGCGGCGCGGTGCGGTCCACCTTGCCGCGCACGGACACGTCGGTCAAAGTGCCGGCGGAAAGCGCGCCGATGCGGCCGTTCAGGTCGGTGAGCTTGGCGGTGTAGTTGGGCTTGATGAAACGGTCGGCGAAATTGATGTTGCCGCCGGTGAGCACGATTCCGCCGATACGGATTTGCGGCGCCGGGCCTTTTGGGGTTTGGGCAGGCTTGGCCGGGGCTGGCTGGGCGGCTGGTGTCTCCACCGCCTTGGACGGCCCGGAGGTTGCCGGGTGCTCGGTCTTCACCACATCCTGCAGGTTGAGCCGTCCCTCCGGCGTGAGCATGACCCGCGCGTAGAGGTTGCCGATGGCTATTTCATCCACGCCGAGGCGCAACGGGGCAGTGCCCACGGCGAGGTTGGCCAGCTTCAGGCTGCGCCAGCCCAACAGGTTTGCCGAATTGACCTTGTCCAGCACGCTGAAGTCGATGAGGCTCACATCGCCGGTGAACGAGATGTCTTCGCCTGCGGCCAGCAGGCTGCCCTTGGCGGAAATGTCGCCCCGGGTCAGCACGGCGTTGAGGTCCTTGGTTGCCCAGCCATGCAGGGCCACCAGATTCACCTGGTCCAGGTCCACGGTCAGCTTGGCCTGGAGCGGAGATGGCTGCACCGTGCCCGCGATGGCTATGCGGCCCTGCTCGTTGACGCGTGTGGAGAAATCGACCTTGGCGCTGCTGCCCGGCGCGCTGGAGAGTCCGTCGAGGCCGAGGGTCAGGCCGTCCACAGTCAGGGGGCGTACGCGTTTGCCCAGGGTCTCGTCGGTGTAGCGCAGGCTGCCTTCGGCCACGGCCAGGCGGTTCACGCGCCAAGCCCAGGCGGCGGGGACCTTGGCCGTCTTCGCGGTTTTGGCGGTCTTTGCGCCTCTGGCCGCCGTTGCCGTTTTTGCCGCCGGGGGAGCCGCCTTGGCCGGCGCGGGGCCGGAACCGGCGAGGCCGTTCAGCACGGCCATGATGTCCAGTTCTCCGTCGGCCAGCCGCCGCACCGCCCCATAGGGCTTGGCCAGCTTGAGCTCCTCGACCGAGGCCTGGCGTTCGCCTACGTCCACGCGGACGCCCCTGGCTTCCAGGGCGGCGAAGCCCAGAAACGGCTGCTTGTCGTTGTCCTTGGCCACGGCCAGGTCCGCCACAGCGAGGCCGCAGCGCAGCGCCCCGGTCAGGGTGGCCTCGTCAAGGCGCAGGTCGGCCCTGCCCAGGCGCACGCGCGTCGTGCGGCCCCCCGGCAGGGAGCGCTTCAGCGAAACATCGCGCAGGGAGCTTTCCCCGGCCAGCCGGACCACTGCGTCTTTGCCCTCCTGGCGGGTGAAGCCGATGTTCAGGCGGGCATCCAGCCGTGCGGATTCGAGCTGGAAGGGCAGGTCGGGGACGTACTGCGCAGCGCGCAACATGTCGAAATCATTGATCCGCAGCTCGACGGAGGTGTCCTTTCCGGCGGAGAACGGGCGTACCGTGCCTGCCAGGTTCACCAAGGAGCCGTTGACCTTGGCGGAGAAGCGGGGCTCCACGTTGCTGTCCACCGTGCCAGAGGTGTTGGCCAGGAAGGGAATGCCCAGGCTCAACTCCGACACCGTGTGCCGCGTTTTCTGGACCTGGTCGTCGAAGGTGACGCCGCCGCCCTCGATGCTGATGTTTGCCACGGAGAATTCCGGGGTGGGCTTGGACGGCCCGGCGGTCCATTTGTCTATCAGGTCGGAGATATTGTAGCGGCCGGACGTCTCGCGCACCAGATGGAGGCGCGGGCCTTTCAGGGTCACCGCGCTGACCACCGGGATGCCGCGCGCCAGGCTCAGCGAGGAGATGTTCACGTTCAGGCTGTCGAAGGCGAACAGGGGTTCGCCCTGGCCTTGCGCTGTCTGGCCCTGCGCTGTCTGGTTCTGCCCGGCCTGGCTCACCGCGAAGCCTTTCACCGTGGCCGAGAGGGTGTAGGGCGATACCTCGATTTTGGCGATGCGCACCGTGCGGCCGAATTCCTCGCTCAGCAGGCTCTCCAGCTTGACCTTGGCGAAGCCGGGCAGCCAGAAGTAGCCCGCCGCGCCGAAAAGGAGAAAGCACACAGCAAGGGCGGCCAGGACGTAGCGCACGGAACGCCGCCGGAGCACGGCCTTGCCTTGTTCTCGAACCCGCGTCGTTATGGAGGAAATTTTTGTCATGATGGTGTGTGGGTTGGGTGTTGGTGCGGAGGCTTTCGCCGCTGGGGGCTGCCCGGTGCGCGGTTTGCCGCGGGCCAGCGTGGAAGCTGCCCGGAGGTTCGCATTCTGTACGCAGTTTTGTGCAACATGCGCGGAATGTCAAGGTGATGTGGGAAATGTCCGTGCCGGACCGGCTGCCGTGCGCCGGTCATGAAAAAGGCCGGGAGCATTCGCCCCCGGCCTGTGTCTGCTGTTGCCGCTGTGTTGGAGCGGGTTGCTGGGCTTAGGCCACCCAGTCGTCGCCTTCCTCCACCGGGGCAAAGCCGCGGCGGATGGTGTTCTCGCTGACCAGACGGGGGTCCATGAACTGCAGCAGGTAGTCCGGGCCGCCGGACTTGGAGCCCACGCCGGACATATTGAAGCCGCCGAAGGCGTGGCGCTCGACCATGGCGCCCGTGCTGCCCTTGTTCAGGTACAGGTTGCCCACGCGGAATTCCTTGCGGGCCTTCTCCAGGTGCTTGGGGCTGCGGCTGTAAATGGCGCCGGTGAGCGCGAAGCGGGTGGAGTTGGCGATGTCGAGCGCCTCGTCGATGCTCTTGGCGCGCATGACGGCCAGCAGGGGGCCGAAGACCTCCTCCTGGGCGATGCGCATGTCCTTGGTGATGCCTTCCACGATGGTCAGCGGCGCGTAGCAGCCCCCGTCCTTGTCGGAGGACGGCAGGTCGGTGCGCTTCACCAGCACCTTGCCCTCGGAGGCCGCGATGTCCACGTACTTCAGCACGTTCTGCTGGGCGGCCTTGTCCACCACCGGGCCCATGTAGTTGGCCGGGTCCTCGGAGGGGCCGATCTTGAGGGACTTGGCGGCCTCGGCCAGGCGGCTCACGAAGCGGTCGTAGATGGGGTCGAGCACGATGACGCGCGAGCAGGCCGAGCACTTCTGGCCCTGGAAGCCGAAGGCCGAGTAGATGACGCCGGTGATGGCCTCGTCCAGGTCCGCGTCGTCGTCGATGATGATGGCGTTCTTGCCGCCCATTTCGGCGATGACCTTCTTGCCCTGCACCTGGCCGGGCTGCACCTTGGCGGCCTTTTCCTGAATGCGCAGGCCCACTTCCATTGACCCGGTGAAGGCGATGACCGCCACGTCCGGGTGCTCGACCAGCACGTCGCCCATGACCGAGCCCTTGCCGGGCAGGTAGTTGAACACGCCGTCGGGCAGGCCGGCTTCCTTGAAGATGCGGGCGATGCCGTAGCCCACCACCGAGGACAGGCCGGAGGGCTTGTAGACCACGGCGTTGCCGCACACGATGGCCGCGGCGGCCATGCCCGCGCTGATGGCCAGCGGGAAGTTCCAGGGTCCGATGACGGCGGTGACGCCCTTGCCCTGGTAGAAGTACTGGTTCACCTCGCCCGGGGCGTTGCCCATGCGCTTGGGCGCGCCCAAACGGATCATCTCGCGTCCGTAGTATTCCAGGAAGTCGATGGCCTCGGCCACGTCGGCGTGGGCCTGGTCCCACTGCTTGCCGACCTCGAGCACTTGGAGGGCGGAGAGCTCGTTGCTGTCGCGGCGCATGATGTCGGCCGCCTTGAACAGCACCTTGGCGCGTTCCTGGGGCCCCACGTTGCGCCATTCCAGGAAGGCCTTCTTGGCGGCCACCAGGGCGTCCTGGGTTTCCTTCACGCCGGCCTGGCAAACGGCGCCCACGATTTCCGAGGGCTTGGCCGGGTTGTAGGAATCCAGCGTGTCGGTGGTTTTAACTTCCTTGCCGCCGATGATGAGGGGGTAGGTCTTGCCAAAGTCCTTGCGCACCTTGGCCAGGGCGTTGACCATGCCGGCGCGCGCAGCGGGGATGGTGAAGTCCACGCCGGGGTGGTTGGCGAAGGCCGGGTAGCCGCCGGGGCCGGGCTTCGGCGCGGCGGGGGCCTGCCTGGCGGCGACTTCGCGCTCGCGGGTCTTTTCCGGGTTTTCCAGCAAACGCTCCAGCTCCGCGCCTTCGGCGAAGCTCTGGCGCAGGAAGCTCTCGTTGGCGGTGTTCTCCAGCAGGCGGCGCACCAGGTAGGCCATGCCGGGGATGAGGTCGCCGTAGGGGCAGTACAGGCGCACGCGCTTGGCTACGTTGCGCAGGCCTTTGCGCACGGGCTCGGCCATGCCGTAGAGCACCTGGAACTCGTAGCGGCTCTCGGGCACGTTCAGCGCCTTGGCCGTCTCGATGACGTTGGAGATGGTGCGGATGTTGTGCGAGGCGCAGGCGAAGTGGCAAATGTCGTGGTTTTGCAGAATCATGCGCGAGATGCGCTCATGGGCCATGTCGCTCTCGGCCTTGATGGTATAGACGGGTATCTCCCAGCCGTTCTGCTTGGCCAGCACGGTCTCGGAATCCCAGTAGGCGCCCTTCACCAGGCGGATGGAGATGGGCAGATTCTCTTTTCTGGCCCAGGCGATCATCTCGGCCACGTCCACGTCGGTGCTCTTGAGATAGCACTGGAACACTATGCCCAGGTGCGGATAGTCGCGGTGCTCCGGCGCGCTGCGCAGGCGCCTGTACAGCTCGATCGTGATTTCCTTGTACTTCAGCTGCTCCATGTCGATGCACATGAAGCCGCCCATTTCCTTGATCTTGCGGAAGATGGGCTCCACGCGGCGGTAAATGCCCTCAACAGAGCCCGCCACGTCCACGGCCTTGGCCTGGGAAAAGAACGCCGAGGGTTTCACGGCCACGTTGACCTTGGGCGCATTGCCCCAGTCCAGGTCGCCGCCGGTGTCCAGGCCGTCCCACTTCTTGTACTCGGACTGGATGCCCGCCAGGACTTCCATGTAGCCCTGCATGTACTCGTCGCATTCCTTCTCGTTCAACGGGGCCTCGCCCAGCAGGTCGATGACGAAGGCGAAGCCGTCCTTGCGCAGCTGGCGGATGCCCTTCACGGCCTCGGAGGCTTTTTCGCCGATGATGAACTGTCTCGCCATGCCCTCGATGTTGGAACGGATGGCCTTGTTGAGCACCATGGCCACCAGTCCGCCGCCGAAGCTGGTCTTGCCCGCGCCCCATTTGAGCACGTCCGGAATGTTGGCGTCCTTGTCGCCGAAGTATTCCTCAATGTGGCGCGACAGGGATTCGCTGGTGTTCAGGTAGGGCAGAACGTCCACGAAGCGGAACATCTGGACCTTGAAGTCCTCGTTCTTCATGGCCCAGTCCATGACTTTGCCGGTCCACCAACCCTTGTTGAAAATGGACGGGGCCTCGCCCGCGATGCTTTGGAAGAATTCCTTGCCCCGCGCGACGATTTTCGGGTCCAGGGCGCTTGCGTCGATTGTCATTGGCTACTCCTTCTCCTGGTCATTGGGGCTCGCCTGCGCCGTGTCGATGAGGGGCAGGGAGCGGGTTTCCTTGAGGGTGGTGAGGACCACCGTGGTGCGCGTGTCGCGCACGCCGGGTATGGCCCCGAATTGCTGGAGGATGTATTGCAGGTGTTCGGTGTCGCGCGCGCGCACCTTCACCAGGTACGAGTCCTGCCCGGCGGTGTAGTGGGCCTCAAGCACGCCGGGCACCTGGGCCAGGGCCTTGCCGATGTCGGTGGAGCCCACGCCCTCGTCGGCCCGCACAAAGGTGAAGGCGGTGAGGGTGAAGCCCACGTCCTTGGGCCGCAGCACGGCCTCGAAGCCGCGGATGATGCCCTTGCGTTCCAGCTTGCGCATGCGCTCCAGCACTGCCGAGGGAGCCATGCCCACGGCCCGGGCGATGTCGGCGTTGGAGGTGCGGCCGCTGTCTTGAAGAATGCTCAGGATGGTCATGTCAATTTTGTCGATCATTCTGTTACCCTTCCGTTTCGAGAATAAAATTCTGTTTTCGAGCGAATGTCAAGCGTGAAGTGCGGTAAATACGCTCCGGGCTGGGCCAGAATTCGCCGTGGCCTTGGCTTTGTGCCGCAAATGCGCCGTCCGCTCGCCACCCTTTGCCTTTCCCGCTGCTTTGCGCTAGCAATTCGGCATCATGGCAGACCAATCCGCGACCACGCCGCCCGAAGGCCTCGTCATCCTCCACAATATGCCGGAAGCCCTGGCCTTGCGGCTTTCCGGCGATCTCAACGCCGTGAGCGTGGCCCGGCTGTGGGGGCCGGCGCTGAGCCTGGTGCGCGGCCGTTCCCTGGCCAGCCTGCGCATCGAGCTGGACCAGCCGGGATATATCGACGGCGCGGGCATGGCCCTTTTGGTGAAACTGCGGGCCGAGGCCCAGGCCAACGGCGCGCAGGTGGAGATTCTGGGCCTGCCGGAACGCTACCGGCACCTGCTGGACTTGGCCAGCCGGGCCGAGTCCGCCGAGGCCGTCGAGGCTGGGGCGGCCGCCGCGCCCCGTGGGGGCCTGGGGCCGCTTTTCGGCAATCTGGGCGAGGTGCTCAAGTCCATGCGCCTGGTGGTGTGCTTTGTGGGAGAGAGCGCGCAGGTGGTCTACCTGTCGTTGCGCCACCCGCGCAACGTGCGCTGGAGCGACGTGCTGCACTCTGCCCTGGCCGTGGGCGTGGAGAGCATGCCCATCCTGCTGCTTATCGGCTTCCTCATGGGGCTCATCATGAGCTTCCAGTCGGTGATCACCCTGCAGCGTTTCGGCGGCGAGATCTACGTGCCGAACATGCTGGGGCTGGTCATGTTCCGCGAAATGGGCCCGCTGGTGACGGCAATCCTCCTCGCCGCGCGTTCCGGTTCGGCCTTTGCGGCGGAAATCGGCACCATGCGGGTCAACGAGGAACTGGACGCCCTGACCACCATGGGCATCAGCCCGGTGCGCTTTCTGGTGGGGCCGCGCATCCTCTCGTCCTTGGCCGTTGCGCCCATTATGACCCTTTTCTTCAATTTCGCCAGCCTGGTGGGCGGCGCGCTGGTCATGCTCTCCATCGGCTTTCCGCTGGTCACCTTCACCTCGCGCGTGTTTTCCAACGTGAAGCACACGGACCTGGCCGGCGGCCTGGTCAAGATCGTCGTGTTCAGCCTGCTGGTGGCCGGGGTGAGCTGCTTGCGCGGCCTGCGCACCGGCGGCGGGGCCAGCGCCGTGGGCCGCTCCACCACCGGAGCCGTGGTGGCCGGGCTCATCCTCATCACCGTGGCTGATGGTTTGTTCGCGGTACTGTTCTATTATTTCAACATCTGATAAAACCACGAGCGGGAAACACGGCACATGCAGACGAGCGAACCCATCATCACCGTGCGCGGCCTCACCTGCGCCTATGGCCGCAATCCGGTGCTCCAGGACGTGAGCTTCGATGTGGCGCGCGGCGAGGTGTTCGTGGTCATCGGGCGTTCCGGGTGCGGCAAAAGCACGCTGCTTAAGCACATGATCGGCCTGCTTTCCCCCGTGTCCGGCACCATCGTGCTCAACGGGCGCGACATTGTGGCCGCCGATGGCGACGAGCGCCTGGCCATTCTCAAAGGCATCGGCGTCATGTACCAGATGGGCGCGCTTTTCGGGTCCATGACCGTGCTGCAGAACGTGGGCCTGCCCCTTGAGGAGTACACCGGCCTCCCGGAGGAGGCCATCGAGGTGGTGAGCCGGGTGAAGCTCTCGCTTGTGGGACTGGAGCGCTTCGGCCACGTCATGCCCTCGGAACTTTCCGGCGGCATGGTCAAGCGCGCGGCCATAGCCCGGGCCATGGCCCTGGACCCGGCCATCCTGTTTCTGGACGAGCCCTCCGCCGGGCTTGACCCCGTCACCTCCGCCGAACTGGACCGCGTGGTGCGCAGCCTGGCCGAGAACCTGGGCATCACCTTCGTCATCGTGTCGCACGAGCTGCCGAGTATCTTGTCCATTGCCGACCGGGTGATTCTGCTGGACGACCAGGCCAAGGGCATTGTGGCCGAGGGCGACCCGCGCGAAATGCATCTCAACAGCGTGGACCCGCGCGTGCGGCGCTTTTTCGACCGCGAGGCGCGCATGCCCGCGCCACAACCTGAACAATCCGTGGAGATTCGGCCATGATACGGGGCGGCGACTTTTTCAAGCTGGGGCTCTTCGTCATTGCCGGAACGGTGCTGCTCTTCGTGGTGCTCTTCGCCCTGGGCGCGGGCAAGTTTTTCCAGCGCACGTATCAGATGGAGACGTACATCAACGAGTCCGTCAACGGACTGGAGACCGGCTCGCCGGTGAAGCTGCGCGGCGTGCGCGTGGGCAGCGTGTCCGAGATCGGCTTCGTGGCCGGAAAATACGGCAAGAAGGCCGAGGGCTACCGCTACGTTTACGTGCTGTGCACCCTGGACAAGGATCTTTTCGGCACCATGGGGCCGAAGTCCGCGCGTGAGCAGGCGGCGGACGAGGTAGAGCGCGGCCTGCGCGTGCGCACCATTTCCCAGGGGCTCACGGGCCAGCTGTTCCTGGGGCTCGACTACGTGGACCCGGTCCGCAACCCGCACCTGCCCATAGACTGGGAGCCCGCGAGCATCTATGTGCCCTCCGCCCCCAGCACCCTTTCCCGCGTGGAGGAGGCCGTGCTGGGCATCAGTAATACGCTTACCGGATTGGAAAAGGCCGAGCTGCCTGAGGCAGTGAAGAGCTTCCGCCGCTTCGCCGACAGCGCCAGCACGTTTCTGGACAGCACCGACCCCAAAACCGTGGGGCCCAAGCTCTCCGCCACCCTTGACCAGACCAGGGCGCTGCTGGCGCGCATCAATGTTCTGCTGGCCGACCCGGCGGCGGAGACCCTGGTGCCCGAGACCGCCCGCACCCTGGCCGGCGTGCGCAAGGTGGTGGAGGCGGCCGGACCGGACACCGTGCAGCTGGTGCGCGACTCGAAAGAAACGGTGGCCAGCCTCAAGGTCTCGGCCAAGGCCCTGGAGAAGTTTTTGGGCAACCCGGAAACCAGCAAGCAGTTGGCCGAAATGCCCGGCGCCATGCAGCAGGCGCGGGAAACCGTGGCCGAGCTCAAGTCCGCTGCCAAGCGCCTCAACGCCGTGCTGGGCCGGGTGGAGCAGCTCACCGCCTCGCAGCAGGCCAACGTGGAAGGCATTCTGGACAGCGCGCGCGGCCTTGTGGACAACCTGAAGGAACTCACCGGCGAGGCCAAACGCTATCCCTCGGGCATGCTTTTTGGTCCGCCGCCGGCAAAATCGCCCCTGGGCGGACAGTAGACGGAGGCTTCATGCGTACCCTCACCGCCATTTTCGCCTTGTGCCTGGCGCTGCCGCTGGCCGCTTCCTGCGTGAAGCTGGAGCGCCAGCCCGTGGAGAAACGCTTCTACGCCCTGGAAACAGTGCGGCCCGGCCAGCCTGCCCTCCCGGCGGCTGCGGTCCAGAAACCGGCGGCCTCCAGCGCCGTGCTGCTGGTCCGGCGGCTGCAGGTCTCCACCCGCGCCGCCGGGCGCGAACTGGTGTACCGCACCGCGCCCTCTGTTTGGGCGGCGGACTATTACAACATGTACTTCGTGGCCCCGGCGGACATGCTGACCCAAGACCTGCGGGCCTGGCTGGCCGCGGCCAATGTTTGCGCCGAGGTGGTGGACCCCGGCAGCCTGGCCGCTTCGGGCTATGTTTTGGAGGGCAACGTTTCGGCCCTGCACGGCGACTTTGCCGCCAAGCCCTCCCAGGCCGTGGTGGAGATGCAGTTTCTGCTGCTGCGCCAGGGCGGAGCGGAGCGGCAGGTGCTGCTCACCCACGAGTACCGCAGGAGCGTGCCTCTGGCCGCGGATACCCCGCAGGAGCTGGTGCGCGCCCAGCGCGAGGCCGTGGCCGGCATCTACGCAGCCCTGGAGGCGGACCTGCGCGCCGCGCTGCACAAGTAGGCTCCCCGCCCTTTTCAGCCCTTCAGCCTTGCCAGGCCGAACCCGGCCAGCACCGCGGCAAAGGCCCAGAACAGGGTCTTGGCCATGCCCGCCAGGGCGGAGTCCGGCCCGGCCTGCACACGCCCCTGGCCGTCCTCCGGCCGCAGCAGATAGCACGTCCAGCGCCAGCATTCCGAGAGCAATGGAATCATGATGCCTCCTTTTGCACGGCGCTCAGAACAGCCCGTGGCCGAGGATGTCCTGGGCCATGGGCGCCACACTGGCCACCAGCAGCACGGCCATGGCCCAGTTGAAGGCCAGCAGTCTGCGGCGGTTTTGCAGCAGGCCGCGCATGGCCCTGCCCAAGAGCACCCACAGCCCCACGCAGGGCATCCCGGCGAAGAAGAACACCCCGGTGACGATGAGCGCGCCCATGATGGGCCTGTCCGGCGGGGCATAGGTGCTGGCGGCGGTGACGCACATCATGATGGCCTTGGGGTTCACCCACTGGAACGCCGAGGCTTCGAGAAAGCTCATGGGCCGTCCGCCGGTCATGGCCGGGGTGGCGTCCGGGGCTTCGCCGCCCGCGCCATCCGGCGCCGACAGGGCCGGGGGCGGCGTGGAGCGGGCGATGCGCCAGGCCAGATAAAGCATGTAGGCCACGCCGAGCAGGCGCAGGGTGGAGTAGAGACCGGGCACGGCCTCGAAGATGAGGCCCACGCCCAGGCCCAGGGCCAACTGCATGAAGGTGAACCCCAGGGTGACGCCCAGCAGGTGGGGCAGCGTGCGGCGGATGCCGTAGTTCACGCCGGAGGCGAAAAGCATGGCGTTGTTGGGTCCGGGGGTGATGGATGTGACGAAGGCGAACAGGCAGAGGGAGGCGAAGAGTTCCGGCGTCATTGTTTTCTCCTGTGTTTGTGGTGTGTGTTGGACTGCTGGAAATTCGCCGTTGCTCGCCGGGTGTTGTGAATACAATTTGCGATTGTCATCATCTTTATTTCTCCTTGTTTGTGTGCGGTATGCAATGTATCAAGGCTTGTTTCAGTTTCTATGTTGACAGTGAACGCTGGTCAATGTATTTATTGTCACCATGACAATATGGACGCCACGGCTGCCCGAGGGCAAGCCAATGTATCTGGGACTGGCCGACGCCATAGAGGCCGACATCGCCGGGGGAAGGCTCTTGCCCGGGCAGCGCCTGCCCACGCACCGCGACCTGGCCGACGCCCTTGGCGTCACCGTGGGCACCGTGACGCGCGGTTATGCCGAGGCCGCCCGGCGTGGCGTGGTGCGCGGCGAAGTGGGGCGCGGCACAACGGTGTGCCCGGACCAGGACGGCGTGAGCCCCTGGTGGGGCGGCGGGGCCGCGGAGGAGGCGGAGGCCGGGGCTGGCCGTGCGCGCAAGATCGACCTTGGCTTGGTGACGGGCATGTACGGCCTGGACCCGGACCTGGGCGCGGCCCTGCGTGAGCTGGCCGCCAGACCGGACCCGCAGGAGTTCCTGCGCTACCAGCCCTCGCGCGGCATGGTTCGCCACCGCGAGGCCGGGGCGCAATGGTGCGAGCGCTTCGGGGTCAAGATATCGCCGGAGCGGGTGCTGGTGACTGCGGGCGGACAGCACGCCCTGCTGGTGCTCTTTTCCGTGCTGTTCCGCCCCGGCGATCGTGTTGCTGCTGGCAATCTGAATTATCCCGGAGTGATATCTGCGGCGGCGCTGCTTGGGCTCAAGCTCGTGCCCGTGGCCATGGACGCCGAGGGCATCATCCCGGAGGCCCTGGACGAAGCCTGCGCGCGCGAGGGCGTGCGCGGTCTTTACTGCATGCCCGGCGCGCACAATCCCACCACGGCCTCGCCCGGCCCGCAGCGGCAGGAGCGGCTGGCCGCCCTGGCCCGCGCGCGCAATCTGCTTGTGGTGGAGGACGCGGCCTACGCCCTTACGGCGCAGAGCCCCTGCGTGGCCCTGGCGACCCTTGCGCCGGAGCGTTCGTTCTTTGTGGCCAGCGTGTCCAAAATGGTGGCCGGGGGCCTGCGCGTGGGGTTCATCGCCAGCCCGCAGGAGCATGTGGAGCGCCTGGAGCTGGGCATCACCGGCACCACGTGGATGGCCTCGCCCCTGTGCGCGGAAATCGCCGCCACGTGGATTTTGGACGGCACGGCGGACGCGGTGATGCGCCGCAAGCGCGACGAGGCCGCGCGCCGGGGCGAGCTGGCGCGCAAGGTGCTGGCCGGACGGGAATTCGCCGGGCTCACCCATGGGTATTTTATTTGGCTTGCCCTGCCGGAACCGTGGCGGGCCGGGGATTTTGAGCGTGCGGCGGGCCTGCGCGGCGTGGTGGTCATAGCGGGCGATGCTTTCGCCGTGGGGCAGACCCCGGCCCCGGCGGCGGTGCGCGTGTCCCTCTCGGCCGCGCACAACCGCCAGGAGCTGGAGCGGGGCCTGGGCGTGCTGGCGGACCTGCTGCGCGAGGCCCCGCGTCCGGGCCGGGCCATCGTTTAGGCGTGGTTCAGCTGCCGGCTAACTGCCGGAACGCTCCGCCGCCAGGCGCACGGAAGGCAGCAGCGCGAAGCGGGTGTCTTTGCAGCGCTCGGCAAGCAGCGGCGCATCGGCCAAAGACGCCACGGGGCTGTAGGGCGCAAGCACTTTGACTTTGCGTTCGTAGAACAGCAGCAGCGTCTCCAGCCTGCCGAAGACCCCTGGGCGGCTGTAGTCGATCATGTCCAGGGCGTCGGTGGTGTAGCCCTCGAAATCAAAGCCCATGGCGTAGAGTGTGTCCGGCGCGGCGCCGGTCTCCTGGGAGCCGGGTGTGGGGCCAAGGCACACGCATTTCCAGCCCAGGCCGTCCAAGGCGGACTGCACGACGTGCCCCGGCAGGTCGGGCATGGCGTTGGCCAGCAGAATGGCCCGCTCGTACCCGCGCGCGAACACCAGGCGGAAGGCGTTGCGCTGCTGGGTTTGCAGGTTGCGGCCCAGGGCATTGGCCAACTTGAACTTGCCCTTGCCCAGCGCCTCGCGGGCCTGGGTTTTGTCCTGGTCCGGCGCCAGGAACACGAACACGTCGGCGTCCAGGTCGGCCAGGCCGCGCAACGTGTCGCGCACCAGGGCCAGGGCCAGCGGGTCCGGGCTCGCGCCGGGGGCAAGCTGGCTCAAAAGGGGCAGGGGCTGGTCGATAAAAAGCAGCAGGGCGGATTTCATTGCTTCTCCTGGAGCCGCGGCTTGGGCGGGAATGATGACTCCGCAATGGTAACCGCCTGGCCCTGGCCTGGCAATCCCCGGCAGGACGATTTTCCCCGCAAGTAGAGTCTCTTGATGCCCCTGGGCAAAGGGCGTAAAGACCAACCGGGCAGCCAACCCGCAACCTTCTGGAGCTTTTCATGCGCAAAGATGTCACCGATGATCCCAAGGCCGTAGCCGATGTGTTGAACCGGGCGGTGTATGCCTCCCTGGCCCTGGTGGATGATGACGGCCCGTACAGCGTTCCCGTGAATTTCGCCTTTCAGGACGGGGTGCTGTACCTGCACTCGGCCATGAAGGGCCGCAAGACCCTGGCCCTGCGCCGCGCCGAGGCCGCAGGCGCGCCGGTGGCTTTCTCCGCCGCCACGGACCTGGAGATGAAGACCGGCGACATGGCCTGCCAGTGGGGCTACAAGTTCCGCTGCGTGCTGGGCGCGGGCACGGTGCGCTTCCTCACCGATCCCACGGAGCTGCTGGCCGGGCTTGGTGTCATCATGAAGAAATACGCCGGGAGCGACAGCTTTCCGTATGAAGAAAAAATCCTCGCCAAAACCGCCGTGGTGGCCATCACGCTCACCAGCGCCACGGCCCGGCTGAAGCAGGATTAGGAGCCGCCGCATGGTCATCTGCTTTATTGGCGACTCGCTCACCCAGGGCATAGGCGACACCCTGGCCCTGGGCTGGGTGGGGCGTCTTGCGCGGGAGAGCTTCGTCAAGGATCCGGCGCGTTCGCGCGGGCTCACGGTCTGCAACCTCGGCCTGCGCAGCGATTCCTCGGTGCGCATCGCCGCGCGCTGGCGCGAGGAGACCGACCGCCGCCGCCGTCCGAACGAGGATATGGCCTTCGTGTTCAGCTTCGGCGCGGCCGACGGCCTGCACAAGGTGCCCGGCGAGGAGACCCTCCGCCTCTCGCGCCAGGTGCTGGGAACAGCGGCCAGCCTGGGCCGCACGCTCTACATCGCGCCGCCGCCGGCCTTCGACACCGCGTGGTCCGCGCACATCCGGCAGGTGGGGCAGGCGCTGTGCGGCATCTGCGGCGAGTTCGGCGTCCCGGCCTTCGACTTCCACGCGCCCCTGGCCGCGCAGGCCGCGTACATGGCCTCGCTCAAGGCCGACGGCATCCACCCGGACGCCGCCGGGTACGACCGCATGGCGGAGTTGCTGCGCGGCTGGACGCCCCTGGCGGAGCTGATGGGATTGTAGCTGTTTGGCGGCTTGGCGCCTGGCGGCGGTGATTGTCTGCGGCGGGCAAGTAGGGTAAAGAGGTCGTAGTGGGCCGGACCCCGACTTGTCCGCCGCAGAGAGGCCGTCCCCAACCAGGAGCGAAGCATGAGCCAGCACGCCACCCAGCCGGTCTTCATCGAACCCTTCGACCTCTATCTCTTCGGCAAGGGTGAGCACTGGGATCTGTACCGCATCCTGGGCGCGCACCCGCACGAGCAGTGGGGGGAGAAGGGCTACCGCTTCGCCGTGTGGGCGCCCAACGCCCGCAAGGTCAGCCTGGTGGGGCCGTTCAACAACTGGTGGGGCAAGGGGCACCCGCTGCATCCGGTGGGCTCCTCCGGCATCTGGGCGGGGTTTGTTCCCGGCCTGCCCGATGGCGAGCTGTACAAGTTCGCCGTGAAGGACAAGCACAACCACACGGTTTTCAAGACAGATCCCTTCGCCTTCTTCACCGAGATGCGGCCCGGCAACGCCGCGCGCACCTGCCCGCTGGACGGCTACCAGTGGAACGACGCGCCCTGGCTGGAGGAGCGCGCCCGGTTCGACCCGCCGCTTTCGCGCCCGCAGTCGGTGTACGAGGTCCACGCTGGTTCCTGGCGCATGCGCGAGGGCAAATTCCTTTCCTACCGGCAGATGGCCGATGAACTCATCGGCTACGTCAAGAGCCTGGGGTTCACGCACATCGAGTTCATGCCCCTGGCCGAGCACCCGCTGGACGAGAGCTGGGGGTACCAGACCAGCCACTATTTTGCGCCCACCTCGCGCTTCGGCCAGCCCGACGACCTGCGCTTTCTCATCGACCGTTGCCACCAGGAGGGCATCGGGGTCATTCTGGACTGGGTGCCTGGGCATTTCCCCAAGGATGACTGGTGCCTGGGCCGCTTCGACGGCACCGCGCTGTTTGAGCACGAGGACCCGCGCAAGGGCGAGCACCCGGACTGGGGCACGTACATCTTCAACTACAGCCGCCACGAGGTGAAGAACTTTCTGCTGGCCAACGCACTGTATTGGTTCAAGGAATTTCACATCGACGGCATCCGCATCGACGCCGTGGCCTCCATGCTCTACCTCGACTACTCGCGCGAGGCCGGGGAGTGGATTCCCAACCTCTTCGGCGGGCGCGAGAACCTGGAGGCCATCGAGCTCTTGAAGGAGCTGAACACCGTGGTGCATTCCCACTACCCCGGCGCGCTGATGATCGCCGAGGAGTCCACGGCCTGGCCCGGCGTCTCGCGTCCCACGTACACCGGCGGGCTGGGGTTCACCTTCAAGTGGAACATGGGCTGGATGAACGACACGCTCAGCTACTTCAGCAAGGACCCGGTGCACCGCGCCTGGCAGCAGGGCAGCCTCACCTTTTCCATGCTCTACGCCTTCAGCGAGAACTTCGTGCTGCCGCTCTCGCACGACGAGGTTGTGCACGGCAAGGGCGCGCTTTTGTCCAAAATGCCCGGCGACCAGTGGCAGCAGTTCGCCAACCTGCGGCTTCTGCTCTCGTACCAGTGGGCGCATCCGGGCAAGAAGCTCTTGTTCATGGGCTCGGAGTTCGGCCAGTGGAACGAGTGGAACTGCAAGCAGGAGCTGGACTGGATACTGCACTGTTTCCCCTCGCACACGGGCATTGCGCGCCTGGTGGGCGATTTGAACCACCTGCTCAAGAGCCACCCGGCCATGTTCGAGGCTGACACCAACTGGGAAGGCTTCGAGTGGATGGACTTCCGCGACTGGAGCAATTCCGTCATCAGCTTTGTGCGCAAGGCGCCCGGGCGCGAGCCTGTGCTCTGGGTGCTCAATTTTACGCCCGTGGTGCGCCACGGCTATGGCGTGCGCTGCCCCGGACCGGGCTGGTGGCGCGAGATTCTGAACAGCGACGCCGAGATTTACGGCGGCTCCAACGTGGGCAACGGGGGCGGGCAGCACGCCGCAGAACATGGCGGCGGCTGCTCCCTGACCCTGACCCTGCCGCCGCTGGCCGCCATTGCGTTCTCGCGCGGGGAGGAGGGCGCATGACCCACGTTCTGGCCGTCACCTTGGGCGACCCTTGCGGTTTGGGGCCGGAACTGGTGGTGCGCACCCTGGCCGATGCGCCGCAGCGCTACGAGCAGCGCGGCGAGCAGTTGTTGCTCATCGGCCCGCTGGCCCCGCTGGTGCGCGCGTTGGAGGGCCGGCCGCGCTTTTTCGAGGTGCTGGACGCCAATGCCAACATGGCCGAACAGTTGGCCGGGCGCGGGCCGGGGGCGTATTTTGTGGAGCCCAAGGGCCTTGCCGGGCTGGATTATCCGCCGGGTGAGGCGGCGACTGCGGGCGGGCTGGCCGCTGGACGCAGCCTGGAGCTGGCCGTGCGGCTGGCCAAGGCGGGCGTCATCCAGGGGCTCGTTACCTGCCCGCTGAACAAGGCCTGCTTGCAGGAGGCCGGGTTCCTGTTCCCCGGGCACACGGAATTTTTGGCCGAGGGCCTGGGCGTGGGACGCGAGAACGTCACCATGCACTTGTGCGGGCCCTTGCCGCCGCCCGCCGCCGCTGGCGAAAATCCGCAGATGGTGCTGCGTGTGAGCCTGGTGACCACGCACCCGCCCCTGGCGGACGTGCCCAAGCTGGTGACGCGGCTGGGCATTTTGCGGGCGCTGAAGCACACGGCGGATTTTGTGGCGCGGTTGGGGCTTGCCGGGCCCATCGGCGTGTGCGGGCTCAATCCGCATGCGGGCGAGAGTGGGCGCATCGGGCGGGAGGACGAAGAGATCGTCGGCCCGGCGGTGCGCGAGGCCAAGGCGGCGGGGCTCAATGTCGAAGGGCCGATCCCGGCGGACACACTGTTCCACTTTGCCGCGCGCGGGCGCTATGCGGCGGTGGTGGCCATGTACCACGACCAGGGCCTTGCGCCGCTGAAGCTTTTGCACTTTGGCGAGGCCGTGAACGTGACGCTGGGCCTGCCGATCATCCGCACATCGCCGGACCACGGCACGGGCTACGACCTGGTGGGCACGGGCAAGGCCAAGCTCACGAGCTTCATCGCGGCGCTGGATTTGGCGCGGAGGCTGGTGGGGTAGGGGGGAGATGAATAATTCATTTTCAACCATAGTATATGGTTCAGCGGGGGTTGCCCAATGCACATGCCCAATTTGTGGGGTTCAATGTCGTGTGTCGGTATATTCAAAAGAAGAGGACTGTTGTTGCCATTACCATATGGTTTCAGTGAGTGGGTCCAATTTTAAATTTTTATTTCAATACAAGAACAAGACGATTTTTCGGAGTGTTGAGTTGCAGGAAATGATATTGAAGTTTGACTCCAAGAAAACACGGAAAGAATTCGCTAGAAGGTTAAATTCCCATGACCCGAAAGAAGTTCACTCTGCAGAGTGGGAGATTGTTATATTTGATTGGCTGTCAGGATGCGGGACGGTTCAATATGAAGTTGAGCAGGATAACGGGAAAAAGCCAGATATACGCTTTAATGAAAGATCATTTGATGTCGATTTTGTCGCTGATGTTGCGACAGTCTCAGACGATGGAATCGAGAAAGAATGCCCAGCATCTAAGCTGATACACCAGGTTTGTTCTATTTTAAGGCGTGTTACCGGAGGGAGGTATGCGTTTGATGTGAGACTTGAAAGTTCTGAGAACGGCAATTTGGCAATGTTCGCTCCCGCTAGGATGGCTGCAAATCTTGAGAAACTTGAGGAATGGGCAACAGCTAATGCAGGTCAATTCAAGCATGACGCAGTTATTTCACATAGAATCGAAGAGAACTCATTGGTAATAAAAGTTTATGCAAATAGAAATTATTCAGGAGGGTCATACCCGGCAAGGGTGTACGAGCAAAGACACATTCGAAATAATCCTGTTTTTTCGGCTTTGGATTCCAAGTCAAGTAAACAACTTCCTAAAGATGATGAGAGACTTATTGGCATCATCTTGTGCGATGGTGGTTGCCGTATTTTAAACTCCCTTCAGAGTGCTTGGAATGAAATATCGTTAAGGAGTATTGTAAATTTTGTATTTTTTGAACACAGAAATCTTGATTTCGTAATCGCATTGTCATTAGGCACTGCATTCACAATGAATCAAATACCTCAGGTTAAAATCGAATTGTTTCACAACATCAGCTCGGCTGAAGAAAAAAAGGAAATGTTTAATCGTCTTGAGCGCATGATTAATATGAATCTTCCTGGTTTGTGTCGCCCACAGATGTATCCATATCAGTCCAAAAAAGAAATTATTAACAAGAAAGATAGGCATTGTTATTGGCAATTTTGTCCTGATAAATACGATTATAAATAGTTGACACAGTAGTGATATCGCCTCCTACCCCCGCAACACTCCCATCAAATACTGCCCATAGTCGTTCTTGAGCATCTCGCCCGCCAGCTTCTCCAGCTGCGGCGCGTCGATGTATCCCATGCGGTATGCAATTTCCTCCACGCAGGCTATGCGCAGGCTCTGGTTCTCCTGCACCATATGCACAAAGTTGGCCGCGCGCAGCAGCGATTCATGCGTGCCCGTGTCGAACCAGGCCCAGCCGCGTCCGGTTTGCTGCACCGCCAAATCTCCGCGCAGCAGGTACGCGTTGTTCACGTCCGTTATCTCCAGCTCGCCCCGTGCCGAGGGCTTGAGCCCGCGCGCGATCTCGACGACGTCGTTGTCGTAGAAATACAGCCCGGTGACGGCGTGCCGCGACTTCGGGTGCTTCGGCTTTTCTTCGATGCTCAGCACCTTGTTGTCCTTGTCGAACTCCACCACGCCAAAGCGCTCCGGGTCCTTCACGGGGTAGGCGAAGACGATGCCGCCCTTTGTGAGCGCGGCGCAGCGGCGCAGCACGCCAGAGAGCCCCTGGGCGTGGAAGATGTTGTCGCCCAGCACCATGCACACGTTCTCGCGTCCGATGAACTCCGCGCCCAGGATGAACGCCTGCGCCAGGCCGTCCGGGCTGGGCTGCTCCACGTAGGAGAAGTTGAGACCCAGGCTCGACCCGTCGCCCAGCATCTCATTGAAGCGGGGCAGGTCCGTCGGGGTGGAGATGACCAGGATGTCGCGAATGCCCGCCAGCATGAGGGTGGACAGCGGATAGTAGATCATGGGCTTGTCGTACACCGGCAAGAGCTGCTTGCTGATGACGCGGGTGAGGGGATGCAGCCGCGTGCCCGAACCGCCTGCCAGAATGATGCCCTTCATGAGTGCTCCGCTGTGTTTGACTCGGCCTCGCGCGGTTTACATCGCGGGCCTGGGTTGCTAGTCTCCGTGGCTGGATACCCTGTTTGGGCCGCCCCTGGCAACCGCTGACCAGCGCCGGGCCCTGCCGAGACCCCACGCGTAAAAGGAGCCTGCATGCTTTTCAAGGCCGGACCGCCGTTCTTCCTCCTGGCCCTTGTGGTCATTGTGCTGCTGGGGTTGTTCCTCGCCCTGCCGGTGAGCCTGGTGGCCACGGCCTTTGGCAAGCTGGGGCTAACGGGCGCGCAGGGGCTGGCGGTGTTTCTGCTCACCCTTTTGGGCAGCGGCTGGAACCTGCCGATATGGCGCACCACGCGCCTGGTGCGCGGCAACCCCGCCCCGGCCAGCCGCATCTTCCGTTTCTCGGGCCAACTGGGCCGCGCGCGTTTCGGGCAATCCCCCTTTGGTCCGGCTCAAGACAATGCCTTGCAGCTCTCGGAGCAGACCGTGGCCGTCAACGTGGGCGGCTGCATCGTGCCCTGCCTGCTCTCGGCCTGGTTCTTGTGGCAAATGCAGGCCGCGGGCGTGCTGGGCACCTGGCTTATCCTCTGCGTGCTTATTCCGGCCCTGGCGTGCTACCTGCTGGCGCGGCCCATGGCGGGCGTGGGCATAGCGGTGCCGGTGCTGCTGCCCCCGGCTGTGGCGGCCATGACGGCCATCCTGCTGGTCCCGGACATTTCCGGGCACCAGTCCCTGGCGCCGCGCGCGGCCTACATGGCGGGCACGCTGGGCACGCTTCTCGGCGCGGATCTCGGGCATCTCTTCAACCGCCGCACGTTGGCCCTGCTGGACGCGCCGCTCTTGTCCATCGGCGGAGCGGGCACCTTCGACGGCATATTTCTCGCAGGCATCATCGCCGTGCTGCTGGCGTAGCACAAAGGAACCCTCATGACCGACGTCACCCTGCGCTTTCACAAACAGCCCGGAATGGTCACCGGCCAGACCGCCGGACAGCGCTTCTTCCTGAGCGCGTCCCCGCTGCCGCCGGGGCTGCCCGCAGCCCAGCTGATGGCCCAGGACGGAGTTTTGCCGAGCTTCTCGGGCTTGCGCGCCGGGCACCTGCTGCGCGGTGAGCAGGAGGAGCACCGCATTCTGGGCCGCTTTTGGTGGCCGGGCCTGGGCACCCAGGTGGACGCCCCGTGTTGGCTGGCCGAGACTTTGGTGCCCGCCCCGTCGGGCCTGGACGATGTGCGCGGCCTTGCACTTTCGCGCAGCGGTTTTGCACTGGCCTGGATTACCCTGAGCGACAAGGGCGCGGCGGGCTTGCGCGAGGACGCCTCCGGCCCGCTGGTGGAGGAGCTTTCCCGCGCCGCCATGCCGCTGTGTCTCGCTCGGGGTTTTGTGCTGCCGGACGAGGAACGGCAGATCGCTGCGCTCATGACCCAACTGGCCCTGGTGGACGGCTTCGACTTCATCTGCACCACGGGCGGAACGGGCGTGGCCCCGCGCGATGTAACCCCGGAGGCCACCTTGCGCGTCATAGAGAAGCGCATGCCCGGCTTCGAACGGGCCATGACAGCCGTCAGTCTGGCCAAGACCCCGCGCGGCGCGGTGTCGCGGGCGGTGTGCGGCACCCTGGGCGGCGCGCTCATCGTCAACCTGCCCGGCAGCCCCAAGGCCGTGCGCGAGTGCCTGGGCGCGGTGCTTTCGGCGGTGGCCCACACCATCGAGAAACTCCAGGGCGATCCGTCTGATTGCGCCACCGGCTGAGTGGAATTCCATCGCCAAATGAGTTTTTTGCTCCTTGCATCTCAAGGAACCGTCGAGTATAAACACTTGTTTGAAAGCTGCCGATACCTCATAGAGGCGATCCGCACCCACAAACAAAAGCAGCACAAGGACAGCAGATCATGCGCAACAAAGCCCTTCGTTTCCTCTCCGCCTTGGCCCTGGCGCTGTGCCTTGCGGCGCCGGCCCTTGCCCAGCAAGCCGCCCCGGCGCTGGGCAACGGCGGCACCCAGGGCCTCCCGGCGACCCTGGACCTCAAGCAGGCGGTGGAGCACGGCTTGGCCAACAACCCGACCATGGTGGCGGCGCGCGCCCTGCTTCTGGGCAGCGAGTACGACCAGAACTCCGCCATGGCCGACTTTTTGCCCACGGCCACGGCGAGCTATGGCGTGACGCACATGGACCAGCAGCCCAAGAACAGCGGCGTGGCCAATGCGGACCAGGACACCTGGACCGCGCAGCTGAACCTGCACCAGCCGGTGTTCACGGGCTTTCAGCTTCTGTCCACCTACCAGAAGGCCAAGCTCGCCAAGGAGCAGAACGAGGCCAAGCTGGTCCAGACCGAGCTGACGCTCATCGCGTCCATCCAGAGCAACTACCTCTTGCACCTCAAGGCCAAGATGGATGTCAAGAGCGCTCAGGACGCCGTGGAGCGCCTGAATTCTCAGCTCAAGGTCACCCAGGCCTTTTACGACGTGGGCCTGAAGCCCCGGCTCGACGTGCTCCAGGCCGAGGTGGACCTGGCCGATTCGCAGCAGACCCTGCTCAAGGCCCAGAACAGCCTCGACACCACCCGCGCCAAGCTCAACTCGCTTTTGAACCTGCCCCTTGAGGCCCCGGTGGAGTATGTGGGCGAGCTTGCCTACGCGCCGTTCAATCTGGCCTTGGCCGAGTGTTTGAACCGGGCCTACAAGAACCGCCCCGACATCCAGATCGGCGTCAAGAGCGTGGGCATGGCCGAGAAGGACCAGACCATCGCGGGCAGCAGCTTCTATCCGCAGGTGGGGGCGGACTACAATTACTACAAGAAGGGCGACAGCCCCTCCCTCAATGAGAGCAAGTACTTGTCCAACCAGGGCAAGGAGTACTGGACCGTGGGCGCCTCGGCCTCGTGGACGTTCTTTCAGTGGGGCAGCACCTACAACAAGTATAAGAGCGGCGGCGAGAGCGTGAACAAGGTCCGCGCCGATTTGGAAAACACCAAGCTCGGCGCCGGGTTCGAGGTCAAGCAGTACCTCTTGAGCCAGCGCGAGGCCGCCGACCGCATCAGCGTGGCCAGAAAGTCCGTGGAGACCGCGCGCGAGAGTTACCGCATGGCCCTTGCCCGCTATCAGGCCCAGGTGGGCACCAACACCGACGTGCTGGACGCCCAGGCCAAGGTCAGCAGCAGCGAGGCCTCGCTTTCCCTGGCCCTTTCCGACTATCAGACCGCCTTGTCCAACCTCTATGTGGCCATGGGCGAGAAGAATCCGCCCCTGGAAATCCGCTAGGAGCGCGCATGGGCTTTCTCTCGTCCCAACGCCGGGCGCCGGAGCCCCGGACGCTGACCGGGGTCAAATGCCCGGTCTGCGGGGGACGGCTTTTCGTCAGCCGCGCCTGACGCGACGTGAGTCTGCGCTGCAAGGATTGCGGCGCGAAGCACCGGTTGCAGGACTTTGCCGCGCAGATGGACGAGACCTTCGAGGAGGAGGTGGGCTTTGTGCCCCTGGACCGCCTGTGAACCCACAGCGCATGCAACACTGACGCGCCGCGCCCTGAAGCGGTCGCGCAGTCGCAGTCTTTTGGCGCGGCCTCTCGGGGCCGCGCTTCTGTTTGCGTTGCTGCTGCTGCCGGGGCTGGCCCTGGCCCAGGGCGTGTGGGACCCCCTCACGCGGCGCCTGGCGGCCGACGGCTTCGACCAGGCCAAGCTCACCGCCCTGTTCTCCCGCGCGGAGGTGCGCTTCGATCCGCTGGTCATGGCCCGCAAGATGAACGCGCTGCTGGAGGTCAAACTTTCTGCGGGCAAGCCCAAGGCCGAGCCCCCGGAAATTTACCGCAGCTACCTGAACCCGTTTCTGCTCATGCAGGCCCGGGGCTTTTTAGACACCCAGCGTCTGGCCCTGCGCGAGGCCAAGGCCCGCTACGGCGTGCCCGAGGAGATCTTGACCGCCCTTTTGCTGGTGGAAACCAAGCTGGGCCGCAACGTGGGCAACAAGAGCGCCCTGTCCACCCTGGCCAGCATGGCCCTGGCCGGAGACTTTTCCCTGGTGGCCCCGCACATAGAATACCGCGAGCTTTCGCCCAGCCTGGCCCTGTGGCTGCGCTGGCGCACGGCCCAGAAGGCCGCCTGGGCCTACAAGGAGCTCAAGGCGCTGCTGATTTACGCCAAAGAGGCCGGCTTCGACCCCGCTGGCATTCCCGGCTCGCTGTACGGCGCCATCGGCATCTGCCAGTTCATGCCCACCAACGCCGTGCGCTACGGGGCCGATCTGGACGGCGACGGCCGGGTGGATCTCTTTACCCCCACGGACGCCATATTGAGCACCGCGCGGTTTTTGAGCGCCAATGGCTGGAAGGCCGACCTCACACGGGAGAAGCAGATGCTCGTGTTGTACCGCTACAACCACTCCCACCCCTACACGCGCACCATCATGGCCGTGGCCGACACCCTGCGCGAGGAGGAGGGGTCGGGCATAAGCGGCTGGTAGCTAGTCGAAGAATCCTTCGTAGAGCGTGAGGGTGCGCTGGAGAAAGTCGCGGCCCGAGAGCTGCGACAGAGTGAGATCGTTGGCCTTGAGCAGTTCCTGGCGGAACGCCGCTTCGTCGATGGCCTTGGTGAGCAGGCGGGTCATGGCGTTCACGTCGCCCGCGGGGAACAGGGCCTCCGGCGGCAGCAGGTCGGGCATTACGCCCACGTCCGAGGAAATGAGCGGTCGGCCTGCGGCCATGATTTCCAGCGCCGCGCGGGCGATGGTTTCCGACCACAGCGAGGACACGATGCCCAAATCGGCGGCGGAAAGGCAGGCGGCCACGTCTTCGCGGCGGCCCGTGATTGTGGTAAAACGTTCCAGCTTGTATTGCTTGATCCAGGCGCGGATTTCGTCCTCGCCCGTGGCGCTGCCGAAGCCCACCAGCATGAGCCGCACGTGGCGGTTGCCTTGCTTGTAGACGATGCGGGCCACGGCTTCGATGGTTTCGCGCTGGCCTTTGACCTCGTCGAAGCGGCCCAGAAGCGCCACCACGGTTTCACGCGGGCCATAGCCAAATTCCGCGCGCACGCGCTCGCGGCCCTCGGCGTCGAAGCGGAAACGCTGCCGGTCCACGCCGCCGTGGATCAGCCAGACCTTGTCTTCCGGGGTTTGCATGGCGGACAGGAAATGCCGGGCCATGCGCGAGTTGGTCACCACCACGGCATCGGCCACATTGGCGTGCAGCCAGCGGTTGAGGAAGTCCGCGCGGGGCAGGCGCTGGTCGCCGCGGGTGCGCACCAGCCGGAAGCCGAAGCCCAGGGCCTTCATGAGGCCCCAGAGGAAGAAGCCCTCGCCCCGGTGGCAGTTCACGATTTGCGGCTTAAGCGCGCGCAGAAGCCGCACGAGCTTGGCCAGGGTGACGAGCAGGCGCAGCGGGTTGGCGGTGTTGAGGTCCACCGGGCGTGCGTCCAGCCCCCATTCGACGGCTTTCTTGTGGCTTTCTGTGCCGCGTTGGGTCACCACCACCACAGTGTGCCCGGCCTCTTGGAGCAGCCGGGAGAGAAACAGGCCGTACCAGGCTGTGGCGTTGAACCAGCGGACATTGACGACTTGGAGGATGACCATGCGGAAGGCCTTATGCTCCGTGTTCGGGCTGCCGATGAGAAGGACGCACAGGATGCCGGCTAGCCAAAGATTTCCCGCTTGGTCACGGCTTCGCTCTTGATGCGGTCCAGCAGGTCGGCCAGGGCGGGCTTGACGTTCTCGCGGATGTCGCCGGCGACAATGATGAAGAGCACGTCGTCGCCGGGCTGCATGCGGCCGCCATTGGCCTTGGCGATGGCGCGGAAGATGCCGGGGCGCTTCTCGAATTCTTTGCACAGCGCGGCGATCTTGGCATGGTCCGGGGTGATCTCGATGGCGACGATGTTCGAGTGGTCTTTTCTGGACCAGCCGCGCACAATGCCATTGTGCACCAGAACCATGCCCACGTTATCCGCGAAGCCCGGCTCTTTCTTGAGTTCTGCGATGGTCTGGCTTATGTCCATATGAGACCTCCGGTAGGGGTTGACCTGGAGAGGAAATGTACACGCTTTCGACCCTGTTGGAAAGACTGCCGAGCGTAGCTCAGGCCCGACTCATCAGCTCCGGTTACGGACTTTGGATGGTCTGGTCCGGCTCGTTCAACAACGCCGTGGGCCATACCCTGCGCGACCACGGCGTTGTGGAACTGGTGGAGGACCCTTGCCAGAGCTTCTGGGTGTCCTTCAGCCCAGAGGTCTTCCGGGCCTTGGCCAAGTTGCAGATTTGGGCCAAGCTGAACCCTTTGCCGCTTTTTTGCCAGGTCATCCCGCTCACCGCGCTGGTCGGGTACGACATGAACCTCTCCGTCTCCGTGTCGCGGGAGTTCGCCCGCCAGCAGGCCGTTGTGTCCGAGGACCTGGAAGTGCTGGTGCACCCCAAGCTGCAGGCGGGGGTCAAGGCCGTCAACGGGTTGTCCCTTGGCGGCGCAATAACCCAGCAGGGCCTTGTGAATGCGGGCTGGACTCCGCTCGTGTCCGACCAGGGCCTCGACTATACCTCGCCAGCCAACTGGTACGGCGTCATCCGTCCTTTGGGGCGGCTGGGCGAGCGCGAGGCTATCGCCGGATGGCGCGCATTCTTCTCCGAGATCCAGGACGTGTTCCACCGCCTGGGCATCAAGTATTTGTCCGACGACGCCCAGGGCTACGTTATTTTTCCGTTGGAAAACTACCGTCAGATGCGCCAGTACTGCATCGAGATCTCGACGCTGCTCGCGGACCTCAAGGGCTCGCAGCGTGCCTACTGGCCGTGCGTTTTCGCCATTTCGGAGCAGCGCGGCATGTCCTTCTCCATGGATCTGCCCAACCGCTTCGGCCTGGACTGGAACAGGCTGACCCCCGATTTTCTGCACATGCGCTACCGCGACGGCTACGCCTTGTACGATGCCTTCAAGGTCAACGAATTGAGCTACGGCAGCGATCAGGAGTCGTTGGAATCCTGGTGCAACCTGAGCATGCGCCAGGCCGAAGGCCAGGTCGGCCAGGGCACCATCGAAATGCCCCTGCCGCGCCGCTGGATGGGCGGCTCCGGCAAGGAATGCTTCTACTGCGGGCTCAAAAATCATCCCGCTGCCCAGTGCCCAAGCAAGCTCCAGCCGCCTTTCCGCACCGAGATATGGCAGGTGCTGAGCGAGCTCGACCTGGGCGCCATGGCCCAGGCCTTCAAAAGCATGGACGAGGCGGCGGAGCCCGCCAAGTTTTTGCCGCAGGCGAACTCGTTGCTGAACAAGCCCAACGGCACGGATGCGGCCCTGGTGCGCGCCATTTTCGCCATCGACTCGCCCTGCCAGCTGGCCATGCTGCCCGTGCTGCCGCGCATCAAGAACCGTGAATGGCCGGTGACCCCGGAGCAGTTGGCCCCGGAGGAACCCTGGGACCAGGAGGAAGCCTTCGCCTCCCTGGTGCGGGGCGACCTGGACAAGGCCAAGGACGCCGTGCGCGCCGTGAGCGCCAAAACCGGCCGCAGCTTCGAGGCCGCCTGTCTGGAAGGCTTCGTGGCCATGGAGTCTGAGGACCACCACATGGCCCAGTTCTACTGGCAGGAGGCCGGGCGCATCGCCCAGACCAACGTCCAGCAGTGCTACGTGGGGTTCCTGCAAGCCCGCCTGCGCGAGATAGCCGGTGATTACCGCGAGGCCTTGAGCCTGTACCGCCAGGTGCTCATGGGCTCGTCCAAGTGGCTTGAGCCCACGTACCGCGAGGGCGTGTGCATGGTCAAAATGGGATTCACCGGCCAGTCCCTCGACATCTTTGCCGACCTGGTGGTCCGTGAGCCCGCGCTGTTCAACCGCATCCTGGTGGACTCGGAGATTGAGCGGGGGCGTGTGCATGTGCTTTCCGGCCTGTGGGAGCCCTGGCGCGACGCCCAGATGAGGGCCCAGGCCGTGGGCATCAAGGTGGCGGCCATGCTCAAGGAGCTGCCCCAGTGGTTCGAGGAGGACCACCCCTTCCGCAAGCCCGCCCAGGACCACCTGGAGCGCATGCACGCCCTGGCCAGCATAGAGAACTTCGTGGCCTTCCGAGAGGTTGGGCGCGGCATGGATGGCGTCACCCAGGAGATGCAGAAGCAGATCGACGAGGACGTTAAGCGCATCAAGGACCGCGTGACCACCTACGCCCAGCGTCTGCGCGACGTGCAGTATGAGGCGGGCTGGTTCCCGTTCCCCTCGCTCCTGCGCGACTTCAACAATGATTTCAACTTTTGCGTCAAGCGCATCAACTGGATCATGACCCAGTCCCTGCGCACGGCGGACAACTTCCGCAACGCGCGCCGCTATCTGCCGGAGATCGAAGAACGCCTGCTCGAGCTGTCCAAGCGCCTTGTCTCCTTGCGCATCGTGCGCGACAGCACCCTGTTCGCCATGATTCTGGGCAAGAACTTCGTCTGGATCGAGGTGGTGGGGCTGGCTCTGGCCCTCTTAACCATTCCCGTGCTGCTCTTTTATTCCACAAAGATCGCCAGCAACTGGCTGGTGGACAGCATTTTGGCCCAGAAGTGGGCCTTCCAGAAGGGGCTGCTCTTTCTGGTGACGCTGTTTGCCTTGGGGTTGGCCTCGCTGTTGAGCGTCATGAGCTTTGAAAAGAAGAAGCAGAAGCTCTTTGAGGCCGACATGGACCGCCGCGCGGGATTGAAGAAGGCCGCGCCCGCCAAGAAGGCGGCAAAGCCCAAAGAGGAGACGGCCTCCGCGCCCAAGGAGATTGCGGCCAACGCGGGCAAGCCCGGCGTGAAGCCGGAATCCAAGCCCACTTCCAAGCCGCCCGGCAAGCCGACCGCCAGGCCGGCGGGCAAGGCCTCCGGCAAGAAGTAGCCGGACCCAGCAAGCGTTCTCCGCCCGCCCGGGCGGCCAAGGAGGCGATGCGGATGCATACCCTGGTGCTTATCCGGCACGGGCAGAGCGTGTGGAACCTGGAGAACCGCTTCACCGGCTGGACGGACGTGGACCTCTCCGACAAGGGGCTGCAGGAGGCCGAGGAGGCCGCCCGGCTGCTGAAGGACGGCGGCTATGTCTTCGACCGCTGCCACACCTCATACCTGCGCCGGGCCATCCGCACCCTATGGACCGTGCTGGAGCGCATGGATCTCATGTGGCTGCCGGTGGAGACCTCCTGGCGGCTCAACGAGCGCCACTACGGCGCCCTCCAGGGGCTCAACAAGGCCGAAACCGCCCGCCAGTACAGCCCGGAGCAGGTATTCCAGTGGCGGCGCAGCTTTGACGTGCCGCCCCCGGCGCTGGACCCCTCGGACGGGCGTTTCCCCGGCCATGATCCGCGCTACGCCGCCTTGAGCGCCGCCGAGCTGCCGCGCTGCGAGAGCCTCAAAACCACCATAGAGCGCGTCATGCCCTACTGGCACCAGGTGCTGGCCCCGCAGGTACGTTCCGGACAGCGGCTCATCATTGCGGCCCACGGCAATTCCTTGCGCGGTTTGGTAAAGTATCTTGACTGTATGGGTGATGCCGAGGTGGCGGAGCTGAACATCCCCACCGGGGTGCCGCTGGTGTATACCTTGGACGACGATCTCAAGTCCCTGGGGCGCGCGTATCTGGGCGACCCGGAGGCCGTGGCCAGGGCGGCCCAGGCCGTTGCCGACCAGGCAAAGGGCGCCAAGGGCTAAAAGCGTGCCGAAACAAGTCCCCCCGGCCAGCCTTTCCGAGGCCGTCGATGCCGTCTCCTTTCGCCGCGCGCTTCTGGGCTGGTTCCAGGTCAACGCCCGCGATCTGCCCTGGCGCAGAACCCTCGACCCCTACCACGTCTGGCTTTCCGAGATCATGCTCCAGCAGACCCAGATGGACCGCGCCGTGGGCTATTTCGAGCGCTTTCTGGACCGCTTTCCGGACGTGCGGAGCCTGGACGCCGCCAGCGAGGACGAGGTGCTCAAGCTCTGGGAGGGCCTGGGCTACTATTCCCGCGCCCGCAACCTGCGCAAGGCCGCGCGCGTGGTCATGGAGCAGCACCAGGGCGTGTTTCCGCGCAGCCACGCCGAGATACGCGGCCTGCCGGGCGTGGGGCCGTACACAGCCGGAGCCATCGCCAGCGTGGCCTACAACGAGCCCGTGCCCGCGGTTGACGCCAACGTGCTGCGCGTGTTCGCCCGGGTGCTGGACATCGGCGAACCCGTGGCCGAGCCCGCCGTGCGCCGCCGCATCGAGTCCGCCGCCGCCGAGTTGCTGGACCCGCACAACGCCCGCGCCTTCAACCAGGCCCTGATGGAACTGGGTGCGCTGGTCTGCCAGCCCCGCCGGCCCAATTGCCCGGCTTGCCCCATTGCGCTTTTCTGCCTGGCCCGCGCGCGCGGCAGCGCGGAGGCCCGTCCGGTGCTCAAGCCCAGGCCTGCGGTCATCCGCATCGAAATGGCCTGCGGGGTGCTGGCCAGCCGGGGGCGGCTGTTCATCCAGAAGCGCAGACCCGACGACGTGTGGCCCGGCCTGTGGGAATTCCCCGGCGGGGTCATGGAGCCGGGCGAGACCCCGGAAGAAGCGCTGGTGCGCGAGCTGTGCGAGGAGACCGAGCTCGCTGTGCGCCCCGTGGGCAAGATCGCCGTGCTGCGCTCCAGCTACACCCGCTACCGCATCACCCTGCACGGGTTCTTTTGCCGCCCGGCCCCCGGCGTGGACCTGGAAGCACGGTACCGCCTGAACGAGGCCACCGAGGCCCGGTTCGTTCCCCCCGCCGATCTGGCCGGATTCGCCTTTCCTTCCGGCCATGCCAGGCTGGTCGCCAAACTTCTGGCGGATTTGCGGCTTGCGGCCTTTCTGGCGGGCGCGGATTCTCTCTAACCAGCTGATATCCTGTTGCCATTCAAGGAAGGCACGGAACGTGCTTTTCCAGCTTCCGAGAACCGTGTCGAGGTCAACCTCCTGACATGGGCCGACCATGGCCCGCAGGAGCCGGCACCGGAGGAAGCACATGTCTGGAAACATAAGTATCGCGGAAGCCATCCGGGTTCTGAAAGAGGCCGAGTCTGGCGCCGGACAGGCCGGACAGACCGGACAGACCGGACCAGTGGGGCAGGGCGCGACGAACGCCTTGAGCGGGATTGACGGACCGGGGCGCGGCAAGGCATCCGGCGGCAAGCTCGACCCCAAGACCCTGGCCTTCCAGTTCGAGATGCGCATGGCCCAGCAGGCCATCAGCCTCAGCAACATCACGGACGACCAGCCCGCGAACCCCGGCATGGGCATGGAGTCCGCGCTGATGTCGGACACCATGATGATGGACGCGTTGTCCACCATGGCCCGGCTTACCGGGCAGGAGCCGCCCATGGGCAAGGTGGTGGCTGCGCAGCCGCAGCCGCTGCCGCTGGAAAAGGCCTTTACGCGTAATCTTTCCGCCGAGGATCTCGGCTCCGTGGCCGCGATGTTCGAGTCCGGCGAGAAGGGCGTTGCCGCCATCGGTTTTGACCGCACCGGCGGCACCAGCTACGGCAAGTTCCAAATTTCCTCCCGCGCCGGAACCATGAACCGTTTCCTGACGTTCCTTTCCGAGCGCGACCCGGCCATGGCCCAGCGCCTGCGCAAGGCCGGACCGGCCAACACCGGCTCGACACATGGCGCCATGCCCGCCGAGTGGGCCAAGATCGCTGCGGAGAGCCCGGAGCGCTTCGAGAAGCTGCAAACCGAATTCATCAAAAAAGACCACTACCAACCCGCCCGTGAAAAGATACTGGAACAGACCGGCGTGGACATTGAGACCACCCGGCCCGCCCTGCGCGAGGCCTTGTTCAGCACCGCCGTGCAGCACGGAGCCTCCGGCGCGGCGCGCATCTTCAATCAGGCCATCGACAAGTTCCTGGGCAAGCCCGGGGCGCAGGCCGCCGCACCGGCGGGGGCCAAGAATTTCGAGCAGGCCCTGGTGAGCGAGGTGTACAACAAGCGTCAGAACCAGTTCGGCGGCTCCACGGAGGCTGTGCGCGCCAGCGTGCGCGGGCGGCTCAAGCAGGAGAAGGATATGGTGCTGGCCATGCTGGAAAAACAGGGAATGAGCCGGGTGGTGTGAATCCTGGGAGACCGCGCCCCTGGTCATGAACGGCCCGCTTCGGCGGGCCTTTTTTTATCGCAGCGCCTGCCTCTTCGCCGTTTTCCCGGCCGGGGGCGGCATCAGTCCGCCTGGAGCGCCAGCCGTTCTTCCAGCGTGGGGTCCAGCGCCACCAGCAGGGTGCGCTCAACCTCATCCACGGCCACGCTGCCGATTGCCGCGCCTTTGACTTTGCGCACGTCCTTCACGCGGGCGCACAAGACCTCGGCCTTGGCGTCGTCCTTGCGGTAGCTTTTGAGGGCGCAAAGTCCGGCGGCCTCGTGCAGGCTCTGCTCGGGCACGGGCTGGTCCGGGTAGTCGCGTCGCAAGATGACGTGGGCGCTGGGGCCGCCCGCCGCGTGCAGCCAGTAATCATGGGGCGCTGCGGCCCGGGAGAGCATGTCGTGGTTGGCCTGGCTGCTTTTTCCGCGCAGCACGAGAAAGCCGTCCGTGGTGCGGAAGCAGGCCACGGCCAAGCCCTTGTAGCGTTTGGGCAGCGCCACGGGGATGGCTGGGGCGGTTTTGGGCTGGGGGCGCGGCGCGCCGCTTTGGGCGGGCAGAATCTCCGGTCCGTGCCCGGCCTGGAGCTGCCGCCGTCTGCGCTCCACGTGCTCCAGCCCCCTGCGGCCCTTGGCGGCCTGCCGGAACAGGTGGGCCATGTTCTCCACGGGGCTCAGGCGCGGGTTGAGCGGCACTTCGAGCGGCCCGTGCTCCGGGTGCTCCAGGACCATGGACTCGGCGTGCGGCGTAATTTTGAGGCTGGAGAGTGCTATCTGCAAGGCCTCTGCCGGACGGGCGAGGTTGGCCAGCGCGCGGTGGCGCTCCTCATCCTTGTCCAGCAGGGCCAGCTGGCGGTTCAGGCGTTTGCGGGCCTGGGCGGCCTGGTCCAGGGCCTCGGATTCCTCGCCGCGGGCCAGCAGCGAGAACAGCAGGCGTTCGCCATGAACCCGCGCGGCCTCCATGGCCGAGTCGAAGCGCTGGATACGCTGATCAGACTGATCGGGCTGGAGAGCCTCTGGCCGTGATTCCGGCTGCCAGGCCAGGGGCGGGCCGTCGGGCGGCAGGAAGAACTGGCCGACATCGCCGGAGGCCAGCCGTTCCAGCAGGTGCTGGGCCTGGCCGGGGTCGGTTTGCGCCAGGGTGGCCAAGCGTTTGCGCAGGGGGGGCGTCACCTGCGGATGCCCGCGCCAGATGTCCGCGTCATCCAGAATGCGCGGCAGCGGGGGCCAGGCGGGCTCTGGAGCGCTCGGGAAGTCTTCGGCCAGGGTGAGCTCGCCGCGCAGGTCGAACGCCAGCCACTGGCCCGCAGCGGGCACGTCGCGGGGGCTTAAGGCAAAGGCCAGGCGCAGGTTCGGCCAGTCGGCGCGGCAGGAAAGCAGCCTGCGCCCCGTAAGGCGCTTGCGCAGCCACATGACGCGCGCCGGCGCGGTGAAGGGATTGGTGCCTGGGCGCAGGTCCGAAACAAAGAGAAGGCCCGCTGCTTTCGCGGGCCTGAATATCAGGTGGGACTTGCGGCCCTTGCCGTGCAGCGTAAGCACGAGCACTCCCTCTGCCGGGCCGTGGACCTTTTCGATGCGCAGGCCGGTGAGGGCCGCCGCAAATTCATCTGCCAGGTTGCGGAAGAAGTTGGCTTCCATCCGTGAATCCCCCCTGGCCGGCGCGCTCGCCGGGGCTAATCGCCCCGAACCATCTCGTCTTCTTCCTGTTTGCTCTTGCAGTTGATGCACAGGGTGGTCATGGGGCGGGCCTTGAGCCGGGCAATTCCGATGTCATCGCCGCATTCCACGCAGATGCCGAATTCGCCTTCCTCGATGCGGGTGAGGGCCTGCTGGACCTTTTTGATGAGCTTCCGCTCACGGTCGCGCAGGCGCAACGTGAAGGCCCGGTCTGACTCCGCAGTGGCGCGGTCGGCGGGATCGGCGTACACCTCGACGGTTTCCGTCATGTCGTCGATGGTGGCCTGCCCCTTCTGGAGGATGTCCTCCAGCATGGAGTTGAGCATGTCCCGGAAGAACTGAATGTCCTTAGCTTCCATGGGCAATCTCCTGGATGGGAGGGACGGCCTGGCGTTTGCGCCTTGCTGGCCCCTCCGAGTACAAACGAATGCGCCTGATAAACCAAAACCGAAGGAGTTGTAAAGGCCCTGGGAAGCTGCGGCCCATCATACTTTGCGGGAACGATTTGCGGCCGGTTCCGTATTGGGGCTTGATGTCTGGTTCTGAAGCAGGCATTGTCCGCCATCGCGTTTGGAAAAAATCTGGAAAAGCTGCGACTGACGCTTGACAGGTAGTGGGGGCAAAGGTAAAAGGGGCTCCCTTTTGGGCGGGAATAACTCAGCGGTAGAGTGCAACCTTGCCAAGGTTGAAGTCGCGAGTTCAAATCTCGTTTCCCGCTCCAAAAGAAAAAGGCGGCATAGCCAAGTGGTAAGGCAGAGGTCTGCAAAACCTCCATCCTCCGGTTCAAATCCGGATGCCGCCTCCAAACGAGCGGGAATAACTCAGCGGTAGAGTGCAACCTTGCCAAGGTTGA
>Ga0209373_10000388_pt1 | contig 75337 bp, 57 predicted proteins | sample Higcelweek5metaG_FD_187173 | JGI IMG/M metagenome (GOLD analysis project Ga0209373, IMG submission 187173) | Freshwater pond sediment microbial communities from the University of Edinburgh, under environmental carbon perturbations - High... | ecosystem: Environmental > Aquatic > Freshwater >...
AAAATATTCATAAAATAATTATACCATAAAAAATTTAAAATGTTAAGCAAAAAATGAAAGTAAAAGAAAAAGACCCCTCAAGATTGAGGGGCAGGGGTGTTGAAGTGTGCCTCAGCACACTTTTTTATTTTTAATAATAAACTCTTTATTAAAATGAATAATTTTATTAAATATGTATTATAATATAGTTGTAAAATTTTATAAAGGAGGAATTTTCCTATGGCTTTAACATCAAAAGAATTGACAGGAATGGAAGATTTATTAAACATCGAAATGGTTTTGGTTAAAAAGTATCGCGCATATGCTTCTCAATGCGATGATCAGAATCTTGTTACTAAATGCAATCAAATTGCAGACAGACACCAGCAGCATTTTAATACATTAATTGGTCAATTATAAGGGAGGACAAAGTCTGAATAAATTCAGACTTGTCAAAACAAATCGCCTGCCATATGTTTGCAAAAGCGTATATTTGCAAACAGGCAGATGCGAAAATTAATCTCTTATCATTCCTATGCCAAAACCGGCGGGGGATTATAGAGATAATTCATTTAAATTTTGTGCCGCCGGCTTCGGCGGCGGAATGGAGATTAATTATGACTAAATTAACAGAGCAGGAGATTTTCAACGACAGCCTGACAAGTGAAAAAAACATCGCAAATGTATATAACTCTTATGCAAACGAATGCGCGGATAAAAAGCTAAGGGATACGCTTTTAAACATTTTATATGATAATCATATAATTCAAAATGATGTTTTCAGCGAAATGGTAAACCGCGGCTGGTATCAGGTTACTCCGGCTGAACAGAATAAGATTAACCAAACAAAAAGTAAATTTCAAAGCATGCAGATGTAATATTAAAAAAAGGACGCGTTTTAAGTGTCCTTTTTCTTTTGGTAATTGCATAATTTATATAAAATGCTCTTTACAAAATATTAAAGCTATGATATACTTAAGGTAAGGATAATCTTGGAATTGTCCTTGTAAATTTAATAATTTTGCAAAAAAATGAGGAGGCAGATTTATGGTAATCACAATTACAGGCCGCAGCAAATTAAATGTATCTTCTGCATTAGAAGCAAGAATTAAAAATAAGCTTGGAAAGCTCTCCAAATTTTTCGGAGAAGACAGTGAACTGCATGTTGTATTGTCTAAAGAAAAGGAAAGAAATATTGTTGAAGCAACAGTATATCATAAAGGAATGATTTTCAGAGCCGAAGAATCCAGCTTTGATATGTATTCCTCAATTGACAAGGTAAGCGAAATTCTGGAAAGACAAATTCGTAAAAACCGCACAAGGCTTGAAAAGAAACTTAAAGAATCCGCGTTTGTTCCTGATTATGAAAACGACGCGCTATATGAGGTTGAGGAGGAAAAAGAATATAATATTGTTAAGAACAAAAAGCTTATAACAAAACCAATGAGCTTGGACGAAGCAGTACTACAGATGAATTTGCTCGGACATATGTTCTTTTTATTTAATGATGAGAAAAACGGTAACGTCAATCTGGTTTATAAACGCAGGAGCGGCGGATATGGTTTGATTGAGGTTAACTAATTAAATAAATTTGCGGGGCGAGTAATATCGCTCCCTTTTTTGGATTTTATATAATTAATTTTTTACTGGAGGTAACTATGGATACTTTATATTTAGTTTTGCCATGTTATAATGAGGAAGCTGTTTTATTTGAAACCTCAAAACGGCTGATAGAAAAATTAAAAGGAATGATTGACGGAAAACTGGTTTCAGAAGTCAGTAGGATTGTTTTTGTTGATGACGGCTCTAAAGACAAAACATGGGAGATTATAGCCAGGCTATGCCGTGATAATGAATTGATTTCAGGCGTAAAGCTATCCCGCAATAAAGGGCATCAGAACGCGCTTCTTGCGGGTCTTATGGCAGTTAAGGATAAATGTGATATCACAATATCTTTAGACGCGGATCTGCAGGACGATATTAATGCTATAGATGAATTTGTTAAAAGATATTATGAGGGCTGTGACGTTGTTTACGGCGTCCGCAGCGCCAGAAAAACAGATACGTTCTTTAAAAAATTTACTGCCGAAGGATTTTATAAATTTATGCACAAGCTTGGCGTGGATATAGTGTATAATCATGCCGATTACAGGCTGCTCAGCAGGCGCGCGTTGGACGGGCTTGCCGAATTTAAAGAAGTTAATTTGTTTTTAAGAGGCATTGTGCCGTTAATAGGTTATAAATCAGATATTGTGACATATGAAAGAAATGAGCGTTTTGCGGGTGAGTCAAAATATCCGCTCAAAAAAATGCTTAACTTCGCTTTTGACGGGATAACCTCATTCAGCGTAAAGCCGATAAGAATGATTACAACGCTTGGATTTCTGATATTTATGGTCAGCATTCTCGCGCTTATTTATTCCATTGTGGTATTTGCTCTCGGTAAAACTGTTGCCGGATGGGCTTCAATTGTAATATCTGTATGGGCAATCGGAGGGCTGCAGCTTCTGGCAATCGGAATAATAGGGGAGTATGTCGGCAAAACCTATATGGAATCAAAAGCAAGACCAAAATTTATAATAGAGGAATATTTGGATTAATATGAAATACAAGGATTTTTATGAATTTGCATATAAACTTCTGTATAATGTAACGCCTCTTCCGGCGGATTGCGGCAGGCTTTGCGACGCTGCGTGCTGCAAAGGCGACGAAGAAACCGGAATGTACCTTTTTCCCGGTGAAAGAGTAATGTATAAAAATTCTCCGGAATGGATAAAAATTGAGCAATCGGCATTTGAATACGATGATAATGTATTTGCGGATATAGCGCTTTGCACTCCGTTTTGTGAAAGAAGCCTAAGACCTCTCGCGTGCAGGATTTTTCCGCTGTTTCCGTATGTCAAAAACGGGAATATGGAAGTTATAATGGACCCGCGGGGAAAAGCGATGTGTCCGCTTGCAAGGGTTATAAGTAAATCCGGGCTTGATTGCGGCTTTGTAAGACGGGTTACATATCTGTCCAAAATTATGATGAAAAATAAAGCTATGCGAAATTATTTGGACGAGCTAAGCCGCCTTATTGACGAGCAGATTTTTATTTAAAAATTACCTAAATATCTGCAAAATGAGTTTATTTAAAAACCTATCATATTTGTGCATGAAATGAGAGGAAATTTAATAGGTTTTGTACTATAATTGAGATGAAAGGAGATGATGCTATGGAATTGCTGGAACGGCTGAATACGGCTGTCGAATATATTGAGGAGCATCTCGATAAAGAAATTGATTATAACAGAGCTGCGCAGATAGCGTGCTGCTCAACATTTCATTTTCAGCGGATTTTTTCTTATATTGCAGGCACGCCGCTTTCCGAATATATCAGGCGACGGAGAATGACTGCCGCGGCATTTGAAATTCAGAGAAGCGATATAAAAATTATTGATATTGCTCTTAAATACGGATATGAATCGCCAACATCCTTTAACCGTGCATTTCAGGGTGTCCACGGTATATCACCGTCATCGGCCAGAGCGGAAGGAGCCGTGCTTAAGGCATATCCTCGCATCAGCTTCAAAATATCAATTAAAGGAGATGCGGAAATGAATTACAAAATTGAAACAAAGGAAGCGCTGAGAATTGTTGGAGTAAAGGAACATTTAGACATGAAGGCGGAAGATTGTTTTAAAAGAGTGCCCGAATTTTGGGCTGAAACAACAAAAAGCGGAAAAATTGATCAGCTATGCCCGCTCATCGATAAACCACCGTATGGTGTATTGGGAGTAAGTATAGGAAATTATGAAGGGCAGGTTTTTGATTATTATATCGCCGTTTCAACCGACAAACCGTTACCACAGGGTATGGCTGAATATGAAGTTCCGGCAGGCACCTGGGCAATATTTGAATGTGTCGGCGCTATGCCAAACGCAATGCAGGAGCTTCAAAAACGTATAGCTTGCGAATGGCTGCCGACTTCGGGGTATGAATACGCAAATGCTCCCGATATTGAGGTATATCCAGAAGGTGATTTGCAATCTGATTCATACCGCTGTGAGGTTTGGTTCCCTGTTATAAAAAATCGTTCTTAACGAACAATGCGCCTGCGGGCGCAGGGAATAAAGGTTCGGTTTTTTGCTGATAGGAATCCAAATTAATTTCAGCGGAATTTCATATACAGTAATAACGGCGGCATACAGCCGCCGTTATATGTATTAAAGATTTATATCGCAACATTGTTTGTCTCTATTTTTTGGAGTATAATATTAAATTCGTTTAAATTAACAGGAATAGAAAACAGATAACCCTGAGCAATATCGCAGCCGACCTCAATCAAAAGCTCAGCCTGAACCATTGTTTCAACGCCTTCCGACACGACTGTTATATTAAGCAGTTTTGCCATTTCTATTATCTTTTTCAGAATAATTTTATTTCGCGCGGTATTATAATTACCTGTAAGAAAGTTTTTATCTATTTTGAGAATATCGATAGGTATTTCTTTCAGCATATATAAAGATGAATAACCTGAACCAAAATCGTCGACAGTTAAAGTAAAACCGATTTCTTTAAGCGAACTTAATATGCCATACAAAATATCCTGATTTTCAAATAAAGCGCTTTCTGTAAGTTCAAGCTCAATCATGTTAGCCGAAATATTATATTTTTTTAATATCTCTTGTAAATTTTTAATAAAATTCGTTTGCCTCAGGCTTACACGCGAAATATTTAAAGAGATAGGCAAAGCAGCATAATTATTGTCAATCCACCAGCGAAGTTGCCGGCATACAGTTTCAAAAACATAAAGGTCTAAGGTTACTATGAATCCGTTTTTTTCAAATAATGGTATAAATTCCGCAGGTAATAATAAACCGCGAATAGGGTTTTGCCATCTTACAAGAGCTTCCGCGCTTACAATCTTTTTTTTAGCAAGATTATATTTAGGCTGGAAATATAATAAAAATTCTTTATTTGAAACTGCCATGGTCATATGATTTTCTAAAATCTTTTCATTAATAATTTTATCATGAAGGTCATCAGAATAAAATTCGTAGGAGCTTTTATGGCCGCCTTTTACAGTTACTCTTGCAATATTTGCAAGGTCAACCATTGAATTTATATTTAAAACCGTAGAGTCGCTTACATAAATTCCGCAACTTATAATTAGCTCATAATGGTCGCAGCCTATATGCTTAAGCTTGGATATATCCTCGAAAATTTTTTGAACGCGTTTAGACAGAACGTTTGCAGACGGGCATTTGATTAAAAGAGCGAAACAATCCGAATTTATTCTGGCACATAACTCATTATCAAAAATATTTCTTTTTAGTATATTATACATACGAATCAAGGTTTCATTGCCAGTAGTGTAATCATATAATTCATTAATATATTTAAATTTATCAATATCTAAATACAAAACGGCATAATCCTTAAGTCCGTTTTTATCAAACAAAAGTTTTGCGTCATGTTCAAATTTTAAAAAATTACTACCTCCGGTAAGCGGATCGGTAAATGAAATTTTTTGCATTTCGGAATTTTTTTTCCGTTCGATATAATAGATTAAAATAATAAAAAATATAAAAACAACAGATAAAATACCCGAGAAATTTCTGGTATTAAGAGATATTACATATGTTTCAGTATGACTTTTCGCATTAACCGAAGTAGTGGGAATACAGCTGTAAATGAAACATGATAAATATAGAACCAGGTTTATGGGTAATATACGAAAAGTCTTTTGTCTCATAAAAATACCTCTTCTGTAATAAATTGTATATGGCGTGTAAAAAATCTAATTTTTGCAATTATTATTTTAGGTATTCGATAAAAATAAGAAGTAATCTCCCTTTTATTATAATATATTAGAAAATTTTTGTCAATACATTATTAAAAAAATGTTAAATTAATTGTAGGATTTGTTAATTGTGTTCAATTGTTATGTTGTTTTTCACCAAACCAACTCAATTCTTTCATAAATCTATCACAATATTTGTGTAAATTATACTTATAGAAAGGGGGAGACAAAAGTGTCAATCGAGGTATTCAACAGATATGAGAAAAAATTTATATTAAATACTCCGGTTTATTTAAAAGTAAAAAGTGTGCTGAGTGATTTACGCATATCCTTTGATACAAACATTCTCAACGCTTGTGCCCGTCAGGTTTATTGCCGAAAGCTTTAACCTTAATGTAAGCTGGGATGAAGCTTCTCAAACAATTACAAATTAATAAATAAAGCAGGGCGGCCGCAGACCGCCCTGTACTGTTTTATTACAAAGAATCACCTTACAACGTTTTTAATCGTGCAGGCCTCTGTTTATTCCTCCGGCGATTACTCTTGAAGCGTCCTCAATCATGCTGTCAACCTCCTTGGGAGTAACCATCATATTAGACGTTTTTTCGCTCATGGCATGCTGAAATAAAGCATAACGGTCATTCCTGTTAAGGCTGTCTAAAAATTCCGTAAAATGATTGTCCTCAACACTCTTTATTGTTTCAATAGTGGCTTCCATTGCGTCGTCCGCAATTGTAGCCGCGTCCACAACCGTGGGTATTCCAATCGCGATTACGGGAACATTTAAGGTTTCAAACGTCAGCCCCTGACGTTTGTTTCCCACACCAGAACCGGGATTAATGCCTGTGTCCGCAATCTGTATGGTTTTGCCAAGTCTTTGTGTGTCGCGCGCCGCAAGCGCGTCAATGGCGATAATTGCTTTTGGAGCGGTTTTTTCGGTAATTCCCTTTATAACCTCTCCCGTTTCAATGCCTGTGTTCCCTAAAACACCGGGCGCAATCGCGCTGACAGGGCGGGTGCCCGCCTGTAATATTTCGGGCATATATTCAAATAAATGGCGTGTAATATCCAGCTTTGAAATAGTTTTAGGGCCAAGCGCGTCAGGCGTTATATCGTGGTTTCCCAAGCCAACAACCAAAACATTTTCGTCTTTTTTTATGCCCTTTTCCGAAAGCATTTGTTTAAGCTTTTTACCGAGTATGTCCTGAATATCCTCGTTTTCCTCATCTGTAGTATGTTTGAACGGCTTTGAATCTATGGTTATATAGCAGCCAATCTTTTTTTGAAGCCTTTGGGCGCCGCTCTCATTTGTTATACGAACGGTTGTTACAACTGTATCATCATAATTTTCTTTTTGCACATCAACGCCGTCGGGCGCGTTTTCGCCGTCGCCGACATAGTATTCATGAGCCTCAACGGCAAGGTCGGTTTTAATAGTACGCATACAAACACCTCTTAAAGTTTTTGTTTAGTATGCGTTTTGTATTATGAAAATATACGTTTGCAGCAGCGCCGCGTTTCATAAAATATTTTTTCTTTATCAATTGTTGTAAATTCCCCGTTATTGAAAAGCAGATTTCCGTCAGCAAAAACCTGTTTGACGTCGCCTGCGTTTGCTGAATATACAACGTTTGAAAGAGCGTTGTGCATCGGAATAAAATGCGGTTTATCCGTATCAATAATCACAATATCGGCCTTTTTGCCGCTCTGCAAGACGCCGGTATCGGCAAAGCCGAGTGCGGAGGCGTTAACGCCCCATTTTAAAGCGTCATAGGGCAGAACCGCGGTAGGGTTCTGCATAACTCCGTTTGTTATAAGCCCCGCAAGGTTAACTTCCTCCAGCATATTAAGGTTGTTGTTGCTTGACGCTCCGTCAGTGCCAAGAGCGATACGGATTCCCGCATTTTTCAGCTTGTATAAGGGAGCGATTCCGCTGCCCAGTTTTAAATTGCTTGTGGGATTATGCGCAACCACAACGTCGCGGCTTTTTAAAATTTCGATGTCCTCGTCTGTTAAATGAACGCAGTGCGCCGCGATTACGGGAACGTCAAAAAAGCCTAAATCGTATAAATATTTTGTTGGAGTTTTACCAAAGGTCTTTAAAGCGTCCGAATTTTCCAAAGCTGTTTCGGAAAGATGTATGTGAAACGAGCATTTAAGCTCCTTTGCCTTTTCAATCATATATTCCAAAAATTCCGGCGTGGTAGTGTAAATCGAGTGAGGGCCTAAATTGGTTTTTATTCTGCCTTTGCCCGTCCAGTTTTTGCAGAACTCTATTCCCTCCGCCAAATTTGCGTATTTGTCGGGCGGCGCCGATTTGTCATAGGTAACTCCGCGGCAAAGCAACGCCTTAATTCCGCTTTCCTCGGCGGCTCTCGCGACACTGTCCATAAAATAGTACATATCCGCAAACAGGGTAGTTCCCGAAGAAAGCATATCCATTATGCCTATCATAGCTCCGTAATAAATATCCTCTGAGGTAAGCTTATCCTCAATTGGAAAAATTTTATCAAAAAGCCATGTTTGCAGCGGAAGCCCGTCCGCATAGCTGCGCAGAAGCGTCATTGAAACGTGCGTGTGTGCGTTCACAAGCCCCGGAATCGCAACCCCGCCTTTTGCGTCAAAAATTTCAAAATCGCCGCTTGGAGCTTTATCTGTTATGATTTCAATTATGTCGTTATTTATAATTATATTTGAATTTTTTAAAATATCCTGATTTTCATTCATAGTGACTACAGTTACATTTTTAATCAGTTTTTTCATGTCATTTCCTCCGTTTCAATTGTATTCCTTAATTATATCATTCAGCATATATATTGTCAATTATTTTAAAAATATATTTATGTATATTACAAATAATAAATATGCTATTTTTAAAAATAGCGGAAGGGAGTTTGTAAAAATGGGTGTGTTTATAGGACTAGGACCGAATCCTAACGAAGGCGAGCTTGATATGCCTCTCGGATTCGGCATGGAATTATTTCAAAATACGGACGCTTATGATTATTTTTCTTCACTCGATAAACAAAAGAGAAACGATGTAATAAAGCATATTCAAGGCTCGACAACAGGAGACGAAGCAAAAAACAGAATAATATCAACAGTAAACGAGCTTAAAAGCCATAACACGAATTTTTTAAGCTGACCGCTCATATATTTTAAGGAACGCATTTTTGCGTTCCTACATACGGAGGTGAACATTATTTACAGAATAAATGAGATTATAAACAGCATTGTCTGGGGGCCAGTTGCTGTCGCTTTTTTAATAGGTTCGGGAATATATTTTACCCTTTTCACTAAATTTTTTCAATTCAGAAATTTTGGATTGATTTTAAAAAAAACCATTGGGAGCATTTTCATAAAGCAAAAAGATCCGGGCGCTAATATTACACCGTTTCAAGCAGTTTCAACCGCTCTTGCAGGCACTATTGGCACAGGAAATATAGCAGGAGTCGCAACGGCGATTACAGCCGGAGGGCCGGGCGCGGTTTTCTGGATGTGGGTCAGCGGATTTTTCGGCATGATGACAAAATATGCCGAAGTTGCGCTGGCGGTAAAATTCCGCAATGTCGGGAAAAACAGGGAATATTACGGCGGACCGATGTATTACATAGAAAATGGTATCGGATTGAGATGGCTCGCGGTAATTTTTTCATTTTTGTGTATTTGCGCGTCTTTTGGAATAGGCAATATTTCGCAGTCCAATTCAATTGCTATGGCTTTGTATTCGACGTTCGATATTCCGCCGCCTTTAAGCGGAACGGCGGTCGCCGCAATTTGCGGTTTTGTTCTAATCGGCGGAGTTAAAAGAATCGCGAAAGCAGCGGAATTTATTGTGCCGTTTATGGCATTTTTTTATATAGCCGGCAGCGTGATTTTTTTGATATATAATTTTGCGCACATTCCAAGCGCTTTTCTTTTAATTTTCGAGGGAGCGTTTCATCCGCAAAGCGTCGCTGGGGGAGTTTTGGGGTTTACAGTAAAAAACGCATTTCATTACGGCATAGCAAGGGGAGTGTTCACAAACGAAGCTGGGCTTGGCTCGGCGCCGATAGCGCACGCTGTGGCAAATTGCAGACATCCGGCGGAGCAGGGGTTGTGGGGGATTTTTGAAGTGTTCTTTGATACGATAGTAATCTGCACTATGACAACTCTTGTTATACTTACGGCGGACGGCGGCAGATTATGGCAAAGCGGAGAAAACGGAGCTGTTTTAACAACCAAAGCTTTTGAAACAGTTTTTGGAAGCTACGGCTCGTATTTTATCGCGGTTGCGATTATTTTCTTCGCGGTTGCGTCAATTCTTGGTTGGGCGTTTTACGGACAAAGGTCAATTGAATATATTACTGGCGGAAATAAAAAGGTTTTGCTAGTATACCGACTGGTGTTTATTGTGCTGATTGTAATCGGTGCGATTTCTAATATAGAAACGGCATGGAGTATTTCGGACACATTAAACGGACTTATGGCAATACCCAATGTACTCGCGCTATTGGCTCTTAGCCCGTTTGTGTTTAAAATTACAAAAGATTATATGAAATAAAAAAATAAAGTGCGGGAAATAAATTCCCGCATTTACTTGCTGTGCTTTGTTTTTTCTGTTTCGGACAGCGGAGCATTTTTGCAGATTTTGTATAAATCCGCGTAAGATTCTGAATGAAAATTTGTCAGAGGCGGTGTTTGAATAAGCCCTGTACATTCGGTGTATGACACAACATCTTTTCCGTCTAAATCATTTGTTTCCGGAAGCGAATCATCGGATTTTTCTAAAAATTCGTTTGGCTTTTTTTTATTATTCATAATATCACTCCTGTGAGTATTATGCGCTTATAAAAAGGAATTATGCTATATTATATTTCAACTTTTTCAACTTTTACCCTTGAGATATTTTCGGTTACCTCATCAAGCGTGCATACATTCGTTCCTTCCTTTGACGCGGTAACTGTACCTGCGGCGGTTGACATTTTGATTAATTTTATTATATCAAAATTCTGCTGCATGCAGTATGCTAATGCGGCAACCATTGAATCTCCCGCGCCAACGGTGCTTTTGCAATTAATCGCGAAAGGTGTTGCTTTATATGCTTCGTTTTCGTTTATAAACATTGCTCCGTCGCCGCCCATTGATACAATAACGAGTTTTATACCGGCGTTTATTAATTCCTTTGCCGCCTCCACAATTTCACTTTCGTTTTTGAAGGCTTTTCCCCAAAACTGTTCAAGCTCGAATAAATTAGGCTTTATTGCGTATGGCGCGGCTTCTATACCCTTTTTTAATTTTTCTCCGTCGGCGTCCAAAATAACCTTAACATTATAGCTTTTAGCAATTTCTATAAGCGTTTGATATATATCGTTATTCACGCCTTTGGGTATACTGCCGGACAAAACCATAATTTCTGTTTTTTGAAGCTGCAGCTTTATGCTGTCTATACATTTGCGGAGCGTGTTTTCATGCACAAAAAAGTCTTGCTCATTTATCTCTGTTGTAATATGGCTTTTTGAGTCATAAATCTTATAATTGGTACGTGTTTCATCCTCGGTTTCGGTGAATACATAAGGAATTTCCTGTTCTTTCAAAAAGCTTAAAAGATATTTCCCCTGATTGCCGCCGATTATTCCGCAGGCTATGGTATCCGCGCCAAAATTTTTGAGCGCCTTAGATACGTTTATTCCCTTGCCTCCTGCGTCCGTTCTTATACTTTTTGTACGGTTAAGCCCTCCGACGGTAAAATTTTCAACTTCAATCGTTTTATCTATACAAGGATTTAAAGTAACTGTCAGTATGTTTTTATTCATATTAATTCTCCATTATTTTACATGGTAATATCATCAGTTTTTGCGTTTATAAGCTTTATCAAATCATTTGGCGACATTTCAATCTGATGTCCTATTTTGCCTCCGCTGAATATAATTTTATTAAAATTAAGGCACGAAGAATCAATCACTGTTGTATATTCCTTTTTCATTCCTATTGGTGAGCAGCCGCCCCGAATATATCCGGTTACCTTGTTTATATCCGCAACCTTAATCATCTCGACCGATTTTACGCCGACAGCCTTTGCCGCGGCTTTAAGGTTCAATTCCTTTTGGGAGGGAATAACAAAAACATAATATTCCCTGTTCGCGCCGCAGGTTACCAAGGTTTTATACACCTTTTCTGGAGGCTGACCCATTTTATGCGCTACACTTACGCCGTCAATCGCTCCGTCCCCGCTCTCGTATTCGTATGTATTATAAGCGATTTTAGCTTTGTCTAAAATACGCATTGCGTTAGTTTTAACAACCGCCATATCTATTCCCCTTTTTCTATTGTCTTATAGTTATTATACATATATAATGAAAATATGTCAATAAAAAATAAAGGGAACGCCGCGTTCCCTTTATTTTTTTTCGTGAGGTTTAGATATAAGCGCGAAAACATAGCCGAACAAAATCGCGGCGGCAACGCCGCCTGCCGCGGCCGCGAGTCCGCCTGTAAAAATGCCGAAAATGCCGTCCTCCTGAACGCCTTTCATAACGCCTTTTGCGAGTAAATACCCAAAGCCGGTAAGAGGAACGGTTGCCCCCGCGCCGGCGAGTTTAACCAGTGGTTCGTACCAGCCGAACAGGGTAAAAAATGTACCCAGCGATACAAAAAGAACAAGTATCCTTGCCGGAGTCATCTTTGTAAAATCAATAAGAGCCTGACCTACAAGACATATTGCGCCGCCTATGATAAAAGCCCAGACATAATTCATGCGTGTCCACCTGCCTTTGTGCTTATTCTTACAGCGTGCGCGATACAGGGAATGGATTCGCCCTGCTGACAGGTAAGCGTGTTCATCAGCGCGCCTGTCGCTATAAATAAAATATTGGAATATATTCCGCATCGCAAATCATTCATAAGCTTGCCGCAGAAGGTTACGGCGCTGCAGCCGCAGCCGCTTCCGCCGCTGTGAACGTCCTGAGCGTCTTTATCATATAAGATACAGCCGCAGTCCTCCTGAACAGGCGAAATATCAAGCCCCGCTCGTTTTAATAAATCCTTTAAAATATCCTTGCCGATAAACCCCAAATCGCCTGTAATAATAAGGTCGTAATCGGTAGGGCAAAAGCCTGTGTCGTTAAAATGCGCGGCAATTGTATCCGCCGCGGCAGGAGCCATCGCCGCGCCCATGTTATTCGCGTCCGTAACTCCCAAATCTATTATTTTGCCTGTGGTTACATGAGTTATATACGGCGGCATTAAATGGTCGGATATAACCGCCGCTCCGCTTCCCGTGCAGGTCCATTGCGCTGTGGGAGTGCGCTGGCCGCCGTATTCAAGCGGAAGCCTGAACTGCTTTTCAGCCGAGCAGAAATGGCTGGAGGTGGATGCGATTACCTTTTCCGCGAATCCGCCGTCGATTGCCATAGCCGCAAGCGACATTGACTCCGCCATCGTTGAACAGGCGCCGTAAAGTCCGAAAAACGGAACGGCAAAAGCCCGTACCGCGAAATGGCTGCCCGAGCATTGGTTTAAAAGGTCGCCGGCGAATAAATAATGAACATCTTCAAAATTGAGACCTGCTTTATGCATAACATGGGAAATCGCTGTCCTCATTAATTTGCTCTCAGCTTTTTCCCATGATTTTTCACCGTAAAGTCCGTCCTCAATTACTGTGTCAAAATATGAACCGAGCGGCCCTTCGCTTTCTTTTTTTCCTACCACAGTGGCGCAAGCTGTGATTGATGGCGGATTTTCAAAATATATTGTTTGTGTACCTAATCTTTTTTTCATATACTCACCTAATATCAAAAATTCTCAATTATATTATATACGAAAAAATTTTTAATACACATAATCTCAAAAAAAAAATTCCGCCCGAAATTTCAGGCAGAATTAAAATTTATTCGTCTGTGGTATCTTCAAGCTCAACCGATTCAAGCTCAAACCAGAATTCAACGCCGCCGTCTTTATTTACCGCGCCGTAATTCTGCCCGTGCATATCCATAATAGCCTTTACAATCGCAAGCCCCAGCCCGTAGCTCTGCATATCACGGTTGCGTGATTTATCCATTCTGTAAAAGCTTATGAAAATATTTTCAAGCTCGCTTTCCTCAATATGGCTGCCGCTGTTGTAAACGCTGACACGGCATTTTCCGCCCGATTTTTGCACCCAAACCCTGATATTGCTGCCTGCGGGCGAATATTTTATCGCGTTTTCAAGTAAATTAGTAATTAAAAGCTCAATTTTTTGATAATCCGCAAGCACTATATAATCATCGTCCATATATTTTTCGGCTTTTATTTGTTTTTTATCCATAGGCAGCCGGTGATTTTTCATAATATCGCTGACTATTTCGTCAATGCTGAAAATGGTCTTTTCAATTTTAAGCATACCGCTTTCAAGCTGTGAAAGCTTGAGCAGCATTTGCACAAGCTCGTTCATTTTATTTCCTTCGTCAATAACAATATTGCAATATTCGGATTTAATGCTTTCGCTCGTTTCGGGCAAATCACGCAGTGCCTCGGCATAGCTGACAATTAAAGTGAGCGGAGTTTTAAAATCATGCGATACATTGGCGATAAACTGCTTGCGCATTTTATCGGTTTCTTCCTGACGCTTCAAGTCCTCCTGCAAAACATGATTAGCCTCAATAATACGGCTTATGTTTTCCTGAAGCTTATCCGACATGTTATTTATATTTTCAGCAAGCCTGCCAATCTCGTCATTTGAGGTTATTTCGCATCTGTCCGAAAAATCAAAAGAGGAAATTTTATCGGTAATATTTTGTATTTTTCGAATAGGCTTTGAAATTTTATCCACTGTAAAATATATTACGGCGGCTCCTAATATAAATGTGAAAATTGATATATAAAGTATATATTTAATAGCGAGATTCGAGGTGTTTTTAATATATTGGGTCGGAGTGTCGCCGATTATATACAAATCGTCCTTAATATGCCCTAAAACAAAAATTGAGTTGCCGCCGGTGATGTAAAAACCATTCATACCGCCCGGAAATCCGGGATTCGCAGGGTAATTTTCCTGACCGGCAGTATCGCCGGCAGGGCTGTTTTTAAAATTTCTTTGGGAAATTTTCATATTATCGGGACTGTGCTTTTCAATATAAAAATTGTTAGTATCCTTAACAGAAGTAAAAATTGAAGGATTAAGCAAAAGCCTTCTAAATTGCATAGGAATTTCGGAAACTGCGCCGTTTAAATTATAACGCGAACTGCCGCTCTGCCTTTTATACGGGCGTGAATAATATATAATTTCAAGCTCGCTTTCGGTAACCGAAATAATTCCTATGGTTGTGTTTTTATTTTCAACCTCTGTTAAAATTGATTGATAATCCTGACCGCCCCTGTAAGCCGCGCGGATTTGCTCCGCTCCTTTTTTAAGCTCATCGGTGCGGCTTTTTGTATAAAGCCGTTCAAAAAGAGCTGTTCCCATAAAAAACGTAAATAATATATTCAGAATTAATATTATAATAAAGATAAAAAACAGCTTAAATTTTATACTGTGTTTCATAATTAATCTCCATTTCGCCGTCAAAGTCGGCGGCACAAAACTTAAATAAATTATCTCTGTCATCCCCGCCGGCTAGCAGAGAAATCAGAGATTAATTTTCGCATCTGCCTGTTTGCAAATATACGGTTTTGCGAACAAATGGCAGGCGTTTAGTTTTTTACAGGTCTGAATTTATTCAGATATCAGCGGATATTCAAACTTATAGCCTACCTTGCGTAAGGTTATAATATGCTTTCCGTAACCGCCAAGCTTTGCACGCAGGCATTTAATGTGGGTATCGACAGTGCGGTCGTCTCCGCCGTAATCGTAATCCCACACATTTATAAGAATCTGGTCGCGGGTCAGAACAAGATTTTTATTCTGCATAAGATAATGCAGAAGGTCAAATTCTTTGGGTGTGAGATATGATCTTGCGCCGTCTACATATAAGGTGCGTTCACGGAAATAAAGCTTTAAATCACCTATTTCAATGTTAAGATTATTTCCAGTGTCTGTTCTTTTAAGTAAATTATGAACTCTTGTTATAAGAATCGCGGGGCTGAACGGCTTGGCTATATATTCATCCGCTCCGCAGTTAAAGCCGTTAAGCTCGTCAAATTCACTGTCTCTCGCGGTTAGCATAAGCACAGGCACAGCCGACTGCTCGCGGATAATGCGGCACACCTCGAAACCGTCCATTTTCGGCATCATAACGTCCAGTATAACCATAACAATATCGCTGCTTGCTTCAAAAAGCGAAACCGCCTCCGCGCCGTCGCACGCGGTTATAACCTTATAGCCTTCGCTTACTAAATATTGCTTTACAAGCTTGCGGATATTTTCCTCATCCTCCGCTATTAAAATCAGGTTCTTCATTTGAAAACCTCCTAAGTTAATAATATTCTCACAATCGGCAGAATAACAAGGCTCGCGATGGTTGAAAGCGATACCATAACAGCAGGGAAATATGTATCCGCGCCGAATTCTTTTGCTGTTATTGACTGGGTAGCCATTACAGGCATAAAGGACTGCACGATAAATACCTTTTTCATTAAATCCGGCATCGGAATAAACGTGAACACCGCAAGAGCGATTGCCGGACCCACAATGAATCTTCCCAAAAATCCAAGCCCGATATTTCTATTTAATTTAATTTGCTTAAGTCCTGCCGCTCCCAGCACATGACCGATAAATATCATGGAAAGCGGAGTTGTCATATTTCCGATATTCATAAGCGTATCATTTACCGATTTCGGAAATACAACGGGCGGAAAAGCCGAGTTGTACAGCAAAATCAAAATTCCCGCGAAAAGCCCGTAAAGCGGGGGAGGAATAAGCCGTTTAATTATTTCCTTCGCGCTTGATTTTGAGCTTCCGCCCGATATAATAAACACGCCGATTGTCCAGAATAGCAATGTATTTGCCATATAATAATATAAAACATACGGAGTTGACTGCGCTCCGAACATCGCGAGGTTTACGGGCAGACCCATAAATATTGTGTTGTTAAGCGCCGTCATTACTATAAGCGAGCCGGACACGCTTTTATCCGCATGGCTGAACTTTGCTATAATAAAACCTGCCGCAAGCCCTATACATAAAGAAATCAAAGGTATAGCCACATATGCGGGTATATTTTTTATTTCGCTTGTTTCAAAGGAATTCAGCACATTGTGCAGCATATAACAGGGAAGCGAAATATTTACCACAAACCATGATATAAAGGAGGATATTTTATCGTCTATTTTCCCCAGCCTTGTTAATGCGTAACCTAATACTATTAAAATAAATACCGAAAAAACGGCTCCGAAGCCGCTTAAAAGCACGTCCAATCACTCAAATCCTTTCAAGCCCCGAAAAATCCATTCTGCCTTTGCGCAGCGAGGGGTTTTCATAGGCAAGCGAGAAAATATCGGTTGCCCTGCAATCCATTTCGAACATTTCTTTATATACAGGAGATAGATTTTTATAGCCGCCTACCTTTGTAATAACAGGCACGGAAGCTGTATTTTTCATTTTTCGCAGAATTTCATAACCTTTATCGTCCGCCGCAAGCACACGGATATACCCGGGGCCGGCTGATGAGAACAACTCAAGCTTTTCTGCGGTAAGCCCTACCATAGCGCAGATTAAAATCCGCGCGAGCCTTGTTCGAGTATAGCGCTTGGTTTTCACAAAATCAATAATATCATCTATTTCATAAAATTTATTCGCCGCTTCTATAAACCTGTTCTCAAGCCCTTCGCCCACATATGCAGTATCCTTCAGCAAATCGGGCGAACGCCTTATAAGCCCTGCCGCGAAACCGCTTAGATTACATAATTTAGTATAACTCTTTTTCTTGCTATAGTCAAGTGAAATATTCAACACATTTGCGGGCACAAAGCGCTCAAACCGCTCAAAATCATTATCATAAAAAAGCTTTCTGCAGCCTGTGGCGCTTATATAAATTTGGTCTGTATTGTCGCTGTTGTAGCCTTCACCTATACGTTTTATTGTCAAGGGTTTAATTTCGGTTGCGTATTTGTTTATAGCCTTTATATACTCCGCGCCCAGAATATTGTTGGGCGAAAAAAATTGCTCCGGAATATCAAGCGCGAGCGAACGAGCCTTGGGAAAACTCATGCCCTTGCCAAGATGCTCTTTCAGCTTATTTTTAAAATCCTCGTTTTCGGCGGACGCGGCGGATGAAACAGCTGAAAGACTGCCGCTTTCGCTCCCGAATGACAGCATATCGACGCATCCGACAGATTGCAGAAGCCGTACTCCGCCTGCAGCAAAATATTCAGCCGAGCCGCACGCAAAGCAGAAGGGCAGCTCAATAACAAGATTCGCGCCGCCGGATACGGCATTTTTCGCCCTTGTCCATTTGTCAAACAAAGCAATGCCGCCGCGCTGCGTGAAGCTTCCGCTCATTACGGTTATAATGCCGTCCGCGCCGCTTTCCTCTCTGGTTTTTTTAATATGATATTCATGTCCGTTATGAAACGGATTATATTCAGAAATAATTCCGCAAGTTTTCATGGCATACTCTCCCGCACAAAGGTTAAAATATCTAACAAAGCTGTGTGAATTTCAAAAAATATTAATGTAATATTCATAAAAAATTGATGCTTTTATATACATTTTAACATAAATTTTATCAAAAAACAATTTTTTTTCAAAAAAATATTGTATACAATAAAAATATGTTGTATAATGTATTTATGTAGGTTAAAAATGCTTAAAGCGCAAATCAAATGATAAAAATTTAACAATCTATTGGGTTATACTAATTGTAATTTGAAAACCTTTTCGGGCGATTAGATTAGAGTTAGTATGATAACAAAAAATAAGGAGTGTATTAGCAAATGAGTAACTTTCTTACAAGGATAAAAGAAAGAGCAAAAATGAACAAACAAACAATTGTGCTGCCGGAGGGCGGCGATATTCGTACAATTCAGGCGGCTGCGATAGTTTTAAAGGAAAACATTGCGGATTTAATTATTCTCGGCGACTGTGCGAAAATAAATGAAATGGCGGCAGGGCTTGACATTTCAGGCGCGAAGATTATAAACCCTGAAACAGACGAAAATCTTAATAAATTCGCTAATGAATTTTACGAAATGAGAAAAGCTAAGGGCATGACAGAGGAAAAGGCTCTTGAAACTCTTAAAAATCCGTTATATTTCGGTGTAATGATGGTTAAATTGGGCTTGGCGGACGGAATGGTTGCGGGAGCCGCAAATTCTACTCCTAATGTTCTTCGCCCCGCTCTTCAGATATTAAAAACAGCTCCCGGCACAAAGCTTGTATCAGCGTTTTTCGTAATGTGCGTGCCCGACTGTGAATATGGCAGCAACGGAATATTTATTTTTGCCGATTCCGGTTTGAATGAAGACCCGGACGCGGACGGCGTATCGGAAATTGCTATTTCCTCCGCGAAAAGCTTTGAGATTTTGGTTGAGGATACCCCGAATATCGCAATGCTTTCCTATTCAACATACGGCAGCGCGAAAAGCCCGCTGGTTGACAAAATGCAGCTCGCTACAAAGCTGGCTAAAGAAAAAAGACCCGACCTTAATATTGACGGCGAGCTGCAGCTTGACGCGGCAATCGTTTCTTCGGTAGGAAGCTCAAAGGCTCCCGGTTCATCTGTTGCGGGTAAAGCCAACGTGCTTGTTTTCCCTAATCTCGACGCAGGAAATATAGGTTATAAATTAACGCAGAGGCTTGCGAAGGCGGAAGCTTACGGCCCTATAACACAGGGTATAGCAAAGCCTGTAAACGACCTTTCTAGAGGCTGCGTTGCGGAGGATATCGTTGGAGTTATCGCAATTACCAGCGTGCAGGCTCAGGCACAGAAAAAATAATGAATGGAGAATTAAGTCTGAATAAATTCAGACTTAATAAAACAAATCGCCTGCCATATGTTTGCAAAACCGTATATTGCAAACAGGCAGATGCGAGAATTAATCTCTCATTCCTCTGCCAGCCGGCGGGGGGAAGATAGAGATAATTTATTTAAGTTTTATGCCGCCGACTTTGGCGGCGGAATGGAGATTAATTATGAAAATATTAGTTATAAATGCAGGAAGCTCCTCGCTTAAATATCAGTTTATTGATATTGACAGCAAGGAGGTTATCGCGAAAGGTCAGTGCGAAAGAATCGGAATTAACGGTTCTGTATTAAAGCATACTCCCATGGGAAGGGATACGGTTGTAAAAGAAGCGGAAATGCCCACTCATACACAGGCTATTGAGATGGTATTAGACGCTCTTTGCTGCGAGGATTGCGGAGTTATTAAAAGCCTTGATGAAATTTCGGCTGTTGGCCATCGTGTGGTACATGGCGGCGAATTCTTCAAAGGCTCCGTTATCATTGACGATAGCGTAAAAGCCGCTATTAAAGAGTGTTTCGACCTTGCTCCTCTTCACAATCCGGCAAACCTTATAGGTATTGAAGCTTGCGAAGCGGCTATGGGCAAAAATGTTCCTCAGGTTGCGGTGTTTGACACAGCGTTCCATCAGACAATGCCGAACTACGCATATATGTACGCTCTTCCTTATGAATATTATGAAGATTTCAAGGTAAGACGTTACGGGTTCCACGGAACTTCACATAAATATGTAGCTTCAAGAGCGGCGGAAATTCTCGGCAAACCGGTTGAAGAGCTTAAAATTATCACAGCCCATCTCGGCAACGGTTCTTCTATTGCCGCTGTAGACGGCGGAAAATCTGTTGATACATCAATGGGCTTCACACCTCTGGCAGGTCTTATAATGGGTACCAGAAGCGGCGACCTTGACCCTGCTATTATTCCGTATTTAAAGGATAAATGCGATATGACAGCGGAACAGGTTATAGACGTGCTTAATAAAAAATCGGGAGTTTTGGGCATATCAGGTATAAGCAGCGACTTCCGCGACCTTATGAGCGCGGCTGACAACGGCAACAAAAGAGCGCAGCTCGCGGTTTCTATGTTTACCTATCATGTAAGAAGCTATATCGCTGCATACGCTGCCGCAATGGGTGGAGTTGACGCTGTTGTGTTTACTGCCGGTATCGGTGAAAATACTAAGGAAATCCGCAGAGACTGCGTAAAAGGTCTGGAATATATGGGCGTTAAACTCGATGAAGAAAAGAATAACTGCCGAGGAATTGAAAGGGACATCAGCGCGGACGGCGCAAAGGTGAAGATCCTTGTTATCCCAACAAATGAAGAGCTTATGATAGCAACGGACACAAAAAACCTTATAGAAAAATAATACGAAATACAGTTATAAACAACCGCTGTCCGAAAAGGGCGGCGGTTGTTTTTTAATAGGATAAAAAAATGCGCTGAACTACGCGGTTGGGATTTAAGTGTTTCGCAGCGTTGGGACGCGATTTGGGTGTAGGCTCCGCTTGCTATGGACAAACATTTTAAATAATGATATAATATAAATAATAATATTGTAGGGAATGGGCATGCCCATTCCGTAATAAGGAGGGGCGCAATGAAAGTTTTACATACGTCCGACTGGCATTTAGGGATAACTCTGCACAATATACCGCTTATCGAGGATCAGAGGAAATTTATATGCGATTTGATTGAAATAATAAAAAATGAAAAAATAGACGCTGTTATTATTGCGGGGGATATTTTCGACAGCAGTGTGTCGAGCAGCGACGCGATTTCTTTATATAACGACGCTGTAACGGAAATCTGCGGAAAAATGAAAATACCTATGTTTATTATAGCCGGCAACCATGACGGAGCCGCGCGCCTTGCCTCCTGCCGTGAGCTTTTAAAATCATCAGGGCTTTATATTACGGGAAAGCTGGAAATTTCGCCGGTTAAGCTAAAAGATACCACCATTTACAGCATACCGTATTTTAATATTGACGAGGTGCGCGCAATGTACCCCAAAAAAGAAATTAAAACCTATGAAGAGGCAATGCTGCTGGTGTGCGACATTATCCGCGCAATGATGGACAAAACTAAGAAAAACATAATCATTTCCCATTCGTTTGTAAGCGGAGCCGCTCTATCCGAAAGCGACAGATCCGCCGTGATAGGGTCTGCGGCTATGATATCAAAGGAGGTTTTCAGCGGCTTTGATTATGTGGCTTTGGGGCATCTGCACAGACCGCAGAATACGGGAGCAAACGTCCGCTATTGCGGGTCGCCGCTCAAATATTCAATCGGCGAGGCAACCCAGAGGAAAAGCGTTACAATTATTGACACCGCTGATATGTCCGTTTCCGAAGTTGAAATTGTTCCTTTGCATAATATGAGAATTATAAAAGGCGAATACGATAAGGTTTTAGAGTCCGCTTGGTACAGCGAGGATTTTATTAAAATAGAAATTACGGATAAATTCGTATCGCTTGAAGCCATAAGCACATTTAGAAATGTTTACCCGAATATCGTGGCAATAAGCGGAAAATCGCCATTGGAAAATGAGCAGATAACGCTTACCGTTGATGAAATTGAAAAGATGTCGCCGGCGGAGATTTTAAACAAATTCTTTATGGAAACACAAGGGTTCACGCCTACGGGCGAGCAGATAGATTTGTTTAATGAAGCCATTGCGGCGGTAGATTGCGGAGGTGATTTGTCATGAAACCTGTTTTGCTGAAATTTAGGGCGTTCGGCCCTTATGTGGAGGAGCAGATAATTGATTTTAATGAGCTGGAAAGAGCCGGGCTGTTTTTAATATGCGGAGAGACAGGAGCGGGCAAAACGGTTATTCTTGACGCTATAACCTATGCCCTGTACGGCAAAAGCAGCGGCGCGGGCAGAGGAGATATTTCCGCCATGAGATGCCAGCTTGCGCCAAGCAATATCAGCACCGAGATTGAATTTGTTTTTGAAATCAGGGGAAAACAGTATAAATTCACTAGAAGCATTAAATACGCTAGGAAGAATTTCAATACAACTCAAAATGCCTTGCAAAAGGAGGGCGAGGGGTTTGCATCTTTTTTTGAAAACCCTAAAATCAGGGATGTTGAGGACAAGGCAAAGGAGCTTTTGGGGCTTAATTATGAACAGTTCAGGCAGGTTATAATTTTGCCGCAGGGGCAGTTTGAACGGCTTTTGGTGGCTAAATCCAACGAAAAGGAGGAAATTTTGGTCAGCCTTTTCGGAGCGGACAGGTGGCAAAAAATCGCCGAATATATAAGCGGGAGGATTAATGAACAGCGCCGTCTGCTGGATATACAAAAAGCGAATATCGAAAGGTCGCTCGCCGATAAAGGGTGCGAAAATCCGCTGGAGCTGTCCGCCCTTTTGGAAAGCAAAGCGCAAACCCTTAAAATTAAGGAAAAAGAGCTTGTGGATATTACAAAACAACTGGAGAACGCAAAAAAAGAATTTGAAAGTCAAAACAGCGTTTTTGAAAAATTCTGTGATTATGAAAAAACAGCATTGACCTTATCTGCGCTGAAACAAAAGGAAAATGAAATTTCTGTTTTAAAGGAAAGGCTTGATAAAACAATAAAAGCGGATTCCATTAAATCGGTTTACATAAAATATGAAGCCGCCGAGGCTGAGGCTCGCCTTAGGAAAACTCAGGTGCGTGAGGAAGAAGAGAAACTTTCCGCATTTAAAGCGGAATTGGAAACAGTAAAGAAAAGCCTTGACAAATTAATAGCTTTGCTGAAAAATAATGAGAATGATAAAATAAGGCTTAGCAGGCTGTCCGAAATGACGGATATTTACACAAAAATTGACGAGGCTAAAAAAGCTCTAGACGCGGCGGAAAACAGCCGTGCCGCAATTTTGAAGTCTGTAGATACCCAAAATGAAGCCGTGCGGAAATTATCCTCTCAAAAGCTTGATATGAGCCGGGGGGAAGCGGAAATATACGCGGAGTATACCCGGATGTTCAGCTCTTTTTTGGGCAATATCAGCGGAACACTGGCGCAGCAGCTTCAGGAAAATATGCCATGCCCCGTATGCGGAAGCGAGCTTCACCCTTCGCCCGCAAAAATGCTTGATACCGACATTGATAACGATATGCTTGAAGCTAAAAAAGCGGAAATCGAAGATATTCGGACAAAGCTGAAAGAAAAAGAAACACAGCTTCAAAAGGAAACGGAAAAGCTGAGTATTTTAAAGGATAAGCTGAACCACGCCGAGGTTGAAAAAGAAAGACTAAAAAGCGAATATAACAATATTCTGCAAAACCTTGATTCCGAAATCAAGGATATAAACGGGCTGAACCATGCTGTTACGGCGCTGAAAAATAAAATTTTAGGATACGAAACGGATTTAAGCGCGGCAAACGAAAATATGCTGAAAATTCAAAAAGATTATGATACCTGCGCCGCTTCACTGGACATTCACAGCAGGGAGCTTACGGGGGCGAACAGCGCTTTTTGCGAACTCGAAACTGAGTTAGAAAGCAGGCTTGCGGAGTATCTTTTCACAAATATAGAGGAATTTAAAGAAAGCCTTTTAAGCGAGCCGGAAAAAGCGGAGCTTTATCAGCGGATAACTGATTATAAGGTTGAATGTGAAAACACAGCGAAAAAAATTATGGAGCTTGAAGGGGAGCTTAAAGATAAAGAAAAGCCTGATATTGAGCAGTTAAAGGAAAATATAAAGATTCTTGAGGAAAGCAATTTGAGCCTTGTTAAAGCCTCGGCGGTTTTTTCGCAGGAGGTGAGCGATTTGAAGAAGCTTTTAGCCTCGCTTTTAAAGCAGATAAAAAAATATGAATCTTCCGATAAAAAATACAGGGATAATCAGGTTTTCTCAAAGCAATTAAGAGGGGATAACGGGGTGAGCCTTCAAAGATATGTTCTGGGAGTTATGCTTACCTCGATTACAACCGAGGCGAACAGATTGCTTGAGAATGTTCACAACGGAAGATACAAGCTTTTCCGCACGCTCGAAACAACCGGAGGAGCGAGAAAAGCCGGGCTTGAGCTTGAGGTTTTCGACAGCCTCACAGGAGAACGGCGAAGCGTTTTAAGCCTTTCAGGTGGCGAAAAGTTTTTGGTTGCTCTAAGCCTTTCAATAGGCTTGTCCGCTGTTGTTCAGGCGCAGTCGGGCGGTATCAGGCTGGACGCTATGTTTATTGACGAGGGGTTCGGCTCGCTTGATTCAGCTTCAATAGGAGATGCGCTGATGGTGCTTTCAAATATTAAAAATTCAAACGGCATTGTAGGTATTATATCCCACGTTTCGGTTTTAAGGGAAAATATCAGCGCTAAAATTGAGGTTTATAAAAATAAAAACGGAAGCAGTCTTTCTGTTATAGTATAGTTTTAAAACAGAAATAAAAAGAACGCTTAATCTTCATAAATTGCAGATTAGGCGTTTTTTTTATTACGAAAAGTAACTTTTTGAACGTAATGTACTTTTCTGTTTCTTGAAAATACGCGGCAAAAGTTATACAATTAAGTTAAACTAAATCGAAGGGATGTGCTTTTATGAATTTTAAAAGAATTATAGCTGCTATAACAGCGGGGACTGTATGCTTGGCATGCCTTGCCGGATGCGGTAAAAAAAATACGGCGGCAGTGGACGGTGTGACAAAACTGTCCTGGTGGGTGCCGTTGTATCCCGCAATATCGCAGACAGTAACAAATTTCAGTGAACTGGAATTTTATCAGCAGCTTCAGAAAAAGAACAATGTAGAGATAGAATTTATTCATCCGGCGGTAGGCCAGGAAACGGTTAACTTTAATGTTATGATAGCGTCGGACGATTTAGCTGACATAATAACAGGCGGCGCTTATAACGGAGGAAACCTTCAGGCAATACAAAACGGCTATTACATAGCTTTGAATAATTATATTGATAAATATGCGCCTAATTTTAAAAAGCTGCTTGACAGTAATGATGAATACAGAAAGGCTGCTATTGAGGAGGACGGAACATATTCGCAGTTCCCGTTTTTCAGAGGCGACAACTTTCTTCTTTCGTGGCAGGGTCCGCAGATTAGAAAGGATTGGCTAGACGAGCTGGGAATGGAACTTCCTGAAACAATTGACGAATGGGAAAAAGTGTTAACTGCATTTAAAAATAAGGGCGTTGACTATCCGCTTACATTAAACCTAAAGAGTATTACAATAAATCCAACCTCTATGTTCTGGGGCGCTTACGGCATAGGCGGCAGCTGGTATGAAGTTGGTGGAACAGTACATTGCGCTTTCCTTGAGGACGGATTTGTAAAATATCTTAAAACAATGAACAAATGGTATAAAAACGGACTTCTTGACCCTGATTTCTACGCGCAGGACGACAGCACCCATGACGCGAAAATTACAAGCGGACGAACAGGCGCGTGGGTTGCAACCGGAGGGGGCGCTTTAGGAAGATACTTAAAGGCGTTTAAAGAAAATAATCCCGACGCAAAAATTTCCGGAACAAAATACGCTTCATTAAAAAAGGGAGAAATGCCCATGTTTGGATTTAAGGATTCAGTATATGATGCAGGCATGTGCGTAAAGGTTACTGCCGATTGTGAAAATCCTGAGGCAGCGGTAAAACTGCTTGACTGGGGCTACAGTGATGAGGGGCATATGTTCTATAATTTTGGCGAAGAAAACGTATCATACAAAATGGAAAACGGTTATCCAAAGTATACGGAGCTGATTACAAAAAATCCTAATGGGCTTGATATGTCGATTGCAATGGTGCATCATATGGCGTCAAGCTATGGCGGAGCCTTTGTGCAGGATAAGAGATATTATGAACAGTATCTGCAATTCGAAGAACAAAGAGACGCTGTATCTAAATGGAGCCAGTATCAGTACAGCAACAGAATGCCAAAGTTTACTCTGACTTCTGAAGAACAAAGCAATTATACAAGCGCGTCAACGGATATTAATACTTATATTGACGAGATGTTTATTAAGTTTGTTGTAGGTGAGGAAAGTATTGATAATTACGACAGCTTTGTAGCTAAGCTTAAGACAATGGGCATAGATAACCTGCTTAAAATTAATCAGGATGCGCTTAACAGATATAATAATAAATAATTGAAAGAGTGGAAATAAAGTGGAAAAAGTTATAATGCAGACTCAATTGCCGGTTCATGAAAGTTTTTTTAAACGTCTCGGGAAGGATATAGTTGTTAATAAGTATTTGTATTTACTGGCATTGCCTGTAATGGCATATTTTATAATCTTTCATTATCTGCCGATGTATGGTATTATTATTGCTTTTAAGGATTATGCGCCCAGAGTAGGGATATTAGGAAGTCCGTGGGCAGACAACTGCGGGCTTGCTAATTTTATAAAATTCTGTACGGGGCCTTATTTTTGGCGTGTGCTGAAAAACACCTTGCTAATAAGCTTTTATGATATTTTATTCGGGTTTCCCGCGCCTGTTATATTTGCTATATTAATGAATGAAATTCAAACAAAATATTTTAAAAAAGTAGTGCAGACTATAACATATATGCCTCATTTTATTTCGATAATGGTAGTATGCAGTCTTGTAATATCATTTACGGGGCGTGACGGGCTTATTAATGATATAATAGAATTTTTCGGCGGTACGAGAAATAATCTGCTGAGCGCTCCGGAATATTTCAGGACAATTTTTGTAACCTCGGGTGTATGGCAGAGTATAGGCTGGAACAGCATTATATACCTTGCGGCGTTATCCGCAATAGATAAGGAACAGTATGAGTCGGCTACAATAGACGGCGCGGGAAAGCTGCGGCAGATTATAAGTATTACATTGCCCGGTTTGGCGCCGACGATTATAATTATGCTTATACTCAGAATGGGCACCGTTCTTTCAATAGGTTATGAAAAGATTATCCTTTTATATAACCCGAATACTTATTCTACTTCTGATGTTATTTCATCATTTATTTACAGAAATTCATTTACGGGTCAGCAGCAGTTCAGTTATTCGGCGGCAGTAGGACTATTGAATTCAATTGTTAACACTTTGTTTATAATAGCTACAAACGCAGTTAGCCGCCGTGTAAGTGAAACAAGTCTGTGGTAAGGGGGGACGTTTTATGTTTAAAAAAATGTCAAAAGGTGACATAATATTTACAGTCATAAACACTTTTGTTATGACTTTTATGATAGTAGTTTGTTTATATCCGATTTTATATGTTCTGTTTGCCTCCTTTTCGGACTCAAACCTTTTAATAAGTTACAGAGGAATACTGCTTAGACCTTTAGGCTTTAATCTCGGCGCATATAAAAAGGTTATTGAAAACCAGAATATAATTATAGGTTACAGGAACACATTATTCTATGTGGCGCTGCACACCGCATTGGCGCTTGTTTTAACTATAATCGGGGCTTTTGTGCTTTCAAGAAGAAAGTTTATGATTAAAAACATAATGATGGCAATGATTGCGTTTACTATGATATTCGGGGGCGGTCTTATTCCTACGTTTATAATGATGAAATCCATCGGAATGTATGACAATATATTTGCTATTATTATTCCGGGAAGTATTTCAGCATATAACCTTATTGTTATGAGAACCTCTTTTGCCGCGATTCCGGTTAGTCTGGAGGAATCGGTTAAAATTGACGGAGGAAACGACCTGCATGTGCTTTGGAATATTGTAATTCCGCTTTCAAAAGCTATTATTGCGGTAATGATACTGTTTTACGGTGTGGGTATGTGGAATTCGTGGTTTAATGCTTCTATTTATTTAAGAAACAGAAATTTATATCCGCTGCAGCTATTTTTAAGAGAAATTCTTATAGGTAATTCGACAGATTCAATGATGACTGACAGCGGTTCTTCAAGCGCGAGTGACAGGGAGGCAATTGCCGAGTCTATAAAATATGCTACGATTATTGTATCGACGGTACCTGTGCTTATCATATATCCATTTTTACAGAAATATTTTGTAAGCGGTATTATGATAGGAGCGATAAAAGGATAGGCGGCGGCATTAAAACAGGCGAAAGGGATGGTTAATTAATGAAAAAAATAATTTATATTTTTTTGGCTGTACAGATGATATTTTCATGTACTGCCGCTATCGCAAATGAAGGATATACAGAAGCGATTATAAATGAAGGCTTCAATAATTACGCAACAAACAGTGAGTTTGATTATGCCGCCGGAGCTTACGGCACTCGTATAGTTGAAGAAAACGGTGATAAGTCGCTTTTACTTATAGCGGACGAAGATGGCGCAAGCATTGAAATGACGGCGGCAATTCCTAAAACTTTTATAATTTCAATGGATATCGAGGCCGAAGAATTCCCAAGTGACGCAGTATTTTTGAGCCTTGCCGACAGCGCGGGAAACAAAACGGTAATTGTTCAGGCTGAAAACGGAGAAACCTTGCTTGGAGACGGTAAAAAAACGAAAAGCTTTTTAGTTAAAAATAAAAAGGTCAGCCTTATATATAAAATTGATTTAAATAAAAAGCGTTTCACCCTTCTTGCGGACGGTAAAATCAGGGTTTCAGACTGGCGTATCTCAATAAATAATGCAGTAAAGCTTTCTTTAGAATTTAACGGAACAAAGTTAATGCCGGCGAAAATTAAAATTGATAATCTTCGATTGTATGAAGGCGGTACGGTAAAAAATAATTTTGCTCCCGTTGAATATAACAGTGAGGAAACGTTCTTCGACCCCGATTATGTGGAGGAGGAGAAACATGAGGTTTTTGCCGCTAATACCTTTGATAAAGCAGCTGACATAAGCACCGCCGGCATTTCTTATGATTTAAAAGCGGTTAATAAAATGGAACTTATAAAAAACGGCGAAAATAAATATATACAGATAAAACGTCAGGACAGCGACCCGAACATTAACTTTGTGGTAAAGCCAAATTCAAAAAATTATATAATACAGGCGGATTTTATGATTAGCGAGTTTGGAGCCTCAGCATTATTGTTCCATTTAAGGGACGACAACGCGCAGTTTAATCAGCTTGTGGGCCTTAATGGTTCGGGCGCTTTAACAACACCCAAAGGAGGCATTATAGGCAATGCGGTAAAGAAACAATGGTTTACCTTATCCTGCGCGGTAAATACAAAAAAACAGACATATGACGCGTATATTAACGGTCAGCTTGTCATGGAAAAAATAAGTTTCGCAAATACTGCGTTTACCACGCCGTCAACAGTAAGATTTACATATGCGGGAGGCGCGGCAAACTCAACTGTCGCTATAGATAATTTTTATGTGTATTCGGGCAGTACCATACAAACCGATTTTGACGACGTAAAACTCTCTATGGTGTATTCCGATAATGAGTCGGCGATTAAAAAGCTTAAAGGCACGACAGCCTTTATGGTATTTAACGGCGCGGCGTTTATAAAGGATGAAAAAGTATTTTTGGATAACAAGCCTTTCGCAGAGGATAAAAGGCTCTGGGCGCCCGGCGAGCTATATGAAAAAGCCTATGGAGCGGTAATTAAAAAAGAGGGCGAAAAAGCCTATGTTAACGATATTGCCGTTGATTTTAAAGAAAAGGATGGCATATTATATCTTGCCTTTGACTCTGTAGCTGAAAATGCAATAAAGTTAAATTACTTTACTGATGTTGAACGTGGGTTTGCCATAATGGGTAATAAAAATTTCTCGGTTTATAAAAATACCGCAACAGATTATAACGGCAACAATTATCTTGTTTTAAGCCGCGGCGAAAAAGAATATCTGGACCCGATGTACTATCTTCTTTATGAAAGACCGTCTACGGAGACAATCATTGAAAAATATAAAGAAACCTCTAAAGGTCAGCACCCAAGAATTATGGGCAAAAAAGCGGACTTTGACAGAATAAGAGAGGAAATTAAAACAGACCCTATAAAGAAAAAATGGGCTGAAACATGGATTAAAAACGCTGATTCCATTGTAGGAAATCACACTATGCCGGTATATGAGCTATATGACGGTGAAAGGCTCGCGACACCGTCGCTTGATAGGTTCTGGAAACTCGCGTTTGCGTACCAGCTTACAGGGGACGGGAAATACTGTGATGATATGTACAAGGAAATTCTTGTATTGCGTGATTTCCCCGACTGGCATCCTAACCACTTCCTTGACACCGCGAGCAACAGCGCAGCGGTTGCCGTAGCCTATGACTGGTGTTACGACTACTGGACGGAAGAACAGAAAGAGGCAATTCGCGACGCGCTTTACAGACATGGCCTAAAAACAGGCTATAATGACCTTTTCGGCGGAGCGACAAATAAATGGACCGCATGGAATAATAACTGGGCGGCTGTATGCTGGGGAAGTTTAAGCCTTGCCGCGATTGCGCTTATGGATGATTATGAGCAGGAGGCGGCAACCGTTTTAGATGGCGGTCTTCGCGGAATAGGATATATGCTGCCTATGTTTGCTCCGGACGGCGCATGGGCGGAGGGGTCAGGCTACTGGAGCTACTGCGTTACTTGGTTTACAAGATATATGGCTACTCTTGAAAGCGCGCTTGGCACAGATTTCGGGTATTTAGACCAAAAAGGCGTGAGAGGCACTATGCTATACATTTATGCGCTAAACGGCTCATGCGGATTATTCAACTTCCATGACGCTGCCGCAAGCAACGGTGTTAACGCATATCCGAATGCGTATCTTTCCTATAGATTCAATGATGACGACATAAAGCATCTTCGCATGTATGAGCTTAAAGATAAAGCAAGCGGAAGCATTGAGGATTTCTTCTTCACAGATACATCCTATCAGCCTTTGGTGCCTGACAGCCTGCCGCTTGATCTTAAATACGGACTTACGGAAACCGGCGTTATGCGCAGCGCTTGGTTTGAAAGGGGCGCCGCCTTTGCAGGCTATCATTGCAGCCCTAACTCTCCCGTACACCGTAATTTTGACTCCGGCACATTTATATTTGACAGTATGGGCGTACGCTGGGCAACCGAGCTTGGAGCGGATTCGTATGTAATTCCGGGTTATTGGAATACGGAAAACAATCCGGTATACAGGGTAAGAACAGAAGGACAGAACTGTTATGTAATTAATCCCGGCAAAGGCTCCGGACAGAGGTTTGAGAGTGAGGACAAAATTATAAAAACCGAATCAAAACCAAGAGGAGCATACGGGGTAATGGATATTACCGACGCTTATAAGGACGACGTTACGAAAGCTGCAAGAGGCGTTATGTTAGGCGATAACAGACAGAGTATGACTGTAAGAGACGAAATAGACTTTAAAAAGGAATCAGATTTCTACTGGTTTATGCATACGTCCGCAGGTGTGGATATTATTGATAATAATACTGCTATACTCTCAAGCGGTACGCAAATGAAGTTTGAGCTTATTTCAAATCAGCCTCTTACACTTGATGTTATGGACGCTGTGCCTCTTAATTCTGAGGTATCGCCGCAGAACGCTGAAAATAATGGAATAAGAAAGATTGTTATAAAGGGCAAGGTTAAAGGCCGTCTTAATTTAACGGTAAAGATGATACCCATGATTCTTGATGCGGCAGATACTGTACAGGATACACCAATCAGCGAGTGGAGTATACCGGACGGTAATATACCGGAAAAACCTCAGCTTACAGGTATTTATACTAACGGTAGCATAGTGTCAGGCTTTAATCCTACTACAAGCAGCTATATACTGCTTAAAGCTGAAACGGAAGCATATCCGGAGGTAACTGCGACTTGCGGTGAGAATGCGTATGTAACAGTCAATAACAGCGGCGACGGTATATATTCAATTAAGGTTACTGACAATAATGACCCCGCAAATGCAGCCGGCTATGGTATGATAATTAAAAATAGTATCAACACTCTCGGTACGGAAAATATGAAAATACTTATTCCTGTTGAGTATGCGGCAAGCGCGGAGCCCGAAGCTGCCAATCCGGCTTCAAATATAATGGATGCGGACGCAAATACAAGATGGTCGGCAGACGGTACGCCTACAATGACCTATACCTTTGAGAAACCGGAAAAGATATCGGCGGTTGCCCTTGCTTTCTATAGCGGAAGCAAAAGAAAAACCTATTTTGAAATACAGGTTTCGGATGACGGTGAAAACTTTACTACTGTTAAAGACTGCGCGGCGTCCGGAACTACGGAAGATATGGAATTATATATGCTTGATACTCCTGTTGAATCAAAATATGTAAGAATTTTGGGTAAAGGAAATGACATTAGCGAGTGGTTCAGCCCGACAGAATTTTATGTATTTTCAGATTAAGTCAGGCATACAGGAAAGGGGAAACCAATGATACTTTCGTATAAATCGGCAAAATGGGAAGGGAAATTTATAGCAATAATTACGGCTGCGGTAATGGCGCTTTGCACTGCCGCCGTAACCGCTTCGGCGGATACGGCAGGCGCGGAAATTATAAGCGGTATTTACAGCAACAGCTTTGACGCAGCCTTATCGGCTAACGGCGCAATAGAATACGGAGTCGGGGGCAGAAAACCGCTTGATAGTTCATTTTGCTACAGCGGGCTCAGCTCATTGAACGACCAGCTTTATACTTCTGCAAACCTTATCGGAACAAGCAGCCTTGTGCTGCGGGCAAGCTTTTTGTTTAAAAGTATAAGCTCCGACATCACATTTCAGCCGGTCAGCAACGGCAATTCGGTATTTGCGAATATGGTTATATTCGGCGGCGACGGAAAAATAAAAACCGGCGCGTCAAAAGCCGTAATTTCGGAATATGAAACAGGAATATGGTATCAGATAACCGTCGTTGTAAAAACAGATTTAAGCTATAGCCTTTATATTAACGGTGAAATAAAAGATACAAGCGGGCTTAAATTTTCAAACAATATTAACGACAGCAATACATTTGAAGGTATTTCAAGAGTGAAAATATTATCCTCGGGCAGCAGCGCAGTAAGCTCGTTTGGAATGGATGATTTTGATTTCTACATCGGCGGATATGACGAGAATAAATCAAAAAGCACTGCAATTATCGGTACAGTGGTTGATTACGGAGGCAGTGTAGCAGAGCTTGAGGGTATTGTAACCTGCAATAATGAATTCTGGTTTTTCGACGCTGTATCGGGATTAATACTTAATTCTGCGGATATATTCAATGAAAATACAAGATTAATGGAAAAAGCGGAAGACGGATTAACCCTATTTACCCATAAAATTAATTTAGGTTATGGTAAAATAACATACGACTTTGAAAATGGTAAAATACCGTGGGCAGCGTCAAATGTTGAAAAAGCAGGTACGCAAATATCGGTAGCGGATGATAACGGCGGCAAGGTACTGTCGCTTAGCGGCAGCGGTCAAAACAGCGGTACAGGGAAAACAGTATCCGGCGACAGCTATGTTACAATGCCGTATATTTACAGCGATTATGAATTTGAGCTTGATGTAAAGAATTTATACCCCGCGAACGGAGATGCGCAGATAGTGCTGCGCGACACAAGAGCGCTTGCGGACGGCGACGCTTATATAATACTTGCCAAGTTCAGCACCGGCAGCAATAATGTGAGGCTGTTTTCTTCGCTTACAACGCAGTATACATACAGCTTCAGCGAGATAACGTGGCATCATATTAAGATAAATATATCCGGCAAGGTTATAACGCTTACGCTAGATTATGATACGGTAGTTTCATATGACTGCGGCGCGCTTTTATTTGATTTTAATAAATATTCAGTAAGGCTGCAGGCAACAACCTTTTCTGTAGGCTGGACTGACAGCTATGCAAACGCTGTATACTATGACAATATAACAGTGCCGGGCGGTAAGAATGTAATCGGAAACGCGGAGTTTAACAGATTATACAATAATGAAACATTTAAGGTGGATTCAATAACTCCCGGAGTTATGCGGTGCGGCGCGAATATATCCGTATATAATGACAGCCTGAAAAAAGCATATTCTTTAACAGCGGTTTACGAAAACCAAATACTGAAAAATATAAGCTGTAATGAATTTAACCTGGATTACGGCGATAACAGCGTATTTGGAGATGTTACAGTGAATACAACAGAAAATACAAAGGTTAAAACCTTTATATTTAAAGATTTAAATAATCTTAAACCGTTGACAGCCGCGGCAGAGGCGGAAAAAGGGCTGATTGAGAACGTAACGCCTGCCGAAATATACGAAAAAATAATGCCTCAGCATCCGAGAATTTTAGCTGACAGCAATACATTTTCGCAAATATTAACGATTACGGCTGAAAATGATAATTACAGCGCGTTGATGGATAAGGTCATAACGGGCTCGGCTAATTATCTGACAAGGACTCCGCCAATATATGAAAAGCCGGACGGGCTCAGATTGTCGCCGGCATATACAATAGAAAGCGCTCTTTTAAACCTTATGTTTTTATATAAAGCAACAGGCAACACCGTCTATGCGGATAAAGCAATTGAGTATATTGAAACGGGACTATCTTATCCTAACTGGAATACATCTCATTTTCTTGACACTGCCGCAATGGCAAACGGTTTTGGTATTGCTTATGACTGGGGTTATGACTATTTCAGTACGGAGCTGAAAGAGCAAATGGCTCAGGCTATGGTAAATTACGCGTTAAATCCGGCGCTGTCAAGATATAAAGCTTCAACATACGGCTGGGACAGGATGAACAATAACTGGAACTTTGTATGCAACGAGGGAATGGCTGTCGCGGCGCTTGCAATCGCGGAGGAATATCCGGAGCTTTGCGGACAGATACTGGCCTATTCAATAAACAGCCTTAAATACTGCCTTGCGGCATTGGAGCCGGACGGCGGCTGGTATGAAGGCTTTGGTTACTGGCATTACGGCGTAAAAAGCCTTATTACAGAGGTTGCGGCGCTGGAAAGCGCGACAGGAGAAACCTACAATATAATGAATGACGGCGGCATGAGCAAAACAGGGTATTTTCCGCTATATTCGGAAGGCGCGACAGGGCTTAGCTTTAACTATGCGGACGGCGGAGAAAGCAGTATATCAGTGCCTTCGCTGCTGTATTTCGGGAAATACTATAATAATGATGATTTTATAAATGCCAGAATTTATCAGCTTATGGCAAAAAATAAATCGCCGCAGTATCTTGATATGATATGGCTTACAAATTATAGCGGCAGGCTCAGCGCACCTGCTTATCCGCAAATGAGCCTTATGAAATATTTCAGCGAGGATGAAACGGTTACCATGCGTTCGGCGTGGGGGGATGTGAACGCGCTTTTTGCCGGAATACACGGCGGCAGCGTTAATGTAAATCATGGACAGATGGATAAAGGGCAATTTATATTTGAAGCAAACAATATAAGATGGGCGATTGACCTGGGCAGCGATAACTATAATCTGTATAAATATTTTGATAATGCTTATTACAGATGGTATTATTACAGAAACCGTGCGGAAGGTCATAACACTCTTATTATAAATCCGTCGGCGCATACCTTGTATGAACAGAATTTAAATGCTACAGCTAAGGTAAATTTAATAAAGCAGACAACCGCCTCGCAGATTGCGGTGCTTGATTTAACAAAGGTATACGAGGATGACGTAAACAGCGCTGTAAGAGGGATAAAGCTTGATACAAGAAATAAAAACCTTGTGGTGCAGGATGAAATGAATTTTAAAAATAACAGTAATGAAATATACTGGTTCATGCATACAATGGCCGGTATAACCATTGCGGCAAACGGTAAAAGCGCCATACTTGAAAGCGGCGGAGAAAGAGTTTACGTTCAGATATTGGGCGCAAACACAATGACCTTCTCTCAGATGGACGCGGTTCCGCTTGAAACCTCACCCGACCCTGACGCTTTAGAGGAAAACATAAATAACGGCAATAACAATCCTACCGCGCAGAATATAAACAGCGGAATTAAAAAGCTGTATATACATCAAACGGGAGTGGCAAGCGGAAGCTATACTATTTCAGTATCAATAAGTCCGCTTGCGGCAGGCGAAAGCTACCCGAACAGTACGGCTACCTTAAAAGCGATAGCAAGCTGGTAAAATAATGAGGAGATGAAACATGAAAATGAAATGTAAAGTCTTAGTTTTGGTTATGATTGCTGCAATGTGTATGCCTTGCATTGCCGCCGTCGGAGTCGGTATAAGCTATAATTTTGATGATGGAACCGTACCGGCGGCAATAGTTGCCGGAAATAATGAAAATTTGTCTGTATCGGTCACTGGAGGGATTTATGGTAAAAACAGCAATGATTACTGCTATACTATGACAAGAACAGGAGAAGGACACACAAATCCATACGGAAAAATTTCTAAAGGTGTTACCGCTGAAAATAACCAATATATCCATTTAAGAGCGGCGCTTGCAATAGATGATTTTTCACTTACCACAATAGGTATAGGGGGAAAGCTGGTATACAAAAACGAAGCCGGTGAAAAACTATCAGGATTCTTGGCAAAAGGAACGCCGATAGGAATAAATAACGGCGTATTATCCTGCTTTGGCATAGATGTCAGCGGTGTAATTCTAAAGGAGAAGCAGTTTTATACTATAGATGTACTGGTAAATGTGGGGGAAGCTGTAGGGTCAACAGCAAAGGTTTTCGTAAATGGTATTGCGGTTGCCGAAACTCTTTCGCAGACTACAAAAATAGGGGACAGCGCGATTTATCAGCTTTTGGGGTTTGAGGATTTGCGGCTGAATATAGCTACAACAAAGGCGGCTTCCTTCAAGTGTTATTTTGATGATATACTGCTTGAAATAACGGACAATGAGGAAAATGCGGATATTGCCGGCGGCATCCGCCCGTCGGGCACAATAAACCTTGGCGCTGACGGATATATTTCAAGGGCGGACGTCAATGGAATGAACGCGTCGGATATCAGAAGCAATTTTGCCGTTCCCGAAAATGCGGCGCTTGAGCTGATAAACAAGCTGGGCAGAAGCCTTAATAATCTTACAAAAACCAATTATTTAAGACTAAGTAACGCAAATGGAAGCTGTTATATATACAGGATTGAGGATGCGCAGGAACAAACCAATGAATATACGACCTTATACAGCAACAATATGAACAGCGCAATCAGCGGAACGACTATATCCGCCGGAATCGGGGGCAGGGCTCAAACCGATTATTCCTGCAGCCCAACAACTGCATCAGTTAATATTTATCCCTCGGGAACATTAAACGGTAAAAAGCTTATTTTGGAAGCAAGCTTTTACGCAACGGACTACAGCGGGCAAAGAGCGGTTGAAGCGGTAAGCGGCACGGGCATATTCGCAAGGTATGTTACCTTTACCGCCGACGGTAATATTGCCACCGGCGCGCCGCAGACAAATATGCTGCAATATTCTCTCAACACATGGTATGATATAGCGGCGGTAGTAAATGAAGACTTAACCTATGATTTTTATATTAACGGCGAAAAGCAGGATACATCGGGGTTATGCTTCTCTAATATAGCTTCCGACACAAAAATATTTAATGCGCTTACAAGAATGAAAATAAGTTTCGGAAGCCTAACCGGATTTTATATGGATGATTTTGCATGTACTGTTGCGGAGAATTATCCGTATAAATCAGATAAACTTACAAGCTATCTTTCAACAGAACGTTTTAACATTATTGATGATGTTATATATACCGATAATCCGAATATGTCAACGGGCGAATTTTTAACAAACTTTGACGCTGATGACGAAATTTATATAAAAGATAAAACGGAGGATGAGGTTATCGGCTTTGAAGCAGTCTTAATTGAAAAAGTAAATGAAGGTGAAATTTCTCATAACGTATCCTTTAATAAGGTAACGCATGGCAGATTTTTAAGCGACGGCAGTGAAATACACAATATGTCAGATATAACAGATAACAAAGTATATTTTAATGCGGAAGTTGAAAACAAGTCGGATAAAGATATAAGCGCGTACCTGATTCTGGCTGCTTATAATAGCGGCGGTATACTTACGGATATTACTATAACCTGCAAATCGGCGGCAAAAGGCAATGCCGTAAGTATTTACACAAGCGAAATAGATACACAGGGCAGCGATAGCGTTGAAGCATGGCTGATAAGCGATTTCATCGTCAGGAAACCACTTTCAAAGGTCTTTAAAATAAAATAAAAAATTGATAGGAGGAAATTAAAAATGAAAAAAACATTGGCAATTTTAATCCTTACAGCAATGGTGCTTATGGCATTTACCTTTTCTGCGGCGGCAGCGGATACTATAACAAACTATAACAGCTTTAACGGCGTGATAACAAGTATGGCGAATTATGCGCCGGGGAACATTACGGCGGATTATATAACCGCGTCGTCGGGTGTATATAGCAGAACCGCAGGCGACACAAGCATAAAAATGTCGCCTCCGTCAACGAGCACAGGCGCAAATTCGTTTATCAAACTTTCGCAGAGCTTTAAAGCAACAAACGGCGAATATGTGCACGTCGGTCTTTCCTTTGCCGCTGAAAATTTAAACTTTACGGATTTGGGTCTTGGTGGAAAGCTTTATTATAATTATACAAGCGCAGGCGCTACAACTTCCGGCAACGGGTTTATGAACGGTACCGCAATTATGGCAAAAGCCGGAAAGATATATGCCTTTGGAAACGAAATAAGCACATTTGCGGTAAAGAAATGGTATAGTGTAGATATATTTGTAAATTCTTCAACAGGTTATGAAACAGTTTATTTAAATGGCAATTTGGTGCTTGATAATGTGGCGGTTACATCAACTTTGCAGATACCCAATGACAGCTGGGCACTTACTGGATTTTCTGATTTGCGGTTAAATTCAACCATAGGTAAAAACGTAACAAATGATTTTTATTATGATGATTTAAGATACGGGATTGTAAGTAATATAGGCGTAAATTCCTCTATAACCGGAAACGGAATTACAGTTTCAGGAAACACAATTGACCTTCTTAGAGGCTCTTATCCGGATTCTGCTTCAATAGAAGCGAAGCTTATTGTGCCGACAGGGGCTACATTAAATATAAATAACGATAATACTGCCGCAAGCGTTGTATATGCTGACGGAACCGGCTATGTATACAGTATTATAAACAACGCATTTTTACCGGTTTACAGCTATAAAAATAATTTTATTAGCTATACAGGCGGTGTTCCGACAGGGTTTTCGGGTGTTAATACAAGCAATGCTACTGAAAATGGCGGCTGGGCTATTACTTATGCGGCGGCACAAGGCGCAATAGGCAGAGAAACAGATGATAAAAGCCTACAGATAGACATCCCGGCTTTATGTGCAAATGGGAAAAATCCGAACTGGCAGACGCTTACAAACGGAACTCTTAATGCAGGCCTGGATGGTAATATTATTCATATAGGCGGTTCATTCGCAATAAATAATAGTAACTTTGCATTATTCGGAATCGGCGGACCTGTAATTTATACCCTTGATTCTGATGAAACAACACTTCTCGGTACAACTTCAAATGTATTTGCGAATAATACCACAATAGCGTTTAATCCAACGGGCAAAATTACGGCATGGGGTACGGAGATAGGCGAATTTTCTAAAGGCATGTTCTATAAAATAGATTCATATATAAATACGGCAACAAGCTGCCAGACTGTATATATAAACGGCCAGAAGGTGCTTGATAACTCAAAAATAACAGCGTCTGTAGGCGGCACAACAGCATGGAAGCTTCGAGGCTACAGAGATTTACGTTTAAATTACCAAGCTTCAACAAATGTAAGCTCTGTTACCGACACTAATACAGGAGTTGTTACTTATAAAGGTTCAAACGCGAATACTATATATTTTGACGACCTTGAATTTGAAAATTTTTATTCGGAATATGATGAGAGCAGCGTATTTACCCCGGTTACGTCAAACGCGGCAAATGTCACCGTTTTGGGAGGGAATATCGACTTCGGCGGAGTAAAGACAATAGGCGAAGCTGCAATTATGGCAGGAATTAATATTCCGCAGGGGGCGGAGACTGTCTATGAAAATGACGTATTGAGAGTAAAAACGGCAAGCGGCGTATATTTTTACAGGATTGTAAATAACGGCATTACAAAATATAATTTCAATAATCAGACGGGATTGTTTACAGGCGTTACTTATATTGGCGGACTTGCCTCAAAGGCGGCAGATGATTACTCGGTAACCTCAAGCAGTGTTTTAAACGTATCAGACTTAAACGTTGATATTTCAGACGGAAGTACGCTTACATTAGAATTAAATATTTTAACAGAGGAGATACCAACGGGAACCTTATATTTATTTGAACCATGGTTCAAGGATGACATCGGCGCAAATGTAGCTACTAATCTTATAGGCTTTGGACCCAGGGGAAAGATATATGTTTCCGGCGTTGCAGTTGCAAACTATGAAATTAACAGATGGTATAAGGTAGCTGTTACATTTACCGGCGGCAGTGAAAATATTAAGGTATACATCAACGGTAATTATATTGGTGAATACGCTAATGCTTCAGGTAAAAAGCTTATGAATATGTATAGAATAAAATGCACTTTTTCATCTGTAATTAATTCTTATTTTGATGATTTGGTATGGTATAAGGGAGATTATGAATATTCACAGACGGCTGCAACGCTTACAAGCGGTACATTCACAATTAATAACAGCTATATAATGCTTGCTGATAATACTGTAACTGCTGCGGCTCTTAAAGCAGGGCTTACGCTAAGCTCCGGCAGCTATAAAATTTATACCGATTCAACCTATACGTCGGAAGTGATTGATACAGATATAATAACTAAATCAATGGTACTCGTAATAGATTCGCCGGACGGTACAACCAAACAATATTATGGTTTTATGATTAAAAATCCGGGAGTGCGCAGCATTGCTTTCTTTTTAGCAGGCGAGGATACCATAAATAAAATATATGAGCTTGACGCAACCTTTGAGGCAAGAGAGACAGATGTCGCAAACGGAAACAAATTATATTATAAACTTGTAATTGCGGATTACAGCGGAAATTCACTTAAAGGTATAGCGGTTAAAGACGTAGAGTTAAACGAAAACAACCTCTTTACTACAGAGTACGTTGAATATATAACGGAAATTGGAGCACAGCCTCAGCTTAAGGCATTTGTATGGGACGGGACAACACTCGAACCGCTTGCAACACCTGTCTTTGAAGGTTAGTTAATATTAATCTGCCCCGGCAAAAGCCGGGGCAGATAAAGGAAACAACAAGCCGCAAAAAAGACGGCGGATTGGAGATAAAACATGAAAAAAATTATTTTGGCACTTATTTTGTGCTTATCTCAGCTATTCTGCGTTTTTGCTGATACAGAATATAACGATACAGCAAATAAAATTATTATTAATCATGATAAAAAAGAGTATATTAACATTATGATTACAAAAGATAATGATTTAGGCAGTATTGGAAGTATTGACGAAAATAATAATCTTATAGTGCCGTTTTATATAAAGCAGTTTCTTGCCGGCGATACTATCGAAATTCCTATGCCAAGCAATGCGCAAACGGGATACTATAAAGTATATGTAGGCGAAAATACGGTGGAAGATCTGAAATTTTTCTATCTGAATATGGATAATGCTGAAGAGTATATAAAAACAGTCATAAACCTTGTATCTGATGAAAATGCTTTAAAAACCGCGATTATTAACGGATATGAAAAATTGGCGCTTGCTTTTGAACCGTCGGAAAATGCTGGTTTAATCTGTAAAATTTTAATAAATAAAATACCATTTAAAAATTATAATGAATTTAAAAGCAGCTTAAATACTTCTACGGCTGCTGTAAAAGTAAAAAAAGCGGCTGACAAAGACTTTGACGCCGTTTTAAAGAATAATGCAGAGCTTCTGGATATTGATTACAGTATATATCAAAATATGACTGATACCGAAAAGGCAAAGGCAAAGGGAATTTTGCAAAAAGCGGATTGCACTGTAAAAAGCTTTTCAGATATATTTGATGAAGCTGTAGTAGTCACACGGTGCAGTTTAGCGGAGCATTATTCGATACTTAAAAATATTATCATTGCGAATAAGGAACTGATAGGCATTTCAATTACAGGCGCATATAACAACCTTAGCGATACTTCACAGGTTTTTATTAAAATGATGAACGATCAGAGCGGATATACTACAATTCCGGATATAAAAAAATCATTTAATAATGCTGTTTCCGCATTAAGCGGCGGCAATGAAAGCATAAAGAAGCCCGGCGGAGGCGGCGGAGGCGGAACCTCGTATAATGTTCCGTCTGCGGTATCATCAAAGCCTGATACGCCGATACAGGTATTTTCGGATTTGAAAGATGTTGAATGGGCTAAGGAAGCTATTGAGATTCTTGTTCAAAAGGGTGTTTTAAAAGGCATGGGCGAAGGAATATTTGAACCTGACCGTCCTGTAACCCGTGCGGAATTTGCTAAAATGATTTATTCCGCGTTTAATATTAAAAATGGTGAAAGCAGTTTTATTGATGTGAATAAGGATTCATGGTATTATGACGCCGTTTCGGCATGCAGCACTGCAAATATTGTTAACGGATTTGACGGCAGCTTTATGCCGGATGAAATGGTTACAAGGCAGGACGCCGCCGTGATGCTGTACAGAGCGGCAAAATATAAAAATGTTAGCTTGAACGGAAAATCAAGCTTTAAAGATGAAAGCTCAATTGAATCTTACGCATATGAGGCTGTTCTCGCAATGGCTGGAAATGGTATAATAAACGGATATAACAACTGTTTTAATCCTATAGATGCGGCGCAAAGAGCACAGGCAGCGGTTTTGGTATACAATACATTAAAGGTAGTTGAGGTGGCAAAATGAAAAAAACAAGAATTATTTTAATTGCTTTAGTGATAGGTATACTTACAGCTTTTTCGGTAAATGCGAAAGTGGACATTACAGCGGCGGGTGATTTTTTAAAGGCGCTTGGGATTACGGACGAAAGGACAGAAGTAAAAAGTGAAATTTCAAGAGGTGATTATATTGAGCTGATTGCGAGAGCTTTAAAGCTTGACGCGAAGCCGGTCAATGAGTCGCCGTTTGATGACGTGCCCGCAGAGCATGCCTGCGCGCCCTATGCGGCATTGCTTAAAAATATGAATATTGTAAACGGCAGCGGCAACCGCTTAATGCCGGACAGCGCCATAACCTTGGAGGAGGCAAGCTATATTGCGGTTCGCGCAATGGGGTACGGATATGTTATAGCGCAGGCGCAAGGCTCATCAATTAATTACTCTACTGTTATAAGTTCGCTTAATATTGCGCGGGATATTAATAAGAAATTTACAGATACAATTACAGGAACGGAAGCTGAGATAATTATATACAAAATGGTTTTGGGCGATCTAATGATGGGGGAAAGCTTTGAAAACGATTCGGTTAATTATAAAGTAAACAAAAACAAAACAATTTTAAGCGAATACTGGAAACTGGAAGAAATTGAAGGTATTGTAACAGCTAATGAATACACCCACCTATATAACAAAGAAATCTTTATTAATGACGGGTATATTACGATAAATAACGTAAGATTTACAGATATCGCCGGATACGGCAAAAAGCTATTAGGTAAACGCACTGTAGCTTATATTAATAAGGAAGATGAAATTGTTTTTGCATATGGATATAAAAATGAGGAGCTTATTATAAACTGCGAAAATGTAAAATATGATAACGGCAAAATAGTGTATTTTGAGGATGAAAAAGAAAAAAATGCATATCTTGAAAAAAGCTTTACTATAATAAAGAACGGAAGGGTAACAGATTTTCTGCCGGATTTAGTCAAAGAAGCAGACAGCATAAAACTGGTTGACAATAACAATGACGGCAATTATGACGTAGTATTTATTGAAACCTATTCCTATGGGCTTTATGCAGGGACAAACACCTTTGAAGAACTGATATATGATACAAATTCCGCAAACCTTATTTATTCGTATAAAAAGGAAAGCAATAAACATATTTTTGTTTACAAGCAGAACGATGAGGGGTTATATGCGCCGTGTGAGCCGGATGAGTTGGAAAACGGTAATGCGCTGCGCTGCGTAGTTTCAGACGACTTGCTCTTTATTGAAATATACGCCACCGGCACAGTTATTGACGGAAAGTACACCTCAAAGGATGAAGATTATATCTATATTGATGATAAAGCTTATAAGCTAAGCGATTACGCGAAAAATTATTATGAAAATATTTCGTTGGGAACGGAATATACTTATATGCTGGCCGATAACGGTGTGGTAGTTGCTGTATTAAAAGGAAACGGAGGTTTAGAATACGGTTTTCTGATAAAGGAGGCAACTATGGACAGTATAGAAGCAACAATCGGAGTAAAAATTCTTACATCCACAGGCCAGATTAAAACATTTACGCTTGCGGAAAAAATTTATCTTGATGCGGTTTACTTAAAATCCGTTTCGGATACGGTCAAGACGGCGCTGATAAACAGTGACGGCAGTAATAAATACCGGCTTATACGATACGGTATGAATAAGGAAGGGCTTATCAATGCTATAGACACAACGGATTATAATTATACTCCTGCGCCTTACGAGGATCCGGAGGAAGCAAAGGACGCGCTTTACTGTAATTATAATTACAATGCAAGCGGAAATCAGAAGCTTATATATAAAACGGACAATAACTATTTCTATTACGCTTCCAATATCGAATGCAGAATTAATCAGGCTACAGTAATTTTCCGTGTACCGGATTTTAATACAGAGAATGAAATTGACGACACGGACTTTTCGTGCGGCGGAAGCTTTGCAAACGATACGGCATATATGGTTGACGTATATGATGTGGGAGAAACCGGCATTGCCGGCTGCATAATCTATTACAGTATTGCGGGAGACACCTTTAATAATAGTGTGCAGAACTATAAGGATTATCCGTTCGGCGTTGTGGATTATGTTGTGAATACGATTGATGACGAGGGTATTGCTACAAAGAAAATTTATTTCTGGAGCAACGGAAAGTTTAAATCGGCAATTCTGGACAGCGAGGCTTATAACCACAGCAACGCGGTGGGCGAAAATGATGGAAACACCCTCTCCTGCGGCGATATATTTACATATAATCTTGATAACAGCGGGTATATTGATATGTACAGAATATACTTCGATTTCAGTGAAAAAAAGGAAATATATAACATAAGCGACTCCGTTGTAATGGTTAACATGGGCAAAATCGCAACGCGCAAGGGAAGCGACACAATGTTTATAAGAGATTCAAATCCTGCTTCAAGATACCCTGTGTCATTAAGCGCAAACTGTGTTGTAGTAAATAAAAACGGCCATGTAGTACCGGCGTCGATAACGGATATTATGACGATTAAAAACGTGGGGATAGACATTGCAAGCAAAATGTTTATCTGGGCAAAATATACCAAGGCTTCTTTTCAGCTGATATATATAGATTAGGGCGTGTTTGAAAATCACTATTAAAAGAGAACCGGGTATCATTCTGATACCCGGTTCTTAGCGTCATATTTCTAACTTAATGACATTGCCTTCGATTGTAAAACAGGCATTTACATAAACGACCCCTCGGTTTCTTTTAGCCATATTTCCATATCCGCGTCGGAAGGCATACGCCAGTCTCCTCTTGGTGAAAGGCTTACAGAGCCTACCTTTGGACCGTCAGGCATACAGGAACGCTTAAACTGACTTATGAAAAATCTTTTTATAAATAGTTTAAGCCATTTGTCTATTTCACCGCTTGTGTATTTTTTCGCAAACGCGCGGTTTGCCATAAATTTAAGCTTTTTAGGTGACGCGCCGAATCTTATAAAATGATATAAAAAGAAATCATGGAGTTCATAAGGCCCAATGGTTTCTTCTGTTTTTTGCGCTATATTGCCGTTTTCATCAGGCGGCAGAAGCTCGGGGCTGACAGGAGTTTCAAGCACTCTGTTTAAAACAGCGGAGGTTCTATCGTCAAGAGTTCCAGCCACGCTTGCCACTAAATGGCGCACCAGAGTTTTGGGGATAGAAGCGTTTACGCCGTACATACTCATATGGTCGCCGTTATAAGTGCACCAGCCCATCGCGAGCTCGCTTAAATCACCTGTGCCTACAAGAATTGCGCCTTCTTTATTCGCTATATCCATCAAGATTTGAGTTCGTTCACGCGCTTGTGTATTTTCATAGGTTATATCATGCACGGAGCTGTCATGCCCTATATCCTTCATATGCTGAATGCAGGCTGGTTTTATATCAATTTCATGCATTTGCGCGCCAAGTGAATGAATAAGCTCCAATGCGTTTGTATAAGTTTGGTCGGTTGTGCCGAAGCCGGGCATTGTAACGCAAATTATATTTTCACGGGGCAAGCCGAGGTATTTCATTGTCTGAACAGTTACAAGAAGCGCAAGAGTAGAATCCAAACCTCCCGAAATGCCTATAACTGCCTTGTTAAGCTTGGTATGAGTCAAACGCTTGGCAAGCCCTGAAACCTGAATTTCAAGTATTTCACGGCATCGTTCGTCCTTTGAGCGAATATCGCGAGGAACAAACGGATACTGGTCAAATTCCCTGTCAATATCTGAACCTAAAAGGGGAGGAACCGGAGCGTTTATAATTTCATAATCCTCATGATAAGCAATGCTGTTATCGTGAAAGCTGATGTTTTTTCGCCTTTCAGAATTAAGCCTGTCCATATCAACGCAAGCATAAACACTGCTCCCGTTTTGCTCAAAACGTTTACCGTCGGCTAAAACAGTACCGTTTTCAGTTATAATACAGGCGCCTGAAAAGACTAAATCAGTTGTGGATTCACCCACACCGGCAGAAGCTAAAATATATCCGCAAATGCACCTTGCGCTTTGCTGCGAAACAAGTGAGCGGCGGTAAGTATCCTTAGTTACGATTTCATTACTGGCGGAAATGTTGACAATTAGATTAGCCCCGTTTAGCGCCATAATTGAGCTTGGCGGAACAGGCATCCATAAGTCCTCGCATATTTCAACGCCTAAAATAACCTCCCGGTTAAGCTGAAATAAAAGTTTTCCGAACGGAACAGATTTTCCTCCGAAAAATACTTGCTTTTCAGAAAAATCAAGCCCCGAAACAAACCAGCGTTTCTCATAGAATTCCTGATAATTCGGCAGATAGCATTTCGGAATAATACCCAAAATCTCACCTTTATAAATAACCGCGGCACAGTTGAGCAGCCTTCCTTTCAGACGAAACGGAAAACCTATAATAATAATACATGATAAATTTCCGGTATTTTGCGCAAGCTTATTTATTTCATTTTCACATTCGGAAATAAGAGTATCCTGCCCGAATAAATCAGCGCAGGTATAGCCCGATATAAAAAGCTCGGGTAAAGCTACAACCTGAGCGCCTTTAGCATGCGCATCAATAATCGCTGAAAGGGCGGATTCACCGTTTTTTATCGGATTCCCGACAGTAACAAGCGGACATAAAGCGCCCGCTTTTATAAAATTCATCTCCATGATATTTACCTCTTAAATTAAAGCTGATTTAATTAAAAAATATAAAAACACTATTATTCCTAAAATAATCCTATAATACCCAAACGCTTTGAAATCATGCCTTTTAACATATCCAATTAAAAATTTAATCGCAATAACGGATATAATAAACGCGACTATCATTCCTGTAAGCAAAACCGCCCATTCTAAGCCTGTAAAAGCAAGCCCGAATTTTACAAGTTTTATAAAACTTGCGCCGAACATAACGGGAATTGCCAAAAAGAATGAAAATTCAGCCGCGACAAATCTTGATGTGCCGAGAAATACAGCGCCCAAAATTGTCGAGCCGGACCTTGATGTACCGGGTATTAAAGATAAAATCTGGAACACGCCTATTAAAAACGCGGTTTTATAGCTTAACTGCTGAAAATTATTAATTTCAGGCTGTTTTTTTCGATTTTCTAATATTATAAACAAAACGCCGTATAAAATCAGCGTAATAGCTACGGTTGTGGAATTATAAAATAAGGAATCAATCTTATCTTCAAAAAGCACGCCTATAATTCCGGCCGGAATTACAGCCGTTAAAACCTTTAGCCATAGCGATATTGTTTCCTTTATTTCTTCTTTTGACTTTTTTGTTGAAAACGGGTTAAGCTTATGAAAATATAAGAAGACAACGGCAAGAATAGAGCCGAATTGTATTACAACTAGAAACATGCTTTTAAATTCTTCGGTCATGTGAAGCTTAATAAATTCATCAAGTAAAATCATATGCCCTGTGCTGCTTATCGGCAGCCATTCTGTAATTCCTTGCACAATACCGAATATTAAAGCTTTAAACATTTCTAATAAAACCATAAACCTTGCCCCCTAAAATTTTCATTAAATTTATTATATCATAAGTGCAAACCGCAATCGGTTTGCTTCATATATATGTATTTATTGTATTTATTATATCACATTATATATAAAAGTCAAATAAAAAATCACTATTTAATACAAAATATAATATAAAAGCGGAGCATATCGGAAGGATTTTTGTAAATATGTGTATTGATTATTTGCAAAAAATGTTGTATAATATAAGTTAGTGTTAAAATTCGGTACAAATTTAGATGGGAGAAATTTAATTGAGAAGAACAGATTTAAGAAATGTGGCAATTATAGCTCACGTAGACCATGGTAAGACCACTTTGGTTGACGAGCTATTAAAACAGGGCGGAGTTTACAGGGAAAATCAGGTTGTTGAAGAACGTGTAATGGACAATAACGCGCTTGAACGTGAACGAGGAATAACTATTTTAGCAAAAAACACGGCGGCGCATTACAAAGATATTAAAATAAATATTATTGACACTCCGGGGCACGCTGATTTCGGCGGCGAGGTTGAACGTGTTCTTAAAATGGTAAACGGGGTTTTGCTTTTGGTTGACGCTGCGGAAGGCCCTATGCCGCAGACAAGATTTGTTTTGCAAAAAGCTTTAGAGCTTGGCCACCGCATTATTATAGTAATAAATAAGGTTGACCGTCCAGACGCTCGTTTGGATGATGTTGGCGACGAAGTATTAGAACTGCTCATGGAGCTTGACGCGTCGGACGAGCAGCTTGACAGCCCGATTATTTATTGCTCGGCGAGAAGCGGAACCGCTTCTATATCTCCTGACGATACGGGCGAGGATTTAGGTATATTGTTTGAAACAATTGTAAATTATATAGAGCCTCCGGAGGGTGACGATGATGGCGATTTGCAGCTTCTTGTATCCTCAATTGACTATAACGAATATGTAGGAAGAATAGCTATCGGAAGAATTGAACGCGGCATGATTAAACAAAACTCGGATATTATGGTATGTGATTATTTTGAATCAAAACAGCCTTACAGAGGAAAAATAACAAATATTTATCAGATAGACGGGCTTACAAGGGTGCCTGTTGAAAGCGCAAGAATGGGCGATATCGTATGCTTCTCGGGAATTGAAAATATTACAATCGGCGACACTGTAACAGCTGTTACAAATCCGGAGCCTGTTCCGTTTGTGCAGATAAGCGAGCCTACCGTTGAAATGACCTTTTCGGTAAATGACAGTCCGTTTGCCGGCAAGGACGGCAAATTTGTAACCTCAAGGCAGTTGGGCGATAGATTATATAAAGAGCTTTTGAAGGATGTTTCATTAAGAGTAGAGGATGGCGGGACAACAGATTCCTTTAAGGTATCAGGCAGAGGCGAAATGCATTTATCCATTCTTATTGAAACAATGCGCCGTGAAGGCTATGAATTTGCGGTAAGCACTCCCAGAGTGCTTTTCAGAGAAGTCGGCGGCGTTAAATGCGAGCCTATGGAAAGGCTTGTAATTGACGTTCCCGAGGAAGCAATGGGCAGCGTTATGGAGAAAATGGGAATCCGCAAAGCGGAGCTTGCGCATATGTCTCCCCACGGTTCAAGAATGAGAATTGAATATATAATTCCTACCAGAGGTTTATTCGGATACCGAAATGAATTTTTGACGGATACGAGAGGCGAGGGTATATTAAACGCTATCTTCGACAGCTATAAACCATATAAGGGTGAAATAACCAGCAGGCTTAATGGTTCGCTCGTGGTTTTTGAATCAGGCGAGGCTGTAGCCTATGGATTATTTAACGCGCAGGGCAGGGGCATCTTGTTTATAGGGCCGGGAACTCCTGTGTATGAAGGAATGGTAATCGGTATGTCTCCTAAGGAAGGAGATATCGCTGTAAACGTTTGCAAGAAAAAACACCTAACAAATACGCGCGCGTCCGGCAGTGATGACGCTTTAAGGCTTATTCCGTTGAAACAGATGAGCCTTGAAGAAGCGCTTGAATATTTAGACGAGGATGAGCTGCTCGAGGTAACTCCGAAAAACATCCGCATAAGAAAACGTATACTTGATAATAATTTAAGAATGAAAGCTCAATCAAAGAATAAATAATTATTGACTTTTTGCTTACAATAATTTATAATATGGTTATACGCCCATTTTTAAGATAAGGAGGCATATTTTATGACATATACCGAGGAATATGAGCGTTGGCTTTCCAGCGCAGCGGTTGATGATAAAACAAAGTCCGAGCTTGATGGGCTTGATGAAAAAGAAATTCAGGAAAGATTTTATAAAAATCTCGAATTTGGAACAGGCGGTTTGCGCGGAATCTTAGGCGCGGGCACAAACAGAATGAATGTATATACAGTTAGAAAAGCTACGCAGGGTCTTGCGGATTTTATTAATTCGAGCGGTGAGGAAGCGGCAAACAGGGGAGTTGTAATTTCCTTTGATTCCCGTATTAATTCTGATGTTTTCGCGAAAGAAACGGCATGTGTGCTTGCCGCGAACGGGGTTAAGGCATATCTGTCGGACAGATTAAGGCCTGTGCCCGAGCTTTCTTTTGCGGTGCGTTATTTTGAAGCTTTTGCGGGTGTTATGGTTACGGCAAGTCATAATCCTCCTAAATATAACGGCTATAAGGTTTATGGCGACGATGGGGGGCAAATGCCTCCCGAATCAGCCGATAAGGTACTTGAAATAATTGAAAATACCGATATTTTCAGTGATGTTAAAACCTGCGGTTTTGAAGAGGGTATGCAAAGCGGGCTTATTACAATCTTCGGCGAACTGCTTGACAGGGCTTATTACGCGGAGGTTATTAAACAGCAGATAAATCCCGAAGCTGTTAAAGTTGTCGGTAATGATTTTAAAATGATATATACGCCGATTCACGGCAGCGGGAATATTCCTGTAAGGAAAATTCTTGAGATGTCTGGCTTTAAAAATGTTTTTCTTGTAGATGAACAGGTTGAGCCGGACGGAAATTTCCCAACGGTTAAATCTCCTAATCCGGAGGATAAGGACGCTTTTAAAATTGCGATTGAAATGGCTAAACGTGAAAATATAGACTTTATTATCGGAACCGACCCGGACTGTGACAGAGTCGGCGTGGTTGTCCGCAACAACGAAGGCGAATATGTGGCATTAACAGGGAATATGGTCGGAGTGCTTTTGACTGAATATATTCTTCAAGGCAAAAAAGCAACCGAATCACTGCCTGAAAACGGTGTTGTAATTAAAACTATTGTTACCTCATATATGGCCGACGCAATTTGCGAAAACTACGGCGTTGAGGTTATGAACGTTTTAACCGGCTTTAAGTTTATAGGTGAAAAAATAAAAGAATTTGAAAAGGACAATTCAAAAACATATTTATTCGGTTTTGAGGAAAGCTATGGCTACCTTGCCGGAACCTACGCGAGAGATAAAGATGCTGTTGTAGCGTCAATGCTTATTTCTGAAATGGCGGCGTGGTATAAAATTCGGAATATGTCGCTTTTTGACGGGCTTAATGAGCTTTATGAAAAATACGGCGCATACAGAGAAAGGCTGATGTCCATAACTCTGGAAGGGATAGACGGAGTGGATAAAATCAAAAGAATAATGTCCGCTATCAGGAAAAATCCTCCCCGCGCAATAGCCGGGCTGAACGTGAATTATTTTAATGATTTATTATACAGCGTAAAAGCAGATGTAAAAACAGGAGCAACATTTGAAATAACTCTGCCGAAATCCGATGTGCTTTTATTTGAAATGGAAAATAACTCATGGTGCGCAGTGCGTCCTTCGGGCACAGAACCCAAAATTAAATTTTATTTCGGAACAAAGGCGGCAAGCGTTTCCGAAGCGGAAGAAATTATAGATAATATGATTGGTAATATAAAAAGTATAATAAATAACATCTAAGGGGTGTCAATAATGAAAGTAGCGCTGCAAATGTATTCTTTGAGAAGCCTGACAGGCGATGATTTCTTAGGCACGTTAAGAGAGGTCGCAAGGCGTGGCTATGACGGCGTTGAGTTTGCCGGTTATTTCGGAGTATCAGCAAAAGAATTAAAGTCGGTTTTAAATGAAACAGGGCTATATCCGGCAGGTTCTCATATAGATATAGGTGAGCTAAGGAGCAATTTAGACGGGATAATTGAATATTCTAAGGAATTGGGGCTTTATTCCGTTGTATGTCCTGGCGTGCATGCCGAAACCGAGGAAGAATGGATTGCTCTAGGTAAAGAGTTAAATAAAATCGGTGAAAAATTCAGGGAAAACGGAATTATATTCGGTTATCATAATCATGCTCATGAGTTTAAAGAATTTAACGGAAAATACGCTCTTGATTTAATTTATGAAAATTCAGACCCGGAAAATGTAACAGCTGAAATTGATACCTATTGGGTGAAAAAAGGAAATGATGACCCAATAAGTTATACGAAAAAATATGCCGGAAGAATAAAGCTGCTTCACGCCAAGGATATGGACGATGACGGCAAGGATATAGAAGCCGGGGCAGGCTGTATAGATTTTGAAACAATTGTTGGGGGAATAAAAGGGCTTGAATGGATTGTCGTTGAGCAGGAGAAATTTAATTATTCTGCTTTGGAAAGCGTAAAAATAAGCTGTGACAATATGAAAAAGCTTGTTTAATAATTTATAATAAAGTAAAATTGGGGATGTTTTTTTGTCGTCCCCAATTTTTCTGCTATGATAAAGGTAGGTTGAAAGTTTTGGAAAAGATAAAAGCTTTAAAAGGCACATATGATATACTGCCGGGGGATGTATATAAATGGCATTATATCGAAGATGCAATAAGAAAAATATGTGCTGATTTCGGATACAGAGAAATAAGAATTCCGGTGTTTGAATATACCGACCTGTTTGCAAGAGGCGTCGGAGATACAACCGATGTTGTGCAAAAGGAAATGTATACATTTACTGATAAGGGAAACCGCAGTATTACATTAAGGCCGGAGGGAACGGCTGGAGTTGTGCGAAGCTCGCTTGAGCATGGACTTCTTGAAGGCGCTCTTCCCGTAAAAATGTACTATCTTATTACCTGTTACCGCAACGAAAAACCGCAGGCAGGCAGATTCCGTGAGTTCCGCCAGTTTGGAATAGAGGCATTTGGCAGCGCGGATTTCGCCATTGACGCGGAGGTAATTGCACTTGCGGTAAGGCTTTTGACAAGGCTTGGTATTAAAGGCTTGAAAGTGAATATAAACAGCATAGGCTGCCCAAATTGCAGAGCTAAATACAACGATGCGCTTCGGAAATTTTTAAAAGAAAATTTAAGCGGACTGTGTGAAACCTGCAAAACAAGGTTTGAAAAAAATCCTATGCGTATTATAGATTGCAAAGAGGAAAAATGTAAAAAAATAACCGCCGGCGCGCCGCGGCTTCTGGATTATATTTGTGAGGAGTGCCGCGAGCATTTTGAAGGGCTTAAAAAGAACCTTACGCTTATGGGGATTGGATTTGAAATCGATTCAAATATTGTCCGCGGGCTTGATTATTATACTAAAACGGTGTTTGAAATCACATCCGATAATTTAGGGGCGCAAAGCACAGTCTGCGGAGGCGGCAGATATGACGGGCTTGCGGAGGAGCTTGGAGGAAAGCCTACACCCGGCATAGGCTTCGGGCTTGGGCTTGAACGTCTTTTAATGTGCATGGAGGCGCAGGATATTGAGTTTCCTAAGCCAAAAGACATAAAGCTGTTTGTGTGCGAGCTTGGCGAAAACGCACGGGATTATGGCGTTAGGCTGATAAATAAGCTTCGCGGTATGGGCATATCCGCCGAACATGATTATATGGGCAGAGGGCTTAAGGCGCAGATGAAATACGCTGATAAAATCGGCGCAGAATACACTGTCGCAATCGGCGATAATGAAATTGAAAGCAGCAGATGTATGCTGAAAAATATGGAAAGCGGAGAAACCCGCGTGATAGAATTAGAGCAAATACATGAATATTTGATTGATTGAAAGGAATGGTGCAAGTGGAAACGTTGCAAGGGATGAAGCGCAGTGATATGTGCGCAAAGCTTACAACAAAGGACATAGGCAGAGAAATAACTGTAATGGGATGGGCAGGAAAGGTCAGAGATATTGGAAGTCTTGTATTTATAGACCTTAGAGATATAACGGGGATAGTTCAGCTTGTGGCTGAAATTCCGGCGGATATTTTGGAAAAAGCTAAAACAGTTCATTTAGAGTATGTTTTGGCGGCTAAAGGCATTGTAAGAAAAAGAAACGGCGCAGTTAACCCGAATATTCCTACAGGTGAGATAGAAATTGAAGTAAACGAGCTTAGAATACTTAATAAATCCGAAGCGCTGCCTGTACAGATTGAGGACGATAGCAGCGTTAAGGAAGAAACCCGTTTAAAATACAGATATTTGGATTTAAGACGTCCCGAGCTGCAGAAAAATATGATTATCCGTCATAAGGTCGCGAAAATAGCGAGAGATTTTTATGACCAAAACGGATTTATTGAAATTGAAACCCCTGTTTTAATCAAAAGCACTCCCGAAGGCGCAAGGGATTATCTTGTGCCCAGCCGAGTTCAGCCGGGGAAATACTTTGCTTTGCCGCAGTCTCCGCAGCTTTATAAACAGCTTTTAATGCTTGCGGGCTATGACAGATATATGCAGATTGCGAAATGTTTCCGCGATGAGGATTTAAGGGCGGACCGTCAGCCGGAATTTACGCAGATTGACCTTGAAATGTCCTTTGTTAATATAGATGATGTAATAGAAGTGAACGAACGTTTCCTTCAAAGGGTATTCAAAGAAATTTTAAATGTAGATATTACGCTTCCGCTTCCCCGTATGCCTTATAAGGAAGCAATGGAGCGTTTCGGAAGCGATAAACCTGACACACGTTTTGGAATGGAGCTTACAAATTTATCAGATATTTTGAAAAATACTGAATTTAAGGTTTTCTCAGGCAGCATTGCGGCTGGCGGAAGCGTCCGCGCTATCAATGCCAAAGGTTTGGGCGAAAAGCTGTCCCGCAAGGAAATCGACGCTTTGGGCGAATATGTTAAAACCTACAGGGCTAAAGGGCTTGCATGGATTGTTTTAACTGCGGACGGCGTAAAATCCTCGGTTGCTAAATTTTTATCCGAGCAGGAGCTTGAAGGTATTTTTAAAGCGACAAACGCCGAGGCGGGCGACGGAATATTTATAATCTCGGATAAGGACGAGGTTGTGTTTGACGCTTTGGGCAATCTTCGTTTGGAGCTTGCGCGCAAATTTAATATGCTTGATAAAAACAAATATAATCTGCTTTGGGTAACGGAATTTCCTCTCCTTGAATATGACGAGGAAGCAAATAGATTCGCGGCAAAGCATCATCCGTTTACTTCACCTATGGATGAGGATATGGAATTTTTGGACGCCGACCCCGGAAAGGTGCGCGCGAAAGCATATGATATAGTGTTAAACGGCGTTGAAATAGGCGGCGGAAGCATAAGAATATATAATGCGGATATTCAGGCTAAAATGTTTGAAACCTTAGGTTTTACAAAAGAAGAGGCTTGGGAAAGATTCGGCTTCCTGATGGGAGCGTTTAAATACGGCACGCCTCCGCACGGCGGCATGGCATACGGGCTGGACAGGCTTGTAATGCTGCTTACCGGCAAGGATTCCATCCGTGACGTAATCGCGTTTCCCAAGGTGCAAAACGCTTCGGAATTAATGAGCGGGGCGCCAACAAAGGTAGATAAGGCTCAGCTTGATGAGCTTTGTATAAAAAATATTATACAGGACGGTGAAAATAATGGAGCAGAGTAATGTTATTGAAATACAAAACCTTACAAAAAGGTTTGGCGCAAGCAAAGCGGTTAATAATATTTCATTTGATGTGAGGCATGGTGAAATTTTAGGGTTTTTAGGGCCTAACGGGGCAGGTAAATCAACTACCATGAATATTCTTACCGGATATATTTCAAGCTCGTCCGGAAGCGTCAAGGTATGCGGACACAGTATTTTGGAGGAACCTAATGAGGTAAAGAAAAAAATAGGGTATCTGCCGGAGCAGCCGCCTCTTTATTTTGATATGACAGTGCTTGAATATTTAAACTTTGTGTATGACCTTAAAAAGGCAAGCGAAAACAGAAAAGCTCATTTGGAAGAAATCATGAAAACCGTTGGAATAGATAAGGTAAAGGGCAGGCTAATTAAGAACCTTTCAAAAGGATATAAGCAGAGAGTAGGGCTTGCGCAGGCGCTTGTAGGTAACCCCGAGGTTTTGGTTTTGGACGAGCCTACGGTTGGTCTTGACCCGCGCCAGATAATAGAAATCCGTAATGTTATCAAAGCATTGGGCAAAAAACGTACAATAATTTTAAGTACGCATATTTTGCAGGAGGTAACTGCCGTTTGTGACAGAGTTGTAATCATAAACAGAGGGCAGATTGTAAAAGCGGATACGCTCGAAAACCTGTCCGGAAAGGCAAGCAGCGGAAGATATACTTTAAGGCTTGCGGCTGATGAATACAAGGTAAAAAATGCGCTTTCTGAGGTTGCAAACGTAAAATACAGCGATATATTGGGCGTCAGAGAAAAAGATACAGTGGATATTCTTGTTGAAGCCGCAGAATTCGCGGATATCCGCACAGATTTGTTTAATGCCTTCGCGCAAAAGCAAATACCGATTTTAATGTTTAAACCAATGGAAATGACATTGGAAGAAATATTTATCAGTGCGACAAGCGAAACCGTAGCGGATACGGAGGACATAAAGCCTGTTCCGAAAAATTTATCCGATGAGTTAAAGAAAATATTCATGGCAAAGAAAAAACCTGAAAATACCAAGGCAGAGCCTGAAATAAATAAAGCGGGCAGCAATGAGGCTGCGCCCGAAAATGAAGAAAAGGAGGACAAGGAATAATGTATGCCATTTTTAAAAAGGAAATCAGAAATTATTTTTTTACACCTATAGGGTATATATTTATCAGCCCGTTTCTTGCACTGTGCGCAATGTTTTTTATAAGCGGCGTATCTTATTATCAAACCGCGACTGTTGATTATATACTCGGACCTATCAATATCATATGCCTGTTTATTGTACCTGTTTTAACAATGCAGCTTTTTTCCGAGGAGCGTAACAAAAAGAGCGATCAGCTTCTTTTGACCTCTCCGGTTAACATATCATCAATAGTATTGGGGAAATATTTTGCCGCGCTTTGCGTTTTCTGCATAACACTCGCGGTATCTTTGATATTTCCGATAATTTTGTTTATAATAGGCAAGCCGGTTTTAAGCGAGGTAATAGGCACATATATAGGATTTATTCTTATTTGGGCTGCATTTATCGCTATAGGGGTGTTTATTTCATCTCTAACTGAAAGTCAGGTAGTTGCGGCTATTTTATCATTTGTTGTGCTGCTGGTTTTATATTCGCTTGACGGCTGGACGCAGGGCATAACAACAACGTGGCTTAAAAATATTATCAGCTGGTTTTCAATTTTTAAAAGATATAGTGATTTCCAGATAGGACTTTTAAGCCTTCCTAATGTAATTTATTACCTCAGCTTTATCTTTGTGTTTCTTTTCTTAACAGGAAGAAGCATTGAGAAAAGACGATATAGCTAAGGAGGTTAAGCAATGAAAAATTTAAATTTAAAATATAAACTCAATTCATGGATTGTATCACTTGTTATAATAGCGGCGGTTGTATTAGTGAATATCATTATAACAAATTTAACAAACAAGCTGCCTCTTAAAATAGACCTTACTTCCGGCAAGCAATTTGAGATTACACAGGAAACAAGAGACGTAATGTCAAAGCTCAATCAGAATGTAAAGCTGTCAGTTCTCGCGACAGAAGATGGTGTTTCGCCGGTTATCAAGGAATATATCGAGAAATATAAAAATATGAGCGGCAATCTTAATGTAGAGTTCGTGGACGTTTATAAAAATCAGGCTGTTTTAAATACTTATAAGGCAAAGGGTGAAACCCTGGCCGAAGGCGATTTGCTGTTTGAAAGTAACGGAAGATATAAAGCCGTAGCATCAGCAGGGTTATACAGCGAAAATTATTCAATGGATAAATCCGAAGAAAAATACGGTTTTGAGCTTGAATCAAAAATGACAAACGCAATAGCTACAGTAGGCGGAATGGTTGAAGAATCCGCAATTTACTTTATTCAGGGTCATGGCGAACAGGAGTCAACCGCGCTGCCCGGGTCTTTAACAACACAGGGTTATAAAAACAGTACGGCAAGCATATCGAATCAGGATATACCCGCGGACGCGAAGCTACTCATTTCTTTTGTTCCAACAGGAGATTTCACGCAGGATGAATGTGATAAAATTGACTCTTTCCTTGACAAGGGCGGCAACTTTTTAGTAGTTTACACGCCGGGTACTCCAAGGCTTGAAAGGCTGGAAAAATATCTCGGCGAATGGGGTATAACTCCTCAACAGGATTTGGTTCTTGAAAAAGACCCGAGCATGGTAGGTCAAAATGAAATAATGTCGTATCCCGAAATGGTTGATCATGATATAACAAAAAATCTTATATCTGAAAAACTTCCATTATTATTCTACGGAAGCGTCAGCTTTGATGTTAATGAAAATAATACTCAAAGAGCTGCTGCCAAAGCAATTGCTAGAACAAGCGAAAAAGCTATAGGCAAGATTAATCTGCAATCATCTGTTACAGATTATGAACAGGGCGATTTAAAAGGCCCGTTAAATCTTGCGGTTGTAGCCGAAAAAACAACGCCGAAAACAGCAAGAGTTATGGTAATAGGTTCAGCATACGCTGTTGAGCTTCCGGAACAATATACAGGAAGCAAAGCAAATTCACAATTTGTATCAAATTCTATTTCATGGCTTACGAATAATCAGACCGGCATTAAAATTGCCGCTAAGGTAGTTACGCAAGGTAAAATAACAAGCCTTACAAAAGCTAATATTCTTATTATGCAGTACCTGCTCGTGTGGGTAGTTCCGATTATAATTTTAGTAATCGGTATCGTTATTTGGCTCAGGAGGAGATATTTATGATTTGGCTGAAGGACAGATTAATCAGAAATATCGTTTTGAGCGCAGTTGGTTTAGGGCTTTTGGCGGGAGCTTATTTTTGGGTACAGAGTATACCCGACAAAAAAAGCGAAACCAGCGCAACTCCTACTCCTGCCGCGGCTGCGCAAAATACTGAAATCTATAAGTATGAAACAGAAGAAATTAAAGAAGTTTATATAAAAAACGCAAATGATGAATATACTATAGAGAAGTATAAAGAAAATGTAACTGCAAAAGATGAAAACGGCAACGATAAAACAGAGGGAAAAAATAAATGGCGGATAAAAGAATACAAGGATATAGAATATTCCTCTATAAAGCTTGAAAACGCCGTATACGACTTTGCGAGCATATCAGTAAAACGCAGTATTGAGGATACGGCAAATTTAGTTCAATACGGGCTTAATAATCCGCAGGCAAAGTTTACCGTTTATTTAAATGACGGCAGCAGCCGGACTATGAATTTAGGCAATATGGTTGTTGGAGGCGAAGGATATTTTATTCAGGACGCTTCTAGCGGCAAGGTTTACACCATAGATACTTATAAAGCTGATACAATTCTTAAAAAACGTAATGACTATCGCGACACATCTCTTGCCGAGGCTGATGTCAAATCCATAAAAACCTTTAAATTATCGAATAAAAACGGGCTTATTGCAAATATTCGGGCATTAAATGAGAATGAAAAGGAAAAATTCTCTATGCTGACGGCATTTGTTATGACAGAGCCTAGATATGAGTCTGTAAACGCGGATTATTTCTCGAAGCTAATCGAAAATATAGGAACTATAACAGCTGCGTCATTTGTCGAGGATTATCCGAAGAATCTGTCTGTATACGGACTTGATAATCCTTCTGTTACTATTGAAATTTCCGACGGCACAAAGGGTTATAAAATAAAATACGGCTCTCGTACAGACGATAACAAGGTTTACGCAATGCTTGAAGGTAAAAATTATGTATTCACGCAGGATATAGCAATGTATGAAACTTTATCAAAGGCAGATACGCTTAGTTTGCTGGAGAAGTTTGCTCATATAATTAACATTGATAAAATTACCAATGTTATTGCGGAAGGGCAGGGAAAGAAATTTGATCTCGCAATTTCCGGAGAGGGTGATTCATCAGCATATACGGTAAACGGAGTATCTGCTGATGAATCGGCATTTAAAAAGGCATATCAGGAAATAATAGGGGTTAGTTCCAACGGTTTTGCCCAAACAAAAGTAAACGGTACGCCCGAATATACCATAACCTTTGTTTATAAAGACGGGTCAACGCTCGTAAATAATTATATCAATTATGATGAAAGAAATTATGCTCTTGACAAAAACGGAAATATGGAATATATTATTCTTAAGAAAAATTTGTCGGGCATGATGGATGCGCTTGAAAAATTCGCGGCGGATCCGGGTAAAAAACCGGATTAAGATTAAATTTGAGAGAGCCGCCGCTTTTGGTGACTCTCTTGTATTTTAGGAGGATAGTTTGAATAAATTCAAATTAACCAAAACAAATCGCCTGCCATATATTCGCGAAAGCGTGTATTCGCAAATAGGCAGATGCGAGAATAAGCTCTTATCATTCCTCTGCCAATTTCGGCGGGTTAAGATAGGCGCTTCTATAAAAATATTTGTGCCGCCGATATTGGCGGCGGAATGGAGCTTATTATGAAAAACAAAACGGGCTTATTTATCGGAATTGGGGTTATAGTTTTATTAATTATTATTGTCGTTTCATCGTATAACGGTCTGGTTGGCGCAAGAACAGCTGCGGAAGGCGCTTTTGCGAATATTGACGCGCAGCTGCAAAGAAGGTCGGATTTAATACCTAACCTTGTTGAAACGGTAAAGGGAGCAACACAGCATGAACAGTCAATTGTAAATTCGGTAACCGATGCCCGCGCAAAGCTTGCCGGAGCGGGTACGATTGACGAAAAAATAGCTGCAAGCGGAGAGCTTTCCACAGCTCTGTCAAGGCTGCTGGTAGTAGTAGAAAACTACCCCGATATAAAATCCAATCAAAATTTTATTGCCTTGCAGGATGAGCTGGCAGGAACGGAAAATCGTATCACAATTGCACGAAAAGATTATAATGAAGCGGTAACAAGCTACAATAAACAAATACAAATTTTCCCGAAAAATATATTCGCAAATATGTTCGGCTTTAAGAAAATGAGCTTGTTTGAAGCTGACGCATCTTCAAAGACTGTACCTAAAGTAGGATTTTAATAAAGGATTGTGGCAGAATGAAAAAAATATTACTCGTTTTTGTTTTTATATTTAGCGTCGCGGCATTTTCCGCATACGCCGGAATTCCGTCGCCGGGCTCGCAGTATGCCAACGATTATGCCGGAGTTTTATCGAAAGAAACAATAAACTATATTAATGAAACAAGCAGTAAATATAATAGCGACGGCACACAGATAGTTGTTGTAACGGTAAAAAGCTTAGAGGGCATAGCGCTTGAGGATTACGCGAATAAGCTGTTCCGCAGCTGGGGGATAGGCGACAAAACCAAAGATAACGGTATTCTTATTTTGCTTTCCACGCAGGACAGAAAGCTGAGAGTTGAGGTTGGAAATGGTCTTGAAGGGATTTTAAATGACGCAAAAGTTGGCAGAATTATGGACGCAGAGGCAATTCCGTCACTTAAAAACAGTGATTTTGATACGGGAATAAAAAATTTATATAATGGGATAATAAAGGTACTTGGCGACCCCGCGGCATATCCGGAGAAAAAAGGCAAAAACGCTAATGAAACTATTATAATAATTATTATAATTATACTATGGCTTCTTAGTAGGTTCGGAGGCTTTGGCAGGGGCGGTTTCGGCAGAGGCGGCTTTGGGGGCTTCGGCGGAGGCGGTTTCGGAGGGTTCGGCGGCGGAGGAGGCTTCGGTGGTGGCGGAGGCTTTTCCGGCGGAGGCGGTTCTTCATCCGGCGGGGGCGGCTCAAGAGGATTTTAAACTTAGGAGATTACTATAACATAAAAATTGGGTTTAAGTTAATACTTAAACCCAATTTTTAATTTAAACCGAATAATTTTCTTTTAAAGTACGTTTTAAAAATTCCTTTGTACGTTCGTGTTTAGGATTATTGAATAAAACCTCCGGCACATCCTGTTCCACAATAACGCCACCGTCCATGAACACAACTCTGGTTGATACATCCCGCGCAAAGTTCATTTCGTGAGTTACAACCAGCATTGTAAGCCCTGAGTCGGCAAGTTTTTTCATTATTTTTAAAACTTCACCAACCATTTCAGGGTCGAGCGCGCTTGTCGGTTCATCGAACAATAGTGCGTCAGGCTGCATTGATAGCGCTCTCGCGATTGCGACTCTCTGTTTTTGACCGCCTGAAAGCTGAGCGGGTTTCGCATTGATAAATTGACTCATTCCAACGAGATTTAAATAATTTAAAGCCGTCTTTTCGGCTTCATCCTTAGGAAGCTTTAAAACCTGAACTTGTCCCACAACACAGTTTGACAAAACATCTAGGTTGTTAAATAAATTAAACTGCTGAAATACCATTCCCAGCTTTGCTCTGTAGGAAGCAATATTGATTGGTGTGGTCAAAATATTCTGACCTTTGTATATAATTTCACCGCCGCTGGGAGTTTCAAGTAAATTAACACATCTTAAAAGAGTGGATTTACCGGAACCCGACGACCCGATTATAGAGATAACTTCACCCTTTTCAACTGAAAAATCAATATCCTTTAAAACTTCATGATCGCCGAAGGATTTGCTCAAATGCCGAATATCAATTATCTTTTCCATCAGACACTAACCTCCTCGGACGATTTTTGTTCTATTTTATAATTAGCAGGCCCGTCAAGCTTGCGTTCAATTAGCCGCAAAATACGGGTCACTGTAAATGTCATAATAAAGTAGATTACGCAGGTAATTAAAAATGCTTCAAAGTATCTGAAATTGTTTCCGGCAACGGTTTTTGTCTGGAAATACAATTCAACAACGGAGATAACGTTAAGCACGGAAGTATCTTTTATATTTATAACAAATTCATTGCCGGTAGCGGGAAGTATGTTGCGTATTGCCTGCGGAAGAATAATAAATCTCATCGTCTGCCAATGATTCATGCCTATAGCGTGTGCCGCCTCAAACTGACCGTTATCAATTGATATAATGCCGCCGCGGACAATTTCCGCCATATAAGCGCCCGTATTAATTGATACAATAAAAATACCTGCAAGTATGCTGTTTAGTTTAATGCCGAATAACATAGCGGTTCCATAATAAATAACCATTGCCTGAACCATCATAGGAGTACCGCGGAAAACCTCAACATAAATGGTAATCAGTATATTAACAAGTTTCAGGAATATAACCATTAAAGGATTTTTCTGATTTTTTATAGGAATTGTTCGGATAACACCGGCAATCAGCCCAATTACAAATCCAATAACAGTGCCTACCATAGAGATAAGCAATGTAATTCCTGCGCCTCTTAAAAGCATAGGCCAATAACTAATCAAAATCTGGCATACCCAATCGAAAAAAGACATATCAATTAATCTCCATTCCAAGCCTGAATTATTCAGACTTAATCTCCCTCTGATAAATATCAGTCATAAGCAAGGCTGCTGCATATTATGCAACAGCCTTGTTACATTTATATAATATTATAATTAATCCTTTGCTGCGGGTTGATTTTTAATAGCGGTATCCATAATATTTTTGCGTTCCGCTTCAGTAATGCCGGAAAGAACTTTGTTTATACCGTCTTTAAGCTCTGCGGCGCCTTTTTTGATACCAACTGCGATAGCTGTGTCATCATCGGAAGTTACAAAACCTTTATCTTTATCAAAAGCCACCATAGCAAAGTTTGAATTTGCGGAAGTTGCGCTGATACATTCAGGACGTTCTGAAACGTATCCGTCAATCATACCGGATTCAAGAGCAACGCGCATTGCCGGGAAATTATCCATAGCGCTTTGCTTTTTAACACCGGGGATCTGCTCAATTACAGAATAGTGGAAGGTATTCAGTTGGGCTGTAATTTTCGCGCCTGTTAAATCCGCAAGTGATTTTGCGTTCTCGAATTTGCCGCCTTTTTTAACAACTATGCCAAGGTCGGAACGATAATAATTATCTGTGAAATCAATTGTTTCTTTGCGTTTCTCCGTCGGTGACATACCGGCGATAATAGCGTCAATAATACCTGATTCAAGAGCAGGAGTAAGTCCGTCCCATTCGGTTTTAACAACAACAAGCTCTTTGCCTAAGCTGTCGGCGATTTTTTTAGCTATTTCAATATCATATCCGCCCGCATATTCTTTAGTTCCTGAAATTGGAACAGCGCCGTTATCCGAAGTAACCTGTGTCCAGTTAAAAGGAGGATATCCGCATTCGAGACCAATTTTAAACTGACCTTTTTCGTTTTTTGCAGTTTCACTTTTACCACAGGAAGCGAAAACAAACATAGTTGCCAATACGAGTGTAACAGAGATAATTCTTTTAAAAACATTTTTCATATGTACAGCTCCTAACTAAAGTATTTGATGAATGTATTATAGCATAAAAAATAAGATAATGCAATAATTTTATTAAAAAAGTTTAAAATATAATGCTATTTAATAAAATTTTATTAATAAAACCTCAAAAATTGAATATTATCAGAAATTCAGATTCAAAAAATAACTTGTAACATAATTATGGTTAAGCGAATATATTATTAACAAGCAAATAGGAGGTTTTTTAATTGATCAGAAATTATAAAGATATAGATATTTGGAAGGATGTAAGCGAGAGAAACTGGAACGATTGGAAATGGCAGCTTGAAAACAGAATAACTACGCTGGAAGAGCTGGGGCGTGTAATCGATTTAACCGCTCAGGAAAGAGAGGGTATAAAACGAAGCCTGAATAAATTAAGAATGGCCATAACGCCGTATTATGTTACGCTGATAGATAAAACAGACGCAGGCTGCCCTATTAGGAAACAAGCGGTTCCTACGATTGAAGAACTTAAAATATCAAAATGTGAATGCAGTGATCCGCTGGATGAAAAAGCAGATTCTCCTACCGGAGGTTTAACGCATAGATATCCCGACAGGGTGCTGCTTCTTATAACCGATAGATGCGCAATGTATTGCCGGCATTGCACAAGAAGGCGTTTTGTAAACCAAAATGACGAAGAGATATCTGCATATGATTTTGATAATGCAATTGAATATATAAGAAATCATAAGGAAATCCGGGACGTATTATTGTCGGGAGGAGATGCTTTATGCGTATCCGATGATAAACTTGATTACATACTCGGTACTCTTAAAAAAATTGAACATGTTGAGGTTATAAGAATAGGAACAAGAACGCCTGTAGTATTGCCGCAGAGAATTACAGATAAACTTTGCGAAACAATAGCCAAATATCATCCTATATGGATTAACACGCATTTTAATCATCCTTATGAGCTGACAGAAGAATCAATAAACGCTTGCGTAAAGCTGGCAGACGCAGGAATACCTTTAGGAAATCAAACTGTACTGCTTAAAGGCGTTAACGACTGTCCGTATATAATCAAAAAACTTGTGCAGGACCTGGTTAAAGCCAGGGTAAGACCGTATTATTTATACCAGTGTGATTTATCCGAAGGGATTGAGCATTTCAGAACGCCGGTTTCTGCGGGAATAGAAATTATCGAAATGCTGAGAGGCCACACCTCGGGTTTTGCTGTTCCTCAATTTGTTATTGACGCACCCGGAGGAGGAGGAAAAATTCCGGTAAACCCTAATTATGTAATTTCACAATCAAACGAAAAAATAATACTTCGTAATTACGAAGGGGTCATATGTTCATATGATGAGCCTGCTATTAAAGAACATCAATGCAAAAATTGCGGTATATGTGATAAATATAAAAATAATGAATTAATCGGCTTGGAACAGATACTAAGAAATGAACTAAATAGCATAATACCTGAAAATAATATCAGGATAAACAGGCGGGAGCAAGCTTGGCATTGATATTACAAAGTGCAAACGAAATTCTAGTTTACAATCTTCTTATATTCTTTCGGCACAACGCCTGTTTCCTTTTTAAAAATTTTAGAAAAATAGTTATAATCATCAAAACCTGCCTTGTCTGCGGCTTCGCTGACAAGGCAATTGTTTTGGGAGAGCAGCTTTGCTGCTAAATTCACACGTTTTTTTCTTATATATTTTGCAATGCTCATACCGAAATATTTATTGGAAAGTTCATAAAGCCTGCTTCTGCTTATCATAAATATATTGCAGAGCATTTCGACGCTCAGGTCTTCACGAAGGTTGTTTGAAATATGGTTTGAAAGCTTGTAAATCAAGTTACCTTCGTCAATTGACATAAGCTCGGTTATCCACAAGTAACAGGCACAGCTTTCCATAATTTTAGATGCCGCGCGTATCTGCTCATTGCTTTTATATATTAGCTTATCAAAAGCAACTGATAACTTTTCAATTTCAATATTATATTTTTTACATCTTTCAAGAACATCTGTTTTTGCTTTTGCTTTATCCTTATTATCAATAATTTGCCCAAACATTATATATCCCAAAATTATATCATTAACCTTTATAGGCACAACTACCTCTATAAGTCCTGCATGGCATTTGTACATATAAAGTTTACCTGATGAAAGGCATATTTTGCAAGCTTCACGGTCACTTGAATCACAGTGTGATTTTGCAGTGGGGTTGTTTTTTATAACAGTGCAAAAATCGCAAGGCTTTTCCGGATAAGCCAATATTTCACTGAATTCGTTGTCGAAAATTACTATTCTTATTTTGGTTAAAATATAAAAGTCAACTAGTAGTTCTCTAAGTTCTTGCGTTTCTAATCTTAAATTCATAAAATGCCTCCATACGAAATTACAGATTTTAATACGTTTATATCTATCATTATATACCTATTATTTGCTAAAATCAAGATAAAGATTGGAGGAAGCTAAATATGATTATTTCAGATTTGAAACAAGTTAAAGAACTTTATAAGGAAGCTGCACAAAGGGGATGGGTTTTACCTTGCATATGCAGTGAAAATTTGACAACAACAGAAGCTATAATGTCGGCAGCGGCTGAGTTTGGCAGAGAAAAAAATATAAAGGATGTGCCTGTAATTATTGCTATTACCTGCAATTACAGCCATCGCAGTCAAGCGCCGTATTATACGCATACGAGAGACTGTTATACAGGACTTAAACTATTTTATAATGATATAAAAGTTTTAACAGAAAAAGGTGCGCCGTTTGAAGATTTACGGGTAATGGTGCATTTGGATCATATACAATATAATGCTGATATAAAGCTTTTAGAAACCGATTTGTCACAATTTGCTTCAATCATGTACGACGCATCGGCGTTGCCATTTGATGAAAATATAAAGCTTACATCCGAATTTGTAAATCAAAAAGGAAATGAAATCTTAATTGAGGGAGCATGCGATGAGATTGTTGACGCGACGGGCGGGCAGCATAACGAAATTACAACTCTCGAAAAAGCATATAAATACATAACCGAAACAGGGGCTGATATGATTGTTGCGAATCTCGGAACAGAGCATAGGGCAACGGGTAAGGAACTCAAATATCATGGTGATGCCGCACGCAGCATTAAAGAAAAAATAGGAACAAAAATTGTTCTTCATGGTACATCATCAGTAACAAACGAACAGGTAAAAAAATTGTTTAATGATGGTATATGTAAGGTTAATATTTGGACAGCGTTGGAGCGCGATTCGTCACCTGTGCTTTTTGAGGATATGGTTAAAAATGCTTCAAAGGTGGCAGGAACAGATATGGTTCAAAAGCTTATAAATGAAGGCTATTTGACAAAAAAATGTGCAACGGGCGAAAAAATATCAATTCGAAATTTTACAACTGCATATCGAAATGAAATAACATTTAATGAGATGAAAAAAATGGTGAAAAATTATCTTGATATGTGGTACATATAGGAGGTGCGATATGGCTGTAATAGGTCTTGATGTTGGTTCAACAGGGTGTAAGAGTATAGCTTTTGATGATGACGGCACACAGCTTTCATATGCTTATTCCGAATATACAAATACAGGCAGTGTATATGAAATTGATGCAAATGAAATATGGAAATGCGTATGTGAGGTTTTAAGAAAAACTTCAATGGAAAGTAAAGCACATATAAAAGCATTGGCAGTTTCAAGCTTTGGCGAAACCTTTGTTGCGGTTGATAAAAATGGTGAGGTGCTTGCTAAAAGCCTATTATACACCGATAGCAGAGGAAGTCAGCAATGCCAAAGATATGTTGAAGCAGTGGGAAGAGAAAGAATTATGAGGGTTTCGGGAGTAAATCCGCATAATATGTATTCAATTTCAAAAATTGGCTGGTACAGGGAAAATATGCCCGGAGAGTTTGAAAAAACGAAAAGCTTTTTACTTATAGGCGATTACATAATATTTAAGCTTTGCGGAGAAAAATTTATAGATTATTCCCTTGCATCAAGGACTATGGCATTTGATGTTATAAACAAGAAATGGGATAGTTCACTTTTACAGCTTGGGGGAATAGATGAATCCTATATGTCAAAAGCAGTGCCGTCGGGATATGCTGCAGGAACGGTTTTACCCAAAATAGCTGATGAATTATGTCTGCCGAAGGATATGCTGGTAGTAACAGGCGGACATGATCAGGTTTGTGCCGCAACAGGAGCAGGAATCACAAAGCATGGTCTTGCTATTGACGGAATCGGTACAGTTGAATGTATTACTCCTGCTTTTGATAAACCAATACTAAGTGATGAATTTTTTAATAATAATTATGCGTGCGTCCCACATTCAATAGCTGATATGTATGTTACTTATGCCGTTAATTTTACAGGCGGCTCGCTTCTAAAATGGTATCGTGACAATTTTGCAAAGTATGAAACGGCGCAGGCGAAGAAAAAAGGAATTAGTATATATGAGCTATTGGACAATAATGTGCCGTCTGAACCGACGGATATTATAGTAGTGCCGCATTTTGCAGGCTCGGGAACGCCTGATATGGATACTAATGCAAGGGGTGCCGTTTTCGGATTGCGGTTTGATACGGATTCTCAAGCGTTGTATAGGGCAATGCTTGAGGGAGTCACATATGAAATGAAATATAATATGGAACGCTTAAAAAATGCAGGAATTCATATTAAAGAATTAAGAGCTGCGGGTGGCGGTGCAAAATCAAAGCTATGGTTAAAAATTAAAGCAAATATCCTTGGATGCAGAATAATTCCGCTTAAAATTGATGAGGCAGGAGTTACAGGGGCAGCAATGCTGGCGGCTGTTGCGGCAGGGGTTTATAAGTCGATTGATGATGCTCTGCTTAATTTTATTCGCATGAAGAACGCAATTGAGCCTAGCGAAAACGAGCATAAAATTTACCTTGAGAATTATGAAAGATATAAGAAAGCAAGAGAAAATTCAAATATTTATTAAGGAGTGTGTTGAAAAATGACATTTGCATTATATTTTGGAAACAGAGGTTTTTTCCCAGGTGAACTTATTGCAAGCGCAAGGGATGAAATGACAAAAGCTGTAACTGATGCAGGATACGAATATATTCTGATGGACGAAGTTTTAACAAAATACGGAGCTATTGAAACGATTGAGGATGGCAAAAAATATGCCGCTTTTTTGAAAGAAAATGAGGGGAAATTTGATGGAGTAATTCTATGCCTTCCAAACTTTGGAGATGAAAACGGCGCAATTGCCGCACTTCGAGATTGCGGTGTGCCAATACTTATTCAAGCTTATCCCGACGAGATAGGCAAAATGGATTTTTCACTTCGCCGTGATGCGTTTTGCGGTAAGTTTTCAATAATGGACGTATTTTGTCAGTATAATTTACCCTTTACAGTGTTTGAACCGCATACCGTTCACCCTTTGAGTGATATTTTTGCTAAGCAGATTAATGATTTCGCCGCTGTATGCAGGATAGTAAAAGGAATGAAAAGGTTTTCCGTTGGAGCAATAGGCGCAAGAACAACAGCCTTTAAAACGGTTCGCTATGATGAATTAACACTTCAAAAATATGGAATAACTGTTGAGGCATTTGACTTATCCGAATTGATTATAAGGGTAAACAAAGTATCTGATTCAAATGTTAAGGATAAAATAGAAAGGCTAGTAAATTATACAAACTTTAGTTGTGTTCCAAAAGAAAAAACAGAAACTCTTGCGAAAATAAGCGTCGCAATTGACGGCATGATAAAGGATTACGGGCTGGACTGCATTGCCCTCAGATGTTGGAATGAGGTAGAAGAATACTTTGGTGTATCGCCTTGCGTACTTTTAAGCGAGCTGAATGACAGAGGGATTGTTGCGGCGTGTGAGCTTGACATATGCAACGCAATACCAATGTATGCACTTTCACTTGCGTCACAAAAACCCTCAATGTGTCTTGACTGGAACAATAACTATGGTGATGATGAAAATAAATGCATATTATTTCACTGCGGGCCTGTGGCGCAAAGTTTTATGACTGACAAGGGAATGGTTACAGACCATAAAATGTTTGCAAAATCCTTTGGTAAAGACAGTGGTTGGGGATGCAACGAGGGCAGAATTGCATCATTCCCAATGACATTCGCAAGCTCAAAAACTGACAGCGGCAAGCTGATTTTCTATACAAAACAGGGTGAGTTTACAAAAGACAAAATAGAAAAAGATTTCTTTGGTTGCGGGGGAGTTGCAAAAATAGAAAATCTTCAGAAAAAGCTGATTAATATAGGTAAAAACGGTTATCGCCATCATGTATCGGTAACATGCGGTCATTTGGAAAAGGCAGTTTTGGAAGCATTTTCAACATATCTTCAATATGAAATACAGGAGTGAAATCCAACAGCATATATTTGCATAGGTATTGCGGCGGGTTTGTTTTTTAATGATGACAGTGTTGGCACACAAAATCTTAAGAAAAACATGAATGAGTCGGGAATTGATTTTATTTTAAATAATATTTGAAAAATAGGTGACAAAAGTAAAAAATATGTGTATAATTATTATAGCTTGTTAAAAAACGGCGTCGGCTTAAAAGAAATTCTATTAGCTGCGGAATGCAATCATTATAGTATTTTTGCTGACAGAAAGATTATATAAGGAAGTGTTGGAATGAATAAGTATATTGGGCATGAATCACAAATTTTCGGTGTGGAAGAGCACAGGCTTGTTGGAGGAAAAGGTGACGGCATGAGGCTGCTTGAGGTCAGAAACGGTAAGGGGCTTGAATTTACTGTAAGCCTTGACAGATGTGCCGATATATCAAGACTTTCGGTTGATTCTCACAATATCGGATATTTTGCGCCGTGCGGATATGTTTCACCTAAATATTATGATGGACAGGGTATTGGCTTTTTAAAATCATTCACAGCAGGCTTTTTAACAACATGCGGCTTAACTGCTGTAGGCTCACCCTGCGAGGATAATGGTGAAAGTCTTCCGCTTCACGGGACAATATCAAATACTCCTTCCGAAAATCATTCTTATAGTATAACAGATGATGAAATTCAAATTAAAGCTGTTATAAGGCAGGCAAGCCTTTTCGGCGAGCAGTTGCTTTTGTCAAGGGAATATATATGCTCACTCAAAGAAAACACTTTGAAAATCATCGATACGGTTAAAAATATAGGCTGTCGCACCTCACCCTTTATGATGCTTTATCATTTTAATATAGGGTATCCAATGCTGAATGAAAATTCTGAGGTTTTCATACCGGCAAACTCGGTTACCCCCCGTAACGAACATGCAGCAAATTCAATTGACAATTGCCTGAAAATGGAACGCCCGCAATCTGATTTTGAAGAACAGTGTTATTACTACGATGCGCAGGACATACAAGGAAAAGCTTCTGTAGAAATCTATAATCCTGATATAGAAAAAAGACTTATCATGTGCTATGACAAAAGCGGGCTGGACTGTTTTACCGAGTGGAAAATGATGGGCGAATATGAGTATGTTCTAGGACTTGAACCGGGAAATTGCACTCCTGACGGCAGGGATATTATGCGTAAGAATGGAAAGCTTAAATTTATTAAACCGATGCAAAAATGTACCCACAATATTGAATTGAACTTTAAGGACGGAGGAATATAACATGGGACAGCTTTTGAAATTTAAAGAAAACAATATTAATCTTGTTTTTGAAATAACAGAGGAAAACAAATTATGTTTATTACATATGTCAAAAAATGATTTTGTATATGAAGGTATACATGAAGACGAAAAATGGCGTTTTACCGCTGTTGAAATTCAAAAAACGGGTGGCAATCAAAATGACCATCACGGAGCAAAGCATACTGGAACAAGCGCTTCTTTCAGCTTAAAGTATATGCAGCATAAGGACTACATTAATGACTTCGGAAGAAAGCTGGAGTTTACTTTAAACGATAATGAACTTTCGTCTGTTTTGCATTACCAATTCTATAACAATGTAAGCGTTGTAAAAAGCTGGATTGATGTAACAAATATTTGCGATTATAATGTAGGAATTGAATATATATCTTCTTTTACTTTGAATGGAATTGATAAAGAGGGGCAAAAAGACGCTAACAGCAAAATGACGGTAATGATACCGCATAATTCATGGTTCAGAGAAATTAACTGGAGAACATACAAATTGACGGATTTGGGTTTTGATAGAATTAATAGCTTTTCTACCAAGCGCATCTCAATACATAATTCAGGTACATGGTCAGCGAAGGAATATTTGCCAATGGGTTGTGTTATCAATACAGAATCAAACAACAGTATGATGTGGCAGATAGAAAACAATGGGTCATGGCAGTGGGAAATCAGTGATATTTCTGATAGGCTTTATTTGAAAATTAGCGGACCTAACGAAAATGAAAATCATTGGTGGAAAAATCTGAAACCTCATGAATCTTTTCAAACAGTGCCTGCCGCTGTGGCTGTTGCTGACGGAGGTTTTGAAGAAGCGCTTACGGAAATGACCAAATACAGAAGGCTGATTGTGCGTAAAAATCAAGCGGATTGTCGTCTTCCAGTGATTTTTAATGACTATATGAACTGTCTTAATGCAGATCCAACAACGGAAAAATTAATTCCCGTTATTGAGGCTGCGGCAAAAGCGGGAGCAGAATATTTTTGTATAGACGCGGGCTGGTACGCAGATGGCGCGTGGTGGGATACAGTGGGTGAATGGCAGCCATGCGCATGGCGTTTTCCAAACGGTATCAAAGAAGTTTTAGATTATATCAAAAGCAAAAATATGATTCCGGGAATGTGGCTTGAAATTGAGGTTGTCGGCATAAACAGCCCTATTGCAGATAAGTTTGACGATTCATGTTATTTTATAAGACACGGAAAGAAAATAATCGACCATGGCAGGTATCAACTTGATTTCAGGAATAAAAAGGTCATGGATTATGCAACCTCCGTCATTGACAGATTGGTATGCGATTATGGTGTAGGCTACATTAAAATGGATTATAATATTGACGCTGGCATTGGAACTGAAGTTGAGGCGGACAGTTTTGGAGACGGGCTGTTACAGCATAACAGAGCGTATTTAAACTGGATTAAATTCATTATGGACAAATATCCAAGCCTTATTATCGAAAATTGCAGCAGCGGCGGAATGAGAATGGACTACGCAATGCTTTCGCTTCATTCCATTCAGTCTGTTACAGACCAAGATAATTATATAAAAATGGCGCCTATTGCGGCGGCATGCGCTACGGCGGTTATTCCCGAGCAGGCTGCAATTTGGTCTTATCCTCTTGCAGAAGCGGACGAGAGCGAAGTCGTATTTAATATGGTAAATGCAATGCTTTGCAGAATTCATTTGAGTGGTCAGATTATGAAACTTCCTTCTGCGCAGTTTGCGCTTGTTAAAGAGGGTATAGAATTTTATAAGGAAATAAGAAAAGATATTAAAGATTTTATACCATTCTACCCTTTGGGGTTACCGAGCTTTGAGGATAAAAGGATTTGCGCCGGATACAGGGCTGATAAAAAAACATATTTGGGGGTTTGGAGGCTTGACGGCAATGAAGAAATAGAAATACCTCTTACGTTTTCGATAAATTCTGTCCGGGTTGGTTATCCAATAAATAACGACTGTGAAATTGCGTATGATGAGAACGGCATAAAAGTGAGAATGCCGAAAAAGTATTCAGCGGCCGTTATTGTTGTTGAATAGATAATAGGAGGAATTGTAAAACGAGTAAATATCAGCCGATTAAAAAGATTTTCCGCATATTCTTCATGGGGGAGACTATAATCCAGAATACTAATATAGAATAATATAATAGTTGTGATGCATTTTTATAAATTTTCCCTCTGCACATAGAGCCACAAAAAATCAGAGTCCTTAAAAAACTCTGATTTCGTCATATATGCAGGATTGAGAATTTATTTAAAAGAAAACAGCGCCGAAGTATGTAACTGTATTTTGTCCGTTTATATAATTCATACCGCAAGCCTGTGCAAGGCTTGATACATGAATAGCGTAAGATTCCAGAGAGGCAAAAGCCC